>Ga0160423_10000111_pt1 | contig 57607 bp, 46 predicted proteins | sample CRUFie14St8metaG_FD_108191 | JGI IMG/M metagenome (GOLD analysis project Ga0160423, IMG submission 108191) | Marine microbial communities from the Costa Rica Dome - CRUD Field 142mm St8 metaG | ecosystem: Environmental > Aquatic > Marine > Oceanic > Photic zone | place: Costa Rica: the Eastern...
CTCTACTAAAACTGCTGTTTCTCCCTCTGAGTCAACAACATAAATTCCTTTCTTCCATTCAACTTTATCTACATATTTGTTATCACCAAATAAATATTTATCAGACTCAAAAATTACACTTAAGGGATTTTTTTTATTTATTTCGTTCAAAATTTCATCTATTTTGTCTTCTTCATTCTTTTTTAATAACCGTTTTAGCTTAAGAAGTACATTTGAGTTGGTGCAAGTATAAATATTAGCTTGCACTCTTTCATTCCAGAAATAATCTTTTGAATTTAATTCATAAAAATTCTGTAATCCAATAGTATCTTCAATTGCTCTATTCCATACTTTTTTGCTTGTTAGATCAAAAAGTAATATACCATCTCTAAACTCATTTAACAGTGCTTTATATTCAGGATATTTTTGTTCGAGTTTACTTTCCTCATATTCTAAACACGTGAAATCAACAAACCTATTATAAAGCATATCAAAATTCAGACCAACTTCTTGATTTTCAACTATAAAGTCCTTAAAGTTTTTTTGTGTATATGAAATACCATCTAAAGTAAATAGCTCTAAATTATCCCAAATTGATTTATTAATATCACCATTTACTAGTTGAGCGTTTTCTAATTTCTCTAAATTTAAGTTTGATTTTATGTTAATTTTCCTTGCATTTATAAATTTATTTTCCGAAAAATTATAATCATTTTTAAGTTTTTTTAATAGTGCATACTCACTTAATAAACTTCTGGATCCTTTATTAATTTTTCTTGAAATCTCTTCTTTTGTTTCTTCTAATGAACCTAGTGTTTTTTTATCATTCAAGATAACGATATGCCACCCAAAATCAGTTTTGAATGGCTTTGTAAATTCATCAATATTTTTTAGTGAGAAAGAAGCGTCCTCAAATTCTTTAGCCATTTTATTTATACCAAACCAGGGCAGAGCACCTCCTTTAACAGCAGTTGATCTATCTTCAGAGAACCTATCAGCTAAAGTTGAAAATTCTTCTCCTTCAATTAATTTGTTATATACTTCATCAATCTTTGTTCTGACGTTACTAACTTGAGAATTTGTTGCTGCTTGAGGGAGCCTAAACATTATGTGAGAAACCTTTACTTGCCCAAATGAAGGTCTCTTATCATTTACCTTAATTAAATGATAGCCATATTTAGTCTTCACTATGTTAGAAACAGAGCCTATTTCGGTGTTATAAGCTGCGGTTTCAAAACTATATACCATATCAAAGGCAGTAAAATATCCTAAATTTCCATTATTATAATCTTCATCTGAATATTGCTTAACAGCTTCTTGAAATGATAACTCTCCATTATCAATTTTATTTTTAACTTCTATTGCAAGATTATACTTAAACATAGTATCTTTAGGTGAAGAGTTTTCTTCAATTCTAAATAAAATATGTGAAGCGTTTATATCAAACTTCATACGATTATAGGCTTCTAATATTAATTCTTCTTTGAATTCTTTTGCCTGCAGGTAAGGTTTAGCTAATTGTTTTCTGTAACCCTCTAATTCATTAATAAATGACACATCTTTATCCAAGTTTAATTCTAAAGCATTAAACACTTTTAACTTGTAATCAACAAATAATTTCACATACTCATCAAGATATTCTTTTGTGAGTTCTTTATCTTGATTGTTTTTCATTAAAGTATTTGTAAATTCCTCTAAAGAAATTGACTGACCTGAAATATTCATTATTTCTTGAGTTTTTACATTTGAAAATGAAAAAATTAACACTAATGATAAAATAATATTCTTATTCATAAAACTTATTTAAAATTTAACTTATCTTCTACTGTAATTAGGAGCCTCCCGTGTAATAGTAACATTATGAGGATGACTTTCAAGCATTCCAGAAGAAGTGATTTTAACAAATTTAGAGGATAATAATTTCTCTATACTATCTGCTCCACAATATCCCATTCCAGATTTCAACCCCCCTATAATTTGATGAGATACTTCAGATAAATTTCCCTTGTATGCAACTCTACCAACTATTCCCTCAGGAACAAGTTTCTTTGAATCAGTTTCTGATGATTGAAAATATCTATCTTTAGAGCCTTTTTGCATCGCTTCTATAGACCCCATACCTCTGTAAGTTTTAAATTTTCTACCCTCATAAATTATTGTCTCGCCCGGTGCCTCTTCAACACCTGCTAATACAGAACCTAACATTACACAACTTGCTCCAGCTACAAGAGCTTTAACAACGTCACCAGAGTATCGAATACCACCGTCAGCTATTAGTGGAATATTATGTTTGATACATACTTCAGCAACATCAAGAATAGCTGTTAATTGTGGAACTCCAACACCAGCAACAACTCTAGTAGTACAAATAGAACCAGGACCTATACCTACCTTTACAGCGTCAGCGCCTGCACTTATCAACATTTCTGCGGCTTTTGACGTTGCAATATTTCCAACAATTACATCAATATTTTTATATCTTGTTTTTATTTTCTTTAAAATTTCAATAACACCCTTTGAGTGACCATGAGCTGTATCAATTATAACAGCGTCCACAGAGGATTTAGATAAAGCTTCAATTCTTTCCATAACATCAGAGGTTACACCAACAGCGGCAGCTACTCTTAGTCTACCAAATGTATCCTTACATGCATTTGGTCTCATTCTATTCTTTATAATATCTTTGAAAGTAATTAAACCAACGAGTTTATTATCTGAGTTGACTACAGGTAATTTTTCAATTTTATTTTCTTGAAGAATTTTTTCTGCATTCTCTAAATCCGTAAGCTCCGTTGTTACAATGTTTTCAGATGTCATGACTTGTTGAATACTTAATTTTAAATCTTTTTCAAATCTTAAATCACGATTTGTGACGATTCCAACTAATTTATTTTGATCATCTACCACTGGGATGCCACCAATTTTATTTTCTTTCATAATTTTTAATGCATCTTCAACCTTTGCTGATTTATCTAAAACAATTGGATCTTGAATCATTCCGCTCTCGGACCTTTTAACTTTTTTTACCTCAAGAGCTTGAGATTCGATACACATATTTTTATGAAGAACACCAATACCACCCTCTTGAGCTATAGCAATTGCCATATTGGATTCAGTTACTGTATCCATGGCAGCAGAAACTAAAGGAATGTTTAATTCAATATTTTTGGAAAATTTGGTTTTTGTTTGAACAATATTAGGTAATATTTCAGAATATTGGGGAACTATTAAAACATCATCAAATGTTAATCCTTCTCCAATTATTTTATTTTGTTTTTCCATATTGATAAAATTGTTCGCAAAAATAATAATTTTATAATTACTAAATTAAAAAAAAAGTCCCAAAGGGACTTTTATGAAATTATCTAATTAGTGTCACAACATCAATCTTTTCTGTAAGTTCTCCAACACCATTAATATATTCTAAATGATAAACATAATTTCCAATCTGGGCAGGACTTCCATTATATTTACCATCCCATCCTTTTAGAGGATCATTGGTTGAAAATATTTCTTGACCTGTCCTGGAGAATATTGAAAATTTATAACCTTCCTCAGAGACAAAGGCAGTTATAGGTCTAAATAATTCATTGTGTTCATCGTCATTTGGTGTAAACGTATTTGGAACAAATAATTTAGGTGTTTGAGATACACACGCAACATTTGAGAAAGAAATTTCAGAGAAACCTAATGAATTAGATGATCCTTCTACAGCTTCAACATAATAACAAAATCTACCATTTCCATCTGCAAAATCAGTTACAACGTCAATGTACATTAATGTATCACCAGGGTAAAAAGTGTGTAGAGGAATTAAAACAAAAGGCTCTCTATTCACTGATCTATATAAATTATAATAAGATACGTTCCCTAACCAATCTATATATTCATTGAAATTGATAGTATTAGTATATTCTTTTGGGTACAATTGATTTGCATAAATTGTATTAATATCAACTTCACATAAAATAGTTTGACCTATACTAGTATCTATTGCAAATGACGGTACAATTGGAGATGAAACTCTTCTTCCACATGTGTCTACAGGATATACGTGATATTGATAAAAATTATTTTTTGTTTCAACTCCGTCATCATGGTAATAAATCATATCTCCGTTTGACGGAAAAGGAACTGACGAAATATATTCAAAATACTGAGACTTTCTAACAGCTCTATCTATTTCATAATGAGAAACAATTGCTGAGTTGTCAATATAACATGAAATATCAATTGCTCCATCATTGTGATCTACAGATACAGATGTAATATAATTAAAATCTGGTTTTTTAGGTAAATTAGCAACTACAGATATTTGATTTGACTTAGCTATATAAGTAGAATCTGAGTTGTGAGCAAGAATATAAATATTATAAATGCATGAGTTCATTACATTCTGAAAAATGAATTCAGTAATGTCAGATTCTAGTCTTATGTCATCAATAATCAAACCACAGTTAGATTCATCAATTACAACTTTGTAATGATTTGTTCCTCCAGTCCAATTAATATAATCATTCCAATCCAAGGATATTGTATAATCACAAGCGTCTAGAGAACCAGTCAGATTGATAGAATTATGTAACCTAGTTGTGTCTGAAAAGTTTCCACAAGTATCATATGCCCTTACAGAAAAAACTTCTGTAATTGACGAGGCATTTGAATTTAAATCAAGATATGAAGTTTCTGTGGATGGAACAGTTGCTATATTCACGAGCAATCCATCAGCATCAATTTTATATATATCATAAAAATCAGCACCCACAGAAGGGGTCCAAGTAACTGTAGCTTTACCATCTAAATTTACAGAGACATCTGTAATTTCTGGAGTTGTAGGAGAAATTGTATCCAACAAGTTAACAGTTCCAATATTAGATTTTGAATAACACCCACTATTATCATCAATTTTTACAAAGAATTCTGGATTATAATCACAATCTTCAGCTTCATGTTGATGTGTTAAATTTGGTGTTGTTAGTATACTTGTGAAGACTTGAATCGGATTTTTCAAAAATAATTCATAATCATTAGATGAAGTTGTTAATAGTGGATCTATTATTGGATTCCAATCTAATTCAGCTGTAACTCCTAAATTAATAGCATTAACGTCCATAAAAATTGTTGAAAGAGTATCTGAATTTAAATCTCCAGCTGTTACACCACAACCTTCCTCGGTAGACAAGTAAAAATATTGTGGAGCATCATTTGCATTATTACCTCCAGTGTAATTATAGGATGTAGCGGGATAAAAAACACTATCAATTAAATTAAATGGTCCATTTGGGCTTGAAGAATGATAAACCATGTAAGGCTCTTGTGTTGGTGGTGCTCCATCAACATATTTCCATGTAAGTGTTACATCACCATTATCTAGGACCTCAGTACATCTTAAGTCAGGAACAGGGGGGACTACGGTTATTTTAATTGTAGCGATACTAATACCATTTGCGGGGCAAAAGTCGTCATAAGCTTTTATTAAAAATGTAAAAATATTTGATGTAGTATTACAACCAACATCTGCTGTCATGTGAGAACAGTCAGTTTGCCACTCAAAAACACCAGAAACAATTCCAGGAGATGTAAATGGAGGGGTAATTCCATTACCATTATTAAAAGTTGCACATGGTGGATTAGCACAATTTGTAGTTGAAATATAATCAACAGAAAACTGACCTCCAGAAGCATCTAGAGTAATATTTTGAAATTGACCTCCAGAATAGGTATCGTTGTCCTCAGCAGTAATATTAAACTGAACTAATTGACCAGCGTAAACAGTAGTTTCATAAGTATCAGTTCCAGTAATAGGATCTGTAAATGGTGCAGTAATAGTTGGTGGGTCATTAAATCCATCTTGAGGTTGTGTATACAAACCACAATCAACGAGAACAACCTGAACTTCTCTGTAAATTTCTGCAACTAACTGACCACACTTTCTCGCTTCAACCTTTATACATGTAACAAAAACTCCAGAGTTGTTTGAATTATAGGTAATCTCACCAGTTGAGGATTCTAAAGTAGGATTTCCAGGTATTGGCGAATTAACTGAATATGGAGCGGAAAATGTTAAAGCTGTACCATTGGGGTTTGTGGGATTATAAGAAAACGCATCACCCAGGGGTTCACCCCATAAATATGTAATTTCATCAAGTTCATCATCTGATGCATTGTGTGAATATGAAAATTCATATCCTGTGCAAATGATAGTCTTTGCAAGTTCCTTGAATTCCGGAGATGAATCATAACATGGGTCTGCTGGCAAAGGGTTACCAGTTGTTGGATCAGTGTAAGGATACATAACGGCTCTCAAAGTCCAACTATCATCAGCCATACCATTATCAATGTTACTACTTCTACAACATGAACCCCAAGTAAAATGCCAACCTTCAGATGGAGGTGTACCCAGTAAAGTAATTGGGTCAGATCTCCAAATGTATTCTTCAACCGCTCCCAATGTTCCTGCACTACAATCAAAACAGGTATTTCCAGATAGTGCCGTTCCATCTGGAGAAATATCAGTTATTGAAATAAAATTTAATAAAATTGGTGTCGTCTGACCCAAAGCAGGATAATTATGATGAGTTAAAGTTTGAGATATTTGAGAAAAGGTAATACCGCTACAGTCTCTGTATACTTTCATTTCAAACACATATCTACCATAATCAGGAGAAGTTGGATCTTTAATACATTCCCATGTAATTTCCCCCCCCATAAAATGAGAAGCAAAAGATACACATGAAAATGATACAATAGATATTATTAGAATTATTTTTTTCATGAGTGCTATCACTTAAATTATCTTGTAATCTGTATGTTGTGTCTATATTTTTTATCTCCATTTAAAATTTCTAAAAGATAAACGCCGGACTTTAGATTAGAAACATCTAAAGAATTAACATTCAAAGATTTCAAAACTTTTTTTCCATTAATATCTATTAAATTTAGATAATCAAAATCTCCCTCAATATATAATTTATCATTCGTAGGGATTGGGTAAACAGAGATTGTGTTTGGAATAGTTTCTAAAGAGTTCCATGGATCTGTTCCTGCAGAAAAGTTCGACTTATACTCTTCTCCAGATACTGTTCCTTGAGCCACATTATTAGATGCTCCATCAGTAATTGAGAAAGTCTGGTTGTCTCCTTGTAATATTAAAAGAGTATAACATTCATTTGGATTAATATTTGCGGGATAATTTGAAGCTCCACCAAAACCAGATGCAACTACTCCGTTTGTACTATTTTGTTTTAAATACCAAGATGTCGTATTAGTACCGCTTACAGAAATAGATATTGGAGCTGCCCAATATGCGTTACTATATCCAAAATTAACATAAATTTCTTCTTCATCACCATTTGGTCTTAAGTCAGTTACTCCATTTGGATTAATTACCTTAGCCTTGTATACTCCAGGAATAGATACAGAATGATTTATTGTAACAGTAGTTCTATTAAAAGGAGCTAAATTACCAGTCCAATTTTGAGTAGCAATTAACTGTCCAGATGGATTTCTTAATTCTATTTCAGCTGAAGTCAAAGCAGTATTAGAACTAGCATTGTATAAATCTAACTCTACGTAATATCCGTCTGGACATCCCGCAACACCATCATGTTTTAACAGCGTAGCGTCTGGACCAGAAAAACTAAATGCAGATGGACAAGTTCCTTTAATAGTAGATAATAATGACCACCAGTCATATGTAGTAGAAATTTCTGGAGCATTTCCCATACAATGTAAATAAAGGGTTGGTACTCCTGGGGTTGTATAATATCCATCAACTATCGCACCCTGACCATTTGGTCCTATTATGGGTTGAGGAGTACCGGTAATCCAATCTCCTTGAGACGGTGTTGCACCTTGTAAAATTGATATAGATGAAGAATTATCAACATCGGTGAGAAAAACCATAACCTCGTCAGTTCCATTAGGCCCAAAATCGTGGTATACATTAGACATTGAATGACTCTCATGCAGTGAGTAACACGGGGGACACCAGTGAGCTGAAATATCCACTAAAACAGCTTTTCCATCATTGATATGATTCTGTAATACATGAGTATTTCCATTCATGTCATCTGCGGTCCAATAATTCCCCAACCATTGAGAATACATTGTGGAAAATGTGAATATTAATAATGCGGTAGTAATAGTATTTTTCATTAGTTCAGAAATTTTTATATTATGGGTCAAATATAATAATTTTTTTGCACTTTTTCAATACTATGAAAAAACAACATTCAAAGCGAAATTTATATTGAAATTCTAGATAGAAATAGAGTTTATTCTATCTTTTTGATAATTAAAATCTGCTATGATATTATTTATAATATCTTTGACTGGCATTATTTCATTAATCATAGATGAAACTTGACCTATTTCTAGTTCTCCCTCTGTTATATTTCCTTCAAACATTCCCATCTTTGCCCTACCCTTTCCTAATATTTTTTTTAATTCATCAGCAGAGGCACCTTTAATTTCCGCCGTTTTAATTTGTTGATAAAAATTATTTTTTAATAATCTAACAGCAGTTAATTGTTTTAATGAAAGAATAGTATCTCCTTCAACAGCTTTAATAACTTCATCTTTAAAGTTAATATGAGCTGAACATTCATTTGACGCGACAAATCTACTCCCTATTTGTACTGCATCAGCACCTAAGGCCATTGCAGCAAGCATTGAGCTACCGCATCCTATTCCTCCAGCTGCAATCACAGGAATTGAAATATTTTTAACTATATTCGGTATTAAACACATTGTAGTTGTTTCATCTCTACCGTTGTGTCCACCAGCTTCAAAACCTTCACATACAATTGCATCTACACCAGCATCTTTGCTTTTTAGAGCGAAATTTAAATTTGAAACTACATGAACTACAGTTATTCCATGTTCTTTTAAAATTTTTGTATACTTTTTGGGACTTCCAGCAGACGTAAAAACAATTTTAACATCTAAATCAATAATGCTTTTGATGTGTAGATCAATATCCGGATACAACAAAGGGACGTTTACTCCAAACGGTTTATCTGTGGCACCTTTACATTTGACAATATGATTCCTTAAAACATCTGGATACATAGAACCAGAACCTATTAAACCTAATCCACCTGAGTTACTAACTGCAGAAGCTAACTCCCATCCACTACACCAAACCATACCACCCTGTATTATTGGGTATTTTATTCCAAAAAGTTGTGTTATTCTATTCATTTTAATTCTATATTTGTGCTACAAAAGAAATTTAAAGCAAAATAAGACTAATTATGGTGAATGACAAAGAAATTTTTAATTTGATTGAAAAAGAAAAACATAGACAAAAATACGGGATAGAACTAATTGCCTCAGAAAATTTTGTTAGTAATGAAGTAATGAAAGCTGCTGGAAGTTGTTTGACAAATAAATATGCTGAAGGATATCCAAGGAAAAGATATTATGGGGGGTGTGAAATTGTTGACCAAGTTGAACAAATCGCTATTGATAGAGCAAAAAAACTATTTGGTGTTGAATATGTAAATGTTCAGCCACATTCTGGATCACAAGCAAACTCATCTGTAATGTTATCTTGTCTAAATGCAGGAGACAAAATTTTAGGATTTAACCTAGCACATGGCGGACATCTAACTCATGGTTCTCCAGTTAATTTTTCTGGCAAATTATATAAAACTTCTTTCTACAGTATTGATGAAAGTACTGGAAAAATTAATTACAATAAAATTGAAGAAACAGCTTTCTCCGAGAAACCAAAACTTATAATTTGTGGTGCGTCAGCATATTCTCAAGATTGGGACTATAAAAGATTCAGGGAAATTGCAGACAAAGTTGGAGCCTTATTACTAGCTGACATTTCTCACCCCTCAGGTCTAATCGCAGCTAAACTTTTAAACGACCCAGTTCCACATTGTCATATTATAACTACAACAACACACAAAACACTCAGAGGACCTAGAGGAGGAATAATCATGATGGGGAAAGACTTTGAAAACCCATGGGCATTGAAAACACCATCGGGAAAAATAAAAATGATGTCCTCAATCTTGAATTCTGGAGTATTCCCAGGAAGTCAAGGTGGACCATTAGAGCACATAATCGCTGCAAAAGCTGTGGCATTTCAAGAAGCGTTATCTCCAAATTTTATTGAGTATGGAAAACAAGTTATTTCAAATTCTAAAAAAATGGCTGAATGTTTTATCAATAAAGGATATAAAGTAATTTCAGGTGGAACAGAAAATCATTGTATGTTAATTGATTTAAGAAGTAAAAATATTACTGGAAGAGACGCTGAAAACTCATTAGTAAAGGCAGATATAACTGTAAATAAAAACATGGTTCCATTTGATACACAATCCCCGTTTGTTACTTCTGGAATGAGATTAGGAACACCAGCAATAACAACTCGAGGAATAAAAGAAGATAAGATACCATATATTGTTGATTTAATTGATGAGGTCATACTTAATTACGAGAATAGTGAAATTATCAATAAAGTTAAAACAAAAGTCAATAAACTCATGGTAAGATATAAAATGTTCGCTTACTAATTAAAGTTAATGAATATCATTGACATTGAAAAGGAAGATAGAGAGATATTAAATAAATATCGAAATTTATTAAGAGCGTGCTCTGATAAAACCAACAAAGAGGATAAAAAAATAATTCGCAAGGCCTTTAATTTTGCTGTAGATGCACATAATGAAATGCGAAGAAAATCTGGAGAACCTTACATTTATCATCCAATCGCTGTTGCCCATATTGTTGCTAAAGAAATAGGTCTTGGTGCTACATCAATTGTTTGCGCACTTCTTCATGATGTAGTTGAAGACACAGATTATGAAATAGAAGACATTGATAGATTATTTGGAAAAAAAGTAGCTAAAATCATTGAAGGCCTTACTAAAATTTCAGATGTTTTTGATCAAGATATTTCATTACAAGCAGAGAATTTTAGAAAAATGTTACTTACTTTGTCGGATGATGTAAGAGTTATTCTTATTAAACTCTCAGATAGATTACATAATATGAGAACATTGGAATCTATGCCAATTCATAAAAAATTAAAAATTTCATCTGAAACACTTTATTTATACGCTCCACTAGCTCATAGACTTGGACTCTATCCAATTAAAACAGAACTAGAGGATTTGGGTCTAAAACACACAAATCCTGAGGAATATAAAGATATTTCTCAAAAACTAAAAGAAACAAAAGAAGAAAGAAGTAAATATATCCGGAAGTTTATTAGACCTATTAGATCAGTTTTAAAAGAAAAAGAATTTTCCTTTAAAATTAAAGGAAGGCCCAAATCAATTTATTCTATCAGAAAAAAAATGATTAATCAAAAAATTGATTACGAAAACGTATTTGACAAATTCGCTATAAGAATAATTATAGACACTCCAAATGAAAGAGAGAAATCAGATTGTTGGAGAGTTTATTCTTTTGTTACAGATTTTTACAAGCCAAATCCTGACAGATTAAGAGATTGGATATCTACTTCAAAATCTAATGGATATGAATCACTACACACTACAGTAATGGGACCTGATGGTAAATGGGTAGAAGTACAAATTCGAACAAGAAGAATGGATGATATTGCTGAAAAAGGGTATGCTGCTCATTGGAAATATAAAAATCGAAATTCTAAAGAATCTTCACTCGATAATTGGATAAATCAAATTAGAGAATTATTAGAAAATCCTGAAGCTAATGCAATTGATTTTATAGATGATTTTAAACTTAATTTATTTTCCAGCGAAATATTTATCTTCACTCCAAATGGTGACTTAAAAACACTACCCAAACAATCAACCGCATTAGATTTTGCATTTGAAATCCATTCAGATGTTGGAGCCCATTGTTTAGGAGCTAAAGTAAATGGAAAATTAGTGCCATTGAGTCATGTATTAACAAGTGGAGACCAAGTCGAAATTATAACATCAAATAAACAAAAACCTAAAAAAGACTGGTTAAGATTTGTTGTTACAGCAAGAGCGAAATCAAAAATTAAGTCTTCACTAAAGTCAGAGAAAAAAGAAACTGCAAAAAATGGAAAAGAAATTGCAGAAAGAAAATTAAGACACCTAAAAGTTGCTCTTGATAGAAAAACAGAGACTGAATTAATAAAGTTTTTTAATGTTCAAACATCATTAGATTTATATTACAAATTTGGTGTAGGCGCAATTATTAATTCTCAAATTAAAGAATTTGTAAAAGCTAAAAACTCTGGATGGTACGGGAGTCTTAAACAAAGAATATATAAAAGCTCTAAAAGCATCTACTCTAATAAAACAAAAAACAAAATTATTGTTTTTGGGGAAGAAGAAGAGGTCTTTAATTACAAATTAGCAAATTGTTGTAATCCAATTGACGGAGATTTAATTTTTGGATTTACAACTGTAGAAGATGGCATAAAAATACACAAATTAGATTGTCCAAATTCTATACAGTTAAGATCAAAGTACGCATACAGAATATTAAAAGCAAAATGGATTAATAAAGACCAAATTGATTTTATTGCAACACTGAATATCAAAGGAATTGATAGGTTGGGATTAATTAATAGTGTAACTAAAATTATTTCATCTCAGATGAATGTTAACATGAGAGGTATCAATATCGAAAGCAAAGATGGAATTTTTGAAGGAGACATTACTTTATTTGTTCACAACGTTAATGTACTAAACTCTCTAACTAAAAAACTCCGAAATGTAGACGGAGTTACTAAAATAAATAGAACTTATAAACATCTTTAGAATTTTAATAAATCAATAGATTATTTTCAATATGGACAAGTATTTTTTATATTTTTACAACATAAATTAATTTAAATGTTAAGTCCAAATATTCAACAAGAAGTTAAAGACATTTTCACAAAATATTTGATTAAAAACAATCAAAGAAAAACTCCTGAAAGATATGCTATTCTCTCAGAAATTTATGAAAATGAAGGACATTTTGATGTCGAAACAATGTACATCCAAATGAAAAATAAAAATTATAGGGTTAGTAGAGCCACAATTTATAATACTATTGAACTGTTAATTGAATGTAATTTAATAAGAAAACACCAATTCAATAAAAGTCAAGCTCAATATGAAAAAAGCTTCTCAAGGGGACAGCATGATCATGTTGTTTGCACTTCATGTGATGAAGTAATTGAGTTTTGTGATCCAAGAATACTGAATATTAAAAATAGTATCACTGAACACATGAATTTCAAAATTGAAAGACATTCTCTAAACTTTTATGGTATTTGTCAAAAATGTCAAAAAAACAAAAAAATATGAAAGCAGATGTTCTTTTAGGATTACAATGGGGAGATGAAGGTAAAGGAAAAATCGTAGACGTATTGACAAGCAAATATGATATTATTGCGAGGTTTCAAGGTGGACCAAACGCAGGTCACACACTTGAATTTAATGGTATTAAGCATGTGCTACATACAATTCCCTCAGGAATTTTTCACAAAGATTCAATTAACATTATCGGTAATGGTGTAGTTATAGATCCTGTTATTTTTGAAAAAGAAATTCTAGATATTGATGATTTAGATATAGAAATGTCTGAATTATTGATTTCCAAAAAGGCTCACCTAATTTTACCTACTCATAAACTATTAGACGCTGCCTCTGAAAAAGCAAAAGGAAAAAATAAAATAGGATCAACTCTCAAAGGTATTGGACCAACCTACATGGACAAAACTGGAAGAAATGGAATTAGAGTTGGTGATATCTCATCAAATAATTTCGAAGAAAAGTATAATAAGCTTAAGAAAAAGCATATTCAAATTCTAGACTTTTATGATTTTGAATATGAATTAGAAGAACTTGAAACAGCGTGGTTTAAAAGTTTGTCTACCTTAAAAAGATTTTTACATATTGAGTCAGAACATTATATTCACAAGTCAATTAAAAATGGAAAAAAGATTCTTGCCGAGGGAGCACAAGGAACCTTATTAGATATTGATTTTGGATCTTACCCATTTGTTACTTCATCTAACACTATAACAGCTGGAGCTTGCACCGGACTTGGTGTGGCACCTAACAAAATTGGTGAAGTTATTGGAATATTCAAAGCATACTGTACAAGAGTTGGTAGTGGACCATTTCCAACAGAACTTTTTGATGAAATTGGAAAAAGATTGGGTAAAATAGGTAATGAATTCGGAGCGACAACCGGTAGGCCAAGAAGATGTGGATGGATTGACCTTCCTGCGTTAAAATATGCTATTAACATCAATGGTGTCACACAATTAAATATGATGAAAGCAGATGTCTTATCTGGACTTGATGTTATAAAAGTTTGTACTCATTATCTGCATCAAGGAAAAAAAATAGACTATCTTCCGTTTGAAGATAATGAAGATTTAACCCCAATTTACACTGAACTCAACGGGTGGGAAAAAGATTTGATGAATTTGTCTAGTTTAGACGAAGCACCGCAAGAATTACATGATTACATTAATTTTTTAGAAAAAAACTTAGAAACACCCATCACTATTGTATCAGTGGGCCCTGATAGAAAACAAACATTTTTCAGACAACCTTGAAACAATTTACTAATATATTAATACTACTCTGTAGTATTAGTTGTTATGCTCAAAATTCAGAAAAAATTGAATTATTGTATGCTGATAAACTCTCTAATGGACCTGAGGGTTCAGGATACTGGATTTGCAGTGGAAATGTATCATTTTCTCATAAAAACACAATAATGAATTGTGACTACTCTCATCACTACGTAAAAAAAAATAAAATGATTGCCTTTAAAAACGTATTAATTAATCAAGGAGACACATTAACAGTTAAAGGGCAAAAACTTATTTATGATGGAAATAATAATCTAGCCCACCTAAGTGGAGATGTTTTATTGAAAGATAAATATACTCAACTTACAACAAATGAAATTTTTTACAACTTAGAAAACAGTATTGCTCATTATCCAAAAAAAGCAGTTATTTCTGAGAAAAACTTGACTCTATCTTCAGAAAAAGGTTATTACAATACCAAATCACATTTATTTAATTTTAAAAAAAATGTCAGAGTTAACTCACAAAATTACGAAGTTGAGACAGATACCCTAAATTATAATTCCATCAGCAAAATAAGCTATTTTTTGGGCCCCTCTTATATTTACTCAAATGATAATACTATATATTGTGAAAATGGATGGTATGACAATATTTTAAATAAATCGCAATTCCAAAAGAATGCGTATATAACAAATGGAAAACAACTAATTAGCGGAGATAGTTTATATTATGATAGAAATTTATCTTATGGAAAAGCAATTAATAATATTTCAATTATAGATTCAGCAAATAATATTATTCTCAATGGTGAATTAGGTGAATACTTTGAAAATGAAAATAAAATAGAAGTAACAAAAAAAGCTATTTTATCTATTGTTATGGAAAGTGACACTTTGTTTATTTCTTCTAAGAAATTTACTAGTATTTCAGATAAAAAAGAATATATTTACGCTTATCCAAATGTAAAGATATATAAAAAAGATTTCCAAGGAAAATGTGATTCTCTATATTATAGTATTACTGATTCCGTTGCTGAATTATATAAAAAACCAGTAATATGGACAGATGATATGCAAATTACCTCTGATAGTATTCAAATTGAAATAAATAATAAACAAATTAGGAAAATGAATCTCTATCCAAATGCTTTGATAGCTTTAGAAGTTGATAGTAGCTTATTCAATCAGATAAAAGGAAAGTATATGATCTCAAATTTCAAAGAAAATAAAATATCAGATATTGACATTTTTGGAAACGGCCAATCATTATTTGTTATCCAAGATGAGTTTACTAAAGATAACATCGGACTAAATAAAGCCGTATGCACAGATATTTTTATCAAAATGAATGATGGAAAGTTATCCTATTTGAATTATAAAACTGCTCCTACTTCAACTACAATTCCTTTTCAAGAAGTACTAGAGTCTGACAAATATTTAGATGGTTTTAACTGGAGAGTAAATGAAAGACCTCATAGTAAAAAAGATATTATTCAATAATTATAAAAGAAGTTCTTCTATTTTTACTTCTTCCTAATTCTGTATTGTTACTAACAATTGGACGACTTTCTCCATATCCCTTATAACTTAATCTGTACTCTGAAATACCCATTGATTTTAGATATTTATAAACTTCTTTTGCTCTATTTTTAGATAATAAAAAATTATATTGAGTATCTCCAACATTATCAGTGTGTCCCTCAATAAGAATTTTAACAGATGGATTTTTTTGTAAAAAATAAAATAAAATCTTTAATTCGTCGTATGAATTTGGTATGAGTTTATAAGAATCTGTTTCGAACAATACATTTTCTAGTATTATTTCATTTCCATCATTTTTTGAAATAATATTAATTTCCAATTCAGATAATTTTTCCGCTCTTAATTCTAAAGGTAATTCAAATGAAAAAATATCCTCTTTTCCAAATCCTTCTCTGTCGGAAACAAAATAAGCAATCATTCCATCTGGTGAGACCGCTAATGAATTTTCAGTATTAAATGTGTTTATTGGATAACCCATATTTTCAACAATATTCCAAGATGTATCTGAATGTTTTCTTTTACTAACAAATAAATCAAAATCTCCCATTCCTGTATGACCCTCTGAAGAAAAATAAAAAGTTAAATTATCAGGATGTAAAAATGGAGACATTTCATTATATTTTGTATTGATGGTTGCACCTAGATTTTCTGGTTCAGAAAAACCAAATTTAGTAATCTCAGATCTCCAAATATCATTTCCTCCAAAACCTCCTCTCCTGTTACTAACAAAATATAAATATTGCATATCAGGTGAAAAAAAAGGTTGACTTTCCCAGTTTCTAGAGTTAATACTGCTTAAATTTTGTTCTTTACCCCAGGTTCCGTCTGTTTTTTTTACACATAAGTATAGATCACAACTTCCTTTGGTATCCAATCTATCGCACGCTGTGTAAATCAGATACTTTTGATTTGGAGAAATACATATAGATCCCTCATTACCGGGAGAATTAATTTCCATTTCATTTGATTTATTCCATTTGTTATTATTTTTTTCAGAAAAATAAAAATCTTCTTGATATTCTCCATCAATATTTGGAATTAGTCTTGTAAAAATTAGGGTCAGACCATTGACTGAAATATAAGGAAGATATTCAGCGTTTTGAGTATTTATATTTTCTCCTAAATTTTGAAATTTAAAATCAACAGGATTAGCAATAGATTCTAAGGCAAATTCACAGTTGTTAATATACCTTATAAATTCAGATTCATCATCTGAAAGGTTTCTTGATATTATAAAATATTTTAAAGCCTTGTTATAGATACCATTTTTATAAAATCTAAGAGCTAGATTGAAAAAAGCACGTGAATTTTTCTTAGATTTTATTGAATAATATTTCAAAAAATACATTTCACCTTCATCTAAATCTCCCTGAATAAATTTAATTCTAGATAATAGTAAGTTAGGTTTTTTCCATTCGTCATTACTTTCTAATAGCTTCCATGTTTTTGATATAGCTAAATCTAAATTATTTTGTTCAATTAATTTTACAATATTATTATATTTTTTCAAATCTCTTTTTGACTGTGAACAAAGAAAAATAGGAAAAAAAATTAAAAATAAAAGTATTTTTTTCATTTATGGTAATTGTAAATACTTGTGAGTTTGAAGAGAAATTTTCCATTCAGGATTTTTCATAACATAATCAATAATTAATGGAATCATATCTTCTTTATTACTCCACTCTGGTTGTAGATAAAGTTTACATTTTTTAGAAACCCCTACTCTTTGCTGCTCAGCCCACTTAAAGTCAGATTTATTTTTCACTATTATTTTTAACTCATCTGCTAAGGGTTTTATTGTTTCTAAAGGTTTCTGAAATTTTTTTGGAGATAGACAAATCCAATCCCATTCGCCACTTAGTTCATTAGTTCCTGAAGTTTCTAAATGTGTTTTTAATCCTTTTATTTTTAAGGATTGCGTTAAATATGTCATATCCCACATCAATGGTTCTCCACCAGTAACAACAACAGTATCACTAGGGTATTTAAGTATTGAAGAAATCATTTTATCAACTTTGGTTAGTGGGTGTATTTCAGGATTCCAACTTTCCTTTACATCACACCAATGACATCCTACATCACATCCGCCTATTCTTAAGAAATAGGCAGAATTTCCTGTGTAAAATCCTTCTCCTTGAATAGTGTAAAAAGCTTCCATTAACGGAAGGACAGTTCCTTCATCTAATTCTGAATTCATATTGGCAAAAGTAAGATTTTATATGAAGTAAAATATAAAGAATTCTATCTTTGCATAAACAAAAATTATAAAATGAAACAACTTGTTGAATGTGTCCCTAATATCTCTGAAGGAAGAGATCAAGAAAAAATAAAAATAATATCTCAAATAGTAGAGGAAATTGATGGAGTAAAGCTTCTCAATGTTGATCCTGGAAAAGCAACAAATAGGACAGTAATTACTTTTGTTGGTGAGCCTCAACAAGTAATAGATGCGGCATTTTTGTTAATCCAAAAAGCTCAAGAACTTATTGATATGAGCAAACATACTGGAGAGCATCCAAGAATGGGAGCTACTGATGTTTGCCCACTAGTTCCAATCGCAAACATTTCTATGGAAGAAACAGCAAAATGGGCCCACAAACTAGGGGAAAGAGTTGGAACAGAACTTGGTATTCCAATCTATCATTATGAAGCAGCTGCAAAAGAAGAGAAAAGAAAGAATCTTGCAAGTTGTCGTTCTGGTGAATATGAAGGACTTTCTAAAAAGTTAATTGATCCTAAATGGAAACCAGATTTCGGACCTGCTGAATTTAATAAATCTGTAGAAAAGTCTGGTGCTACCGCAATTTCTGCTCGCGATTTCTTAGTCGCTTACAATGTAAATTTAAATACCACTTCAACTCGAAGAGCTAACTCTGTGGCATTTGACATTCGTGAAGCAGGAAGAATTAAAAGAGAAGGAGGGAAAATTACTGGAAAAATAATCAAAGATAATTATGGCAATCCAGCAAAAACTCCTGGATTATTTAAGGCAGTAAAAGGAATTGGGTGGTATATTAAAGAATATGGAGTTGCACAAATCTCTTATAATTTAACAAACATAAATATTTCTCCATTACATGAAGTTTTTGATAAAACATGTGAAAGAGCTCATGCAAGAGGAATGCGAGTCACAGGATCAGAATTAGTAGGACTGGTTCCTAAAAAAGTGTTAATTGATGCAGGAAAACACTTCCTTAAAAAGCAAAAAAGATCTGTTGGAATCCATGAATCTGAAATCATAAAAATTGCAATAAAGACTTTAGGATTAGATGAATTAGCTCCTTTTAATCCTAAAGAAAGAATCATTGAATATATGTTAGATAACAATGAAAACAAACCTTTAATTAATATGACTATTACAGATTTTGCTGATGAAACTGCATCTGAAAGCCCAGCTCCTGGAGGAGGATCAATATCTGCATATTGTGGAGCTTTAGGAGTATCACTTGGAACTATGGTTGCAAATCTATCAGCACACAAAAGAGGATGGGATGATAGATGGGAAGAATTTTCAAAATGGGCAGAAAAAGGAATTGCTTACCAAAAAACTTTATTGGAATTAGTGGATGAAGACACAAATTCATTTAATAAAATAATGGATGCTTTCAGATTACCAAAAGAATCCGAAGAAGATAAAACAAAAAGAGCTGAAGCAATTCAGGAGGCAACAAAACATGCTATTCTAACTCCTTTTAAAGTTATGGAAACTACTTATAATTCAATGGAAGTTATGAGAGCAATGGTTGATTTTGGGAACCCTAACTCTGTGACGGATGCCGGAGTTGGAGCTCTATGCGCAAGAACTGCAGTAATTGGAGCATTTTTAAACGTGAAAATTAATTGTGGGGATTGTGAAGACACTAAATTTGTTGAAAAAATCCTTAAAAAAGGACAAAAATTAGTTGATGACACCTGTAAAATAGAAGAAGAAATTTTGAAAATAACAAATTCAAAAATAAAATAGTATAAATTACATTGAGAAAATAAAGTCACATATATTTGACGATTATAAATTAAAACATAATATAAATGAAAACTAAATTATTTTTGATTGTTTTTTTCATAGGATTTACATTTAGCTCATGCGAAAAATGTAAAGATTGTGAAATAAAGTATGAATACATTAATAATGAAAATGTAGCTCCAATTTATGAGTTAGTAGCGACTTTAGAAGGATTTGACTCATGGGAACAGTATTGGAACTCTACTGACTCAATACAATTACTTAATAAAGAATATTGTGATGATGAACTTACAGAAAACCAGAATTATTTTCAAGAATATGATACTGACTCAAGTGGAATTAATGACTTTAGAATATATTATGACTGTAAATGAGTTTCCAAATTCAATTTATCAAACACCAATTTTGCAACGTTGTGGGATTGGTATTTTTTTTCCATTAGTTTTTCCACCCACCTAACTCCTTGTATTGCATTTGTTAGAAATAATTCATCCGCAACTAATAATTCGTTTACTGTGACAGATCTTTCTTGAACTTCAAAATTCTGAATAATAAAACCTCTCATTGTTCCAAGAACACAAGCGTCTAAAATTGATGGAGTAATTATACTATCATCCTTTACAATAAACAAATTAGAATTAGAACTCTGTATAATATTATTTTTAGAGTTAATAATTAAACAATCATCCCAATCATTTTCTTTAGCATACATAGAAGCAAAGACTGAAATAGTTGCCGAAGTAGACTTACAATTAGAAAGTGAATTTATTCCTTTTTTGACTCGAGTATACAATCCAATTTCTAATCCATTTTTATTAAAAGAAAAATTATTTTCACCAGATTCTATTTCTGCAACAAAACTTGAGGAATTATTTAAAGGTAAATACTTACCTCCAGAATCTCTAAAAAAAACTACTCTTATTCTTCCTCCAATAACATTATTTTCTTTTGCTAATTTATCAAGTAAATTATTTAAATTAGTTTCAGAAATATTAAAATCAAGCTTAAATAAATTACACGAATTTTCAATTCTTTTATAGTGATACGAAAAATTAAAACATTTAAAATTCATCACTTTAATTGTCTCGAAAAACCCATCAGAATATAAAAAGGACCTATTATCTATCTGGAGAGTGAATTCCTCCCTACTCAACAAATCTTGATTATGCAATATATATTTATTCATAAAATATTATATTGCGAAATAATAGAATTTATTTTTATGAATAGACTTTTACTACTAATTTCTTTATTTTTTTCTTCAATCTGCTTTACTCAGATAGTAGTGAAAGGAAAAATATATGACAAATTAAGTAAAGAAGGACTTATAGGAGCAAATGTTGTGTGGAAATTACAAAATATTGGAGTAACGACTAATTTTGATGGATACTATGAAATATCCATACCCTCTAAAACATTTCCTATTAAACTTACTGTAAGTTATATGGGATATTCTACTCAAATTATTACAATAAATGAAGAAGAGTGGATTAATAATAAGGGACTTTACAATATCTATTTAAAATCAGATAACAAAGTCCTAAAAGAAGTTCAGATTGTCGATTCTAGATTAACTGAAAAACAAAAAGAAAGCCCTTTAACAGTTGAGGCATTAGACATATTGGCTATTAAAGAAACTCCTTCTGCTAATTTTTATGATGGATTAGGGGCACTTAAAGGAGTTGACATCTCAGCGGCTAGTTTAGGATTTAAAATAATTAATACAAGAGGATTTAACAGTACTTCTCCAGTGAGATCCTTACAAATCATAGATGGTGTAGACAATCAAGCCCCTGGTATGAATTTTTCTTTAGGAAATTTCTTGGGTGCATCAGAGTTAGATATTATTAAAGTTGAAATAATTCAAGGTGCTAGTTCCGCTTATTTTGGACCTAATGCCTTTAATGGAGTAATAAAAATGGATACTAAAGACCCATTTATACACACCGGACTTAGTATACAAACAAAGTATGGAAGTAGAAACTTATATGAAAATTCTCTTAGACTCGCAGAAAAGTTTATGGACAAATCAGGAAATGACATTTTCGCATATAAAATCAATTTGTCATACATGCAAGCAAATGATTGGGAAGCGAATAATAGTTCTCCAGTAGAAGGAACAATTGCACAAATTGGTAACCCTGGGGGGTATGACGCTGTTAATAGATATGGAGATGAAGATACTGATGGAAATTTAAATGATGTTAGAGAAAATGTAAATCTTAATTACTTCACTCACCCTGGGCTGGGATTATATTTAAGAACTGGGTATTGGGAAAAAGACATAGTTGATTACAACACAGATAATTTAAAGTTTTCTAGCTCTTTTCATTATCGAATAAATGATGATACTGAACTAATGTACAAACTAAATTATGGAACTGGGACAACAATATATCAGGGAGACAATAGATTTAGTCTTAGAGACATACAGTTTTTTCAAAATATAATAGAGTTAAAGAAAAAAAATAAATTTTTTGTTAGAGCATACAAATCAAAAGAGGACGCAGGGAAAAGTTATGATGCTGTTTTAACAGCTATTAAACTACAAGAATACAATCAAATTAGCAACCAAGATTGGTACACAAATTATAAAAATAATTGGAAAAATAACTTTAATTGGCAGACTATTGGATGGGCTACTCCTGAAGATTCAACATATCCAATTTCTACATTTCCTTTTATAGCAACTGATTATTTTTTTCAGGGAGAATTAATCGAAATTACGGATTGGATGAGCTTAAGTGACTCAGTTTTGCAATCCAATACTGAAAATCTAATAGCCACTCATAATCTTACTAGATTTCAAACAGATTTTGAAACAAATAGATTAATTCCTGGTACTGAGGAATTTATGAGTGCCTTAAGTAATATAACATCTAAAATATCCTATCTTGAAGGTGGAACTGGTTTTTATGACAAATCCTCATTACATCACATACACACTGAATATATATTTAATCCAATCATAGGAAACATAACAATTGGAGGAAATTTTCGACAATTTAATCCTGATTCAAAAGGATCTATTTTTATGGACACGACAAGTTTAATTAAAAATAATGAATTTGGTATCTATACAGGATTTGACTCTGAATTTTTTAATGAAAACATCAAAATTAATACTACATTTAGAATAGATAAAAATGAAAATTTTAATTATAATTTTTCACCCGCTGCTTCCTTAGTTTTCAGATCAAATAAAAATAATATTTTTAGAGTGTCTTTATCTTCTGCAATAAGAAATCCAACATTATCCGATCAATATCTATTTTACAATGTTGGTAGAGCAATTTTAATTGGAAATCTTGAGGGACATGGTACTAACTATAATGAAAATTTAGTAACTATAGAATCTTTGATAAATTATTTCTTGCCCGCACAACTAATTAAAGATAGTTTAGATTTTTTCAGTATTGATCCAATTCAACCAGAAAAAGCTAAATCAGCAGAAATTGGATATAGAACAACACTATTTAATAAAATATACATAGATGCTAATTTTTATTACTCAAAATATTCAAATTTTATTGGTTATAAAACAGGAGCTAAATTTCAGACACTTCAAGATGACTCAATTACAGGGGCATATGAAATATCTATTCCCTCAATTCAAGCTTATAGAATAGCTGCCAACTCTGAAAATACAGTAACTACTCAAGGAGCCTCAATAGGGATTAACTATTACATCTCGTCTAAATTTACTTTTAATGGTAATTATAGTTGGAATAAGCTAAATGAATCAGGAACAAATGACCCAATCATTCCCGCATACAACACACCCGAACATAAATATAATTTAGGTTTCTCAGGAAGAGATTTACATTTTAGCTCAGAACATAAACATTTGAGAAACTTCGAATTTAATATTAATTATAAATGGGTAGACAGTTATATTTATGAGGGATCCCCACAATTTACAGGTACTATTCCCAAATACGATATATTAGATGCTCAAATCACTAAAAAAATTCCCAAATACCATACAACAATAAAAATTGGAAGTTCAAATATTTTAAACAATTTACATTATGAAGTGTATGGAGGTCCTTACATTGGTAGAATGACGTATTGTTCATTCCTTTTTGAATTGAAATAAATTGTTTAATATTGTACATAAAATAAAATAAATAAATATGAAAAAAAATTTACAAAATTTACTATTGATAACTCTTCTTACGTTAGGGTTAACTTCAAACTCTCAAAATAGATATTTAGATGAAGTTTTTTCAAGTGTTCAAATAACTGATAGTGTAATGTATGCCCAAAATGTTAGTATTGAACCAATGTTAATTGGGTTAGGCCCCGCACTTATGCCAATATATTGTGACATTTATGAACCTGTTGGAGATACTTTAACAGAAAGACCAGTGATAATATTAGCTCATACTGGGTCATTTTTACCTCCTGTAGCAAATGGTCAAGCAACTGGTTCGATTAAAGACTCTTCAATAGTTGAACAGTGTAAAAGATGGGCTAAAAAAGGTTATGTAGCTGTAGCTATGACAAATAGGTTAGGTTGGAATCCAACATCCACTGATCAGAATGTTAGAACATCCACCTTATTGCAAGCTTCATATAGAGCAATCCAAGATGCAAAAGCTATGGTAAGGTATATGAGAATGACTGAGGATAATGGAAATCCGTACGGAATAGATCCTAATAAAATTGTACTTGGTGGTCAAGGAACTGGAGCATACATTTCTCTAGGTTATGCAACACTAGATGATGAGTCTAAACTATACTTACCTAAATTTATTGATCAATCAAACCCTCTAATTCCAATTCCTTATGTAGTTCCAGTATACATGGGTAATTTTGATGGAACTGACATGACTTACGCTCCTATGTTGGATAGTAACGGAATTCCTATGGTTGATACATCTTCTGGTGTTGTAATTCCTTTAGTTGACTCTTCAAGCCCTCTAAATATTCCAAATAATCCAACATATTCAAATGATATTAACTTAGCATTTAACATGGGAGGTGCATTAGCAGATATCTCCTGGTTAGAAGCTGGTGACATTCCTATAGTTTCTTTCCACTGCGAAAAAGATGAATATGCTCCAATTGATACTGGTGACGTTATTGTTCCAACCACTGGAGACTTTGTAGTAGAAGTTATGGGAAGTAGAACTGTTCAACATTATTCAAATCAATATGGAAATAATGATGTATTCATAAATGCTGGTTTTACAGACGCCATAACAAATCAAGCTAATATCAACAATAGTGGATATGAAGGTTTATATGTATTTAAAACTCCGCCCCCTTCTACAACTCCAAATGCTTATGGTGAACTGGAAGAAGAACAGGGAAGTCCATGGGATTGGTGGGATAATACAACTTATGGACTTTTAGCTGAGGCTGTTAATGGAATAGCTGGTGTTACCTCACCTGGATATTTTGAAGCGAATGCCATATTAGATAACCCAGATATGTCAGCAACAAAAGGAAAAACTTATATTGATACAATTCAGTCATATCTAAATCCAAGAATATATATAGCTCTCAACTTAGGTAATGCATTATCACAATACAACGTTATAGATTACTCAACAAGTGTCTATCCAAATCCAAGTAATAATGTTATATCAATAAATAATTCAAATTTTATAATTGATAACATAAATCTTTACAGTGTCTCTGGAAAATTAGTTAAATCTCAAAAAGTAAATTCTATGCAAACTAATTTAAATGTGACTAATCTAGAAAGTGGAATTTATTTTCTTAATATTTACTCTAACAACTCAATAATTAAAAGAAAAGTTGTTGTAAAATAAACTAATTATCTTAATTATTTAAAAAAGCTCTCATTAAATGGGAGCTTTTTTTTATTTTCGTGTTAATGCAACAATCTTTAGAAATATTAAAAAAATATTGGAGTTATGACTCTTTTAGACACAATCAAGAAAAAATAATCAATTCAATCCTGGAAAAAAAAGATACACTTGCTATTTTACCTACTGGAGGAGGAAAAACTATTTGCTACCAGATTCCTTCACTTATTTTAGAAGGAATTTGTATTGTAGTTTCTCCGTTGATTTCACTAATGAATGATCAAATTGAGAGTTTAAAAACAAAAGGAATTAAATCAATTGCTATAACCTCTAAAATGGATTACAATGAAGTTAATATAGCACTCACAAATTGTATTTTTGGAAATTTCAAATTTCTTTATTTATCACCTGAAAGATTGCAAAATGAATTTGTAAAGAAAAAAATTTCTGAAATGAAAGTTAACTTAATCGCTATAGATGAAGCTCATTGTATTACTGAATGGGGACATGATTTTCGACCTTCATATCGAAATATTTCAGCGTTAAGACAAATAAAGCCTGAAGCAACAATACTCGCTCTGACTGCTACAGCTACAGAAAAAGTAGCTACAGATATTCAAGAAAATTTGAATTTCAACTCAAGAAAAATAATAAAATCTCCACTGTATAGAAAAAACATCTCATATCTTGTATACAAAGTTGAGGATAAAATTAATAAATTAATAAATATTTTAAAAAGAGTTGATGAATCTGGGATTATTTATGTAAAAACAAGGAAAAAATCTGAGACGATAAGTAAGTTACTTAATAAAAATAAAATTAATTCGAAATATTATCATGCTGGTATGAGTGTGATAGAAAGAGAGAAAGTACAAATTGATTGGAAAAATTCTAAAACAAAATTCTTAATATCTACTAATGCATTTGGTATGGGGATTGATAAACCAGATGTAAGATTAGTTATTCATTTCCATATACCAGATAATATAGAATCTTATTACCAACAGAATGGAAGAGCTGGTAGAGATGGAAAAGAATCATATGCAATTCTATTACATAATGAGAAAGATATTATCGAATATAAAAAATCCATTAAAACAAATTTTCCAAATCTTGAAGATCTAAAAAGTATTTATCAAAATCTAGCTAATTATTTACAACTTGCAATAAATCAAGGTAAAGACGAAAGTTATGATTTTAATTTAACAAAATTTTGTAAAAAATATAAATATAACAATGTTAAAGTAATTAACTCATTAAAAATTCTTGAAAATGAAAAATTTTTAATGTTGCAGAATAATATGTATAGAAAATCAAGAGTAAAAATTATTGTAACATTATCAGAGCTAAATAATTTTCAATCTAATAATGTTTTATTTGATTCATTTATCAATTTACTTTTAAGATCATATATTGGAATATTTGATAATTATGTTGATATAGACGAGAGGGAACTAGCAAACAAAAAACAAATTTCAGAGAAAGAAATTGATTACATACTAAATAAATTAAATCAGCTTGAAATAATTAGTTATATCCCCAAGACATCTGGATTTCAAATTAAATATTTACAAAATAGAATTAATCAAAAACATATTAAAATTACAGAAAAAACATTAAATGATATAGTAAAATCAAACGTTCAAAGAATGAAATCAATATTAGAATATGTAGAACAGAAAACAATATGTAGAAAAAAATTAATACTGTCTTACTTTGATGAGTTTCAAGAAAAAAATTGTGATAAATGTGATGTTTGCAGAAGTCAAAAAATAATATAGTAACATATGTATGTAGTATTATATTTGTAAAAAAAATTAAAAATGAAAATTGTATTTTTTGGAACACCCTTTTTTGCCGCATTTAATCTAGAGTTTCTTTTCAAAAAAAAACATAACATAATTTCAGTGATTAGTACTCCAGATAAAGAGAAAGGAAGAGGAAAAAAAATAATACCAACGCAAGTTAAACTCAAAGCGAATAGTTTACAGATAGAGGTTAAAACACCACTATCATTGGAAAATGAAAAATTTATATCCTATTTGAAGACATTAGATGCAGATTTATTTGTTGTAGTCGCGTTTAGGAAGTTACCTAAATCTATTTGGACTTTACCAAAATATGGAACAGTTAATCTACATACCTCCTTGTTACCAAATTATCGAGGAGCAGCGCCTATTAATAGAGTTTTAATAAATGATGAACAAGAAACAGGTCTGACTACTTTTTTCATAGATGATAAAATTGATTGCGGAGAAATAATATCTCAAGAAAAAATAAATTTATCTGATAATACAACTGCGGCTCAACTGCATAATATTATGATGAAAAAGGGATCTAAATTATTAGATAAAACAATTGATTTAATACAGAATAATAATTTCAGTAAATCAAAACAAGAAAACAAATTAGCAGAAAAAAAAGCCAAAAAATTAACAAAAGAACTTACTAAAATTAACTGGAAAAATGATGCTAAAGAAATACATAATTTAGTTAGAGGATTGTCACCATTTTTATCAGAAAATGAAATTTTAAAAGATATCTCAATATGTCCAGCAGCATGGTTTTATATTACAAATGAAAATGGAAAAAAGATACGAGCTAAATTGATTTTAAGTACGTATTCTAATCAAACTAACAATAATTTACTATCAATAGAAACAGACCAAAAATCTTTTTTAAAAATAAATCTTAATAATGGGAGTATACATATAAATAAAATTCAATTAGAGGGCAAAAAAGTTATTAATATTTCTCAATTTTTACTGGGACATAAAGTTAATAAAAAATGGATAATTTCGTAAAAAAAAAATTAATAGAATATTTAAAAACCTTTGTGACAAAAAAAAGGTTAGAATTATTGGAAGAAAAATTAGAATTAAGGACAAAAAAAGTCACTTTAGTACTTGAAGACATATATCAATCAAGAAATATAAGTGCAGCAATGAGATCTGCTGATTGCTTTGGCATACAAGATGTTCATATAATTGAAAATAGAAATGAATTCACAAAAGACGAATCAGTTTCTTTAGGAGCCAACAAATGGATTAATATTATCAAACACAATAAGAAAAAAAACAACACTATTGATTGCATCAAACACTTGAAAAAAAGTGGATATCAAATAATAGCTACTACAACTAAAAAACCAGATATTTTTCTTGAAGAAATTGATGTCAAAAAAAATAAAATTGCTATACTACTTGGAACAGAACTAACAGGTTTATCTAATGAAGCAATAAAGTTATCAGATAAGAAAATGAAGATAAATATGTATGGTTTTACTGAATCTTTAAATATATCTGCATCAGCCGCAATCTGTTGTCAGTATCTTAGTAAAAACGTTAGAGAAACAGATTGGAAAGTAAACGAAAATGAAAAATTAGATATTATGTTAGGATGGTTAAGAAATACTGTAAAATCTTCGAGTATGATTGAGGAAAAATTTTTCTACTCGAATAATAAACTTTAATTTGTACATCAACAAAAATAACTTGGATATATCAACAAAAAAGTAAAAATATCATTGTATTTATATTGAATTTATAAAAAGTTAAATTCTTTAATATTGATTATCTTATGAATGAAAAATGTAAAGAAATATCAAAAAAATCTTCTAAAATTCTATTAAAAAAATTAAGGTGAAAGTCTTTGAGTAGTCCAAATATTATCATTTAGTAAATAAAGTAATCTGTCATGAAGTCTAGATGGTCTTCCCTGCCAAAACTCAATCCTATCAGGTATGATTTGATACCCACCCCAATTTTTTGGTCTTGGCACTTGAGATTTTGTATATTTATTATCTAAATCATTTATTTTAGATGTAAAGTCTTCATCTATATTAATTACTGAACTTTGATTTGATGCCCATGCTCCTAATTGACTATTTCTGGGTCTACCATTGAAATACATATCTGATTTTTGTGGGGTTATCTTTCTAACTATACCAGATATTCTAACTTGTTTTTCTAACTTTTGCCAAAAAAAGTTAGCTGAAACAAAATTATTATATTTAATATCTTTAGCCTTATCACTGTCATAATTAGTGTAAAAAATAAAACCTTCATCATCGAACTCTCTTAAATAGACAACTCTGGAAGATGGTTTATTTTCTTTTGAAATAGTAGATAAAACAAAACTTATAGCATTTTCCTTATCTGATTTTAAAGCCATCTCAAACCAATTTTCAAATAATTTAAATGGTGATTTTGTGATCAGTTTAAAATCAATACTTGATTTTGAGAAATCATCTCTAATATTACTAGTTTTTTTAATAGACATATAAATAATTTAAAAAATTTTAGGGTTGTAGTTCATTGGTTTTTTCGCAAAAGAAGATTTATATTTAGATTCAATATATTTCATATCTTCATCAAAATTTCCAGTGGGATAGAATTCTTGAATGATACCGATCTCCCTGTTACTATAATCGAGCTTTAATAATAAAATTGGAATTGACGATTTAAGTGATATATAATAAAATCCTGTTTTCCATTTATCCACTCTCTTCCTTGTACCTTCTGGTGACATGCCAATAATTAGTTCTTTTGAAGAATTAATTTTTTTTGATATTTGTTCTACCAAATTGTTATTTGAATCTCTATAGACAGGAATGCCTCCATTAATTTTAATTAATTTTCCTAGTATTGGGAGAAAAAGTTCACTTTTGATTAAATATTTTGGTGAAAATCCAACAATATACGCATAACATCTTCCGTAAAAAAAATCCCAATTAGAAGTATGCGGAGCTGCGATAACTAAAGATTTTATAGGATATTTAGTATGACCAATTACAGACCATCCTAACATCTGAAATATTAATTTTGAAACTAATCGCATCATTGTTTATAAATTTTTACAAAGTAAAGAACAAATTCTAATATTTTTATTAAAAATTGTAAATTAGCTGAAAATAAAATTTTATTGATGAATAGTACTATTACAAAATTTATACTCTGGGTAATAATTATATGCTTAGCTTATTTTGGACTTTATGGCAATATTACAAATGAAATTCATGTAAGAAAAGTTATGGATAAAAGAAAATCTGAAAATATTCAAAGGTTGAAAGATTTAAGAGAAATTCAACTTGAATATAAAAGACAAAATGGAACATATACTGGAAACTCTGATACTCTAATACATTTTTTACTCAACACTGAAGTTGAGTTCATTAACACTGAAAAAGCAGACGAAGATTCCATTGCTGCTAATATGAGAAAGTGGAACTCAATTCAGAACAGAATGGTAAGAAATTTAATTAACCCCAAAAAAGAAGCTAAAAGAATTTATAAAGAAAATGGAGGAGAGTGGACAGTTTTGAATGAGAAACAAAAAATAAAAAAAGGATACATTCAAGTTGATTACTACATGGCATATGACTTATCTTTTAGTGAAGAATATAATAAAACAAGAAACAATAACAGTTATGTAATTGATACGGATAATCTAACAAACATCACTAAAATTTATGAAAATCAAAAAAACTATTCAAAATTTAAAAATTCATTTAGTAATTATTCCGAGAGTTTAATTGAAAAGTTAGAAATTGACAATATTTATACAATTATACATTCAAATTTCAATTCCATTTTTGATTTAAATGAAAATACAATTATTTCTACTGGAAATTTATTAGGTCAAATCTCAAACAATAAAAAAGAAATTTCCAATCTAGAAAAAAATATCATATCGGAGAATGACAAATTAGAAAATGCTGAAGGGATGATACGTTCAGCAATACATCAAAGAAATACATACACAGAAACTATTGGAATTGAAACGATTGAAAAAGTTAGAGAAAAAGCTGAAAAGAAAGCAGAAAAAGGAAAAACACTTAAAGGAAGAAAAGGAGTAATTTTTTCAATTATTTCATCTCAAGATTCAACTGAAAATACTAATAAAAATATTGTTAGTAATTGCAAAAAAGAAATTTCATCATTTGAAAATGAAATTAGTATTAGAAAAAAACTAATTGAGGTTCTTGAAGATAATTATCAGTCAATTAAAGATGTCCAGGAAATGCAAAATCAGTATAATAACATCAATAAAGTAGATTGTGATAATTTCAACTCCTTGTGTGACTACACTTTAACAAAAGAAATTAAAATAGTAACAACCCTTAAAAAAGGTAATTACACAATACCTAAACAACCATATAAGTGGAAACAGGCATTATTAGAAGCGGATTATTTAGTTGAACAAGCTATTGACGATGAAATGATGTTAAAAATTAAGAAAAAGTATATAGAGTCAGGAGGAACTTTTAGAAATTTGACTACAGAAGAAGGTTACGCTAGGGGACTTATAACTACAGTTATTCAGCCAGTAAGAGATATTATTTTTGATAATATATACATGAAAAATAGAATAGATATACCATTAAATTTAGATAGCATAACATTCATACCTCATACAAATATTAAGTATAATTTTGCGGCAAAAGAATTTAAGCCTAACATGATTGAACAATCTCAGGGGGAAATTGATAAATATTTTTTCAAAATATATGCGAAATATGATGATGTATTTTCTGGAATGGATGAAGAAAATAATGTATTAAGAAAAAACGGAGAGAGAGAAAATATAGAGATTGGTTCATTAGAGAAAACAATTACTAATGGTAATTGGGGAGAATAAAATTATCACTTATTTTTCAGAAAATGTTAATCTTTTAAATAAAGAGAATATTCATCTTTCAATTGAAGTTTCTCCAGTAAACATTTCCTATTGTCTACTAAACATAGAAAATTTAAAATTTATTTTTTTCAAATCTGTTACTTTAAATAACACTAATGAACTAATTAACCAAATAGGTTTAGAACATGAGTTAAAATTAGAATATTCATCATGTTGTGTTTCATATAAAAACTTTCCAACTACTTTAGTTCCCAATGAATTATTTGATAAAGAGAAAAAAAATCTTTATTTAGATTTTTTATGCGAAAATACTGAAAATGTAAAATTAGATATCTCAAAAGAAATTAATTGTACTGCTGTTTATTCAATAGAAGATAAATTATCACAAAGTATTCAACAGATACAACCTAATATCAAAGAAAAAAATAGCACAATTATAACAATTTGTCAACTCATTAAACAATATTCTCATCTAAAAGAAAAAATCGCGTTCTTATTTGTCAATACAAATAAAATTGATATTTGTATTATTGAAAAAGAAAGTCTAATATTTCAAAATTGTTTTAAAGTTTCTAGCAGCACAGATATATTATATTTTACTCTTTTTTGTTTCGAACAACTTAATTTAAATCCAAATTCAATTGAATTGTATTTATTTGGGGAAATAGAAAAAGGAGATATGAATTATTCATTATTATATAAATATATTAGAAATATTAAATTTGGGAGGAGTTGTAATACACTTTCTTTCTCAGATGAATTAAACAAAGTGTCAAATCATAATTTTTTCTCTTTATTTTCTCAAGTTTTATGCGTATAATTTCTGGACATCACAAGGGAAAAAAAATTTTAATCAATGAAAATCTTCCAGTAAGACCAACCACAGATAGAGCCAAGGAGGGAATTTTTAATATCATAGATAATAGGTATTATTTTAATGATAAAAATGTTTTAGATCTTTTTAGTGGTACTGGAAATATTAGCTTTGAGTTTGGTTCCAGAGGTGTTGAAGAAATTACTTCTGTAGATAGCAACAATAATTGTATTAAATGTATAGAACAAACAAACAAATTATTAAAGTATAATATTTCTACCTTAAAATTAGATGCTTTAGATTATTTAGAAAAATGCGACAAACAATTTAACTTTATTTTTGCGGATCCACCATATAAATATGATAAATATCAAGATATAATACAACTAATAAAAGAAAAAAATCTTGTAAAAAAAAATGGATTATTGATAATGGAACATGATAAAAATAATTCATTTAATGATGAAAATTTAGAACTAAGAAAATACGGAACAACTTATTTTAGTATTTTTTCATTTTAATTCTCTATTTTTGAGGTCATGAAAAAAATAGCTGTTTTCCCGGGCTCTTTTTCCCCATTTACTTTAGGACACAAATCTGTTGTTGACAAAGCTATTCCTTTATTCGATAAGATTATTGTTGCAATAGGAATCAATTCTAATAAAAATGAGTTTTTTTCTATTGAAGAAAGAAAAAAGTGGATTTCAGAAATCTATAAAAATAATTCAAATATAAAAGTATGTTTTTTCAAAGGACTCACTATTGACCTTTGTAAAAAATTTAATGCTACGCATATTATTAGAGGTTTAAGAAATTCTCATGACTTTGAATACGAAAAGAATATTGCCCTTAGTAATAAAAAATTAAATAGTAAAATTGAAACTCTTTTTTTTATCACTCCTGCAGAAATATCACATGTCTCCTCAACTATAGTTAGAGAAATTATAAAAAACGGAGGAGATGCCAGTCAGTTTTTACCCAAGGAAGTTGATATATAATTATCTAAAAAAAGCAACTAATTTTTCTATTGCCTTTCCTCTGTGACTAATCTTTCCTTTTTGTACTTTACTCATTTCTGCAAACGTAACATTATAACCTTCAGGTGAAAATATTGGATCATAACCAAAACCTAATTTCCCACATTTAGCGGAGGTAATATTCCCAAGGCAACTACCCTCAAATTTATATTTTTCACCATCAATAATTAAAGAAATAATAGTTCTAAATTTAGCATTTCTATTTTTTATACCCTCAAGATTTTTAAGAAGAAGATTGATATTATTTTCTGCAATACACTCTTTACCAGCATATCGAGCAGAGTAGACACCAGGAGCTCCATCTAAAACATCAACTTCTAATCCAGTATCATCAGCAAAACAGTTGTATCCATAGTTGTCATAAACAAATTTTGCTTTTTGTAATGAATTTCCTTCTAAAGTTAAAGAAGTTTCAGGAAGTGTCTCATTACATCCTATGTCTTTTAAGCTCAATATCCTAATGTCTTTTGGGACTAATAATTTAATCTCAGATAATTTATTTTTATTGTTTGTAGCAAAAACGAGTTTCATGATTGGTTGTGATAAGGTTCATTATTTAAAATACTATATCCTCTATACATCTGCTCAAGAAAAAATAGACGAATCATTTGATGAGAAAAAGTCATTTTAGAAAGAGATAATTGTTCATCACTCCTATCATACACATCTTTAGAAAATCCATAAGCACCTCCTACAGCAAAAATAATTTTCTTTTTTCTAGTTAACATCCATCTTTGTATTTTATTAGAGAAGTTTAGAGAATTATATTCTATTCCTTTAACATCTAAAAGGACTAAATAATCTGTGTTTTGAATATTTTTTAATATCAAATCGCCTTCTTTTTTAATTAGTTCAGATTTAGAAAAATTTGAAGTTTTCTTTAAATTAGGAATATCAATCATTTCAAATGGAGTATAGTGTTTCAACCTCTTTGAGTATATAGATATACCTTCATTTAAATATTTTTCATTAGTCTTTCCAATAGAAATCAATACAACTTTCATTTTTTGTACTTTTGGCAATATTAATAATAAGTATCTTCATGTTTGATAAAGATTTAGAAAAGTTTATAACAGAGTCACTTGCTGAAGATATTGGAGATGGAGATCACACTTCTTTAGCTTCAATAAACAAAGATTCTATAAACAAGGCCCATTTAATTGTAAAAGACAGAGGAGTTATTGCGGGAATTGAATTATCTGAAATGATATTTAAAAAAGTAGACGATTCATTAAAAATAAATTCATTTTTTACGGATGGAGATAATGTAAATTATGGAGATATTGCATTTATTGTTGAAGGAAATTCTATCGCTATTTTAACTGCAGAAAGATTAGTATTGAATTGTATGCAACATATGAGTGCAATTGCCACCAAAACTGCATATCTAAATTCATTAATTTCAAGAACAAATTGTAAATTGATAGACACTAGAAAAACTACTCCCCTAAATCGAAAAATAGAAAAGTGGGCAGTGAAGATAGGTGGAGGAATAAATCATAGATTTGGTTTGTTTGATATGATTATGATTAAAGATAATCATATTGATTTTTCTGGAGGAGTTGATATAGCAATTCAAAAAACTAAAAAATATCTTCAAGAAAAAAATAAAAATCTAGATATAATTGTTGAAGCAAGGAACTTAGAAGAAGTTAATTCAATTTTGAAAGAAGGAGGTGTAAAAAGAATTTTATTAGATAACTTTGACTATGAAGACACCAAAAAAGCTGTAAAATTAATTGGAAATAAATGTCAAACTGAGTCAAGTGGAGGAATTACAGAAGATACAATTATAGAATATGCAAACTGCGGAGTAGATTATATTTCTGTTGGAGCACTAACACACTCAGTTCCTAATTTTGATTTAAGTTTAAAATCTCTATAAGTGAAATGTTATTTTTTAAAAAAATGGTAAAAGGAATAAAACCATGGGGATTTAAAGAGTTAAGCAAACATGATGCAGCTTTAATTTTATTGAGAGGTTATTTAGAGGGTTCAATTAGAATTTTAATTAGTATTTTGCTATGGATTTAATTTAACTCAATAATTTTACTAACTGGATTTGAAATAAATGTAAGTATATTTGCGTCAAAGAAACATTGTAGTTTAAATTCTGATTTATAATTTTAAGTAATATTATTTATGAAAAAACTATTTGTATTATATTTTGTCATATTACAACTATCAATTGTCGCTCAACATTCCTACAACCCGTTATCACCTCCCAACACTTACAGAAACTCAGATAATCCAAACTATTGGAAAAATAAAATGCCACATGCTGGGTACTGGCAACAAGATGTGCACTATGAAATAAAAGCATCAATCGATGAAAAAACAGATATCCTCACAGCAACTCAAATCTTAACTTACTGGAATAATTCGCCAGATGATTTAGATTTTGTTTATTTTCATCTCTATCAAAATGCTTTTCAACCAGGGTCTTATTATGATGATTTACAAAAACAAAATGGTGTAAATCCAAACTATGGAAAATATGAGTCTCAAGGTTTAGGAACTGTTGTTGAGAATATAAAAGTTAATGGTGTTGATGTAAAAAGTGAGTTAGATAATACCATCTTAAAAGTATACCTTCCCAAAACATTAATACCTGGAGGAAATATAAAGTTTTCAATGAATTTTAAAACATATTTTGAAGATGGAGAAGTTAGAAGAAGAATGAAAGTATTTGATTCATGGGGATTCAGACACTATAATGGAGTACATTGGTATCCAAGAATTTGTGTTTACGATTCTAAGTTCGGTTGGACAAAAGATCAACATTTAGGCAAAGAGTTTTATGGGGATTTTGGTTGTTTTGATGTTGAATTAACTTTCGCTTCCAACTATGTAGTTGATGGCACAGGATATATGTTAAATAGAGATGAAGTATACCCAAAGAATTTAAGAGAAAAATTAGACATAAATAACTTTAAAAATAAACCATGGAATAGTCCACCATCAATTATTACTAAATACACAGAGGGAGAAACAAAAACATTTAAATTTCATGCAGAAAATGTCCATGACTTTGGATTTACAGCCAATCCTAATTATAGAATCGGTGAAAAATGGTGGGAAGATAAAGTAAGTTATTCTCTGGTACAAGAACCACACGCAAGTAGATGGCAAAATGCAGCAGAATTCTCAGCTAAATGTATCCAAATATTTTCTGAAGATTTCGGAAGATATACTTATCATAAAATGATTGTTGCGGATGCTGATGATGGAATGGAGTATCCGATGATGACTCTTGACAGAGGTTCTGATCCGGGATATAGAGGTTTATTAGCTCATGAAATCGGACATAACTGGTTTTTTGGACAGGTTGGAAATAATGAAACTTATAGAGCTTTACTTGACGAAGGATTTGCTCAATTTTTAACAGCATGGGCATTGATTAAGATAGATGGAGAGAATTTAGTAAGAAATAAACCTCTTTCAAAGTATAAACAAAAATATTTTAATCCTATCAAAGCAATAGATAATAGAGTCTATTATTCATACATTAATGACGCAACAAAGAAAAATGACCCAATAATATCTACACATTCTGATTGTTTTAATGGGGCTCTTGGTCATGGTGGAGGATACAGACATGTCTATTATAAAACAGCAGCGATGCTATATAATCTACAATACGTATTAGGAGATGAACTATTTTTAAAAGCTATGAAAAATTATTTCGAAACGTGGAAAATTGCTCATCCTTACACTGAAGATTTTAGAAATTCAATTATACAATTTACAAAAGTCGATCTTAACTGGTTTTTTGATCAGTGGTTAGAAACAGAAAAAAGAATAGATTATGGTGTTACTCATAAAAATAATACTGTTACTTTCACAAGGTACGGACGGATGCAGATGCCAATAGATTTTACTGTAACTGCCAATGATGGAAAAACGTACGATTACCATATTCCAAATCATTGGTTTATAAAAAAAACAAACTCTACTATACTTAAAAAATGGCACGCTTGGGATTTATTGCAACCAAAATATGTAGTTACATTAAATATACCTTCAGGAATTAAAGAGGTTGAAATTGACCCAAGTAATAGATTAGCAGATTCCTACATGCCGAATAATAGTTCTATAGGAAATATTACATTGAATTTTAATGATAATTTATGGGAGTACCCTGACTGGAAAAATTATGAAGTTAAATATCAACCAAATATTTGGTGGAACTCTACAGATGGAATAAAATTTGGATTAAATATTAGTGGTGGATATTTAAGACATCATCACCTTTTTGATGCAACTATATGGATTAATTCTGGAATCGCGCAAGACAGAGATAACCCAAATTTTTCTGATTTTAGTGACATCTCGTATAGAACAAGTTATAATACAAATCTTGATAAATTATATAAAAATAGTCGATTTTATGTGTATAGCAGTCACAATTTTGGACTTTTGTCAAATAAATTATCATTGGTAAAAGAAGACAAAAAAGATAATAATAAAATTTCCGTAAATCTTATTTCGTTATATAGGCCTAAAAATTCATCTGATAATTATTTCATACATGAAATGGACAAATCAAAACTAAATAATAGAATTGACATATGTTTTGAAAGAAAATACAAATATAATTTTGGAAAAGGCAACTTTAAATTAGATTTAAAAACATCTACACTTGGCTCTGATTACAATTATAGCTCAATATCTGTCACAGCCATTAATAGAAATAAATCTGGAAAAATAAAAATTAATACAAGAGCTTTTCTACAATATGGAAGAGGTTCAAATTGGGCAAAAGAAAGTCTTTTAGGGCTTGCAGGAGCTAACCCTGAAGAACTATACAATAATAAATTCACCAGAACAAATGGTGTTTTTAATACGAATGATTTCAATTTTACACATGAATTAGGAAATTATCACTCTGGAGGAGGTCTAAATTTAAGAGGTTATGCAGGATACCTAGCTCCAGAATATGATAAAAATGGAATTTTAATTAGAAATACAAATTATGGAAAGTCAGGAGCATCATTATCAACTGAAATAGATTTCACCTCTATACTTCCGTACACATTAAGAAGAAGTGGTATAGGATCTTACTTATTTGCTGACGCAGGAGTAATTAATATAGATGATATTAATAGAAAAAACTATACAACAGCAATGTCTGACATAAGAGCAGATGCTGGAATTGGTTTCATTTACACTCATAGAAATTGGGGACCTCTTGAAAGACCAAAGCCGTTAGTTATAAGACTAGATTTGCCGTTATTTCTTAATAGGCCACCCTATTTAGAGGAATATTATCAAATCAGATGGATACTTGGAATAGGAAAGTCTTTTTAATGAGTGAAAAAAAAATAATAGTAACAGGTGGAGCCGGATACATAGGTTCTCATACCGTTGTTGAACTTCATAACTCTGGATATACTCCAATTATATTAGATAATTTATGCAACTCTAGTATTGATAACATTAGAGGAATTAATAAAATAATTGGTGAAAAAATAAAATGGTACAATGTAGATTGTACTGATTCTAAAGAAGTATATAAAATATTTTCAATGGAAAATAATATTTTAGGAATAATACATTTTGCGGCGTTTAAGTCTGTAGAAGAATCCATTAATCACCCTGAAAAATATCATAAAAACAATGTAGATTCCTTAAAAAACATACTAAATAATATGAAAAAGAAAAATATAAATAATATTATTTTTTCTTCCTCTTGTACAGTTTACGGAAATCCAGATGTATTACCAGTTTCTGAAAATTCTCCATTCAAAAAAGCAGAATCTCCATATGGAGAAACAAAACAAATTTGTGAGAAAATATTAGAAAAAAATGAATGTAATAGTATTTCATTACGATATTTTAATCCTATTGGATCACATTCATCATCATTAATTGGTGATTGTTCAAAAGACAAAACTACTAACCTAGTTCCTATTATTACAAAAGTTGCAATTGGGAAAAAAGATAAAATTACAGTTTTAGGTAATGATTATAATACTCATGACGGGAGTTGTATTAGAGATTATATTCATGTAGTTGATTTAGCAAAATCTCATGTCTTAGCACTTGATTACATATTAAAAAATTCTGGAAAAAATTGTTTTAATGTTGGTACTGGAAAAGGCATTAGCGTTCTTGAAACGATTAAAGAGTTTGAAAAAGCGAACAAAGTAAAAATAAACTACACTATAGGTGAAAGAAGAAAAGGAGATATAGAAAAAATTTATTCGGACAACACCCTAATAAAAAATAAATTAAAATGGAAAGCAGAAAAAAGTTTAAGACAAGCCTTGATAGATGCGTGGAATTGGGAGCTAAATAAACTATAAAGGATAATTATATTTATCTAAATGTAAATTATATTCTTTCGCAATACTCTTATTTGAATCAGAGTATTTTTTATTTATTATTTGTCGAAATTCATCATTTAAAAATGACCTACTCCTAACAGGAAATATTTTAATTCTTCTTAATATTTCTCTTGCATATTCGTAAACAAATGGCAAATGAATAATGTAATATTTATACAATACATTCTTTCGTGAAAATGAGTTTATAATCCTTGCAAAAAATAAACTAAAATAAGAGTATGAGTTATTATTTTTCTTAAAATCGACTTTATTTAAATCTATCTCTAAATTATGATCTTTTATAAATGAAGATATAAACAATTCTTGATCTGTGATAAAATCTTCAAATAAATATATGTAAACATTTTCTTTGCCTATCAAAGACTGATATTTATGAATTAAGTTCTTATAATCAAAATGTTTAAATGAGAATAATGAGCTTCTATTACTTCTTTCAAATTCTTTATGTTCAATATATCTTGAAAAAGAATAATTACCACCCTCTTTAATATATTGTAAATATGATGATACAATAATATCATATTGATTTCTAATAAATATAATTACTTTAGGATTTTCAAATTTTGAAATTTTTGTTGCTATATTTTCAGATAATAATCCTAAATAAGCTCCATTATGTATATTTCCTGATAGCTCCTCATCACAAAAAATCTGATTTTTCTTTGAACTAAAGTCTTGATATTTATTCTCATAGAAGAAGTCTCTTATTTTACTTCTATCGACTTGATTATAATTTTTTAATAGCGGATAAAATTTCTTTTGAAACCATGTAGTGGCAGTCTTATGGTATCCTATATGAAATAAATTCTTCATTTTAGATCTTTCAAAGTAGAGATTAACATTTCCTTTCTTTTACTAACATGAAATTCTTTTTTTATTCTATCTCTTGATAATTTGGATAGTTTTTCAGTATCTGAAGAAAGCGCTTTATGAATTAAGTCTACAAGCATAGTTTTGTTTCTTTTATTAAGTATAAACCCAGAATTTCCAATAATTTCTGGTAAAAAATTCACATTTGAAACTATTGGAATACATTCACATAACATAGCTTCACAAATTGCAACTCCAAAGCCTTCAAAATTAGATAGTTGAAGATAAAATTTTGTTTTATTATAGTAATTGTTAAGATCATATGGACTTAGTCTACCTAAAAATATTATATTTTCAGGTAGGTTATCTTGACTGTAAAAACGATTTGTTCCAGCAAAATAAAAGGTACAATGACTCAACTCTTTTGCTGCTTCTATTATCAAATCTCCACCTTTTCTTTTAATCTGATCATCAGTCATTACAGTGATAAAAGAATTTGTTTCTTTTTCATTACAATTATATTGCCAATCATCAACAATTATACCATTTGGTATTACTTTGTAAGGTGTTTTAATATTTCTTAAATGATAGGTATACCCAAATTTTAATATCTTATCTGAGTAATAATTATTTTCTGTATATACTAGTGAGTCACTTACTGGTAAAATTATATTTGAAAATTGATATGATTTTTTAATAAACCAACTCATTAAAGGATTTCTCAAATTTCCATAATTAATTTCAGGAAAAGAAACACAATCAGTTCCATGTACTACTATAGCTACTTTTTTATTAAAAATTCTTCCAAATAAAGAGGGTAAAAAAGACCAATATCCTCCAAAGGAAATTAAAATTATCTTGGAATTATAAAAATTAATAATCAAAAAAAATAATTGAATTATGAAGTTTAGTGGTAAAAATATCTTATTGGACCAATTCTGATTAATACTTATAACTTTGTAATCATTTTCTAAAATCTTTATTTCGGTTCTAATAAAAGTAAATAGTTTCGGATAAATAAATATTAACTTTTCTTGCTTCATTTTGGCAAATTTATCTAAAATAAAGTAATTTTTAATTGTAAATTAGCTAATATAAAATGGGAATAATAAACAAAATACTACCAAATTCACTTAAACCTTTTTCAAGAGATATTGGATTTTCCTTACGAACACTCGTATATAAAGTTAAAAAAATTAATAAAAAAATTAATTCTACTCCCATTTTTATACTTGGAAATCAAAAATCAGGAACTTCAGCAATATCATCACTATTAGGCTCCTACTCTGGAAAAATTACTGCTGTTGATTTATTCTTAAGCGGATATTATCCCTCACTCTTAACACATTGGAAAAATAAAAAAATAAATACTCAAGATTTTATTAATAAAAATAAAGTAGAATTTTCCTCAGAAATAATTAAAGAACCTCATTTATCTATTTTTTATGATGAACTTATATTAGAGTATCCTAACTCAAAATTTGTAATGATAATAAGAAATCCATTTGACAATATCAGAAGTATATTAGATAGATTGAATGTTGGGGGAAGTCAGACAAAACTAAATAAAAATGACAAAAAAAAATTCTTTCATTCATGGAGTTTATTACTAAATAATGAATGGTTTGGAGGTTCCAAAAATCACTACATTGAGGTTCTTGCAGAAAGATGGAATATTATTAGTAATATTTACTTAGAAAATGCAGATAATATTGTACTTATAAAGTATGAAGACTTTTTATTAGATAAAAATAAGACAATACAAATGTTAGCTGAAAAATTAAATCTTAAAAAAGTAAAAGAGATTTCACATTTACTAGAAAATCAATTCCAACCAAAAGGAAAAAGAAAAGATGTGGATACAAAAGTGTTCTTTGGAGAAAAAAATTACTCGAAAATCTATGATATCTGCAAGGGTAATATGAAAAAATTAGAATATTAAACCATTTTCAACTTATTCCAAAAATCTTTCAAAAATTTGGTAATATCTTCTGAAGGTTTAACAATTATAATTAACATTCCATATATCAATAAAATAACTAAAGATTTAATAATGATATTGTAAAATACATAATGAATTTCAGGTAGCAATTCGACCATATAATATGTAAACAAAATAAGTATTAATACTTTTATAGTTTGAATTCCAAATGGTTGAATCTTCATCTGAATATATAAGTATAATAATTTTATAAAATTAAATATTAGCACAGATAATGCTGTTGCAAAAGCTGCTCCATTTATTCCAACAATATCATATTTTGATAAAGGACTAGTATCAGGAATAAACAAATAATTAGTGTACAAGGTGACTAATAAAAGTATTAAATTCGCATATAAATCAAATTTATAGAACTTTGAGTTTACAATAATAATTCCATTTACTCCAGTTGTGATATTAAATAATTGAGAAAAAGCGATAAATAAAACTACTAATCTACCCCCCTGGAATTTTTCAGGGAGCAAACTTAATCCGTCATCTATATTCAACCATATACCTAAAAACATTAATCCTCCAATAATTAGCTGGTTAATTGATGATTTTGAATATATACTTCTAATCTGGTCAATATCATTTCTTTCCCAAGCTTTAGCTAGAATTGGAGTAGCGATAGAACCTATAGCTCTGGCAGGAACTCTTATTACATTGCCAATAAAAAAAGCTACGGTATAAAACGCAACTTCTTTATATCCAATAAATTTTCCAATCATCATCATATCAACCTTACTGACTAACATTGCAGAAGCTCCTCCTATTAATACATATAATCCAAATGATAATAATTTCTTATTCTCTAAATCTGTAAATATTAGTGTTGGTTTGTAGTCAAATCTTTTAAAAATACTTATGGACAATATGATTATCATTATGAAATATAATGATATATACAAGTTTAGAAAAGTTGGAAAATCAATAAAATTAAACCAATGCAAGAATAATAGTAAAATATTCATTCCTTTTAAAAACACCTCTTTTAGAAAAATAGGTATGATTGCATTTAGCAAAGAGCGAGATAAAGATGAAAGTACTTCAAAAAAAGAAAGAAATGATACCATTAAAAATACTAGATGAAAATTTTCTTTCAATAAAATAAAAGTTGATAACTCCTTTGGATCAGTAGACTGTGGCTTTATAAATTCTAAAAAAGGATGCTTAAAAATAATATATAAAAAACATACAAAAAGAAATCCAATTATAGGTATTAAAAAAGAAAGAGAAATTAATTGGTCTTTGTGTTCAACCTTTGGAAAAAACCTAATTAAAGTTTTTGGCGTTCCTAAAAAGGAAAAAGTAGAAATAATTGTAGAATATGCCACAATTATTTGAAGAAGTCCTAAATGTTCCGGATTAGTATTAAATGCATTAGGATATAAAATAACTGTTGATGTAGCTCCAAACAATAGTCCTATATAAAAATAGATTGAATTCTGAATACTTTGTTTTCTAACTATTCCCATTAAAGACTGTTTAATAAATTTGAAAGTTTCTTAGTTAGGTTTGCCCTACTAAATTCGTTTATATTTTCAGAGTTACTCAACTCATTTCTATTATTAAACAAATCTAAAATTTTTTCTTTCAAATTTTTGTCTGAATATGTAAAATAATGACCAATATTTTTTTGATTCATAAGCCTTTGAGTATCACTATTTTTTGGTCCAAATGACAAAATAAATTTTTTAGAAGCTAAATATTCAAATAATTTTCCTGGGTAATTTCCCTTTCCACTTATTGAATCAAACAATAACAACAGTAAAACAGTAGAATTATTATATTCGTATAGAACTTCTTTATGAGTTAAATAACCTAATACTTTTAATTTACATTTAAGGTGAAAGTATTTAGTAATACTCTGTAAAACTTCAGTATCAATATTTCCAGAAAGTCTTATTTCTAACTTCTCTTTAAACTCAGGGTTTTGTTCACATATTTCGTTAAGTGTCTTCCATAAATTTTTAGGATTTCTTAAATGATTTAACAAACCAAAATGCCCGATAACAAAAGTATCATCTTCTTTCTCTAAAACCATAAAATCATCTTCATCAAATCCATTAGTTATTAATTTTACATTACTGGAACCCAGTTCTTTAAAAGAATCAACCCAAGTTTCACTTACGGTTAAGCAGACATCTGAATTATCTAAAACTTCTTTCTCTAATTTTTTATATTTAAGTCGTGAGTTTTTTGTTAAATAGAACTCATTCAATAAATCAATTTCTGACCACGGATCTCTAAAATCTGATATCCATTTAATTTTTGGATTCATCTTTTTCAAACCCAAGGCAATTAAATGCATTGAGTGAGGAGGACCAGTAGAAACAATATAGTCAATGCTTTCCTCTTGTATTTTTTTATTTAAATACTTGATTGAAGGCTTAACCCAATAAATTTTTGGATCAGGAATAAAAATATTCCCCCTAACCCAATTCATTAGTTTATTTTTAAAAGATGATTTGTCTTGAATTATTCCAACATTATCTCCAGAGGACTTGCCAAATAATTTATTTTTTATCGAATATGGCTCCCATATAGGAGTCTTCCATACTTCAACTTCATTATGAACATCATTTAACAAATCTTTATCCATAATATTAAAATATGGAGATTCAGGGGTATAAATAATAGGTTTCCATCCATTTTCTGGCAGAAACTTAGAGAATTTTAACCATCTCTGTACTCCTGAGCCTCCAGAGGGGGGCCAATAATATGTAATGATTAAAATTTTTTTCATACTTATTTTAACTCTCTATAAGTAACTAAAGATAATAATATAATTAGCAATAGAGAACTAGATAAAGCTATTGTTTCCCCAATTTGATATACAGAGGGTTCAAACTTAAACTCAATCTGATTAGTGCCCGCGGGGACCATCATAGATCTTAAGACATAATTTGCACGGAAATGAGGAACAACCTTATTATCTATGTAAGCATTCCAACCTTTTTCATAATAAATCTCAGAAAATACAGCTAATTGGTCTGAAACTACATTTGTAAGATTGTAAGTAAGATGATTTGGTTTATATGATTTTAAATCAAGATTGATTGTTGCAGAGCTATCCTTTATAAATTCTTTTAACTCCTCAGAGTATCTTTTATCAATGATTACAGTATTCGCAGGATCAAAAGAGTTTAATGCATCTAACTCTTCATTAGCATCTTCTACCAACTTTTTCTCTGAAGCAAACCACGCGTGACCCAAAGGGTTAATTCCTATAGATTTAGATTCAACGGCTTGCATTCTATTATTCTTTTGATTTGGAGTAATTATCCAACCACAGTTTAACATTGAAAGAACAGATATGTTATTTTTAGATAAATGATTATCAATCAACTCTTGGTATCTTAATAATTTAGCGGCATGGTATCCTCCAATTGAGTTATGAAAATATGAAGTTGTACTCTCATTGAATGGATTGTTGTAATTTAGTACTCTAGATTTATTAGTATTTTTTTGAAATATTGACTTATGTATATCTTTTTCCTGTTTAGAAAGTTTTATTGAAGAATTTACTTGCTCTACAAAATGAGTTTCATTTAAATATCTTTTATCAATCGTCCATATGTCTATTGTCATTAAAACACCTAAAATTATAATAAAATGATGTTTTTTAATTTTTTCTTTTAAAAACATCCACATAACAGTAAAAGCTAAACCTATGAAGAGAAAAGATCTCCAAGAATCTGTTTTCATAATTGATTTTCTATCATTTGCGAGTCTACTAATAAAATCAATATTACTATTTTGATAATCATTTTTAGATAGAAAATCTACAAATAAGCTTGGTACAACTGCAAATAATAAAGTTACTCCTCCAGTAATATAAAAAGCTAATTTTAGTTTTTGTTCTTTTTCTTTATACTCCTCGCTATTCAAAAATTTATTTAATGCTAAAATTGCTAATAAAGCTATTCCAAATTGAGCAATTATCATAGCCATAGTAACCGCTCTAAACTTATTATAAGCTGGAACATAATTAAAAAAGAACTCTGTCAAAGGCATAAAGTTACTTCCCCATCCCAACATTATAGAAAGTATGGTTGTTAACAAAATCCATACTCTTAATGAAGATTTTATATACATTACCCCTAAAACAAATAAAAACACAACTATTGCTCCCACATATGTAGGTGAAGTTCCTGGTTGATCACCCCAGTAACTTGAGGTTTGTTGTTGTAGATTTTGTTGCTTATTCTTATTGGTTATCCCCCTCAAATACTTTAAAGTTTCAGAACCTTCTTCATTTAAAACACTACTACCTGTAGAACCTCCCATAAAGTTTGGAATTAAAAAAGTCATTGTCTCTGATATACCATAACTCCATCTGGTAGCATATTCTAAACCTAAACCATCTTGGGTTTCAATACCTTCTTCATTTACTAACTCGGACTTACCTCGTTGTGTTTCAGGACCATATTCAAGAGTTGTAGCCAGTCTTGTATAATTTGTAGCTCCAGCTAGAGTTCCAGCTAATATCAAAAGAACAGATTTTTTAAAGAAAATAAGTAAATTTTTATCCTTTAGCTCTTTTACAAATTGAACAACACCGATAAAAAATAATATAACTATAGTATAGTAGGTAATTTGATAATGATTCGAATACAGTTGGAGAGCAACAAATAAAGATGTAAAAACTATTCCTAACATCCATTTTTTTTCTCGATAAGTAAATAAAACTGAGGCAATGATCAGAGGGAGATACGCAATTGCATGTGCTTTTGTCATATGTCCAGCTTGAATTATTATTATGAAATAGGATGAGAAAGCAAAAGCAATGGAACCTACTAATGATAGTCGATAATCAATTTTTAAAGAACATAATAAAATATAGAATCCAATTAAATATAAAAATAACATGTCCATAGGTCTTGGTAAACCAAGTCTAAATATCTTATCTATATACTGAATTAAATTTCCATTTGAACGAGTAGATATTTGATAAGCAGGCATACCAGAAAACATTCTCTTGGTCCATAGAGCTTCTTCACCGGTTTCTGATCTATGATCTCGAACCTCTTTACTCATGCCTTTCCAAGTGTCAATATCATGAGCGGACAAAATTTTTCCTTCAAATACTGGAGAAAAAAAACTAGCAGATATTGCAATAAATATCCCAATTGCGATTAAATGTGGTTTAAATTTTTTGATAATTTTCATTTTTTAATTTTTATCATCTATTTCTTCAAAATCAACATATTCTCCCATATCAGAGGTGTCAGACTTCGGTTTCTTTGGATTTTTTTTAATTGTAACCTTACCCTCTTTTTCCACATGGTCTTTTCTGTTACCAAATCCGTAATTAAACTTCGATTGTTGTTTCCTAATATATTTTTTTAAGAAAAAAGGAAGCAGATATCTTCCAATCAACTTAAATACGTAAGAGATAAGGAAAAACCAAAATAAAAATTTAATTAATCCTGCTAACATTTTATCTACTTAAGTATAGGTTTCTTTCAGAATATACTTTTGTAAAATAATCATCTTCTAAATCATCAATGAAATATATAGCCTCACCAGTGGATTTCATTTCAGGCCCCAACTCTTTGTTAACATTAGGAAATTTATTAAATGAAAAAACAGGAACTTTAATTGCGAACCCTCCTTTTTTAGGATTAAAGTCAAATTCGCTTATCTTTTTATTTCCTAACATTACTTTAGCAGCATAATTAACATATGGTTCATCATAAGCTTTTGCAATAAAAGGCACTGTTCTTGATGCTCTTGGATTTGCTTCAATTACATAAACAACTTCATCTTTTATTGCAAATTGTATATTGATTAATCCAACTGTTTCTAAAGCTATAGCAATTTTATTTGTTATATCGATCATCTGTTGACGAACATTATCTGACAAATCAAATGTAGGCAAAACAGCATATGAGTCACCCGAATGTATGCCGCATGGTTCAATATGCTCCATTATTCCAATTATGCGAACATTTTCACCATCACATATGGCATCAGCCTCAGCTTCAATTGCTTTTTCTAAATAGTGGTCAAGCAATACTTTGTTTCCAGGCATATCTTTTAGAAGATTAACTATGTGGTGTTCCAACTCTTCTTCATTAATAACAATTTTCATTCCCTGACCCCCCAATACATATGAAGGTCGAACTAAAATTGGGAAATTTAAATCTTTTGAAATCTCAAGAGCCTCTTCAGCTGTTTCAGCAACAGCAAATTTTGGATAAGGAATATTGTTTTCTTTGAGAAGTTCAGAAAACCTTCCTCTATCCTCAGCGATATCTAATGCTTGAAAAGAAGTTCCCATTATCTTTATTCCGTATCTTTCTAGCTTCTCAGCTAATTTCAAAGCGGTTTGACCTCCCAACTGTACTATTACCCCCTCTGGTTTTTCGTGCTGAATTATATCATAAATATGCTCCCAGAAAACAGGCTCGAAGTACAATTTATCAGCTGTATCAAAGTCAGTAGAAACTGTTTCAGGGTTACAATTAATCATAATAGTTTCATAACCACACTCTTTTGAAGCTAATACCCCATGGACACATGAATAGTCAAACTCAATTCCTTGACCAATTCGATTAGGACCTGACCCAAGAACAATAATCTTTTTATTGTTCGTAGATTTACTTTCATTATCAGTAAAAACTCTACCATCTGGCGACTTTTGAGGCAACTCAAATGTAGAATAATAATAAGGAGTTTTAGCTACAAATTCAGCAGCACACGTATCTACTAACTTATAAATTCTTCTTATGTCAAAATCATTACGTTTATTATAAATTTCACTTTCAAGACAATTAACCAAATGAGCAATTTGTCTATCTGCGAATCCTTTAATTTTTGCTTCAAGTAACAAATCTTTTGGTAGGTTATCAACAGTATATTTCTGAATTTCTCTCTCAAAAACAATAATTTCTTCAATTTGATGTAAAAACCAATAATCTATCTTTGTAATCTCGTGTATCTTCTTAGTAGGAATGCCAATTCTCATTGCGTCATAAATGCGAAAAACCCTATCTCCACTAGCATGTTTTAACTGAAATAATATCTTATCTTGATCAGTAATTCCTTTACCATCAGCACCTAATCCGTTCCTACCAATTTCTAATGACTGGCACGCCTTTTGAAGTGCTTCTTGGAAAGATCTTCCAATAGACATTACCTCACCTACAGATTTCATTTGAAGACCCAATGTAGTGTCAGATCCCTTAAATTTATCAAAATTCCACCTAGGGAATTTGACAACAACATAATCTAAAGTTGGTTCAAAACATGCGGATGTATTTTTTGTAATTTGATTATTTAATTCATCAAGTGTATATCCAATTGCTAACTTGCTAGCAATTTTAGCAATTGGATATCCAGTAGCCTTGGATGCTAGTGCTGATGATCGTGAAACTCTCGGGTTAATCTCAATTGCTATGATATCTTCATTCTCATCAGGACTCACAGCAAATTGAACATTACAACCACCAGCGAAGTCTCCGATTGAACGCATCATTTTAATAGCCATATCTCGCATTCTTTGATAACAAGTATCAGATAAAGTCATACAAGGAGCTACAGTAATAGAATCTCCAGTGTGAATTCCCATTGGATCAAAATTCTCAATTGAACAAATAATAATTACGTTATCATTATCATCTCTTAATAGTTCTAGTTCATATTCTTTCCATCCTAATACTGCTTTATCAATCAATACCTCATGAATTGGAGAAGCATGCAAACCTTTTGATAACAATTCTTCAAAATCTTCTTTATTATGAACAAAAGAGGCCCCAGAGCCTCCAAGTGTAAATGAAGGACGAATTACCAGAGGAAATCCAAGTTCTTGAGCAATAGCTTTCCCCTCCAAAAAAGAAGTTGCAATTTTTGCGGGGGCTACAGGAATATCAATTTCACCCATTAATTTTCTGAATCTTTCTCTATCCTCAGTTATATGTATAGCATCTATATCAACACCAATTATTTCAACATCATACTTTTTCCAAACACCTTTTTCATCTGCTTCAATACATAAATTTAAAGCAGTCTGACCTCCCATAGTTGGAAGTACAGCATCAATTTGTCGTTCTTCTAAAATTTCAATTAATGATTGTACTTCTAAGGGTTTTAAATATACATTATCAGCTACAACTTTATCAGTCATAATAGTAGCAGGATTAGAGTTAATTAAAGAAACCTCAATTCCCTCTTCTCTCAATGATCTTGAAGCTTGAGAACCAGAATAATCAAATTCACAGGCCTGTCCAATTACTATGGGACCGCTTCCAATAATTAATATTGATTTTATTTTTTTATTTTTTGGCATATCTTCTCTTAATATAATTATGCGAATTTACAAGATTTGTAATTTTTTGACTAAAAAATGATTTCTTAATAAAAATTAAATTTTAACAAAATGTTGATAAATTTATAAAAAAAAAGGTGTTACTAAAATTAGTAACACCTCATAATATTCTTGAATTATTGACATTTATTTATGACCAATTTCATCAGAAACAGTTAGTCTCTTTCTTCCTTTTGCTCTCCTTCTAGACAGAACTCTTTGTCCATCTTTATCAGACATTCTTTCCATAAAACCATGTTTATTCTTTCTCTTTCTATTGGATGGTTGAAATGTTCTTTTTGGCATAACTTTAAACTTTTTTTGGTTTGCAAATATAGAATTTTTTTTTTTTTGAAAACCAAATCACTTTATTTAAAATGGTGCTTAAAGAAAAATATCAAACGAACACCCCCGCATATTAATTATTTTTAAATAAATGTATTATTTTTGTTAAATGAATAAACTAAAAAAAAAATGGGGAATTAAGTCTGACTTACAATTAATTTTAATTTTAATAGTTTTTTCAATCACTGGATTTGTCTCTATGTTAATTGCAAAGCCTATTCTAAATTTATTTGGATTAGAGCAAAAAACAATATCCGTTTGGGCATTTTGGCCAATACGGATAGCTATTATTTTTCCAATCTATCAAATATTAATTTTAATTTTTGGATTTTTGTTTGGGCAATTTAAGTTTTTCTGGGATTTCGAGAAGAAAATGATCAAAAGACTAGGGCTAAAAAAACTATTAAAAATTAAAAAATAGAAGCTATTTACGCTTTATAAACCCACCACCTATAACATCATCTCCCTCATAGAATACTGCTGACTGACCTGGTGCTATTCCTTCTACTTTATTATAAAACAAAACTTTAATATCTCCATTAGAATTTGATAAAACTGATTCAGCTCCCTGGTGTTTGTATCTAATTTTCGTAGTAACGTGCATGCCATCAGGAATAACATCATACTTTACTAAGTTTACGTCTCTAACAAACATTTCTATCTCCCTTAAATCCTCTTTTGTACCTACGGTTACAGTGTTGTCTTCTGGGCTAATTCCAACTACGTAAGTTGGTTGATTACCCAATGAAACTCCTAATTTGCGTTGACCGATAGTATAAAATGGATATCCTTGGTGAGACCCAACAATCTCACCACTAACATTAATGAAATTACCTCCCTTAACCGTTTCCTCCAAACCTTCTATCCTTCTTTTTAGAAATCCTCTGTAATCGTTATCTGGTATAAAACAAATTTCGTAACTTTCACTTTTATTTGCTAACTCAACATATCCCCTTTCTAAAGCCATTTTCTTTATATCTTTTTTATGAAACTTCCCCATTGGAAAAATTGTTCTCTTTAAACAATCTTGAGAAAGCCCCCATAATACATAAGATTGATCTTTATTTTCGTCTAAACCTTTTGAAACAATATATCTGCCATTTTCTTCTCTTACTTGTGCATAGTGACCCGTAGCAATAAAATCACAATCCAACATATCCGCTCTTTTAAGTAATGCTTCCCATTTAATGTGAGTATTGCACAAAACGCACGGATTTGGAGTTCTTCCAGCTATATATTCGTCTACAAAATTATCAATTATAAAATCACCAAACTCCTCTCTAATATCTAATATCATATGTGGAAAACCGCAATCTACAGCAAGTTGTCTTGCATCGTTAATAGAGTCTAAACTACAACAACCTGTTTCCTTCTTACTACCACCAGAAGATTCATAATCCCAAGTCTTCATAGTTATACCAATTACTTCATATCCTTCTTCATGCAATAGCAAAGAAGCCATAGTACTATCAATACCACCACTCATAGCCATTAAAACTTTACCTCTACTCATATATTACTTGTTCAATTTTTCCATTTTCGTCATAATAGTTCCATTCACCAATTTTTATTCCATTTTTATAAAAACCACTGAAAAAGATTGTTCCATCTTCGTTATATGAAACATATTCACCATCTAAAGTACCATTCTTATTTGTAGCCTCAACATTTAAGTTACCATTAATATAATATTGCTTAAATATACCATTTTCAATTCCCTCAATCCATCGTCTCACAATATATATATCTCCAGTTTCATAATAAGTTTTTCGTAACCCATGCAATTCTCCCTGTTTATATTGTTCTGATAAGATTAATACACTATCCTCATTAAAATAATTCCATGTGCTATCTTTTTTCTTATTTACGTACAAACCGGAAGCTCTAATATTTCCATTTTTGTAATATATATGTGTTGCCGCTGCTGTACCATTATAAAAAAACTCTTTTGTAGCTTTCAACTCTCCCGATTGATAATAAAATTTCCATAAACCTTGTTCCACTCCATCTTCAAATTTACCATTATATTTTATTGAACCATTATCATACCAATCTTGCCATTTACCTTGTTTTAATCCTTCTTTATCAACTTCTTTTATTTGCGAACTTAATTCAAAAGAAATGAAAAGAAGAATTAGTATATATATATATCTCATTTAAAGTAATTTTTTAATTAAATTATCAATGCCTTTCACCAATTCTTTCCATGTAAATCTCTTTTTTTCTATTTTAGTGTTTTTTGAAAACTCAACTTCTCTATCTTTATTATAAAAATCTAAAATACAATCAACGATTTCAGATTTATTTATATCACAAACATATCCAACTTTATTGTGAGGAACAATCTCAGCAAGTCCTCCTACATTAGTTACCAACATAGGTCTTTCAAAATGATAGGCTATCTGAGTAACTCCACTTTGTGTTGCTGTTCTATATGTTTGTGTTATCAAATCTGACGCACAAAAATAGTTTTTTACCTCAGATTCAGGAATAAAATTGTTCTTCAAAATAACATAATCTGAAATATTCAAATCTTGTATTTTTGTTATGTATTCTTTTTGATTCTCATAAAACTCTCCCGCTATTATTAATTTAATTCCTAAATCTTGTATTCTTTTATCAGACATAACCTCTAACATAATATCTAATCCTTTATATTTTCTTATAAAACCAAAAAACAGTAGATATTTCCCATCTATGTCTAAACCTAATTTTGATTTCGCAATTTCTTTTTCTACAATTTTTCCAAATGAATCATATATAGGGTGAGGGATAAATATCTTGTTATTTGTTTTAGTGAATTTTGATAAATCATCAAGAACTGAAGAAGATAATGCCAAAAAGGCGGTACATTTAGAAACAAAATATTTTGTCAAGATAGCATCTCCAAATCTTTTTTCGTGAGGAATAATATTATCTGTTATCGCGAAAACCTTAATTTTTGTATTGATAAGTTTTGCAATAGTTCCGAGACATGGAGCCATAAAAGGAAGCCAATACCTAATAATTACATAATCTGGGTTTTCTTTCTTGATTTTTCTTGAAATTTTAAACCAATTTAAAGGATTTATAGAGTTCACAATTTGCTCTATTTCAATATCTTTTGGAGGGTTACCTTTTTCATATTGAGTTTTCCCAGGAAATAAAATTGAGGGATATTGTAATGAAAATGAATATATTTTTACATCTACTCCCTGCTTTTTATATTCTATCGCAAGTGAATTATTAAAATTAGCAATCCCACCTCTATAAGGAAATGCAGGACCTATTATAATAACTTTTCTATTCAAAATTTTAAAACTCTTTCTCTATTTGATAATTATTTCTATCTCTTGAGTTTCTAGATATTAATTCTCCTATAAAGCCAGCTAAAAACAGTTGAACTCCAATAATCATAGAGGTTAATGCAATGTAAAATCCTGACATACTTGCAATATTTTGAGCTCTAATCCCATAAAGTATAGCGTATAATTTACTTCCTCCAATAATTGCAAATAGACTAAATCCTAATATAAACATAATAGTTCCGATTACTCCAAAAAAATGCATCGGCTTCTTACCAAATCTACTAATAAAAGTAATAGTCATTAAATCTAAAAAACCATTTACAAATCTCTCTAAACCAAACTTTGTTACTCCATACTTTCTTGCTTGGTGAATTACAACCTTTTCATGAATATTAGAAAAACCTGCCCATTTCGCCATTACTGGAATATATCTATGCATCTCACCATGAACCTCAATTGATTTTACAACTGTATTTTTATAAGATTTTAAACCACAATTAAAATCATGTAAATAAATTCCTGATGCTTTTCTAGCAGCCCAGTTAAATAATTTTGTTGGAAGTGTCTTTGTTATGGGGTCAAACCTTTTTTGTTTCCACCCAGATACTAAATCATAACCCTCATTTTTAATCATTTTATATAACTCAGGTATTTCCTCAGGACTATCTTGTAAATCTGCATCCATTGTAATAACAACGTCCCCTTGTGCTCTCGAAAATGAAACATTTAATGCTGCGGACTTACCATAATTTCTTCGAAATTTAACACCTTTTAGATTTGAATTATTAGATCTTAAATTTTCAATTACTCGCCATGAATTATCTGAACTTCCATCATCAATTAAAATAACTTCATAAGTAAAGTTATTTTCAGTCATCACTTTTTCAATCCATGAGCATAGCTCAGGAAGTGACTCTTCCTCATTAAAAAGTGGTATTACTATAGAAATATCCATTGCTAATTAATTGTTAAAGGTTCTTTTTTTCTTATTATTAATGCGAGAATTAAACAATAAACAGATATCAAGAAAAGAACAGAAATAAGCATTTGAAAAAAATAAGTAGCCCCAATTCCTTCAGATCTGATCATATCCCACTTCTCCTCAAGTAAAATTTTATTATTATTTAATGACAACATTTGTTCCTCATATTGTTCATCAGAAAATGTTCCATTTTGATAAGCTTCATCAATAACTGATTTCTGAATATTAAAATAACTTAATTCTCTGTATTCATTAATTTCTATATACTTTTTTGGAAAGGAAACGGTCCATAAAAGAGTCTTGCCAACAGTTAACACTCCAAATGCTATTGCTGATATTAAAAAAAGTGTCCTGAAAGTATCTTTAAATGGAAAATACTCATAATGTGAAGCAACAAATTTTGTCCATTTAATTATGAGGTAACTATATACAATCATCCACAATAATCCAAAGATTATAAAATAGTTAGTATTACTCATTTTGGAACCAAACATAAGATCTAACAAAGGAAAAATTAATAGTACTAAGCCCAGTAAAAATCCTTTATTAATTATGAAATCTTTTTCTTGCTTGTCCATATAGTTTATTTACGCAAATATACATAAAAATAGAATCGAGAAAATCTTTTGTAAAAATAAGAATAATATTACATTTGCAACGAGGGTAAGTCTTATACGACCAGCTCCCTATGAACTCCCCCAGGACAGGAATGTAGCAAGGGTATTAGGTTGTAGCGGTGCGATATGAGTAGCTTACCCTTTTTTATACATCTAATTTAATGTATTTTACGATACTTAATGTAAAATTATTTTTTTGTAAATATCATAATCATCTGTAACAATCCTAATAATATATACTCCTCTTGAGTAATTAGAAATATCAAATGTTTTAGAGTTTTCTGTATATATATTTGATATTCTCTCCATAGAAATTAAAGAGTTTGTACTGTTATAAATACTTATCTCAATGTTTTCAGAATTTAAATTATTAAATTCTAGTTTAAATATTCCGAAGTTTGGATTAGGGTATACTAATATGTTTTGGGTAATTTTCTCAATTACAGAAGTAATACTATATGAAATAGTTTGGATATCAGTGTCACCAAGTTCTGAATTTATTGTAGTTGTAAATACTAAATTAGTACAAGGATTTACAAAAAGATTTTCAAATGTTATTGTACTTGAATTACCAAGAGTATAATTATTACCATCGGGAACACTCTGTGAAATCATCTCAACTCCTCCTCCAACGATATTAGTTATA
>Ga0160423_10000112_pt1 | contig 57509 bp, 54 predicted proteins | sample CRUFie14St8metaG_FD_108191 | JGI IMG/M metagenome (GOLD analysis project Ga0160423, IMG submission 108191) | Marine microbial communities from the Costa Rica Dome - CRUD Field 142mm St8 metaG | ecosystem: Environmental > Aquatic > Marine > Oceanic > Photic zone | place: Costa Rica: the Eastern...
AGTGCCCCGACTCAAGCGACACGGTAAGCGATGGCAGCGACGTAATCAGTGACAGCGAGGGCCCCTCGGTGAGCCACGACAGCGAGAAAGGCAGCGACAAGAAAAAGAGCTCGAGCCGAGGCGAGAGATTACCGCGATCCCCTGGAACGTAATCTCGCTTCAATGCGACTATCTATGTTTCAATCATCAGATGGTCCGACGCCGATCGCTCACAATCGCAAGTGTCAACGTCAACGGAATTCGCGCCGCAGACCGGAACGGCATTTCACTCTGGATCGCTGATCGTCGACCAGACGTCGTCACTCTGCAAGAGGTGCGTGCACCCGACGATATTTTTTCCGAACATGTTGACCGCCTGTGGGGAAAAGAATGGCATCGCGTCCACGCAGAGAGCGCAGCAAAGGGCCGTGCCGGAGTTGCGATCATCAGCTCGCACAGCATTGCAAATTCGAGAATTGACATCGGAAAGCCCGCTCAACGTTTCAATGACACTGGACGATGGGTAGAGGCGGCCATTGACATCCCCTTTCTTGATCAACCGCTGGTCGTAATCTCCGCGTACGTCCATACCGGCGACGCGGCTGATGACGGCCGCATGGAGGAAAAGTTGTCGTTTTTTGCAGCGATGACGAAGCGCATGGAAACAATCCGGTCCTCGGGCGCTCATGTTCTTCTCACGGGAGATTTCAATGTTGGTCATACAGAGCTCGATATCAAAAACTGGAAGGGCAACCGAAATAACTCCGGATTCTTAGAGTCTGAACGTTCCTGGTTTGACCGCTGGTTTAACGACCTCGGCTGGGTCGACATCGCTAGAAATCTTGCTGGGCCAGTTGAAGGCCCGTACACCTGGTGGAGCTTCCGAGGACAAGCCTTCGACAGGGACGTCGGTTGGCGTATCGACTACCAAATTGCGTCACCAGAGTTCGCTGCCTTTGCAGCTACATCTGCGGTCGATCGGGCCCCGAGCTATGCAGAACGGTGGAGCGATCACGCCCCTCTAGTTGTGACCTTCAAGGTCTGATCAGATTCGTTCGAGATCAGCGCCGTCAAATAACGGCGCTATTTCGAAGCGCTGGAGATCGTGCTCCATCTCCTCATTGGTTGGGATATCGCCTACCACGGCACGCTTCGCAGCATCGAGAACCACCGGCAACACCCCTCCGTCGCTTGTTGAATTTAGAAAGAGATGCTTTTGTCCGAGAACGAAACGAACTGCTCGCTCGACAGCTCCATGATCTCGAAGGGGCTCGTACCATGAGAAACGAGGGCCGTCGTATCCAGGCTCCCACCTTGACTTCGCAACCGACTTTATAGTCTGAATTGCGATGCCATCCTCCACGCAGCGAGCGACGAGTTCTTCGACATCTGCAGCAAATGCATCCGACTTCAACAATGAATAATTCAGTGGGAACAGCACCGAGTCAAACGCAAACTCATCAAGGCTTCTTAGGTGCATGGCAGGGATACGAAGACCATGCCCTGTTACCCCAACAAACCGGACGAGACCTTCATCACGCGCAGAAGCTAATGCGTTAACTGCTCCACCTGGACCGAACGCCTCACGCCACTCATCTTCTTCGACCAAGTTGTGCAATTGGATGAGGTCTACTTGGTCGACCCCAAGCCGGCGCAGCGAGTCTTCAAGCCCCTCTCGGGCTGCCTCGCCACTTCGCTCCCGGGTTTTTGTTGCAAGAAAGACTTCATTGCGGTGTTCGGCAAGCCAAGGGTTCATCACTACTTCCGCGTGCCCGTATGAGTGGGCAGTATCAAGATGGTTCACACCTGCCGCAACCGCAAGATCGAGGGTCGCAGCAGCACGTTCTTGTGACATCGCTCCGAGTGCTGCACCACCAAAGATCACTCGCGATGACAGGTGACCCGTACTTCCAAACGGCGCTTTTTCGATCATTCTGTCGACCCTAATACGAAGCCGCGTTCAGTCTCTCGGCGCACCAACAAATTGCCATCGGCAACACTTCAGAGAGCCGTGTTGATGCAGTCGTTAGATTCGCCATGAATTGCTCGGCTGTTGGAGTTGGATGATCCACAAGATCAGTGATCGTCTTTATTCCAACAAATGGCGTATCGCTGAGACCACAGACCCACGCCACCGCCGCAGCCTCCATCTCCTTGACTTCTCCATCAAGAGACAAAATCCAGTTTCGGTCTGTGTCACTTTCGTCGAGCGAGTTGCTCGTCGTCACAATGCCTTTTCTTGCGTCGAGATGTCGAGAAAGTTCCTCGCTGTGTGCCCATACCCGGTGCCGACCAACCCCGTAATCATGAAAGCCTTCGATTCCGATACGCCGGTCGTGACGGACAACGTGTGGCCATGCAACGAACACGTCTCCAATCTCTGCGGCAGAACGACGCCATCCCCCTGCGGTGCCGGCAGAGATCACCACGTCAGGTTGCCAGCCCTCAATGACTTGTAACGTTGTGAGCACCGCTGGTTCGGTGCCGACTAGGTCTACCTGATGTTCAGGATCAACTCCGTTCACCCCAATGACGATGGTGTCGCCCGAGCGCTCCGCAACGAACAGTTGCGTCGGCAAAGAAGATGTCAGCTCATAACGAGCGGCCCCCAGCTCATCAATGAGCGGCCCCGCCTCTGCTCTCATGGCCATGATGACGGCGATCGTTGCCATAACACTTAAGTCTGGCTCTGACCCAGATAGGTCGCCGTCAGCTCACATGTTGAACATCTCCAGGAACTTTCGTCGCCGAGTGGTTGTGTAGAAAAGAGCGGAAGGGCGACATCAATCGAAAATACAACGACCGAATGCTCTGGAGTTAGGAAGTAGTTCATCACCTAACGTCAAACGTAGTTCCTTGCCATGGATGCCATTCGCACCTTCCAGGCCAGACCCTAGAGAAAGGAGCACTCCACTTGTCGGCCATTCGACCCTTCTGACACCACCAACCCCTCGGGTGACTGCCATCGCTCTCGGTCGACATAGTCTCACAACATGTGGATTCGACTCCGACAAATATGCGTTGCGTGCACTGATCTCAACGAGGTTTCACGAGACCTTGCAGGAGTTCTTGGCCTCGAGGCCTGTTTCACCGATCCCGGCGTTGCCCAGTTCGGACTGAAAAATACGCTGTGGCCGATTGGCACCCAGTTCCTCGAATGCGTCACCCCAATGTCGTCCGACCTGGAGACAACTGCAGCAGGTCGTTATATCTCCCGACATGGTGGAGATACCGGTTACATGGTGATCTGCGAAGTCGACGATGTTGTTGCTCGGCGCAAGATTGTTGACGAGTTGGGGGTTCGGGTCGCATTCGAACTCAATTATCCCGATGAGGGACATGTCGGCATGCAACTACATCCAGCCGATACCGGAGGGTCATTCCTTGAAATGGATCAGATGACAATGAAGGGCGGCGGAGAGGCCGGTGGACCATGGTGGCCGGCCGGAAAGAACTGGGAGCCATTTGTGCGCACCGATCGCGTAAGCGCAATTACTGCCGCCACGATCTCTTCGCCTGACCCTTCGATCCTTGCAACTCGATGGGCCGAAATCACTCAGACCCCGTTCGACCTCGACGACCACAACCAGCCCATTCTTGATGTCGATAATGCTCGATTACGGTTTGTTCAAGAAACCGACGGTCGAGGAGAGCGACTAAGCGGTATCGACGTGCGATGCCGAGATATCGAGGCCGTGCTAGGCGCAGCCACAACGTTGGGGCTGCAGACACGCGGTACCACTGTCACCCTCGCCGGCCTAGAGGTGACGTGCGTCCAGTGACGCCCGTGACCCGGCGAAAACCTGTAGTCGTGTCAGCAGAGCTCACCAATTGATGACACACCGACATGACAGGTGTGATTCGAAATACCGCTTCGTCGACCGCCTTCAAAGCAAGAGTTTGAAGCGCTCAAGTCCCCCTCCCCCCGGCCGACTAGCTACAACGACCACCTACTCGCCTAAGAGTTTTGATGAAGGCGGATTTACGTGTACGGCCTACGTGTCGAAAAGCTCGCCCATCACGCTTCCGATGCGAAGCTCGACGTCCCGGGTTTGCCCGCCGGCGTCGAGATACTGACGCATCGATGGTTGAGCATCAGCATCGCGCAACAGCACCTGAAACAAATACGACTCGTATTTCAAGCCGTCTTCAAGGGTTCGTTCGACGCTCGCGCCCACGGCCCGCTTCGCCTCACGAACTGCGGCCGGTGGAAACGAGGCAATGCGTTTTGCCAGAGCGTCGACGTATGCCGACAGCGAATCACCGCTCATCGCTCGGTTCAAAAACCCCCATCGCTCTGCAGTTTCGGCTTCAATATCCTCGGCCCCAAGTACTACTTCCATCGCTCGGCCAATACCGATAAGACGAGGAATGCGCTGGGTGCCACCACCGCCCGGCAGGATGCCGAGAGGAACCTCCATTTGGTTCCACCGAAATGTCTCAAGATCACCGAATCTCATATCGCACGCTGAGGAGAGTTCCGCGCCACCGCCACCGACCCTGCCGCGAAGTTCTGCGATCGTGACCTTGTCCATCGTTCGATATGTCTCGCACATACGATCGAAACCGCCTAGCTCGGGCTCTTCAGCAGCTTCACCATCTGTGGGGAACTCAAGAATCGCTGCCACATCAAAGTGAGCTATAAAGAACTCAGGGTTCGCGCTCCGCAACACGATGACCCGAACGTCATCATCTTCCGAAAGATCGACAGACACTTTTGCGAGCGACCTGAAGAGACCAGACGTCATCAGGTTGATCGGAGGATTATCGATCAGTACCGTTGCAACGCCATCATGAACGGTGACGGTGAGATGTGAGTAGTCGTAGTTCATCTGTTCTCCTAGTTCGCGATTCCAAGTAAGTCGTGAGCAACGTTGCCACCAACGATCGTGGCGTCGACCGAAATCTGGCCAATACCATCTTTGTCAATCGTCAGCGGGTCTTCGCCAAGAACAACAAAATCTGCGAGCTTTCCTGGTGAGATCGTGCCTTTCACCTTCTCTTCAAAGGCTGCGTAGGACGACCCTCCGGTGTACGCAGCGATCGCTTCGGAGGCTGAAATCGCCTCTTCGGGAACAAACGGTTCTCCTGAAGCTGTCCGCTGATTGACCATATCGTGAATGCCGAGAAGAGGCGCTCCGTTGACCACCGGCCGATCACTTGATCCCGGAAGGGGGATTCCTCGATCGAGAAATGACCGTTGCCGGTACGCATCCGGGGTGCGATGCACACCGAGCGCGCCTTTCATACCGTCGCCAATCTCTGAGATGAATCTGCCTTGCGGCACCGGAATCACCCCGAGTGCCTTGACCTTGTCGAGGAGGTGTTCCTGCAAGACGCCACAATGTTCGATCCGATGCCGCGGGTCGTGCCGTGGGTAGAGCTTCTGTGCCTCTTCGTACGCATCGAGCACTGTCGCAACAGCGCGGTCACCAATTGCGTGGGTGCATACCTGCCAGCCTGATTTGTGGGCATCGATGATGAGCCGACGAAGTACCTCGGGTTCAGTCTGGAAGAACCCACAACTGCATTCGCCAACACCTCCGCCTTCGAATGGATCGAACATGGCTGCGGTTCGACCGATCAGAGATCCGTCTGAGAAAATTTTCGTACCGCCGATGCGAAGCCACTCATCGCCGAGTCCGGAGTGAATTCCACCGTCGAGTGCGAACACGCTGTCTTCGCCTTCCACATGAGAGATGTGATGTAGGGCTTCGACCGCAACGAGCAAATTCGCGCGTATCCCCAATACCCCTCGCTTCCGAGCCTCCATCCAAGCCATCAACTCGATGGGGCTGTGCGATACAAGACCCGCACCGACACCGGCTTCTGTCGCCGATGTCACGCCCTCAGCGAGGTAGCGCTTAGACGCCTGATCGATGGCATCAACAATGCGATCGACGGTAAGTGGGTACACGAGGTCGCGCACCATCGATTGCGCCTGTTCCATCACCAAACCATCGAGCGCACCATCGGCGTCACGCCCGAGTTCACCACCATCTGGCACCGGGGTCTCACGAATCATGTCGAGCACTGCTGTGTTCACCGTGCACATGTGGCCAGATGTGTGCTTTAGCCAGACTTTGTGGTTTGGGGCCACAACATCGAGTTCACGGGCATGAGGGTGTCGACCTTCAGCAAGTTTGTTCTGGTCGTAGCCCGCCCCGGTCACCCAGCCTCCCGCAGGTGTTTCTGCCGCTCGCTGTCGGATCGCTTCACAAATGTCTTCAACTGAGCGCATTGGCGGAGACGAGCAGTCGACATCGGCCAAACTCATGCCGAAAAACACCATATGGTTGTGAGCGTCATTGAAGCCGGGCACGACGCTGCGCCGACCGAGGTCAATTCGGGAATCGGCAGTGAATTGCTCCGCAAGGTCGTTATCGCCAACGGCAACAATTCGACCCGCAATAACAGCAACCGTTGATGCTCGTGGTTGGCCAAGATCAAAGGTGTGGATGTCACCGTTAACGAAAAGCTGATCGACCTTCATGGCTCGATTCTGTCAGTTTGGTGTTCCGGGTTCTGCCTTGGGAGAAATCGAGGGGATCAGACTGAAACTTTCGTTCCGTCGATGTTGACCGGGTCGATAGCTACATCTGCTTCGGTACCCATCTCGCGAGTCCATGAAGCAAATTCGAGAAGAATGCCGTCTGGATCGAAAAAGTAGAAGGACCGCACAAACACTCCGGGATGGAAACTTGCGGCGACGGTCAGTTCGCTGTCGTCATGATCCAAGACGTCCGACACGTCAACACCCTCGTCGATCAGGCGTTGGCGATATTCCTCGAATTTGTCGAGTGGAACATCAAACGCAAGATGATTCATCGAACCGTGGGCTGAAGCAAGGTCGCCCCGTCCGGGCATTTCGCCAGCACTCGAGACTCCTGGTTGTGGTTCGGGCGCTCCGGGAAACCAGAAAAACGCGAGGCAGTCATCGTTTCCGATGTCAAAGAAGAAATGCTGGCCGCCACCCGGAATGTCAAGGGTTTTCACCAGTTGCATCCCCAACACGTCTCGATAAAACCGTACGGTGCGCGACATATCAGCGCACACCATCGCAATGTGGTTGACACCCCTGATCTCAAATTTCTCGTTCATCTCAGTCGTCTCCACGACGCCGGCCGGCAAATTGCTCGGCGTCAAAGTCCTCTGGTGCTGCCACTTCGACGATGGTTTCATCGCGATCGTCAAACTCGAGTCGCAGTGCTCTCGTCATGACTGCATGCATGAAATACAGCGAAGTGATGTAGGTGAATTCGAGAATTTCTTCATCACTGAAATGCTCTTTCATCGCGTCGAACACCGCATCAGGAACTCGACCATGCTGGTCGACGAGATAATCGGTGTAGGCGAGCAAAGCTCGCTCTTTCGCATCGAAGCAGTCAGCGACCTCCCATGCGTGAATTGCGGTTATCTTCTCTTCGGTCATGCCAAGCCCGCGGCAACTCTTGCAATGTTGCGAGTACACGAACTGGCTGCCCGTCAACCAGCCGGCTCGGGTTTGCCCAAGTTCGCGCAGTTGGGCATCGAGTCGGCGTTCAGGGCTGCGGTACAGACCAAAGCCCTTCACCGAATGATCGAAGATGTCGGGTGAGAGCGCAAAGACGGTCCACCAGTCACCGGTTGTGCCAGTCGATGTGCCAGGTTCGTCGACAGGGTCACGGTCGCCAAAGAGGAAGTTGTAGAGCGGTAATACCCGTTGCTGGTCTGCTTCAGCGCGAGGTACTTGTCGGAGACGTGGCATCTGCTGTCCTTACGCCGGCACCCCGAGCCGATCGTGCACTGCGGGAAGAGCCTGCAGTTCTGGCATCACCTTTGAGGCGAAAAGGTTCATTGACCGCTCTGCCTCTTCAAGCGGCATTCCGGCGTAGGAAAACACGCCCATGTAGCCATCCATGTACATCTCGTCTTGAAGATTGATGATCTTTTCTGTCACTTGCTCGGGTGTCCCCCATAGTTGGAGGTCGATGAAGAAATCCTCCATCTGCTGATACCCGCCGGGCGCCACAAGACGGTCGTACATCAGGCCATGGTGCTCATAGCCAGGTATTTCTTTGAGGTGCGGTTCATTGAACTCGTAGTGCTTGACCACCGAGTCCCAGTAGCCGCCAACATACTTGCGTGCCATCTCTTCAGCGCGATCTGCGCTCTCGTCAACAAATGTCCATCCAGCGACATAGGGCGGTGGTGGCTCAGTGCCATTCGCATCTCGGTAAATGGTCCGATAATCCTGCAATTCTTGCCGTACGGCCTTCCACGGTTTTTGCGGAACGACGAGAATGCCAACACCCATTTCAGCCATGATGCGCGCCGAGTCAGGCGATACTGCGGCCGCATACGTCCGACCTTTGAACGTCGAGATTGGACGGGGACGGATATCTCTGCGCTGCTGATGGAGGAGTTCGCCCGAGTATTCGATCCAGCCTTGCTCAAGGGCGTTTAACACGATTTCTGCTGACTCTTTGAACCGAAGTCGGGCCGTCCCCATATCGACACCGAAGCCGTCAAACTCGACTCGCCCGGTTCCGCGACCCATCCCCAAAATCACGCGGCCGTCTGAAAGGTTGTCGAGCATCGAAATTTGCTCGGCGACGCGAACCGGGTCGTGCCACGGAAGCACACACACCATTGACCCAAGTTGAATGTGCTCAGTTTTTGCCGCCATGTAGGTAAGGAACTGAAAAACATCAGGGCACATCGTGTAGTCGGTGAAGTGGTGTTCAACACTCCAAATCGATTGAAACCCGAGCGGTTCGGCTTGCATCGCGAGATGCAGATCGCGCGCATAGGCATCCTTATCAGGGATCTGTTCCCCTGGATTCTGAAAGATGACAGACATTCCCACATGCATGAGTTACCCCTTGCTGTTTGCACGGCTCATCGCCGGGCCGCAGCCCCCACTGCGACACCTCTATTGTGCCCCATGCCGCAGCCCTCGTTTAGCGTCGGAGGACTCATTTACGATTAATGAATGTCGTCATCTTCGCTGTCAACGAGCCAGGCAAGTGTCGCTATTGATGGCGGTCGGCTCTGGGCAACTATGCACACTCTCGCCGAGATCGGAGCTACCGACGCTGGCGGCGTTGCCAGAGTTGCGCTCACCGATGTCGACAAGGCGGGGAGAGACCAATTCATTGAATGGGTGACAGCACTTGGCTGCAGTGTGCACATCGACAGAGTTGGCAACCTTTTCGCTCGTTACGAGGGGACAGACCAATCTCGTACACCGGTCGTCATCGGCAGTCATCTCGATTCGCAACCAACCGGAGGCAAATACGACGGCGCGTACGGGGTCATGGTCGGTCTCGAAGTCTTACGAGCGCTGCACGCCGACGGGGTCAGACTTGCGGCTCCGGTTGAGGTCGTGTCGTGGACCAATGAAGAAGGGGCAAGGTTCCCGCCTGCGATGTTGGGGTCTGGTGTCTTTTCAGGCGACATCCCACTTGAAGCTGGGCTCGGCTCAACATCGATGCAAGGTGATGTCCTCGGTGAAGAACTCCTCCGCATTGGATACTCCGGGCCGGAAATGCCTGGAGAACGGCCGATTGGCTACTACCTCGAACCTCATATCGAACAGGGCCCCATTCTCGAAGAAGGTGACCACACGATCGGCATCGTGACCGGAGTACAAGGAGTGCGGTGGTACGACGTAACGATCACCGGGCAAGAGGCCCATGCAGGGACTACCCCGATGGAGCGACGCAGCGACGCAATGGTCTCTGCTGCTCGCCTCATTACCGAAGTTGACAACATTGCTCGTCGCCGGGCACCCGCCGGAAGGTCAACGGTGGGGGTTGTCGAAGTGGAGCCCGGCTCTCGAAATACGATCGTCGGCACAGTACGCATGACCGTTGATCTTCGTCATCCCGACGCCGACATCCTCGCCGAAATGGATGCGGAACTGCACCACTTTGTCTCGACCCTTCATCCGCAACCACAGGTTGAGCAGATCTGGTATTCGGCACCGATCGAGTTTGATACCGAAATCGTTAATGCGTTGCGGTCTGCCGCAACAGAGCAAGGAAAGGCACCGGTCGACATCACCTCCGGTGCCGGACATGACGCGTGCTACATCTCGAACGTTGCTCCAACCGGAATGGTGTTTATCCCCTGCGCTGATGGCCTCTCTCACAATGAGGCGGAGGCGATTACCTACGAACACGCGGTCGCAGGTGCCGAGGTAACGCTTGCTGGAGTGTTGCGCTTGGGTTCGTAACGGCGTGCACGGTCAGTTACTAACGAAGCCTTTCCAGGTGCTCATATAGGCGATGAAGGTGTCGGACAGACCCTCCTCGGCAAGAATGGCTTCACTGACTGGCACGTGGCGGGGGGCAAAGCCACCGTCACTACTGAGCAAATTTGGGTAGTCGTGGTGAAGAATCGCGACTCGACCAAGGATCGCAATATCAACCCCGGTATCAATCACCCGTTGCACATCTGCAGGTTCACGGATTTTTCCGGCAACGCCGAGGCGAACATCGCCTCTCGGCAACTCGGCAAAGATTTCCATCAGTGAACGGCCTTTGTGCTCGTCTTCATTGGGTTCTTTAAACGAATTCCATAGCGACATATCGATGAAATCGACATCACCAGAGTCGACGAGCTGTGAGTACACCTCAATGATTTCATTCATCACCATTCCGAACCGCTCAGGGGAGAGTCGAACGGAGAGATGAAAATCAACCCTGCACTGCTCACGAATGCCGGCGATGATCTCGAACAACAATCGCGATCGGTTCCCTAACGAACCGCCGTAGTGATCGGTGCGATGGTTGATCTCTGATGAGAGAAATTGGCAGATGACATAGCCGTGCGCTCCGTGCAGTTGAACACCGTCATAACCAGCGTTTTCTGCCCTCACCGCAGCAGCAATGAAATCATCTCGAAGTTGCTCAACTTCTTCTGTAGTGAGACCACGAGCCCCGGTTTCTGGGTCGTCGGAGGGGCATACCGGAGTCATATTGTTAAGCGCTTCTGGTACGCGATTACCACCATGGTGGAGCTGCACAATTGCAAGGCTCCCGGTTGACCGAATCTCGTCTGCCATGGCTGCGAGCGCTGGAATGTGATCATCTCGGCAAATCCCCAGCTGTCCCGGAAACGCTCGACCAATCTCTTGCACGTGTGCCGCTGCAGTCATCGTCATTCCGAATCCACCGTGGGCTCTCATCGTCAGCCACTTATGTTCGTCTGCGCTCAGCGTCCCGTCATCGTGGCTTTGTTGATTCGTCAACGGGGCGAGCATGAAGCGGTTTGGCATCGCTGGGCCACGCGAAAACGTCACTGTGTCAAACGGAGAGTTCACAAAAAGAGTTTGACCGATCTCGCTCCCATCGCTCTCATTCTGGTTGCCGGGCGGGTCCGGTTCGCACTAGTGACAGCCGGTTCCGGATACCGCTCAACGTCATCGTGTCGCCTAGTTTCATCACATGCGCGCTGAAGATTTCCCCCCAATTTCGGACGAACTTCTTCAAACATGGTCTCGTTTCCCGAGTTGGGATCAAGACACCAACATGGCACTTCACATGGGCTTTATCGTTGAAGACATCAGAGCTGGTTACGCGCGTCTCCGAATGCCGATCTCACCGAATATCATGCAACCAGCTGGACTCATTCACGGCGGTGCAATCGCTAGTCTCATCGACACAGCAGTAGTTCCTGCGCTCGGAGGAGTCGGAGTCGAACCCACCCGCATGGTGACGATTTCAATGAACATTAATTACATGGGCGCAATCAGCGATGAGGACGCAGTGTGTGAAGGATGGATTACCCGACAGGGGCGCTCCATCATTTTCTGTTCCGCCGAAGTCACAGGAGCCCAGTCGGGCAAGGTATGCGCAACCGGAACACTCGTCTACAAGGTATGAACTCCCCAGAAATTCACCTGCAGTTCACCCGCAACGAGTTGAGTTCAACTCGGTGCCATGATTTCATGACCCTATGACTCGAATCGGCATCAATGGATTCGGACGCATCGGAAGGCTCGCCGCTCGAGTGATTCGCAATCACCGATCGTTAGAACTCGCTCACGTCAACGATCTGAACGCAGATTTAGCAACAGCAGCCCATCTCTTTGAGTTTGACACCGTGCACGGCAGGTACCCGGGAGTGGTCAACTCCAACGGCGAGGCAATGTCAATCGATGGAACTGACGTCACATTTTCTCGTGCCTCAACACCAGCAGACATCGACTGGTCTGCAGCCGGTGTCGACATTGTCATCGAGGCCTCCGGCAAATTCAAAACCATTGACACCCTTCAGCCTCATCTGGACAACGGCGCAGCTTCGGTCATTGTTGCTGCGCCGGTCAAAGATGATGCTGTGCTCAACGTCGTCATTGGCTGTAACGACGATCTGTACTCGCCAACGACCTACCCCATCGCCACAGCAGCGAGCTGCACCACCAACTCGATTGCACCAGTGGTCAAGACTCTGCATAAAGCAATTGGCATCGAACGCGGAACGCTCACCACGATCCACGACGTCACCAACACCCAAGTCATTGTTGATGCCCCTCACAAAGATTTACGTCGTGCACGCTCTGCACTCAACAGTCTCATTCCGACGACCACCGGCTCAGCGACGGCGGTCACGATGATCGTGCCTGAACTCGCCGGCCGCCTCGACGGAGTTGCGGTGCGAGTACCGATGCTCAACGCGTCACTCACCGACCTTTCGGTATCGATGGAGCGCAAAACGTCAATCGATGAGGTTAATGACATTCTTCGATCAGCGGCCGAAGGTCCACTCGCTGGTGTGCTCGGGTTCGAGACAAAACCACTGGTCTCCGCCGACTATGTCAACGACCCGCGGTCGGGAATTGTCGATGCCCAGTCAACGATGGTGGTCGATGGCCGGTTCGTGAAGGTACTCGTCTGGTACGACAACGAATTCGGCTATGCACATCGACTCGTTGAGCTTGTTCAGCGGGCAGCAAACCATACATGAACCTTCGCAATTACATTCTCGTCACTGCGGGCTACTGGGTATTTACCTTGACCGATGGCGCTCTTCGAATGTTGGTGCTGTTGCATTTCAATGATCTTGGATATTCAGCGGTTGAAATTGCGTTCTTATTCCTCGCCTACGAATTCATGGGCGTTCTCACCAATCTGCTTGGTGGTTGGGTCGGTTCTCGACGGGGTCTCAACATCACCCTCACTGCAGGTCTTGTCACCCAGATCGTCTCTCTCACCGCCTTAAGTTTCCTCTCTGACGATTGGCCTGTGTGGTTCGCCGTCACGTTCGTCATGGCGTTGCAGGCACTGTCTGGTGTAGCGAAAGATCTCACGAAAATGTCTTCGAAGAGTGCGGTAAAAGCAGTTGCCGGTGATGGCGGGCTCTTCAGACTCGTTGCAATTCTCACCGGGTCAAAAAATGCGCTGAAAGGTGTCGGCTTCTTCATCGGCGCAGGATTGCTGTCGTGGATCGGCTTCGTGGCCACCCTGTGGTCAATGGCGGGGGCGCTGGCGATCACCGTCGTTGCGCTTCTGCTCTTTTTGAATGCCGATATCGGGAAGGCCAAAAAGAAGGCACCGCTTCGGTCGGTACTGTCGAAGTCGTCAGAGATCAATCGACTCTCGGCAGCAAGATTCTTCCTCTTCGGCTCCCGCGATATCTGGTTCGTCGTTGCTCTTCCCGTATTTCTCGCCAACGAGCTCGACTGGGCGCATGAAGCGGTCGGTGCGTTTCTCGCCTTGTGGGTGATCGGCTATGGCGTCGTTCAGTCGTCAGCCCCCCGGTTACTGACACGAAACGGCAACTCCACCGATGAAGTGCTCGCAACCCGTCAATGGGGGTTCATTCTCGGTGTCACCGCTACCGCTCTTGCCGTGCTCGTCGCAATTGATGTTGCGCGGACGTGGGTGGTGGTCATCGGTCTCATCGTGTTCGGAATCGTCTTCGCAATGAACTCCGCACTGCACTCGTTTCTAGTGCTTGCCTACTCAAACGATGACGGCGTCGCTCTCGACGTTGGCTTCTACTACTCAGCAAATGCTGCAGGCCGATTGGTTGGAACCCTGCTCTCAGGGCTGCTCTTTCTAGCAGGCGGCCTCACCGCCTCCCTGGTTGGGTGCGCAGTATTTGTGGTGCTCACCTGGATGTTGACGCTTCGATTGCCGGCACTGCCCGATGGCACTCATGCAAGCCTCGCATCGGTGAAGGCTTCAGACTGAGCTACGCCTCACGCAGGACGACGATGCATCATCGCCTGTCGTACGGCAGTACACACGAGTACGTCGTCTTGATTGAAACCACGGTGTTCAAGGGTGACGATGCCTCGGTCATCTAGTGACTTTGAGGGTCGCGCCTCAAGCACTTCAGATTCGACTCGAATGGTGTCACCGTGAAAGACCGGTGCCGGGAAGTTCACTTTCTCGAACCCAAGATTTGCCACCGTTGTTCCATGGGTGAGTTCATGCACCGACAACCCAACGATGAGGGCGATCGTGAACATTGAATTCACAAGCGGGCGGCCAAATTGAGTCGTCTCCGCATAGGCAAAGTCGAGGTGGAGCGGAGCAGGATTCATCGTTGCGACCGTGAACTGCACGTTGTCTGCTTCGGTTACCGTGCGTCGAAGTGCGTGTTGCACCACGAGCCCGGGGGTGAGTTCTTCGAACCACATTCCTTTGGGGATGATCTCAGCCATCGTTCATTCTCCTATTCGTCACCTGTTGCAATGATGCGACGTGCTTGGACTGCCAGTGGTTCATCGACCATCTGACCTTCGAAATCGATTGCCGCAAGTCCCTCGGAGGTTGCGTTCTCATAGACCTCCAGGAGACGCCGAGCACGGTCGACCTCGTCGGCAGAGGGGATGAATGCGGCGTTCGCGAGAGCGACCTGACCGGGATGGATACACAGCTTGCCCGAATAACCGATCGCTCGGGCCTGCTCGCATTCAGCGATGAAACGATCATCATCTCGAAAGTCAGTCACCACTTGATCGAGAAGCGGTACACCGCCGAGTCGAGCAGCAAGGGCGACCGCACTTCTCGCATACAACACTTCTTCATTAGAGGCTGTGCGGATACCACCCATATCGGCGATGAAATCTTCAGCGCCGAAATACGCAGCGACGACACGCTCGTGAGCGAGGAGTGGTCGTGCATCGGCAACCCCAAGACCGGTTTCGATTCCGGCGATGACCCCGATGTGGCCAAGGCCATTCCCTTCGAGAGCAGCGCTGACCGTGTTTAGAGCGTCGACACTGTCAATTTTTGGTACGACGATTGCCGCGACTTCCGGCACGACACCATCGTTGATGTCATCAGCGAACCATTCGCTCGCAACCGCATTGACTCGGACCGTCACCTTGCATTTTTCGGCAAGAGCCGGAACGTGATCACGAACATGTTGGCGCGCAAGGTCTTTCGCGCCAGCCGGCGTCGCGTCTTCGCAGTCGACGACCACTGCATCGGCTCCACGTTCGGGCAACTTCGCGATGAAGTCGGGCCGGACTGCGGGCGCGAACAACAGTGACCGAAGTCGACCGATTTCGTTCACGCAATCACCGATCGTTTCGCGACCTCTTCGAGCATGACCTCAGTTGCGCCACCACCAATTGGCAAAATGCGGGCATCTCGGCTCATTCGCTCAACCGGGGTTTCTCGCATGTAACCCATGCCGCCGTGGAATTGCACGCAGTCGTACATGATGTTGTTGATGACCTCAGCTCCGTAGGCCTTGACCCCTGACATCTCTTTGACGTTGTCTTCGCCGACGTCTCCAATCCATGCTGCGTGGTACATCGAAGCTCGAACCGCGTCGAGTTCTGCTTGGCGCATTGCAAGCCGCTGGCGAATAGCTCCAAGGTCCCAGAGGTGACCGCCGAATGCTGGCCGGTGCTGCACATGTTCAAGTGTCTGATCGAGTGCAACCTGGGCTGCTCCGACGCCCATTCCAACGAGCACCATGCGCTCGTTTTGGAAGTTACGCATCGTCTCGTAGAAGCCGCGATCAACAGTGCCGAGGACTTGATCGTCAGCAACCCACACGTTGTCAAACACGAGTTCGGCGGTGTCAGAGCAACGCCATCCGTGTTTGTCGAGTTTCTTCGCAACCGAGAAGCCTTCCGTGCCCGCTGGGACGAGGAACATAGTGATGCCGTAGCGGTTCTCGGTGCTGGTGCGAGCCGCAACGATGGTCATGTTTCCGTACACCGCGTTTGTGATGTAGGTCTTGGTTCCATTGATTCGCCATCCATCACCATCACGCACCGCCGTGGTGCGCATACCGGCCACGTCGCTGCCGGCGTCAGGTTCAGACACACCGATCGAAAGGATCGTGTCTCCCGACAACAGGCCGGGCAGCCACTGATCGAGTTGCTCTTTCGTTCCTGAATTGATGAGGTGTGGCCCCGCCATATCGGTGTGCACGAGAACGCTCACGTCAAAGCCACCGAAGGTCGATGCACCAAGTGCCTCAGAAAACGTTGCTGAGGCCAACATTCCGAGTCCTAACCCACCATGTTCGACGGGAACGCGGAGACCGAACATGCCAAGTTCACCCATTTTCTTGTGGACCTCGCGAGGAATCTTTCCGTCAAGTTCCCATTGCTCGCCATGTGGCGTGACCTCACGTTGCACAAACTCAACGGTCTGGTCATAGATCGCCTGGAGTTCGTCGGTCATGTAGATGTTTCTATGGGTCATTGCGCTGTCCTTTCTTCGATGTTTTTCATTCGGTATCACTGGTCAATCTGATGAGTTCTTGACCGCCGGCGACTTGATCACCGACAGCGACAAGAACTTCGCTGACAGTTGCTGCACCGCTTGCGGTCACTGAGTGCAGCATCTTCATCGCCTCGATGACGATCGCAACGTCGCCTCCTTTGAGTTCGTCGCCAGAACTCACACGCACTTCTGCGACAACTGCCGGGAATGGTGAGACGAGTGCGTCACCGCCCGACGAACGCCCAGATGGATCTGCCGCCCAACGTTCGGTACGCGGCACGACGGTAAATGCTTGGGTATGGCCAGCGACATTGATGGCAACACGCTGTCGTGGGCCATCGACCAGGCTTCGCACTCCCTCACTTCCCTTTGCCTTGCTGCTGTCGGTGATCTCATGGATTTCACCGTCGGCTGATTGAAGCCCGATCGAGCGTTGATGACGGTGCGGGGTCATCGGTAACGAACCAATGTCGGTCCACACGCTCGTGGATTCACGTTGGCGGTGTTTACGCCATAGCGCCGCTGCGAGTTCAGTCTCGAGGGCGGGCGGCTGTGGCATCTCGATCGCGTCGAGCAGTCTTGTGGTGACTGAGGCATCGATGAGTTCTTCACGATCGAGGAGCCATCGGTGAAATCCTGCAGTGGTAGTTACCCCCGCAATGAGCAGTTCGTCGAGCGCCGAACGCATTGCGGCAAGAGCAGATGGCCGGTCATGGCTCGACACGATGAGCTTTGCGATCATCGAGTCGAAATGCGGGGTGATGGTGCTTCCTGCCACGACCCCTGAATCCCAACGCACGTTCGACGGCACTTCGAGAATGTCGATGAGGCCGATAGATGGCATAAAACTTTGGCTTGCATCCTCTGCTGCGATACGAGCCTCGCAGGCATGACCGGTAAACGTCACATCGTCAAGGTCGTCGGGCAGTGGTTCATCGCTAGCAACGGAGATCATGAGTTCGACGAGGTCAAGGCCAGTGATCGCTTCGGTTACCGGATGCTCAACTTGCAGTCGGGTGTTCATTTCAAGAAAGAAAAACTCTCCGGTCGTGCCATCAACAACGAACTCAACGGTTCCGGCCGAGTCGTAACCGACGGTTGTACCGAGTCGAACGGCAGCATCGTGAAGACCATTGCGCGTGGTATCCGAAAGCTTGGGGGCCGGTGCCTCCTCAAACAGTTTCTGATAGCGGCGTTGCACCGAGCATTCCCTAGTGCCGAGGTGCTCAACACGACCGTGACGGTCACCGATAAGTTGCACCTCCACATGCCTCGGTTGCTGCACGTACCGTTCGACGATGACACTGCCGTCGCCGAACGCCCGCTCTGCTTCGGTTCGCGCTTCGTCGAGAGCGATCGCAAATTGGTCAGGCGATTCAACGATTCGGATTCCACGCCCTCCACCACCAGCAGAGGCTTTGATGAGCACGGGGTAGCCGATGTTGTCGGCAGCACCACGAAGGTCATCTTCGGCCTGTGAGTCTGAATAACCGGGAATGAGCGGCACTCCCGCAGATTCTGCAATCGCTCGCGCATTGATCTTGGAGCCCATCGAATTTATGACATCTGCGTTCGGGCCGATCCAGATGAGGTCTGCCTCAGCAACGTCTTTTGCAAATGATGCGTTCTCGGAGAGAAATCCGTATCCGGGGTGGATGGCGTCACATTCAGATTCACGGGCAGCCGAAATGATCGCTGCTCCATCGAGATACGACGGCACGGTGATGGCATTGAGGTTGATGGCGTGTTGAGAGGCACTGTCGACATCGGTGGTCACACCGACAACTCCATGCCCGAGCCGCTGTGCGGTGCGGGCGATGCGGAGTGCGATTTCTCCGCGGTTTGCAATGAGGATCTTCATGGTCCTTTCCTCACATCCTGTACACGATGCCCGGGCCTGCGGCCGGTTCGTCTTGTCGTGCGGCGAGTGAGAGACAGAGGCCGAGGATGTCTCTCGTGTGCACCGGATCGATCAGCCCGTCATCCCACAAGCGGCTCGTTGCGTAATACGGGTCACTTTGCGTCTCGTACTGTTCTCGGATGGTGCGGGCAATTTCGGCGATCTGTTCTTCGGAGGTCTCATCAGCTTTAAGCCCGGCGCGGCGAATATCGACAAGCACTGTTTCGGCGGTGTCGGCGGCCATCGTGGCGATGCGAGAGTTTGGCCAAGCGAAGAGAAACCTCGGGTCGAAACCACGGCCACACATGCCATAGTTGCCGGCTCCGTAACTTCCACCGATGAGCACTGTGTATTTCGGAACCGTCGCATTGGCGACAGCTGCCACCATCTTTGCGCCGTGCTTCGCAATGCCGCTTGCTTCTGCGTCGTCACCGACCATGTATCCGGTGGTGTTTTGCAAGAAGAGCAGAGGGATGCGGCGCTGCTCACAGAGTTCGATGAAATGTGTTGCCTTGAGGGCAGCCTCAGAGAAGATGATGCCGTTGTTTGCGATGACTCCAACGAGGTACCCGTGAATGCGGGCAAACCCGGTGATAATCGATGTTCCCCATTCGGGTTTGAACGTTGCAAACCGTGATCCGTCGACAAGACGAGCGATGATCTCGGTTGCATCGAAGGGGATGCGGCTGTCGTCATTGATGATGCCGTAAATGTCATCAGCCGGGTAGGCCGGTGGTTCAACTTCGGTTCGCTCGAGCCATCCGCCGTCGTGGTCGACTCGACGACGGTTGGTTGTTGCGCAAATTTCACGGAGCCGGGCGTAGGCCTCATGCTCGGTTGACACGATGTTGTCACTCACTCCTGAGACACGAGTGTGTTTCACTGCGCCGCCAAGGTCATCTGGGTCGATGATTTCACCAAGAGCGGCTTTCACGATTGGTGGGCCGCCCAAGAAGATGCGGCCAATGCCTTCGACCATGATGACTTCATCACTGAGGGCTGGCACATACGCTCCGCCTGCAGTACAGCCACCGAGCACGACGGAGAGCTGTGGAAGACCGCGGGCTGACATTCGGGCCTGTCGGTGAAAGCTGCCGCCGAAATGGTCACGATCCGGAAAGATCTCGTCTTGTAACGGAAGGAATGCTCCACCGGAGTCGACGAGGTAGATCACTCCGAGGCCACTTTCAGCGGCAATGTCTTGGGCTCGAACGTGCTTCTTAATCGACACCGGTAAGAGTGAGCCGCCCTTGATCGTTGCATCATTTGCGATAAATACCCACGGCACGCCATGAACGACGCCGATGCCGGTAACGATGCCGGCTCCCGGAGCCTCGTCGTTGTATTGCCCCCAAGCTGCGAGAGTGGAGAACTCAAGAAATGGCGTGTTGTCGTCGGTGACGAGATCGATGCGATCGCGAGCCATGACCTTTCCTCGAGCGTGGTGTCGGTCAATCGACTTTTCTCGCCCGTGACCACCGCCGATTGCGATCTGTTGGCGCTCAAGCAAGGTCGCTACCAGCTCTTGATATGCCGTGGTGTTCGTCGCAAAGAGTTCGCTCGTCGAATCGATTCGGGTTTGAATGGTCTGGAACGTCATCGTGTGCTCCGTTGCAGGTTGAGGGCGTGAACGCCCTCAAGGAATTGGACGGTGATGAGATTGGCAAGGCCATCGAGACTGAGATCGCCGCTCAGATCGAACCATTCGATCGTCGTGTTCATTGCTCCAAAAAGGAAGAGACGGGCGATGGGAAGTCGTGCTGAATCAAGTTCGGGGAGCACATCTGCAAGCAATGCATTCCATCTGTGCTCGTAGTCGTCTCGAAGGGGCACGATCGCGGAACGGAGTTCCTCTGGTGCAGTGAAGAAGGCAGTGACGTGGGCCGCCGTGAACGAGCCATGTTCAAAGAGGGCACCAAGGTGCGCCCGGACGTGAGCCTCGAGTCGATCTGACTCGGAATCACAGCCGTTCATCGCTATATCGACCTCTCCGAAGGCATCGACCATCACTTCGATACCCCTGCTGAATACCTCAATGAAGAGATCTTCTTTCGACTCAAAATGGTGATAGATCGAGCCTGCTTTGATGCCGATATCGGCGGCAATTTCTCGCAGGGTTGTTGCGGTGTAGCCCTGAGCGACGAGCCGTTCTGCGGCAGCATCAAGCACGCGTTGCCGGCCTGTTGGGGTTTCGCGTGATCGTCGCACCTCCGCGAACCTAACAAACGTTAGGTAGGTGCACAAGAGGCGGACGGACTAATCGTCAGACCACTTGGTACCCGGGGCGTAATACCGCTGGTGCCACACACCACGAATATCTTCGCCTCGGCGGGGCATTCGCCAGGTCGTCACTTTGGTCGATGCTGCCGAAAGATCAACTGCACACAACGCTCGGGGTTGATCATCGGTGCCATTGACGTAGTCATCGGCAGCACCCTCGGGAACATAACGGCGAGCGATGGCCCGGTAAAGATCTCGCCACTCGTCGTCATTTCCTGGCTCATGCACCACCATTGTCGCCCCCTGAACTGTCAGCTTTCTCCACGGGTGTGCTTCTTCGTCAATGGAAATTCCGACACGAGGGTCACGTTGGAGGTTTTTCCAGATGAGCGCAGGGGTTCTCGGAGTGAACAGCAGTTGAGAGTCATTGATGACGAACCACAGAGGAACGACTCGCGGCATGCCGTCGTCATCGACAGTTCCGATGCGAGCGAGATGCCCGGGCTCTGAGAGGAAGTCTTCAACCTCTTGAGTGGTGAGTTTTGGCATTCCTCATGCTCGCAGGCCGTACGGGGCGATCCCGAAGTCAGAGGGGTCGGTCACACACAGGTATTGCGCATCGTTCCGATGCCTTCCACCCAGGTCTCAATCACATTGCCTGGAGCGAGAGCACGTGGAGGTGTATGCGCCATTCCCACTCCACTAGGGGTCCCAGTGAAGATGACATCACCCGGATAGACGGTGAGCACCGAGGAAAGCTCGGCAATCAAGGTCGGGATATTAAAGATGAGGTCGCTCGAGCGGGCATCTTGCACAACTTCTCCATCAATCGAACAGCCCAGAGCGAGATCGTTTGGGTTCGCGAATTCGTCTGGAGTGACGATCCACGGTCCCATCGGGCCAAACCCACGGCGCGATTTTCCGAGCGAGAACTGTCGGCCTGCAGCCATTTGGAGTTCGCGATCACTGATGTCTTGGCCGACGGTGAGCCCAGCGATATACGACCACGCCTCATCAACCAACACGTTGTCGGCTTGTCTGCCAACAACGGCAACCAGTTCAACTTCCCAGTCAACCGAAGTGCCAACGATCGGGATGTCATCGAACGGCCCCGACAGCGACGACGCAAACTTTGTGAAGGTCGCAGGAACCTCCGGGACCTCCATGCCTGCCTCTTCTGCATGCTGGCGGTAGTTAAGACCGATAGCGAAGACTTGCCGGGGAGCCGAAACGGGTCGTTGCAACGAGCTCATGTCGAGAGCGTCTGTTCCCTCATTGATGTTCGCCGCAAAGGCACAAAACTCAACCCAGTTGTCGAACACCGACATCATGTCGGGGCCGAAACAGCCCTCGGATGCTGTTGCGATGTCGACCACCCTCTCACCGATCACGATGACCGCTCGTCCTGCTGAGTTTGCAATCCTCATGTTCTCTCCTTCATGGGAAATATCGCCAAGGTCGATCCAGTGGCGACTGGGCAAAGAATCTCATCGAATTGTAGGTTCCGCCTTCCGTCTCTTCTCAGACACCGGCCTGTCGGTACGTTCGCAAGCAGAAGGAGGCAAACATGCAGATCGAATCAGGAGTCACTCACGCCATTGTCACCGGAGCAGCATCAGGTTTGGGCCGCGCCAGCGCCTATGCCCTTGCCGATGCCGGAGCACAGGTCTCGGTGTTCGACCTCAACGAAGAGGCCGGGCGCGCCGTCGCAACAGATATCGGTGGACAATTCTGTCGAGTTGATGTCACGAGCGAAGACAGCGTGCTCGACGGGTTCGCCGAATCTCGTGAGGCCTTCGGCCAAGAACGAATTCTTGTTCACTGCGCGATGGCAACAAAAGGTGGAAAGACCGTGGGTCGCGATCGCGAAACCGGTGGCTGGAAGCGGATGTCGACCGAAGATTACGCGTTCTCGGCAATGGGAATCCTTGTTGCGAGTTATCGCATGGCGTCGCTTTCTGCGCTCGGCATGATCGAAAATCTTGAACCACTTGAGGACGGCGAGCGGGGGGTCATCACCTTGACCGCATCGGTTGCTGCTCAAGACGCACAGGTTGGACAAGTCGCGTACGGGTCATGCAAGGCGGGGGTGAATGGACTCGTCCTCCCGATCGCTCGTGACCTAATGGATCAGGGCGTGCGCTGCAACTCGATCATGCCGGGCATCATGTCGACGCCACCAATGCTCGGCGTTCCACCGAAGGTGCTGGAGAACCTCAGCGCCTCGGTGCCATTTCCTAAACGCCTCGGCAAGCCCGAAGAATTTGGGTCACTCGTACTCGAGTTTGTTCGGAACACCTATTTCAACGGCCAGAACATCAGACTTGACGGTGCGATCAGGATGCCGCCTCGCTAACGATCAGATTTAGTCAAGCGGGGTGAGTCCATCATCTGCAGACATCTTCTGCAATTTGAACTTCTGGATCTTCCCACTGCCGGTCAGCGGGAACTCGTCGACGACGAACCAGTCACGCGGCGTTTTGTGCGGAGCGATTGAACTGCGAACGTAATCGAACAACTCCTGACGCCGAAGGGTCGCACCGGGAGCCGGCCTCAAGACCGCTGCAACGGTCTCGCCCCATTTCTCATCAGGCAAACCGATGACGGCGACCTCTGCGATGCTGTCGTGCTCGAACAACACATCTTCAATTTCGCGCGGATAGATATTTTCACCACCACGAATAATCATGTCTTTGAGGCGACCTTCGATACGGGTATAGCCGCGCTCATCCATCATGCAGAGATCGCCGGTGTGCAACCAGCCCTCATCGTCGATCGCAGCGGCGGTAGCTTCCGGCATGTCAAAGTACTCCATCATCACGTGGTAACCGCGAGTGAGGTACTCGCCGGGTTCACCACAGGGGACAATGTCGCCGGTCTCAGAATCAATGATTTTCACTTCGGTGTGAGGCATCGGGCTACCGAGCGTGAGCGTTTTGTCAATTGTTGTGTCCTGCGGCGAAGTCATCGATGCCACCGGCGAACATTCGGTCTGGCCGAACACGATGGTGAACGCCGCACCAGTTTCTTTCTCAATTCGCTCGACAAGAGGTGCCGGCACAGTGGATCCACCAGAGCAAACCGCCTCAAGCGACGTGATGTTGCGGTTTGGGTACTCAGGATGTTCGAGCATCGAAATCAACATCGTCGGTACCGCAAGCATCGCCGAGCCCTCATATTCCTCGATCAGTTCCAACACCAACGAGGGGTCGAAGGCCTCAAGCAACACGAGGGTGCACTTCTTCGATACTGCAGACAGCACGCCGAGAACACATCCACCAGTGTGGAAAAGCGGCATCGGGCACACCCACGTTCCACCCTCGGGCACTCCCATGCGGTCAGCGGTGTGCGTTGCATTGTTCACGAGGGCTCGGTTGCGCAGTAGTGCACCCTTCGGGAATCCGGTGGTTCCAGACGTGTACTGAATCATGACCGCATCGTCTGGCCTGACCTCGGGGAGTTCGATATCAGGGTCCGCTGCTTGGCCCAGTTCAAGCACATCCTCCGTTGCAAGGATGACTCGAAGTTCTGAGCAGTTTGGCGCGATCTCGTCGGCAATCTTTCGCATCGGATTGCCACGGTGGTTTGTTGCGACGATGAGCCCAGCCGAACGCGACTGGTTGAGCACATATTCGACTTCGCTTGCTTGCAACGCCGGGTTGACGGTGACGAGGATGACGCCCGCCATCGCGCAGGCAAATTCGAGCACCATCCACTCTGGGAGGTTCGGCGCCCACAGCGCAACGCGTTCGCCACGCTCAAATCGAGTGGTGAGGGCACGGGCGACTGCCTCGGCCTCCAGCAGTAATTCACGGTACGTCCACTGGCGACGATCATTCGGGTCTGGCAGACCAGCGATAAGCGCAACCTGCTCAGGAACTTCCCTCACCGCCTCGCGAAGCAAGTCTCCGATGGTGAGATCACGCAGATCGATTTCGGTTGGACCAAATGCATGCGATGGCACTGACATGTCTCGACATTAGCCATTTGGTTGCAATGCAATTTCGCCGGAGCCAATCACGACATATTTTCGAGAGAGTACTGTGGACGTCATGACAAATTCTCCTGCAAATTGGTACGACGACCCCACGGGACGACATCAACACCGTTATTGGGATGGAAATGCGTGGACATCACATGTCTCAGATGACGGCATTCAGGGCACGGATGACATCGCAGCCACAAGCGCTCCGCAAACCGAACAGTCAGCGCCAAGCGGCCTCGACCGACTCGATGCCGGCCTCACGATCGGCGACGAGGGTTCGAAAGTCGATGAGCAGTTGCATGGAGGCGGCCGTCGAGGGGTTGGCATCGAAGGAACTATCGAGGGCGGGGGTGGGGGCATCCTCACCGAGCCGATTCTCGTCGTCAATCAGAAAGCAAAACTCATCGAGCTCTCGAACCAGTACACCGTGTTCGACCAGCACGGAACGGCAATCGCAGTTGTCAATCAGGTCGGTCAGTCGACCGCTCGAAAAGTACTCCGTCTCGTATCGAGTCTCGACCAGTTTCTTAAGACCCGTCTCGACATCACGGACTCTGATGGGCGCGTCATCCTTCGGCTGACCCGCCCAGGAAAAATCGTGAAGTCGACAGTGATTGTGAGCGATGGCAACGATGTCGAACTTGGTCGCATCGTTCAGCAGAATGCCATTGGGAAAATCAATTTTGCACTCGAAGTTGGTGGTGAGCGTCTCGGTTCAATCAAGGCAGAGAACTGGCGGGCATGGAATTTCTCGATTACCGATGCCGCGGATCGCGAGATCGCACGGGTGACAAAGACGTGGGAGGGCCTTGCGAAAACCATGTTCACAACGGCTGACAATTACGTCTTGCAAATTTCAGAACGCGCACCCGAGCCGCTGAACTCGTTGGTAGTTGCCAGCGCGCTGAGTATTGATACTGCGCTCAAGCAAGACAACCGCGGACTCGGCTGACGATCACCGAGCAAGGGTGAGCTGTGGTCACTCGAGGTGGCCGGCAACCATGTAGAACCAGAACGGGAACGGAGCCTCTTGCTCTTTGAGAGAACGCCGTGCCTCAAGGATGGTCTTTCCCGCCTCGGTGACCTCGTAGAACCATGCATCGAACGAACGGCTTCCGGGGGCAAGATCGCCGACCAGTTCGAGCGCTGCTTCGAGATAATACGCACGAATGTCATGGCATACCGCGACGGTGTTCTTGCCAGGGAGTTTGACCTCTTTCCATGCGGCACCCTGTGCCCACTGGTGAAGAGTGTCGAGGGCCGCAGGAATCTGCTCGGGTTCGATAGCTCGACCGACTGCGGTGACACCTTTACGCTCAACGGCACGTCGATAGGCCGAGATAAGCCCTCTGGCTTCGTCGACTGCTGGTGGGGCGTTCGGGTCATCACGTGGAGGAAGTGGGCACGCCATCGGCATCTCGTCTGATTCGACGACCTCAGGGAAATGCTCGAAGGTGGGTTCGTCTGCCTCAAGAAGGTTGAACGCCTGTTGCAACACCTGGTGCTGGAACGCGGCGTCTCCGGGTTTGCCGAGCGGACGGCCTAACGGGAATTCGCAGGCGAGCACACGTGGGGGGCCGACCTTCTTCGCAACGTCAGCCATCGAGGCGAGAACAATCGTTGCAATTCCGGCGTCCTCAAAAACATGGGCGAGCGTACTCACGGTACGCGTGCAGAGAGGTCAAACCGGGGTGAGTAGCACAACGTCAACTGCATCAGCGTTGAGTTGCACTGCGCATTGAGGACCCGTATCGAGTCTGATCTCACTCACCGTGTCGGGCTGATTACCGGCGAATGCAAAATGCCGAGGCGCAACTTCTCCGATCACACCGTCTGCAGCGAGCTCTTCGAGGCGATCGATCGGGTAGACGACGTTGAGGTCGAGGTGGAACCCCGAATGATCGAAGTTTGGGCTCCAATGGCCCATGATGAGGTTGCGGTCATCACGATTAAATGCACGGAAACCAGCGTCACCCTGCGCAAAACGATCTTGGTCAGGGCGGTGGAGTGACGCGCTCGTCACAATCGCAACACGACATTCCGATAACGGCTTTCTGAGTTTGTTAAAACTCGTCGATGTGAATTCTGGCGCATCCATTGTCGAGGCAAGTGCACGCATTGCGTCATCGCCTCGGGTTGCGGCTCGATCTTGTGTCATTGCGACCTCCTATCGGTTCAACCTAGTTGGCTGAAGAATTGTGATTCGAGGTCGGGTCACGGCTCCATCACAATCCAACCGCGACGCTGTAATTCAGCGGCCAATACACCGCTGGGCATCGACTGCACCGAACGCTCGTCATTTGTCAGACGTGCCGATGACTGAGGTTGAGAGGGTGCAGTTGGGTCGTGCTCGTTGCCTTCAAGTTCGGCGATGAGAGCATCAGCCTCGTCTCGGGTGAACTTGCCATTGCCCTGGCGCTGGGTGAACCCCATTGGGCCGCGTGCAGATCGAAAATTGTCGTGGCCGGCTTTCTGAAGTAATTCGAGAAGTCGTTCAAGCTGACGAGCACTTGCCGGAGGACCAGCTGACTGGTTGAACGCCATGTCTGTAGTGTGACAGATCGGTGTTGTAACGACTGAAGCACCGATCACTCGAAAAGACCGGCAGAGCGGGCAGAATTCACCTGTGAACTGGTCAGTAAACCTCATGGCAAAAGCGCCCATTGGCGAGATTGTCGAACTTGCGGTGCTCGCAGAGCGGATGGGGTACGACCGTTGCTGGTTGTTTGACGAGGGTGTCATGACGCGTGATGTGTTTGTCACTCTTACAGCGATCGCAGAACGCACATCAACGATCAAGATCGGTCCGGGAATCACCAATCCTTACGTGCGACATCCCGGTTCGACCGCAGCCGCTATTGCATCGATTGACGAGTTAAGCAATGGGCGAGCCTTTATCGGCGTCGGTGCCGGAGGCGTTCTTGCCCTCGGGCCACTCGCAGTCGAACGCACCCGGCCACTTCAAGTGATGGCCGACGCCGTGAACGCCATTCGAAGGCTATTTGCTGGCGACACGGTCACTATGACGAGCGAAACCTTCGCTCTAAACAATGCCCGCTTAGGGTACGCCCGCCCAGATATCGAAATCATCATGGCTGGTCGAGGGCCACGCATGACCAACCTCGGCGGTCGAATCTCAGACGGGTTCTATTTGAGTTATCCGTATCTCCCTGGTCTCGACGACCAAGTGAAGATGATTCGTGATGCAGCCGCTGGGGAGGAACGGCATATCGCATGGTCAACAGGAATTGCCCGTGATGAGCACGAACTTCAGCAAATGCGTGCTCAGTTAACCTTTCGCTTAGTTGATTCGCCGCCAGTCGTATGCGAGGCATTAGGTATTAGCGATGATCAGCTGAATGCTCTCCGCTCGGCTCTCGCTAATGGAGGCCCCCCATCGGCAGCTCATCTTGTACAAGAAGAGTGGCTCGACAGCTTTGGAGTTGTCGGCGATACCGAGACGTGCCGTCAAACCATTAGCGAAACTGCCTCACAATGTGGCGTCACCGATTTCATCGTACCGGTGCAAGACCTCGACCGAGCCGAGGAACTCATCACTGCTTTCGCTCCAGGTTACAACTCGGTGGGTTGACCTCGGCTAACGAGGTCAACCCACAATGAGCTAGTCGACGTCTAGACGAGGCGATTCATGAGAACACGGCCGATGACACTCCAGCCTTGTTCGCCTATGCGCTTCGCCATCTCAGGGTCGGCAAAGTTTTTGGCTGATGCGGCTACAAGGTCGTCAAGTGAATCAGTTGCTGTGACAACCGTTCCTTGGAAGGGGGAAGGACCAGCCGCAACTGCCTGAAGGCCAATCATCCCGTTCGCACCCTCGCTCATTGTTTTCCAACTGTGCTCCAAGTTTGAGGCGGCAGTCGCATCGTCGAGTGGTCGTCCGGCAATGTAGATCACTGATCCATACTTTCCCTCGCGCTCGCCCACCTCACCTTGGACCCGGAAGAGAATCCGGCGAGACACGCTGACCTGTGTGTCCCGCATCATTTGGACTATTTCTGAATCCTGGTAAAGCGCTGCTTGACCTGCCATCGCTGCGTCGATCGTTTCAAATTCGAATCCAACGATGCACATTCCTGCGAGCTCGCCTCCCATGATGATCTGATTGGCGTTGATGGACGTTGCGCCGAATTCCTTAATACGATCACCCGCCCAGCCTGAACCCGCAGCAGCGAACTCCTGAACGTTGCCAATGGAACCGAGGACTGAATATAGGTATGACATAAGTTCCCCCTTAGAGAAGTGAAGTTGGTAACGCTGGAAAGAGTGCGTTGGACAATGTGTACACGATGTTTCTGAAAAATGAACAAGCGAAGAACACTGCCTTCGGCAACATCTCATGTCAACAGAAAGGACCCTTGCTTTCGCAAGGGTCCTTCAGATGGTGGCGGGGGCAGGATTTGAACCTGCGACCTTCGGGTTATGAGCCCGACGAGCTACCGGACTGCTCCACCCCGCGGCGATCAGTCGAACACGATGCTACGGACATCGTCGACAGATACCAACCGAATGAAAGTCACTTCGCACCATCGAGCACCCCTGTCAATTCGCTCGGCGCATGCGGACCAAGCACCAACTGCTCTAACACGCCCCAGCCCAAGCGATCGCCCACCGTTACCCGACATAACTGCTGGACATGCACCATGGTTGGGTCGAGCGGATTCACCTCAGCAAGCACAATCGAATCGCGGGTCTCATCGAACTCACCACGCCAATCGCCATGCCCCCACTCGGGGTGAAGGTAGCCAAGTCCGCTCATCTGAAACCGCTGCACTGGCTCGTAGTTCACAACAAGATGCTCTCCCATGGCGGTCTCGATCGTTGCTGTCATCGACTGCGCCCATCGAGTTCCTCGTTGCCAAGAAAGATCTGTTGACATCGATTCAGGGCGATCGACCCCCGCCGCGTTAGTGACGTCGTCAATCGTATGAGAGCCGACGGCAAACCGTTTCGTCACCGCTGAGCTCTTATGCCAGGAGCGACCCTCTGCATCTTCGTTCACCGCAAGGTGGGTGCACATATCGTCAAACAGCGTCGGAGCCCAGGTCCAAAAAAATTGGGGAGGTACCGCCGGCCCAGGGAGGCCACGTGAACCTCCTCGGATGCCCCACGAACGATCTCGGCAACCCTCCACCACACCGAGATCGTCTAAAGCAATGCGCGTACCGTCGAAGTCAATCCATCCAGACCACTCAACAAACTGGGTGATGCGGGTGTAATCCATGATGACCCGGCCCTCAAAACGGCGAACAAACGTCGGTTCTTCAATGACCAGCGATACCACTTGCATCGTGAGATCAGCGGAGATGCCATGGTGATCATCGATCACAATCCGATGCCGCAACATGGGCTCGACAACCTGAACGTCGATTGACCCAACGGTTGTCACCGTGCGATCAGAACTGCAACGCCGTGACGAACGGCAGTTGTGTTGAACACCATCGATCACCACGGAAAATGACGCATCCATCACCTGCCGATTCGGGTATACCCCGAGGGCGACGGCGAAGAAGACCTCACCGTTCCGATCAAAACCGTTGAAGAAATAGCGGTCGTAGAGACCAACAGAGTCGCTCGTCGGATGCAGCAGTGGCGCAGACGACTGGTGCAATGGCAGATCATCGTATGGGTGAATCATTCCGAGCCTCCATGTACGAGGGCGAACACGTCATTATCGATCATTTGTTGAGCATGCCGTTCGGCCATTACCGCAAACATCTCGTCTCCACGTTCGGTTGCGGTCACCACCTGTGACGCAATCACCGCCATACCGAGCCCGCTCACCGTTCCGATGGTGTAGTCATGTCGAACGTCGTTGAGCGTGCAGTCGACACCAGCGCCGATGAGCCCTTCCCAATAGCGCTCCACAAATGCCAACTCGTGTGAACGTCGATCGTCGAGTAGTAAGCCGGAGCCAACGCAGTAGGCGATGTCATTTGGCCCTCGACTAAACGCTGCGGTCTGCCAGTCGAGCACCGTGACCACGCTCGATTGTCCGGTTCGCTCAAACAGCATGTTGTCGAGTCGGTAATCGCCATGCACAACGCACAACGGCAACCGAGACAGCGCAAGTAACTGCTCAAGGTTGTCGCCCAACCATCGAGCAGCATCCATCACGTCGGTCGGAAGTCGATGCTGGAAGCGATCGATAAACCCTGGGAGCAGCATCGAGTAGATCGCCTGTCTCGTCGATGCTCCTGACGGGTCAGGGAGCATAAGCCACCCATCATTTGCGAGTTCGTTCGCCCGCCCCCAGGTCGGGGCGTGCAAGCCAACCGCAGCATCGACCATTGCGGTGGCGTCCGCAAGTGAGCAACCGGCAAGTTGATCGCCAACGTCTCCGTGTGCCTGATGCATGAAGAGCGTGAAGTCACCAGACGCAGCATCAATGACGGCATAGCGAACCGTCGGGTGGGGCACGGACACCACACCAGCGAGGTCACGGTAAAAACCAACCTCTTTGTGATAGGTGAGATGCATTCGAGCTGCCTCTCGACTTTCTGCGTCAGGCGATGGGATCTTGGCCACCAACACCTGTGGTAGATCGGGCGGAGCATCATCGGAAAGGTCAAGGTCGAGGCGAAGGCTTAACGCGACCTGGCCGGTTCCTATGCGAGTTGCGGAAACGTCGCGAACTGCGCCGTCACAATTGAGAGCCCCAGAAATGAACCCCGCAGTAAGTTCATCAATTGTCGCGGCGATGCGATCCATACGAAACGCTAACCCGAACGAAGCCTTGGGTTGTTAGACCGGTAATGGGGCACGATCAGCGTTCTGCCGAATCGCACCAGCGATCTCTTTCCAGCGGCATTCCGGAAGGTCGTGACCCATTTCAGGAAACATCAACAACCGTGCATCTGGAATCGCTCGCGCCGTTGCCTCACCACCAGAAGAACGAACGAGCGGGTCGACAAGGCCGTGCACCACCAGAGTTGGTGTTCGAACAAGCCGAAGCGCGGCCGTGCGATCACGACTGGCAAAAATTGCTGCCGTCTGCCGCTCGATTCCTTCGACACGAAGCGCACGGTCAATACCCGCTGCGGTGAATTCGCGCGCCTCAGCCTCATCGAATGTTGGACCAGAAATCCACTTCCACAACTCAACCGACTGTTCGATCATCGCTTCACGGTCATTTGGGTTCGGGTCGCCCTGTCGACGGAGTTTCAGCGCCAGCTTCGGATCAATCATTCCGTTCTTTCGATCACCGGTATTCGACATAATCGACGTGAGCGACTGCACACGACCTGGCCACCCGATGGCAATCTCCTGAGAAATCATCCCACCCATCGATGCCCCCACGATGTGCGCCTGGCGGATATGAAGAGCATCGAGCAATCCGATCGCATCAGCGGCCATATCATTCAGTTTGTAGGGCGATGTCACGGGTCGCCGGAGTAACACTTTCAAAATGTCGCGACGCTTCAGTCCGGACCCGGTCATTTCGGTCGACAAACCGCTGTCACGGTTATCGAATGCAATAACCCGGAAGCCCTGCGCGATAAGTTCATCGACGAAACCCTCTGGCCAACTTGTGAGTTGGCCGCCTAATCCCATCACCAACAGCAACGGATCACCGTTACCCCGATCGACGTACTCAAGTTCCACTTCGTTTGATGCAACCTTTGGCATCCCACCAGCGTACGTCAACTCACGATTACCGTACATCTGAAGTATTCACCCTCGACTCACACACCTCACATGGTCGGCTTTCGTAAACAAACCTCACAACGCCTCAATCAACTCGACGAATTCATCGCCACTCTCAGTGCGCGCGTGCAGACTCTTGAAGATGAACGAGCAGCAACAGCGCAGACGCTGAACGACATCGTCGAACGCACCGATGCTCTCGATGCTCGTATCACTTCAACGAGCACCGAATTGGCCCGGCAACTTGATGAACTTGGAACCGAGCTTGCAACTTTTAGCGATCAAGAACCAGTCGATGTAGTCGGTATCGTCAACGGGGCACTAGACGAGATCCGCCGCGGCCAAATGCGCCTTGCCAATGAGCAAGCACGGTACCAATCGGCATTTCGAACAGATATCGCCGTGCTCATCGAACAACTCCGCCAGTAGGCGAACTTTGTTTATGGCTCAGCCGTCAGAAGTCAACGACTCGAGCGCTGCCTGCACGAAAGCCTCAGCACGAACAATCGTTTCTTGGTACCCACCGAGGTCTCCGTCGCGGAGCAACTGCTCGGCTTCAGCGAAAAGGGATTCTGCTTGCAAGAGCAACTCTGCGGTTGTCGAACGCTCGTCAGGCGAATCAGGCACGGTGAGCGTTGGCTCATCAGTAGTCGGTTTGGCCGGGTCGTTTGAGGCATCGTTGGTTGATGAGCCATCATCGGATGCCGGAACATCTGACTCACTTGTCGTCTCCTCAGTGTCTGAGCGCTCTGGAAGGACGAGGTCGAGGCCAGGGAACAGATCGGCTAGAGCATCCGACATTGTTGCGGCAAATGTCGCTCGGTTCTCGTTTGACACGATGACAAATCGGTATTCGGTGATGCCATCGATTGCCACATAGAACGGTCGCACGTACACCAGGCCATCCGCGACCGGCACGATCTGCATGTCTCCAAACAGAACGTCGGTGCCCGACTCTTCATTGTCTTGCAGCGTGATCTCTCGGCTGATGAGCTGCTCTGATTCGGCCTGAGTCGCGACGCGGTACGGGCCGGCCGGCAGCGGTTCTTGGTCGACAAGGTAGGTCGTGAGACGACCGTACGAGTCAGGATCGCTCGACGCCGTGATATACGCCTGAAGTTCGGTACGGCCGTCATCGGTTGAGAACGGAACGTACGGACGCAAGATCACAAACTCGTTCTCGCCAGTCGACGGATTTCTCATCAGCGTGTAATACGGAACGAAGCGCTCGGTGTTGAGCTCAGTTGCGAATTCGCCACTACCCGCCGCATCGGTCGAGCCGACCCCATCGGTAAATGCGCGTGGCTGAACCGATGGCGCCTGAGAGACCGACCATGCGCCAGTGCGCTGAAAGAAGTTCTCAGCCGAGATTTGGTACTTCGAATACAACTCGGTCTGAACTCGGAAGAGATCCTCCGGGTACCGCAGGTGCTTGCGCAACTCGTTCGGCATCTCTGCGAGTGGAGTGAACATGTCGGAGAATGCTCCCTGCCATGCCGAGATAATCGGATCGTCACCATCGAGCACGTAGAACTTCACGTCACCGGAGTACGCATCGACGGTTGCCTTCACCGAGTTACGAACATAATTCGCGTCACGTGCAAGACCTGTCGACCGCGTGAGCTGAACGTTTCCGATGCTCTGTGCGTACGGGTACTGATTGGTCGACGTATATGCATCGATCACCCACTGCACTCCCCCGTCAACAACTACCGGGTATGGGTCGCCGTCATAATCGAGGAAAGGCGCCAATTTTTCGACGCGATCTCGAACGTCGCGGATCAACAACAGCTGTGAATCAGAATTCACTGCACCCGACGCAAGCAAGTTGTAATCGAAGAACGACAGCGCAGTCACCGCACGACGGAAGATGCTCGACATTTCAATTCCCGATGTGCCGGAGTAGTCGCCCGGATCGCCGCATCCGCTTTCGGTGACCGAGGTATTTGCAACCGCATAATCGGTCATCGAGGGTGAGAAATAGAGTTCAGGGCGATCGAGGTCAACCGTTATGTAATCGGGCCGCAGCGACGTCGTCACTTGGCTCACGGGAGCCATCACGAGCCCACACCCACGGGTAGAAACGAGATGGCGACCCTGCCACGACTGGTTTGGGATTCCGTCAAGGTCAAGCTCGCGAGCCGCAACCAAGACCTGCTCACGTTCACCATCGAGTTCGTAGCGGTCGACATCGAGATCGTCGACTTGCAAACCTGCGACCTCGCCTCGGTCGATGGCAAAGCGAGACAACATGAGGCCAGGGCTCAGCAGACGAACATTCTCAAATGGCTGAGTATCTGACTCGATGTCCGCAGCCGAGAGTGCATTGAACTGGATCGGCTCGGTCACGACGGAGTCAAGAGCCATCGCTGCGCGGGTGGCGTCAACATTGCGAGCGATGTACGGAAGTTCTCGCTCCGCTTGGTTTGGTCGAACGACAAGTGACTGAATCAATGAGGGATACACCGACCCACCACCAATCGACACCACTAACCAGAGCACTGAAGCGATCAAGGGGAACCGCCACCGGTCGGTCCGAATTGTCACAAGGAACAGGACTGCGGTAAGGAGCGCAATCAGTATAAGCAACATCAACGCTGGCAATTCTGCGTTCACAACGGCGTACGTTGCGCCTTGCACAACTCCACGGGTCTCATTGGTGAGGTCGAATCGAGCCAGCCAATAGTCACCCGCTCGAAGAACGGCGAGTATTGCGAGCAGAACCGCCATATGCACCTTGGTCGCTTGCCGCACGGTTGGGACCATTCCCGCAAACAACACTGCGCCGTTCAGCACATGGGTAATTAGCGTAATAATGATGATGAGGAGCAATGCGGCGAATAGCCAGTCAGACAAAAAACTGATCAGCGGAAGTCTGAACACGTAGAAACCGACATCGGCTCCAAATTGCGGATCAGTGACTCCGAAAGTCCGTGAATTTCTAAAGAGGAGAAGGTCCTCCCATTGCTGAGTCGCTGGCAACGACACCAGGATTCCGAGCAGAGTCGCCACCCCATAGCGGACGAGTCGCATGCGGCGACCAAACACCTCATGAAAGCGTTGCACGACCGGAGGAACGTTGTTTTCCAACCGAACCGGGGCTGTACGGTCGGCAACCCATAGGTTGACCCACCCGAGCAGCAAGAACACGAGAAGGCAAACCGCAAACATGGTGAGTTTGGCGGTGAGTTGGCCCCAGAAAATGTCGCTCCGTCCGAGGGCCCGGTGCCATAGAAGGTCGATCCAGAACGAGGCAATACCCCGCCCAAAAATGAGAACAAAGAACATCACCGCTCCGACAACAATGAGTGCCACTCGGCCATTGAGCCGTCGCTGGGCTGACGGGCGGGGGATTTCCGACTCTGGTCGCATCAAGTGAGAGGCTACTCGTCAACGAGAGCGAGTTCGCATTGACACCCAAGATGTCCGAGGGGATTTTCAAGGTCGGTCGGAAAACTGTCACCTGGAGCAACCGTGTTAGCGAGGTTATTGCCCTCGCACTCGGCGCAAGGACGATCGTTACCGCCGACCACCCATTTCACCTCGATATCTACGACAATTATCGCTGAGCTGTTTCGTAGGCAGCGGTCATCGCGGCAAACAGTGCAGACTCGACACGTTCACCTTTCACTTCTCGGTACGCCGCTCTTACCGATTTAACAATTGCGCGCTGATCATCGCCATGGTCTTTAATTGCGTGCATGACTTGCCCACGCACAAACGAGAGCAATTGATCGTCAACCACTGCAATGGCAGCCGCACATGCCGCCTCGACATCAACGAGATCTCCGCCCAGGTCAGCCGCACCCGCCTCTGCAACGGCGGTGAATGATGAAGTCATCAACTTCACGTGCCGCCTGCGGTATGACGCAGGACCAGGAAGCGGTGTCCGCCGCTTCTTTTCATCGTCGCTGTCGAGTGCGGCGAGCACTACATCGAGTTCATCGGCAAAGGCCTTCTTCACCGAGCGCACAACGCCTGCCAACTCACTGCCGATGACCTCGTCTCTCCGTGTAGTCGAGACGCCAACCGGATCGAGCTCGTCATCAGTCTCTGTCCGTCGTCCTGGAAACAACGGAACAACTTCGGCTGAAGGGCTGTCGTCGTCGGCACTCTCGTCAAATGATGACTCAGTGCCTGGAACAGCAGATTCAACGTCATTGGCGGACTGACCGTCGAACACATCGCTCAATGCGTCTGAAGCCATAGTCGGCATTTCCTCAATCGACACAACATCATCGGCGATCGACTGCGGGTCAAGGATCGCAACAACATCCGCCGCCAAGGCCCGAGCGCGGTCAAACTGTTCCGCGAGGCGACGCTGATGCAATTCGGTTTCTTCGGCCCACAAGCGAGCCGACTCACGAAGACGCGTAATCTTGAGGTTTGCTTGTTCGACATGGCGGTCAGCCTCTTCAACGATTTCGCGCAAACGAGCTCGCATCTCGGCTCGCTCAACGCGAGTCTCTTCGCGGGCCGACACCAGTGTTCGAGCTTTCTCCTCGCCGAGCAATTCTTGCAAAAGTTCATCATCCATCTCGGCAAGATTCACAGCACGTTTCTGAGCCTCATCGAGTTCACTCGAAAGACGGGTATTTTCGTCGATCACGCCCTGCATTTCAGCTGCTACTGCAATCAAAAACGCCTTCACCCTCTCTTGATCAAAACCCTTTCGCGAAGCGGGAAATGTGGCCTGTGAAATCGAATCAGGGGACGAAGGATTGGAGGAAGACGCGTCCATGTCTTGAGAGTAGACAGCCCAGCAAGGCTGACGCTGTCACCCAAAGAAACTTTTTACAGCGACGGAGTCGGTCGCTCACCACCGAATGCCACCAGCACGTCGATGGCTTCGTCCAATGTTGCAACTGCGACAATCTCAAGATCTGGAGCAGCTGCTCTCGCTGCTGCAAGCTGTGCATCACCTTGCCGAGTCGGAACGAGGAATAATTCGACACCAGCTTGCTCAACTGCTGATGCCTTTTGGGAAAGACCACCGATAGCTCCAACGGAACCGTCAAGGTCGATCGTGCCGGTCACCGCGACCCGATTACCACCTGTCAACTCGCCGTCAGAAAGACCATCAATGACCGTCAACGTGAACGCGAGACCTGCAGAGGGCCCCCCAATAGAACCAGTATCGATATTGATATCGAACGGAAGTTCAACGCGGCGAGTATCAAACGGTAAGAAACCAACAATCGTTCGGTTCGGATCGTCCGGTGACGAGGTGAGTTCGACATCGGCCTCAAATTCACCTTCGCCTCGTCGCTCAACGAGCAACGTAATAGTGTCACCTGGCTGCTTACCCTCGAGTGCGCTCGTCAGGTCACCAACACTCGTCAACTCAACACCATCAGCTTCTAACAACCGGTCACCCGCATCGAGAACCTCGTCTGACGGCGGCCGACGAAGACACACGCCGGCTTCTGAATATTCGAGACACGCAATCTCCGAAATGAGTACATCGCCGGGCACGATCGCGCCATCGAAGCCAAGCCAACTTAATGCGACATACTCAGCGACTTCCTCTGCGGTGCGCATCTGTTCAAGAGAAAACACGCGCCGCTGCTCTGCTGTCTGAAAACCGAACTTGTCTTCTTCGGTCAACATCTCGACCGCACCCTCGTCACGACCGACCCACCATGACAACACCGACTGTGGGGGTTCAGTGATGGTCACCAGCATGAAGTCGCCAATCGTCGGAAATACCTCTGGTGGAGGTTCATCGCTCTCTTCTAAGGCACTCACCGACAAGCGATCACCAACGGGCTGAGCCGATCCCGGAACTCTCGCATACGGCGCAGGCTGCAATTCACCAAGCCGTTCATTCATCTCACGAGCGATGAACGATGAAGGGACAAGCGCAGTTACTGCCACCGCAGCAACAGCACAGCACGACAAAACTGCTAGCGGAATTGCCCATTTTCGGTGACGGCGCGAAGGAAACACATCGGTTCGATAAACGACTCCCTTGACAGCCGACGACTGCTCTGCATCAGGCGGTGGGAGTAGATTTGCTTCAGAGATTTCCATGGATTCTTCGTTCACTGTCGACCTGCTCACAAGCCGCTCTGCTGTCATGCTGTGTTGCGCGTTGCTCGCACTGCTCTTCGCCGGTTGGAGAAAGACTGCCAGAGCCTCAACAGATTCACCTCGTCGAGCAGAGGCTTTACGCACGCGTCGAACACCTACCGGCGTACCAGTCGTGCAGCAGCCGCTCACGCCGTACCGGCGGCCGGGAGTGCTTCACAGGCTCATTTCGCTCGGCCTCATCGGGGTGATCTCTGTCATCGTTGGTGCAGTCGTTGCCATCTTCACCGCCTTCATCGCAATTGCAGGCGTTATTCGACTGACGGATCTTCTGGGCTGAAATGGGCCCAGATGACCTTCGCGCATTGCGTCGAACTGTCGTGGCGTTCGGCTACGAACAAAACGAATCTGAAGCTCGGTCATTCCTTCAACACGAGGACTCAGTCGTGCGTGAACTCGCTCTCGGGGCGCTGCATCGGATGCAGGCACTTACCGATGCCGATCTAGAGCTCACGTTGTGTGACGACGATCGACTTGTTCGCCGTCGCGCCGCTGAACTCGGAGCACTCCATCCCGGAGTCGATTTAGCCCCACTACTCGTAGACCTCGAACCGGTCGTGGTTGAAATGGCGGTATGGGCGTGCGGCGAACGAGAACAGGTCGATGACAACACGCTCCAGACGATCATCTCACTCACGACAGACCACGATGACCAGCTTGTTCGCGAGGCAGGCGCTGCCGCTCTCGGGGCGATCGGAGACGAACGTGGAGTGCCGGCAATCCTCGGCGCGTGCGAAGATAAACCCGCAGTGCGGCGACGGGCCGTTCTCGCTCTCGCTCCATTTTCCGGTCCGGAGATCGAAGCAGCAATCGATACCGCTCTCACCGATCGTGATTGGCAAGTGCGCCAATCAGCGGAAGATCTCAGACGTTGATCGTCTTGCGGTCTTCACCCGAGGACGCAGACCCGTCACCTTCGCTCGAAGATGACAGAAGCTCATGCGATGTTCCTTCAACGTTGAGGTTGGGTAGCGCACGATCGAGCCACTGAGGAATCCACCAGTTTCTACGACCGAGCAACGCCATCGTTGCCGGCACGAGCAACATTCGAACCAAGGTCGCATCGAGCAACACTGCGACCGCGAGGCCGACGCCGAAAAGTTTGACGATTCGATCGTCCTCAAGCAAGAACGCTCCGAACACGACCACCATGATCGCCGCCGCAGCGGAAATGACTCGAGCTGTCGCTGCTAGCCCATCGGCCACAGAGTTTGTTGGGTCGCCGGTGCGATCAAACTCCTCTTTCACCCGGGAGAGCAAGAACACCTCATAATCCATCGACAACCCGAATACGATCGCAAACAGCATCAACGGCAAAAAAGGCTCGATCGGTGCTGGCTCCACTCCGAATACCGACGACAACCAACCCCATTGGAAGACGGCCACCGCCACTCCATAGGCCGAGGCGATCGAAAGCACGTTCATCAACACCGCCTTCAACGGCACCAGCACCGACCGGAAGACCATCATCAGCAGTAAGAACGACACGCCAAGTACCGCCCCAAAGAAGATGAAGAGTCGACTCGCCAAATACGAGGTGAAATCAATGTTTGAGGCTGCAGCGCCGGTCACACTCGCAGTAATCGACGAACCTGTCAATGACGCCGGCAGCACCTCATCTCGCAAACGGTCAACGGTTGCCGCCGTCGCTTCATCTTGCGGGGAAGTGGTTGGAATGACCTGGATAATCCATGCCTCTGCTTCGCCAGGATTAGTCATATTGCTCGGGAACGGTGGTGCAACGCGGTCGATGCCGCCATCGGCTTCAAGCAAGGCGGTGAGGCCCTGCACGTAAGCAACATCTCCCGGATTGCTCGTCTCGAGAGCGACGAGAAGTGGACCGTTAAATCCTGGGCCGAACCCTTCGGCAATCATGTCGTAAGCCCGACGCGCCGAGGTCTCTCCTGACAGGTTTCCTTCGTCGGAAAATCCGAGCCGAAGCGACAACACCGGCAGCGCGAGCATGATGAGTAGACCACCACCAAGTGATGCATACAGCCATGGTCGACGCTGAATCTGGCGGCTCCACCGATACGACGCCGTTTCGCGAAGAGGGCGCTCGCGCCGGGGAGGAACTTCGTTCCGGAGGGGGCGAATCGCAATGCTGCCGAGCACGGTCAACGCAGCGAATACTGCACCAACAGCGGAGAGAGCCGGAAGGCTGAGACCTAGTCCGAGGAGTGCCAATGAGACACAGCCCGCTGCGATCAAGCCTCGCCATCTCGTGACCTCGACTTTTGAATGGAAAACACCGAGCAGAGCTGGCAACAAGGTGATCGACGCAAGCAGGGTCACCGCAACCGTTGCGGCAGCAGCAATACCGAGACCGGAAACAAACCCAAGGCCGACAGTGATCATTCCAAGAAGAGAAAACACGACCGTGATGCCGGCGAATACGACGGCGCGCCCTGCGGTGTTGAGCGACCCTGCGGTTGCGTCCTCCGGGGAGTAGCCAGCCTGGGTGAGTTCCCGATAGCGGGTCACCATGAAGAGGGCGTAGTCGATGCCCACGCCAAGGCCGATCATGATGCCGATCAGCGGCGCGAATTCAGGAATCGATATGCCGTGAGACATAAGTGACACCACACCGAAGCCTCCGGTGCCGACCCCGGCAAGGGCAACTGCGATCGGCAAACCCATTGCCATGACCGAGCCGAAGGCAAGGATGAGAATCACGATGGCGAAGGCGAGACCAATCATTTCCGATTCGGGCGGGGCGAACTCTGAGAACACTGCTCCGCCAACTTCGACTGTCACGCCATCGATTTTGGGAGCCATGCTGCGAATCTCCGCTCCGATTTCGGAGCCTGTGGTCTGATCGATGCTGTTCGCAGCATTTACTTGAGCGAAGGCGACCGTGCCGTCAGCAGAAATCTGGCTTGCGCCCATCTGTGAATATGGGCTCACAACTCCGATTTCTTCGATGCCGTCAACCTCGAGGAACATGGCGGACATTTGCTCAACTACTTCCGGATTGGTGACACCCTGTTCGGCCTTGAACACGATGCTTCCGCTGAACGCACTACTTGAGCCTGGGAAGTACTCATTGAGCACCGCAAAGCCTCTCGAGCTTTCCGACTCGGGGGTTGAGAACTCACTGGAGAACGCAGTGCCGATAGCGCCAGCAATTGCGTTTACGCCGAACAGGATGATGATCCATGCAGCAATAACAACTTTTCCGCGACGGAAGGCCCAACGGGCCAAAGAGGCATACATATTTGACGTCAACAACTTTCTTTTGAGGGGGCCACGACGGCGGCACTTCATTTCTAACGTCGGTTGACCGTCATTCCATTCCGAAGCATGGGTGACGATTGCCAACCCTCGAAGTTTTTGGTGCTTCTATTCCCTAACTGTGCAAACATGTCCACGTGTCAGTGGAATCTCCACTCTCTGCAACAACAATGCAAAGCCCGGTTGGAGAACTCATCCTCGTGGCCTACGACACCTCGCTTCGGGCTGTGCTCTGGGGCGACGATGACAGCGAATGGAAGCGGGCTGCGATCGATCGCCGTTCAGTGATATTTCAACAATCCGCTGTGGTCGAGCAAGCCACTGCGCAACTCAAGGAATATTTCGTAGGAGACCGACAAGAATTTGACCTGCCGCTTGAGCCAATCGGGACGGAGTTTCAGAGCAGCGTCTGGAGATCGCTCACCGAAATCAAGTTCGGGTCGACCGTGAGTTACTCAGAACAAGCAACAAGCATTGGTCGTGCGAGCGCAGTTCGTGCTGTCGCTTCAGCAAACGGCCGTAACCCGATTTCGATAGTTATCCCTTGCCACCGAGTCGTCGCGGCATCTGGTGGCCTCGGCGGTTTTGCCGGGGGTCTCGATGCAAAGCGCTGGTTGCTCGCACACGAGCACGAACTCACATCAGCTCGCTCGTGATCGCCGTGCCCCCGGCGAACTAAGCCACTCGAGAACTAACGTGACCCCTATGGCCAACGATGCCGCAGGACGCTGGGCTGACGACCTTGCATCATGGGGAATTCCTGGCCACATTCTGAGCGCGGCTCCTCGGTCACCGTGGATCCACCCGGTCAGCAGCTTTATTCCTAAAGGAAACCTCTTCGTTGACACACCGTCTCGTCATCGAGCGCTCGATGCACTCGATGGCATCGACTCGCCGTCGGTGCTTGACGTCGGATGCGGTGGAGGACGCGGCGTGTTTGGGCTTACTCCCCCTGCAACCCACGTGGTTGGTGTTGATCAGCAGCAAGAAATGCTCGACGTTGTCAACGCTCAAGGTGCAGATCGAGGCTTGTCAGTTGCGACTGTTCTCGGCAAGTGGCCAGCAGTGGCTCATGAGACTTCTATCTGTGATGTCGCCATATGCCATCACGTCGTCTATAACGTCGGCGATCTCGTTCCATTCATCGAGGCCCTCACAAGTCATGCGCGCCGACGGGTGGTGTTGGAACTTCCAACTCGACACCCTCTGAGCCACCTCAGCGATGCATGGAAGCGATTTTGGGATCTCGATCGACCGGTTACGCCAACCGCTCATGACGCGTTGGCAGTGGTGCAATCGACAGGGGTGTCGGCGCATCTCGAGAAATTTGAAACCGAAGAGCCACCCCGAGAGGTCACTGACCTTGACGTTGAGCACATGCGTGTTCGCCTTTGTCTCACACCCGACCGAGACGCAGACATTCGTGAGTTTCTACAACGGCGCCACCCTCGACCACGGACGCTCGCTGCGATCTGGTGGGATGTTTGAGATTGACATTTGATCGAATGTCCGGACATTCGTATTGTCTTCACCGTATGTCGACCAGCGACCTGAAAAGTGCAGAAAACCCTCATGGGTGAGCTGCGGACTGCACGTCGAGCAAGTGCTCGGCCACCTCAGCGCAGACGAGCATTGCCAGTGCCACCTCTGACCCCGCTCGCGCGAAACGGCGCTGGTTCAGCCAATCCTGACTTCGGGCTCCCCCAACGCGCATGACACCCTTATGTCATGGGCATCAATGTCACCAATTCCAATTCGATCACAACCATCACCCTCGATCGGCAAGAAGCCTTAAACGCTCTCACGCCGGCTCTGTTGAACGATCTTGCTGACGCGCTCGACGTTGCCGCCGCCGACCCCAACGTCCGCGTCGTGGTCCTCACCGGAGAAGGCCGAGCATTCTCTGCAGGCGTCGACCTGAAAGCACTCGCCGAAGAACCTCCCGAAGACGGGGATGTCTCCGGTGCTCTCAATACTCCTGCACGCCGGGCATGTGACGCGCTCTCTCACATGCCGAAAGTGACGATCGCCTGCGTCAATGGATTCTGCTTCACCGGAGCTCTTGAACTCGCTCTCGCATGCGACCTCATGGTGGTCGCCGAAGAGGCGAAGCTCGGTGACACTCACGCCAAATGGGGACTGAGGCCCACCTGGGGAATGAGCGCTCGTCTCATGCGCGCCGTCGGCCCGGTCAGAGCCCGAGAATTGTCATACACCGCCCGTTCATTCACTGGACGCGAGGCCTATGAGTACGGACTTGCATCTCATTGTGTCCCGCTCAGCGACCTTGACACCACCGTGACTGAACTCGCCACCGCAATTGCGGAGAACAGCCCCGAGTCGCTCGCCGCGTACAAAGACCTCTACCTCAATCAGCAGCAGGTTGGAATTACCGAAGGCCTTTCATTCGAATTTGCCACGATGTACCCAATGGGTGATGCCGGTGGTCGTTTGGACGGGTTCGGGAAGAGTTGATCAATATGGCACAACGAGCCCAACTTGAGGTCGGCGACGCGCTCGTCACGTTTGCGGAACAGGAACTACTTCCCGAACTGAGCATCGGCACCGACGAGTTCTGGGCTGCACTCCAGACCCTCGTTGACGAATTCTCAGAGCGCAACCTCGAACTCTTGGAAGAGCGTCAACGCCTTCAAAGCCTCATCGATGCTTGGCATCGTGACCACGGTCAAGGAACACCAGAGGCCTACCGAGCATTCCTGCAATCAATTGGATACCTAGTGCCTCAGGGGCCTTCGTTCACAGTCAGCACTGACGGGGTCGACCCGGAGATCGCCTCAATCGCTGGCCCGCAACTCGTCGTGCCCGTCACCAATGCTCGTTACGCAATCAATGCAGTCAATGCGCGTTGGGGTTCTCTCTACGACGCCCTATACGGCACTGACGTTCTTGGCGATCCACCGCCTGCTGGCCCCTACAGTGAAGAACGAGGGGCCCGAGTCATCGCCTACGCACGCCGGTTGCTCGATGACTGTGTACCACTCGAATCGGGCAGCCACCTCGGCTCGCTCGCATACCGCGTTGAGGGCAGCACCCTCATCGTCACCGACAAAGATGGGCACGACATCAACGCATCCGCCCCTGTTGTCGGCTGGACCGGCAGCGCCGAAGCACCCTCAGGCATCGTGGTGGCCCACCACAACCTGCACGTGCACATAGTCATCGACCGAGAGCATTCAGTTGGTGCGACCGACTCGGCGGGCATCGCCGATGTTCGACTCGAATCGGCCATCACCGTCATCATGGATTGCGAAGACTCCGTCGCATGCGTTGATGCAGAAGATAAGGCACTTGCCTATCGGAATTGGCTTGGACTTCAACGCTCGACTCTCACCGAAGACGTCACAAAAGACGGCTCAACCTTTACGCGCCGAATGGCCGATGACCTACAACTCACATCGCACGACGGAACCACCAGCCTTTCGGGAACATCGCTCATGCTCGTGCGTAACGTCGGCCACCTCATGACAACGTCCGCTGTCCAAGACTCGACTCACAACGACATACCCGAAGGCATCCTCGATGCCCTCTTCACGATTGCCGCAGCACTTCCCACCGACGGATCTGAACCATCGTCGATTTACATCGTGAAACCCAAAATGCATGGTCCCGCCGAAGTTGAATTTGCCTGCGACCTATTCGGTCGTGTCGAGCAACTTCTCGGTCTCGCTCCCAACATCGTAAAAATCGGCATCATGGACGAGGAACGTCGGACCACACTCAACCTCGCAGAGTGCATCCGGGTTGCGGCATCGCGAGTCGCATTCATCAACACTGGATTCCTTGACCGAACCGGCGACGAAATACACACATCAATGCTTGCCGGCCCGATGATTCGAAAAGCCGACATGAAAGCCCAGCAGTGGATATCGGCGTATGAAGACAACAACGTCGATGTTGGAATTACCTGCGGTCTGGTCGGCAGCGCTCAGATCGGTAAAGGCATGTGGGCAGCACCAGATCTCATGGCCGACATGCTCGAGACGAAGATCAATCACCCATTGGCTGGTGCATCATGCGCGTGGGTGCCCTCACCAACCGCCGCGACGTTGCACGCAATTCACTACCACCGTGTTGATGTCGCCGAACAGCAGAACCGCATTGCGAATGACCCGACCCGCGGTCATTTGCGACTCGAAGAGTTGCTCTCGATTCCGGTTGAAAACAACGCCTCCTGGACAGATGACGAAATTCAGGCCGAACTTGACAACAACGCCCAAGGAATTCTTGGGTATGTCGTTCGATGGGTTGACCAGGGGGTCGGCTGCTCAAAGGTTCCTGACATCAATGACGTCGGCCTCATGGAGGACCGAGCGACCTGCCGCATCTCATCACAGCACATGGCGAACTGGCTTACTCATGGCATTGTCGACGAATCTCGCATAAGGGAAACCTTTGCCAAAATGTCGTCGGTGGTGAACACGCAAAACCAAGATGATGGGGCCTACACGCCACTCACCCCTGACTCGACAGCGTTTCAAGCTGCGCTCGATCTTGTCCTCTCCGGAACTGAACAGCCCTCTGGTTACACCGAACCCATCCTTCATGCCCGACGACTCGAGGTAAAGGCAACACAATGACCACCTATCAGCCATCGATCACCCGCACCGCTGCCCAAACCATCATTGCGTCTGCTCTTCAACACGGCATCGACAACGGCATGAACCCCCTTGTCGTGCTCGTGATCGATGTCGGAGGGGCACCGGTCGCTTACGAGCGTTCTGATGGCTCCCCTCCCGGCCGGTTTGATGTTGCACTCGGCAAAGCAAATGGCGCATTGCAATTAGGTGTGAACTCAAAGCGTCTCGGCGAAATGGCAATCGAGAGACCACACTTCATCAACGGCGTCGCAGGTTCTCTACAGGGGCCACTGGTGCCGGTTGCCGGAGGAGTGCTTATCACTGACAACGGAGTTGTCATCGGTGCCGTTGGTGTATCTGGTGACACTTCTGACAACGACGAGGCTGCAGCCTTCGCCGGAATCGACGCCGCCGGATTTGGGCATCCGTGACCACGGCCGATGACGCCCTGCTCGCTGATCTGAAGCGAGTCCTCGGAGACCGGGTTCGAGCCGACAGCGCCGAGCGTGCGCTGCTTCGACGAGATGCCTCTGTCTTCGATGGTGGTAGCGCCGGGCCCACCTGTCTATGCGAGTCAACCGAAGAGGTTCAGCGAGTCGTCCGCATCGCCTTGGCCCACGGCCGATCGGTTGTGCCACGCGGCGCCGGAACTGGCCTAGCCGGGGGTGCAATCCCACTTGGAGCTCCGGTGATTATTTCGCTCTCACGAATGAATCGAATTCTTGAGGTCGATACCAATTCACGAATTGCCTGGGTCGAGCCGGGGGTCGTCAACCTTGATCTCACAAAGCACCTCACGCCGCTCGGCTACCACTTCGCACCCGACCCGTCGAGCCAACAGGTCTGCACTATCGGCGGAAACGTCGGCAACAACTCTGGCGGTCCGCATTGCCTGGCCTACGGCGTCACCAACGCTCACATCCTTGCCATCGAAGTCGTGCTCGCCGATGGTGAAGTCGTCACGCTCGGAGGTCTCGATGCTGAACCCTCCGGGTATGACCTGCGAGGCGTGTTTATCGGCGGAGAGGGAATGCTCGGCATCACGACGAAGGTTGCGGTACGCATCACCCCGAACCCGCCAGCGGTGAGCACACTTCTTCTTTCATTCGACACTCCACGTGATGCCGCCGCAACGGTGAGTGCTGTCATCGCCGCCGGAATCGTGCCTGCCGCAATGGAAGTGATGGATCAAGGCATCACGATCGCAGTGGAGAATTACGTCAACGTTGGATACCCCCGTGATGCCGGCGCCGTGCTGCTTGCCGAAGTCGACGGGCTTCCCGACGGAGTCGCTATCGACGCACAGCGAATCTCCGACATCGGCCGCGAACACGGTGCAACCGCCGTACGCCAAGCTGCGTCTGATGAGGAACGCATGCTCTTGTGGAAGGGACGAAAGACTGCGTTCGGCGCGGTTGCACAAATTGCCCCCAACTACTACCTGCATGACACCGTGGTGCCTCGATCAAAACTGGCAGACACCCTTGAAGAGGTCTACCGAATTGCCGATGAGCACGACCTCGCCGTGGTGAACGTGTTCCATGCCGGAGATGGAAACCTGCATCCGCTGCTGCTCTTCAACGGCCAAGAACCCGGAATCTACGATCGTGTTCACGCGGCTGGAGCAAAGATCGTTGAGGCCTCGCTCGCAGCCGGAGGGGTCCTCTCTGGGGAACATGGCATCGGTGTGGAAAAGCAGCCGTATATGCACCAAATGTTCTCTGAAGACGATCTCGATCACCAAGAGCGCCTCCGCCATGCGTTTGATCCGGCTTGCCGGTCAAATCCCGGAAAAGTGATCCCTGTTGGTCACTCATGTGCAGATATTCAGTCGCTTCGCAATGTTCCTGAAGAAGTGTGGGGATGAGCGACTTCGCCAAAGTTGTTGGAGCCGAAGGCCCCGTCACCGTCGTCGGAGGAAGAACGCGGTGGCATGTTGGCGGAGAGATTCACTCTGGTGCTCGCGAGGTTCACGCCCCATCGGGTGTCGTGTCATATGACCCGGCAGAGATGACGGTCGCCGTTCGAGCGGGCACAACAACAGCTGAACTCGCCGCAGCGCTCGCTGAGGCGGACCAACGCTGCGCCCTCCCCGAACGTGGCGGCACTGTCGGCGGTTCCGTTGTTATCGGTGAGAACCACCCCGAAGTATTAGGAAGAGGGTGGCTCACCTCATCGGTCCTTCAAGTCACTTACATCAGCGCAGAAGGCAAAGTGGTCCGCGGTGGCGGACCGACGGTAAAGAACGTTTCAGGATTCGATCTTCCGAGACTCATTGTTGGCTCGCTTGGAACGCTCGGACTTGTCGAGGAAGTCATTTTGCGAACAAACCCGATTCCACCTCGATCACAATGGGTCGAAAGTCATGATGCATATCCATTTACCATCGCATCCCAGGTGCTTCGGCCTTCTGCGGTGTTATGGAATGGTTCATCAACTCGGGTGCTCCTCGAAGGGCACGCCCCCGATGTTGCGGCGTCGCTGAACTCATTGGCGTCGATCGGGTCATGGTCTGAAGTTGACGGATCATTCGATCTTCCTCAACATCGCTGGTCTCTTCAACCGGCCGAACTCAATGGGTGTTCGGGCGCATTCGTTGCATCGATTGGCGTTGGGACCGTGTGGCGAGACGAACCTCAACCTCGACCCGTTCTTCCCCCGAGCGTGATTGAAATCTCCACGCGAATGAAAAACAATTTTGACCCGACCGGTCGACTCAACCCAGGGAGAAGCGCGTTCTGATGGACCTTGGAATCGATCCCGACCAGCTTGGTACGTGTGTGCAGTGCGGGCTCTGCCTCTCGTCCTGTCCGACCTACCGAGTCACCGGAGATGAAACGTTTTCACCCCGAGGCCGAATTGCACTCATGCGGCAAGTTCAACTTCATGATGCGCCATTGACTACTGAAGTAACCGAGGCATTCGACACCTGTATTCAATGTCTCGGTTGTGAACCGGCCTGCCCATCAGTCGTTCCCTATGGCCACTTCATCGAATCGACCCGAAATGCTCTCACCGAGCACCGCGGTTCACGTCGTCGGGCTATCGCTCTGTGGCCGTTGACAAAACCTCGACTGCTTCGACTCGGGTCATCACTACTTGCCATTGCACAACGCCTTCGACTAATACCGGCGCGTCTCGGACTTCCCGAACGGCTACCTCTCCGACGACTGCCGCATCGATCATCGGGAACCGATGTGTACCTCTTTACCGGCTGCGTTATGGATGCCTGGCAACGTGATGTCCACTTTGCAACTCAGCGGGTGCTTGAAGCCGCCGGCTTTGGTGTCACACCAACCGGTGATGCCGCCGGGTGTTGCGGAGCCCTTCATACCCACGCCGGCCTCGCCGCTCACGGCGAACGACTCACCGCGAACATCGATGCCACTCTCGACCCAAGCATTCCAGTAATTGTCAATTCTGCTGGGTGTGGCGCGCACCTCAAACAACATTCGTCTCTCCAGATCTTTGACGCACAGGAGTTCCTCGCCGAGCATCTCGACCGCCTTCCTAACATCACACCGCTCGAAGTAAACGTCGCTGTTCAAGACCCATGTCACTTACGGCACGTGCAGCGAGCCCACCTCCCAACCCGAACCCTCCTGCGAAAATTTGTGTCCGTGGTCACCGAACTCGACGACGACGGGTTGTGCTGCGGGGCCGGTGGCGCGTATTCGGTGCTTCAGCCCGACATGTCTAAAGAGGTTCGAGAGCGAAAACTCGCCTCGATCAACCGAGCGCAACCCGACGTCGTGGCAAGCGCAAACCCTGGATGCTCAATGCACCTTTCTGCAACGGGAGTGATAACTGAACATCCAATGGTGCTCGTCGATCGGGCACTTGCGGCGAACTCGTCAACCACATAACCCCAACCATTCGGCGGTCTGCGTTCACGACAACCAACCCTGCGCTACTACGGTCAATCGTTATGACAACTTTCAGAGCGTTCCGAGCCGATACTTCGGGTGAAACCGTGGACCGTGGCGTCGTCGAAATGTCGACCGATGACCTTGCCGATGATGGGGCTTTGATCGAAGTGCACTGGTCGAGCGTCAACTACAAAGACGGACTGGCCTCGACACCAACGGGCAGGGTTGCTCGCTTCAGCCCGATGGTTCCCGGTGTTGATCTCGCAGGGATACTGCTCGAGGATGCAGGAGGTATTGCTGCCGGAACCGAAGTCATCGTTCACGGCTATGACCTCGGGGTGAATCGCCACGGCGGATTCGCACAATTTGCGACTGCCCCACATGACTGGATCGTTCCGCTGCCCTCCGGACTCACTACTCGCGAAGGCATGGTACTCGGCACCGCTGGGTACACCGCAGCGCTGTCGGTGATTGCGTTACTCGAACACGGACTCACACCATCTGACGGAAAAGTGCTCGTGACTGGGGCCACTGGCGGAGTTGGGTCAACCGCTGTCAGCATGATGTCGCAGTTGGGATACGAAGTTGTCGCATCCACCGGTAAGCCCGATGAGTCATCATTTCTTACCGATCTTGGGGCAAGTGAAATCATTGATCGATCAGTGCTTTCCGAGGCGGGTAAGCCTCTGCAGGGAGAGCAATGGGCAGGTGCCATCGACTGTGTCGGCGGCGTTCCGCTTGCAAACGTTCTAGCCCAAACGGCGTACGGAGGTGCAGTTGCCGCCAGTGGTCTCACGGCAGGAAACGGTCTGCCAACCACGGTGCTTCCGTTCATTTTGCGCGGCGTCAACCTGAATGGAATCGACTCTGTACAAACGCCCATCGAACGCCGGCGCGAGGTGTGGCAACGCATCGCATCAGATCTGAAGCCAGCCGGGCTCGACACCATCGGACACGACATCGGCCTCGACGAACTTGATGATGTCCTCACTGGCATCTTGGACGGTAAAGCCGTCGGACGCTCGGTTGTCGACCTGAAACGGAGTTGAAATGAGCGAACAATCCTTTGTGAAGCCCTCTGCCGATGTGCTGAAGTCAATGCTCACCCCGGTGCAGTACGAAGTCACACAGAACGCAGGAACCGAGCGCCCCTTCACCGGCGAATACTGGAACGTGTTTGATGATGGGCGTTACGACTGCATTGTCTGCGGAACACACCTGTTCACTTCTGATACGAAATTTGATGCCCACTGCGGGTGGCCAAGCTTTTATCAAGCAATTGATGACAGTCGAGTAAAATTCATCGAGGATCGGTCACACGGGATGATTCGCATCGAGGTTCGCTGCGCTATGTGCGATGCACACCTCGGTCACGTCTTTCCCGATGGCCCCGCACCTACGGGTGACCGGTATTGCATGAACTCAGCATCACTTAGGTTTGAACCGACCAAGGAGGCCTGACATGCCAGCAGCAATCGTAAATTGGGCGGACCAAGAACGAGTACTCAGCCCTCATGTCAGCGTTCTCGTAGGAGATGCCAATGGCGGTTACCCCTCTGGCAACTCAATCGTCGTGAGGGGTTCAAGTGAGGCAGTAATTATCGACCCCTCAGTGACCGTCGTCGAAAAAGGCGGTGCGCCGGTCCACATCGACGCAATGATCACCAGTCACGGTCACGAAGATCACCTTCCCGGCACCGGACTCTTCACCGACGCACGGGTTCACGTACATGAAGCCGATAAGCATGTACTGCACGAACTTTCACACATGCTCGATGCCTATCAGCTCACCGGGCCCGACCGAGAGGAACTCCGCGAGTCGATCATTACGGAGTTCAACTTTGCGCCACGCCCCGATGCCGAAGGTTTTCACGATGGTCACGTGTGGAACCTTGGCGAAGTTGACGTAGAAGCTGTCCACCTTCCGGGCCATACCGCCGGCCACTCTGGTTTTCGAATCTCTGAGGGAGTGTTCTTCCTCTCTGACATCGACCTCACCGGCTTCGGTCCCTACTACGGCGACACCTGGTCAAGTCTCGATGACTTCGAAAACTCACTCAACAAGGTGCGTAAGGAAGAGGCCGATTTTTATGTCACCTTCCACCAAAAAGGTGTTATCGAAGGTCGAGAACGGTTTATCGAAATGCTCGATGCGTACCACGACGTCATTCATCGGCGGCATAACAACATGCTCGAGTTTCTTGCCGAGCCCCGATCGGTCGACGAAATGGTGAAGCATCGGTTCGTCTACCGACCGCACGTCGAAATGTCGTTCTGTGACTTGGTCGAGAAACGCACTGCGGAACTGCACCTCGCCCGAATGATTGAGCGAGGCGAGGCAGCCGAAGTCGACGCTGGTCTCTATCAGCGCACGGGCTGAACGATTCCCGCGACTGCATCGCGATACTCAGCGATACGCGCAAGATACCCGTCAACATTTGTGTCGCCCGCATTGTGAGTGGCGATTGACAAGTGAGTGCACCCGAGTGCTTGCCATTTCTCAGCGTGTGACCGCCACCGATCTGGGTCACCGCCCGCATATTGAGCCTGAGCGTGGATGGCAAAATTGCTCATATCAAGGCCCAATTGCTCACGGGTTGACCTAATGATGTCGATACATGCCGCCGACTTGTCATTTGGAGAACCGAGCGGAATCCAGCCGTCACCGAGTCGGGCGCACCGCTCAAGAGCGGCGGGAGCCGACCCACCGAAGCTCACCGGAATTGGTGAAGATGGGCGAGGGAAGATACTTGCAAGTTCCATATTGTGAAACTCGCCCTCAAATGAAAACGCGTCCTCTTCCCACAGTCGCTTCATGAACACAACCTGCTCTTCGAGACGAGCACCTTTTTGACCAAATGAAACACCAAGGGCGTCGTATTCGACTTTGTTCCAACCGATTCCGACCCCGAGACGGAACCGGTTGTTCGACAGCATTGCAACCTCAGCTGCCTGCTTTGCCGCCAACGCAGCCTGTCGTTGCGGAAGAACCATCACCGAGGTCACCAACTCGACCTTTTCAGTGCATGCGGCGAGAAATCCGTACAGCACGAACGGCTCATGGAACGCAGTATCGGAGTCGTATGGGCCCTTGAACCCACCCGGTCGATCACGTTGGGCGCCAAGCACATGATCGTAAATCATGAGGTGGCCTGCCCCGAGTTCTTCGGCGCTTTGTGCGAAGGCCTTAATTGCACCGGGGTCCGTTCCGATTTCGTTGTGAGGGATGACGACACCAAATTCCATACTGAAGGATTGCACATCAAGTGGCTGTTACCAGCCGCCGGAGCCGCCGCCACCTCCACCACCGCCGCTACCTCCACCTCCGCCACCGCCACCGCTTGAGTCGCTCGACGACGGAGGAACTGAGGCTGCCGTGAGAATGGTGATGTACGTGAGAGAGGACTGGGTGAGATCAACTTCGCCTGCGATCGCTAGATCGTCAAGAGAGTCGGCGGCCTTCTTCCACGCAGTTGCCTCGCCGAGCACCACTGCCCATGCCGAATATTCGCGAAGCACACCGAGTCGATGAGCCTCTTCAACGTGGCGACCCTCGCTTTGTGCAAGGAATCTCCGGAATGATTCGGTTTGTAGGTATAACGCTGAGCCAGCAGCTGTTCTCGACGCAATGCGGCCCTTGGTCGAAATTGCGCCGAGTAGGAACCCAGCGATGGCCACTGCCACCACAGCACCTACAGCGCTGTCGGTGAGCGCATTTGGCGCAAAGTCCGGCGCGTTTCCGTCAGGGTCACGGATCTCTATCGAGTCGAGGATGAGTAGCACCCCGACTAACGATGCTGCCGAGACCCATGCGCCAATGATCGATATGCGCTTGTTCCACGCCCGAAGCGGCTTGTTCCACCAATTCTTTGCTTTGATGTTCTCGGTGAGCGCCTCACGAATTTCTTTCCATGTGGTTGCGAATTTCTCGGTGTATTTTTTGTACACGCGGCGGGTGGTTGCTCCGCCCGGCATAAGGATGTTGATGAGGCGTCGATCGAACTCGCTCAGATCTTTGCGGTTCACCAACAGTTCGATGTCAACCGCCTGCCCGTTCTTCTCGATGTTGATCACCCCGGCACCGATAAGCGAAGAGACCCATGTCGACTGGAGGTCAGATCCGAGATGTTCGTTAAGAATGACGTTTCCCTCCCAAGGTTGAATTCCCTTTGGCGCTGCAAACTCAACCGTGGCCATTTCATAGAGCGCTGAGTCGGTGACCCGACTCGTCGGACCCCCCGCAACTGGTATCGCCGCCCCCGCGGCGTCGGTTGCGCCGACGGTGTTCATTCCACGACGGACATTCCACAACACCGCAAGCGCAGCTGCTGCAACCGCAGCTAACGCCGCAGTGAATGGCAGCACACCACTCGACGGTGGGTCGTCACGGGCAGGCAAGGGAATCGAGATCTCTCCCATGCGCTGATCGGTCAGCACGGCTATACCTGAAATGTTCAACCCGGCATTTGCTTCGAGCGGCTCGACGATGACTTCCTGTCCGAACGAAGTATCGATGAGCTCGCAGCCACCGATATCACCCCAATCACCGACAGAGCACAACGAGTCGTTGAGGCGGAACCCGTCGAGAATCACATGAAACCGATCGGTTACAGGATCTTCATCAGGATCGATCAGCGAGTAGTTGAGGGGCCACCCGTCAATGAACGCGAGTGGTAATTCATATGAGAGTACGAATCGGTGCTGACCGTTCGACGTTTCGTCAGGGTCGCCAACCCGCATGACGTAATCCATCCCATCAAATTCGGTCGACAGTTGTGATGACATCGTGTCTGACTGTGCAGAAATATCGAACGGGATCCCGAGATCAGTTCTGACATATCGTAAATAACCACGCATCTGGTTTCGACCAAAGTTGATATCGACGTATTCGGTGACTCGCATCGTCCCGTCATCGGTAGGCGACAGCACAATTGTCTTCGCATCGAAATCGACGACGTCTTTCGGCGCTCCAAGCCTCCCGTTCAAAACCAATACGAAGACCACTGCGGCGAAGACCGCGATTGGTAACAACTTCCAACGCAACGACATGAACGAACTGTACGACATTTTGTGAGTCGGAAAACCCGTACGATGAGACCTATGACCGGAACGCTTGTCATCCTCCGTCACGGCCAAAGCGAATGGAACCGTCTCAATCTGTTCACCGGGTGGCGCGACGTTCCACTCACCGAGCACGGCCTTGCCGAGGCAACCGCAGCCGGTCACACCATGCGTGATGAGGGGCTTACCTTCGACACCAGCCACACCTCACTCCTCACGAGAGCAGTTGTCACGCAGCATCTCGCTCTCGAGGCAATGGGACAGGTGTGGCTACCTGTCGACCGACACTGGCGCCTCAACGAACGGCACTATGGGGCACTGCAAGGTCTCGACAAAGTCGCCACCACCGAACAGCACGGGGCAGAACAGACACATATCTGGCGACGAAGTTTCGATACGCCTCCACCTGCCGTTGATACATCAAGCCCTGAGCACCCGGTGCATGATCAGCGCTACCAACATCTTCCCGCCGACGTACTTCCAAGTGCTGAATGCCTCCGAGATGTCGTTGCCCGGGTGCTTCCCTACTGGTTCGACCGCATTGCGCCTCAACTTCTCGCTGGCCAGAACGTGCTCGTTACCGCACATGGAAACAGTCTTCGAGCGCTGCTCATGTACCTTGAAGACGTCAGCGCAGACGACATTGCTGACGTGAATATTCCTACCGGGGTACCCCGCCGGTACACCTTTCACGACGGCCTCGAAATCAAATCTGCTGAATATCTCGGTGATCCAGACGCCATCGCAGCCGCAATAGACGGTGTCGCTCACCAAGCTGGCACCCACTGCTAATCCGAGCCGAATTAGCAAGACGACCAGTCGTTCTACGCGCAAAACGAACTAGCGTTGAGTCCGCATGGTTACGCAGACGGATTCAACGACCAAAGGCGACAAGCGGCTGAAGCCTCACCAACTTTCGCTCGGGCTCGGCATCGGAATGGGCGCCTTCATCCTTCTTTCGGGTGTCTTGCCACAGATCACTCATTGGCACAACGAAAATGAAGTCCATCGAACCGTGTTTGGCAACATCCCCGGGCCTCTCCAGATTGCGTTTTACACCCTGATTCCAGTGATGGTGGTGTGGGGCGCATTCCGCTTCGCAGACCGTATGAAGAACTGGGAGCGCGGTGCGGTGGCGAAACGTCGCACCACAACAAAAAACGTCAAGCGCCGTGCCGCCGATTTCCGCGCCGGTGTGTATATGCGCACTCTCCTCCGCGACTCTGCTGCAGGCCTCATGCACTCGATGATCTACTTCGGCTTCCTAGTGCTGATGGGCGTCACCACCGTGCTCGAAATCGATCACCAAATGCCCGAGAGACTGAAGTTTCTGCACGGCACCACCTATAAGGCGTACGCCTTCGTCGGCGACTTCGCAGGCACCGTGTTCACGGTTGGAGTCATCTGGGCAATCATCCGCCGCTACATTCAGCGCCCGTACCGCATCCGCATCAAGACGAAGACCGAGCATGCTGTCATCCTCGGCACCTTCCTTGCAATTGGTCTGACAGGCTTCATTGCCGAAGGGTTCCGAATTGCCCTTGATGGCATGCCCGATTACGAAAAGTTCTCATTCGTGGGTTACCCACTCGCCACCCTTGTCGACGGCATGTCAGCCTCGGCGGTGAGCACCTGGCACCAATGGAGCTGGATTGCCCACGTCGTGAGCTTCGTGGTGTTTTTGGCGATCCTTCCCGTCACCATGTTGCGCCACGTCTTCACGTCTCCGCTCAACATGTACCTGCGTGACAAAGATCGCCCAAAGGGCGCAATGAAGCCAATGCCCAACCTCATGGAGACCGAACTCGAAAGTTTTGGGGCGTCGGTCGTTGAAGACTTCACTTGGAAACAACTGCTCGACACCGACGCCTGCACCATGTGTGGGCGTTGCACAAGCGTATGCCCTGCTCACGCAACCGGTAAGCCGCTCGACCCACGCGAAATTGTGTTGAAAACCGGCGAAGTCATGGCGGCGACGGGCTCACCTCAGGTGTCGCCTCCCATCGGTGTTGACGATGAGATCAAGATCGGGGCGAACAGCCTCTTCGAACGAATCACCTCCGAAGAAATCTGGTCATGCACATCGTGTAAGGCCTGTGACGAAATTTGCCCGGTCAACATTGAGATCCTCGACAAGATCCTCGATATGCGCCGCTACCTCTCGCTAATGGAGTCAAACTTCCCTGCCGAACTGGGCAACGCCTATCGCGCAATGGAAAACCAAGG
>Ga0160423_10000113_pt1 | contig 57100 bp, 51 predicted proteins | sample CRUFie14St8metaG_FD_108191 | JGI IMG/M metagenome (GOLD analysis project Ga0160423, IMG submission 108191) | Marine microbial communities from the Costa Rica Dome - CRUD Field 142mm St8 metaG | ecosystem: Environmental > Aquatic > Marine > Oceanic > Photic zone | place: Costa Rica: the Eastern...
ATCAGGAGGATTCACCGGCCAGGGCTATGGACTCTCCACACAGAAGCTTCAATACCTACCGATTCAGAGCACCGATTTCATTTACGCGGTCTTTGCCGAAGAATTCGGGTTCATCGGCTCGCTATCACTGCTGCTGTTCCTGATGTTGGTTGCCTGGGTGGGGCTGCGGGTGGCTTTGAACTGCCGCAACAACCAGACACGCCTCGTGGCAATCGGTTGCTGCACGATCCTTGTGGGCCAGGCGATCCTGAACATCGCTGTTGCCTCCGGCTCCATGCCCACAACAGGCTTGCCGTTACCGCTGGTGAGCTACGGCGGCAATTCCCTGATGTCGAGCCTGGTGATCCTCGGCCTGCTGGTGCGTTGCTCGCTTGAGTCCACCGGCAGGATCGGAGGGAGAGAACGGCAAAGCCGCAACCTTTGATTGTCTGAGCTGTATAGGCTCTGGCTGTGTTCTGGTACGGCGGTGGATCTGCTGTTGCTCTCGGATCTGGCTCAGAGCAGCGAGCGACTGCTTCAGGATGCTCTTGCGCAACCGGGACCACTGACGATCGCCCTGGTGTTGATGGGTGGAGCTCTGACAAGCCTGGGGCCCTGCTCTTTATCCCTGCTGCCGGTCACCCTGGCCTACCTGGCCGGCTTCGAGAATGGCCAGCGCCCCTGGCAACGCAGTCTTGCCTTCTGTGGAGGCATTGTGGGTGCCCTTGTGCTCCTCGGCAGTCTCAGCGGACTGCTCGGACGCATTTACGGCCAGGTACCGGCCCTGGTGCCAACGCTTGTGGCCGTGCTGGCGGTGTTGATGGGTCTCAACCTGTTGGGTCTGTTGCGTATTCCTCTTCCCAGCGGCCCGGATCCAGAGCGGTGGCGCAAAACAGTTCCCGCCCCCCTGGCTCCGGTTGCTGCTGGCCTGGCCTTCGGCCTGGCAGCCTCTCCCTGCACCACCCCAGTGCTGGCGGTGCTGTTGGGGTGGATTGCCCAGAGCGGACGACCTCTGGCAGGCGTGGTGCTGCTGAGCAGTTTCGGCATCGGCCAGGTGTTCCCTTTGCTGCTTGCAGGCACCTTTGCCGCATCGGTCCCCAAGCTGCTGGCTCTGCGCTCCTTTGGGCGCTGGGTGCCGCCGATCAGTGGTGTGGTGCTGCTGACGACTGGGGTGGTCACCCTGTTAGCCCGCTGGAGCTGATGGAACATCAGCGATGAAAAAGCTTGCGGCCTGGCTCTCCAGTCTGAAGGTGGCGATTGCGCTGCTGCTACTGATTGCACTGGCAAGTGGCATCGGTACGGCTATTCCGCAGGGCGACCCTGCCAGCCTCTATCTGGAGGCCTATGCAGACACCCCTTGGCTGGGGATCCTGCATGGAGAGCAGGTGCTGCTGCTGCAACTCGATCACGTTTATTCCAGCAGCTGGTTCCTGGGACTGATCGCCTGGCTAGGGCTGTCTCTGATTCTCTGCAGCTGGCGCCGCCAGTGGCCAGCGCTGATGGCTGCTCGCCGTTGGATTGATTACCGCACCCCGCGCCAACTCAGCAAACTATCGATTGCTGAGACACGCCTCTGCCCAGACGCCAACGAAGGCCTTACAAAGCTGCACGACGTGCTGGCAGCTCGAGGCTGGACGCTGAGGCTCCAATCCAATCGTCTCGCCGCCCGAAAAGGCGTGATTGGCCGGATTGGTCCGCTGCTGGTCCACGCCGGGATGGTGGTGCTGATGGTGGGAGCCGTATGGGGGGTACTGGGGGGTAATCGACTGGAACGCTTCCTCGCCCCCGGACGCAGCCTCGATCTGCTGAACCGCAATGGAGACACGCAGCTGAGCATTCGTCTCGATGCCTTCGAGGTGGAACGGGATCCCGCTGGTCGGCCTGAACAGTTCCGCTCTTTGCTCTCGCTCAGCGACAGCAGCGGACCGGAGGAAATCAGCGTCAATCACCCGCTACGGCACAGGGGCATCACGATCTATCAGGCCGATTGGTCCCTGGCGGCCATCAGTGTGCAGATCGGCCGCAGCCCCGAGCTGCAGCTGCCGCTACAAACCTATCCGGAACTCGGTGAGCAGGTCTGGGGGCTGGTGTTACCCACCAGAACAGATGGCAGCGAGCCGGTTTTCCTCAGCCTTGATAATGAAAAGGGCCCAGCGTCTGTCTACAACGCAGATGGGCAGATTCTGACTCTGCTGCGTCCTGGAGGCCCTGCCGAAAACGTGAACGGCGTGCCGCTCAGGGTGGCATCCGTTTTGCCTGCCAGTGGCCTTCTGTTGAAACGCGATCCCGGCGTGCCGCTTGTTTATCTGGGATTTGCCGTGCTGCTTTTGGGTGGGGGAATGAGTCTGGTTTCAACCCGGCAAATCTGGGCTGTTGCCGATGCTGGCCAGCTGCATGTGGGAGGTTTATGCAACCGAAATCTCACCGCCTTCGCAGGGGAGATCCCAAAACTTCTGTCGCAGGTTGATGGATTGGATCAGCAGGGCTGACGGCTGCCATGGCTCACCCGTACCACCGTGTGGACATTGCCACGAGGATTGAAATCAGCCTCCAACTGCATCCAGACTGGATCAGTGGCCGCAACAAGGTCATCCAGGATGCGGTTGGTAACCTCCTCATGGGAAATGGAACGATCGCGGTAGCTGTTCACGTAAAGCTTGATCGCTTTAAGTTCCACCACACGCGGGCCGGGCTGATAGATCAAACGCAACACTGCGAAATCGGGATAGCCGGAAAACGGGCACTTGCAGGTGAATTCCGGCAACTCGATCGACACCTCATAAGGTCTCCCGGGCCTGGGATTGTCGAAGCAGATCAGCTCAGCCTCTTCAATCGCACGCTCGCCATAGAGGGGGGTCTGGGTCTGCTGATCCGTCATGAGGCCGTACGAAGAAGGCAAATAGCCAGGATGTTCCAGAACGCTAGAAGGCGAAGGCGTTCATTCGGTTACAGGAGCTACCCAGTCGACAGTCATCCACGGCAAGCTGGAAGGTAGGCAAGAGTTGTTCCGCCATGAAAAAGGTAGAAGCGATCATCCGTCCGTTCAAACTGGAAGACGTCAAGGTTGCCCTCGTGGAGGCTGGAATCATCGGCATGACCGTCAGCGAAGTGCGCGGTTTCGGCCGACAAAAAGGTCAAGTAGAGCGGTATCGAGGCTCAGAGTTCACGGTTGAGTTTCTGCAGAAGCTCAAGATCGATGTCGTCGTCGATGATGAACGGGTTGAAGATGTAGTGAAAGCAATCGCAGATTCAGCTCGCACGGGAGAAATCGGTGACGGAAAAATATTCATCAGTGCCATTGATTCTGTTGTGCGGATTCGCACTGGAGACAAAGACAGTACGGCACTTTAATTCTATTAAGTCTATAAAAATTTCAACGCAGACTCAATTATTTCAAAATTTAGTCCTATGATCATTCCATTCAGGAACAAGTTCATAGAGTATTTGAAGTGCTTTCGCCTTATCCTGACTCTCTAGTGCTTCTTCAAGTTGATCCAAGCGAGGCCATAGCGTCTCAGGTTCAATTGAATTCTCCCTAGCACGATAAATCAATGGATGATTTGTTGGCAGAGATTCAGCATCGATCAGAAGTTCCTCATAGAGCTTCTCGCCGGGGCGTAGACCGGTGCAAACAATTTCAATTTCGCCGTTGGGATTGTGCTTATTACGAAGTGACAAACCGCTAAGCCGCACCATTTGTTCAGCGAGGTCTTTAATGCGTACAGGCTCACCCATATCCAACAGGAACACATCACCACCCTCAGCAAGGGTTGCCGCTTGAAGCACCAGCTCAGCCGCCTCCGGAATCGTCATGAAGTAACGGATGATCTCTGGGTGAGTCAGGGTGATCGGACCACCAGCAGCAATTTGTTTACGAAATAGCGGCACCACCGAACCGGAAGAACCCAGCACATTGCCAAAGCGCACCATCGCCAGTCGAGTGGGGAGCTGGCCTGAAACTTTGGAACTTTGTGACAGCTCTATGGCCGATGCTTGCAGCACCAGCTCAGCCAAGCGTTTGCTGGCGCCCATCACATTGGTAGGGCGCACAGCTTTATCGGTGGATATCAGCACCAGTTCGCTGACTCCCGCTGCTACGGCGGCCTTACAGACAATCCTGGTGGAGCACACATTGTTCGCAAGGCCAGCCAACGGGTTTGCTTCCACTAAGGGCACGTGTTTGTAAGCCGCTGCATGGAAGACCGTCTGAACTCCATGGCATGCAAAAAGCCTCTGAACCAGAGCTGAATCAGCAGCGCTGCCAAGAATCGGCAATAACTCGACAGAATCCGGCAGCTGTTGCCGTAACTCCTGCTCAACGGCATACAGCGATGGTTCACTGCTCTCGAGCAGGATTAAAGACTTTGGGGCCAGCTTCAGGATCTGTCGGCAAAGCTCCGAACCGATCGAACCACCCGAGCCAGTGACGCACACCACTGCATTCCGGAGACCGGGTCCGAGCAGCTCAGTCACAGGGGGCACGGGATCGCGGCCGAGCAGGTCTTCAATAGCTACTGGGCGGAGCGCGTCGATACGAGCCAGACCGGAGGTAAGGTCATCAACTGAGGGGATCTGTAACACCGGTATCGCCTGGCGTTGCAAATCAGCAACGATGCGGCGGCGTTCAAGGCGGGGCAGAGAAGGGATCGCCAACAACACCTGATCAAGCTGGTCCTGGATCTCGCTCAGTACCTGGGGAGGCTGGATCTGAATGTCGTAGATCGTGCGCTTCCAAAGAACTGGAGAATCATCGAGAAAGGTGACGATCTGATGGTTGCCCGCCAGGCGCAGTGCAGCGGCTAGCTGAGCACCGGCCTCACCTGCGCCATAGATGGCAACACGCACCATCTGCTTCTGGGCCACCGAGCGGAGCGACAGGAGCAGATCACGGAGAGCAAAACGCACCGCTCCTGTGAAGCCGGTGAGCAGCAACCAAAGCAGGATCCAGCTACTGCGGGGCGGCATTGGCAGGCGAAGCATCACGCCAGTGACCGCCAAAAGCAGCACCAACAACCCATTGCGGCTGGCAAGACGGTAAAGGGCCCGACTGCCGACGTAGCGCGTCAGACCTTTGTATTGCCCGGTGAAGGCATAAAGAGGCAGACCAACCAACAAAACCGCTGGCAACAACCACAGGCCGGCAGTCAAAAAATTGGGATGGAGCGGCTCAGCCAGCCGCAGCCAGAAGCTGAGCCATACCGCTAGAGGCAGCAACAGAAAGTCGATGCCAATCAAAAACAGCCGGCGGGCCCTTTGCGGAAAGCCAACAGCTCGCTCTGCGACTTCGATGGGATATGAACGCGACAAATCAGATTTCAATTGTGAGATGCCACAGCAAAGGGAACAGCTACGTGTTGATCCAGCCAGACGCCGATCAGAAGCACAAGCGCTGAAAGGGTGATTACCCATGGCAAGCCACCCCACAGCAAGGCGATTGCGAGAACAGCGGTGGCGGCGATGTAGAGGCTGGAGACTCGGGCATGGGGCCAGCCGGCCTGATGCAATCGCTGAAAAAGATGCAGGCGATGGGCTTGAAACACCCGCTGCCCGTCAATCATTCGTCGCGGCACGCACAGACAGGCATCGCCTAGAAGCGGGGTGGCAACCAGCAGCAAGGCGAGCGCTTCAGGCCAAGACGATGCCTGGAGCACGAGCAAGGTAAAAACGGCACCCAGAAAGGTGCTGCCCACATCGCCCATGAACACCTTGGCGGGACTCCAGTTCCAGAGCAGGAACCCCAGCAAAGAACCAACCAAAGCCCAGATGGGCCAGGGAGCCGCAAGCTGGACTGCAGCCAAAGTGATTGCCACGACCATGCAACCAGACACCAAGCCATCCAGACCGTCCATGAAATTGGTGAAGTTGATCACCGCAGTGACGGCAATGACCAACAACGCCAGCAAGGGCAGCAGTCCGACAGACGGAGAAACCAACGGACTGAGCAGGATCACCACCAGGGCTGTGGCGAGCTGCACGCTGTAGCGCCAGCTGGCGGGAAGGTTATGGCGATCGTCGAGATAACCAACCAAAGCCAAGGGCAAGGCCAGTGAGGGCGCGGCAACCAGGGGGAAAGGCGCGGAAGCAGAGCTGGCGCTGCTGATCCAGGCCAGAACACTGGCAAAGCAGGACACCAAAACAAAAGCCACACCTCCGCCACGGGGGGTGGGATGGCGGTGGGAACTGCGGTCGTTAGGTTGATCAAGAAGACGGCGTTGAAGCTGGGGGATCAGAGCGGCTAGCAGAAACCAAGAGCACACACCAGCTATTGGTATCGCCAGGGCTGCATTGTTGGAGAAAAAAGACATAGCGGCAGCAAGAGGCATCAGGCGCTGAATCCGTCGCGACCCGCACGAAACAATGTCACTTCTTTGCGGATTCCCTCTTCAAACGCAATAGGGACATAACCAAAGGTCTCCCGGGCCTCGGCATGGCTAAATGCCTTGTCTTCATTCAGGCGGCGAATCTGTTCCGCCTTGATCGGCAAGGCGATGCCCAGGCGTTCCATGACAATCAACAAACCAACTATTAGTTGGGCCGGAATATGCAAACGTCGGCTGCGTCGACCCAGAGCTTGCGAAGTAACGCGCACCACCTCGTTGTAAGTGAGTGGTTCAGCGCCAGAAATGTTGAATTGACGATGGATCGTGGCTGGCGACTCAAGTGACTGCACAACGGCCCAGGCCACATCCGTCACGTGGACGGGTTGTTGCAACGATCGGCCATTTCCGAACACTGGCAAAACAGGAAACCGATTGATCCACTGGATCAGGCGAATCATGTTGCGATCGCCTGGAGTGCCGTAGATCATCGTGGGTCGAAGGATAGTGGTCTCGAGACCACTGGCAATGATGGCAGATTCTGCAGCTTGACGAACGGTCTTGGAACCTGCATTCAGTTGGGTGAAGATCGCCGTGGTGCTCACGAACACGGCACGCCTCACTCCGGCTGAGTGGCAAGCCTGAAGGATGTTAGGAGCAGCGCCAAATCCGATCGAAGCCACATTGATCAGGGCCCGGCAACCGCGCAGCTGCTCTGCCAGCTGGTGCGATTGCATGAGATCGGCATAAAGAACTGGAATCTTCCGCGCCTCCATCCAAGAGGCATCACTCCCCGGCCGCAGAAAGGCAACGAAAGGGATCTTGCGACGTTGAAGCTCAGCGCAGACAAAACGTCCGGTGAATCCATTAGCGCCGGATACAGCAACCGGCATCAGACAATCACTTCGTGGAGAAGGCTGTTGTATTCGGCATTGATGCGTTGGCGTGAATAGGTGGAGTGAGCCATTTGGGTAGCGCGCTCGGCCATCGCCTCGCGTTCCGCTCGCGGGGTTTGCAGCAAACGAAGAATCGCATCCGCCAGATCCTGAGGATCCCCGGGCTTCGCTGTCACCCCCAAGCGATGGGTTTCTACTTCTTTATTGATCGACCCGGCCACCGTGGTGATCACCGGCCGGCCTATGGCATAGGCGTCGTAGAGCTTGTTGGGTGAGACCCCATAGCGAAAGAGAGGAACATCCCGCAGGGAGAGAAGAATGGCATCGGCTTGTGCCATGCGAGCTGGAATTTCAGATTTGGGCACCGGATCGTTGAATACAACAGTCTTGAGATCTGCAGCCAGTTGAATCAAAGACTGCTTCTCAGGGCCATCGCCGATGAACTGAAAGCGAACAGGACTGTTGCGCTGCTCCAGCAGCCTCGCGGCGGAAATCACATTCTCCAGGGCATTGGCATCGCCATGCGCGCCGGCATACAGCACGGTGAAGGCGGGCTGATCAGGAGGCAGGGGCTGTGGTGCAAACAACTTCAGATCCGGGCCATTCGGCAGCCAGGTGGTGCGGCGTGCGCCACGCTCGCGCACATAGCGCTCGGCTCCCTGGGCCAGAACCACCACCGTGTGAGCATTGCTATACAACTGTCTTTCCATCCAGCCGAGCAGACGCACCAGCAGACTGTCAGGATTTTTTCTGCCCTGATCGATCAGCACCTGGGGCCAGAGGTCTCGCACCTCCAGCACGAAGGGAGTACCGCTGAGACGCGCGATACAAAGGCAAGTGAAGGCTGCGGGCAACTGCGGTGAGCTGGCCAGGATGACATTTGGAGCCCGACCTCTTAATCGGCCAAGCAGAGCGGCCGGCAGTAGGCGAAGCACTAGATGGAGACAAAAACTCAGCATGTTTAGCTGGCGCTTCCAGTTGTTCTGGCGGTAAGGAGACACCCAAAGCCAGTTCCAACGGATGCCAGCTGGGCGTTCGCTTGAGCAAAGCAATGGGAAGCGCAGGCGGCGGTATCGCCTTTGGGTGAGGTTGAAATCAGACGCGAAAACACCAACACACCAACCCAAGCTCACCAAACCGGCGGCCACCTCGTATTGACGCGTATGTCCTGGCAGATCAGGCGTATTCGCGAACTGATTGATCAGCCAAAGGCGGGGCACGTCTAACGAACGAAATGGAGAAGAGAAAGAGAGCAACGCAGCTGATGCTCACCTGGAAGCAAACGGCCAGAAATGCAGAGGCTCTCTCGAGGCAAGCGCTTACCGAAGCCCCTGGAGAACCAGGTGGAATGCCATTTGGATTCAGCCTCGACCAGGGTGGGATTATCCAGCACAAGCGGCTCAAGCAGCTCACGATTGATCTTCGGACCAAGATGCCACCACTGGCGCACGTGCAATGGAACGCGAGTGATCACAGTGTCGAGCACCTCAATAATGATTCGACTTTGCTCGGGATCGCTGAGAGTTACTCGGCGGTGATGGCTTGCTCCGATGTGATCAAAGCCATTGTGGCTACCGGCAGCAAAGCAAATGCCGTGGGCTAATTGGCCGCAGGTGCGATCGCGTGGCTGAGCCTTACGGCCAGCACGGAAACCACCCCAAACGTCAACAGGTTCGATCCAATTAACGGCACCAGACGTGCTTTCTAGACCCAGCTGCAACACGTTGTGGGCAGCGCCTGAACGTTCATAGGCACGCTCAGGACCATTGCCATAAATGCTGGTGCCGGCTTCGCTGAGCAGCCAGCGGCCATGACGGCACAACTCGAAGCTCAGCTGGTCGGAATGAACATGGGGAGGAAGATGTTTTGGGCAAGGAACGCCGCATTTGAACATCAGTTCCCAACCGTGCCCAGGCCGCAACAAGGACCAACCTGTTTCGGGCAGATCCGTTACGACTGCCTGATGCCGAGGATTCTTCGACGATGGGGATCGCTGTGGAAGTACAGATGTGGCGAAAGACAACACCGCATCGAGGGGTGGTGCAGCATCGGCTGCACTATCGTTAAAACGCGGGGTCGCCCCGGTTTCGAGGCGAACCAGCTCAGCCCAGTGGGCCATGGCCTCGATGGCCTCCATCAGCCATGGAGGCCGATCGATTTTGGTTACATGCAGGGCGTGGGCTAATTCAACCAGGCGATCAAGCATGAGCAGGTGGTAGCTCGCGCTGCGCTCCTCATGGCCGCCATCACCAAGAACCTGTTGTGTGAGCTCCCGCTGCAGTAAGCGCATGGCAGCGTGATGCAAGTTAGTTGCCTTGGGGCCATGAAACTGCAGACCACCAAGGGCCAGTGCTGTGAGGTTTTCGAGCCAATGATTGCCGCCGTGGCAATGCTCGGGGTGAGCTTGCAACCAACACAACTGCTGCCAAAGAGACTGCAGACGTTCTGGAGTTGCCAAAGTAGGGCAAGCGCGAAAAAGGGCAATCCAGTTGCGAGTTCTCAGCGAAAGTGTGTAGCTGTGCCAGCCATCGCCGCGACCTGGAGGATTGGCAGTAATCCAAGAATCAAAGAGTTGATGAAGAGCTGCTGCCTGATCCGGCCAATGCCCAGTCTTTAGAGCGTCATTAAGCCATTCTCGGGCCCAGTCAAAGTAATGGAGATGAAACTGCCAGAGGCGGGGCCATTGGGGATCATTCCAATAGATCGGCAATGAGAGTCGGCGCTCCTGGTTCAAAAAGTTGAAGCTGACGACTTGCAGGCAGGAAGCCGCTGGAGGAGAGGCCAGCAAACCATCTCCAGATGCCAGCGGTTGAATCGTGCGCCACCCGGGATGATGGCTATAGGCTTTTGCCCAGGCCAACGCAATCTGGGGTGGGAGGCGGCGGTCTAACCGCTGCCTTAATTCGTAGCGGACCCTACGCTGCAACCGGTTTGGGCCTATATCGGCAAGAGTGCAGCTAAGGCGGCCAACGTAATCAAGCTTGCTCGCCAAGCTCATCCTGGTTCAGTCACTCCGCAGAGGTCAAACACGTTTCGGCCGGTGACATTCAGGCTGCGGAAGGGGCTGTGGGCCACAAGGAATACCAACAGATCGGCCTTGGTGAGCACTTGCTCGAGGCTGTGGAGTTTGATGGCGGGGTGGTCGTAGAGGTTGGGTTCACAGGCGAGCACTTCCAGGCCAGCCACAAGCAACTCGGTTGTGATGTGAAGGGCAGGGGACTCTCGTAGATCGTCCACATCGGGCTTGAAGGCCAGGCCTAGGCAGCCGATGCAGGCTGGGCGGCCCAGTTGATCCTCCAGAGCGGCGGCGCGGGCCTGGACCTGTTCGACCACCCAGCGACTCTTGCCGTCGTTCACGCGGCGGGCCATCTGGATCAGAGGGGTGCAATCAGGAGCTTCTGCGGCGATGAACCAGGGATCCACAGCGATGCAATGGCCACCCACTCCACAGCCTGGTTGCAGAACATTCACGCGGGGGTGGTGGTTAGCGAGGCGTATCAGCTCGCGCACGTTGATGCTGAGGTGATCGCAAACCAACGAGAGCTCATTAGCGAAAGCGATATTCACATCGCGGAAGCTGTTCTCAGTAAGTTTCACAAGCTCGGCGGTGCGGGCAGAAGTGGTGAGCAATTCGCCCTGGCAGAAGGTGGCATAGAAAGCATTGCCTGCTTCTGCCGCAGCAGGAGTGAGTCCACCGATCACTCGATCGTTGCTAACCAGTTCCTGCAGGATGCGGCCGGGTAACACCCGCTCAGGGCAGTAGGCGATGTCCAGCTGATCGGTGTTCAGACCAGAAAGCTGCCTGATCACTAGGGCGACCTGCTCCGTGGTGCCCACCGGCGAGGTGGATTCGAGCAGCACTAGATTGCCGGGGCGCAACACCGATGCGATCGCGCGGGCCGCAGACAGCACATAGTCAATATTGGGTTTGGGGATACCGTCAGTACCGCTGCGGAAGGGCGTTGGCACAGCGATCAGGAACACATCAGCTGGCACAGGTGTGAGTTGGGCTCTAAGGGCACCGGAGGCAACGGTATCGGCCACGACCTGGTCGAGATCGGGCTCCACGATGTGAATCAGGCCTTGATTAACGGTGGCTACTACCTGGGCATTCACATCCACACCGATCACGCGATGACCGGCGCGGGCAAGGACGGCAGCGGTGGGCAAACCGATGTAGCCAAGGCCGAGGATGCAGCACGTTGTCATCGATTCACCGCCTGCAAAAGCCAACGCTGTACTTCAAAGATCTCATCAACTGGAATCGGCGGTGAGCCGCCAGTTTCAATCGCTTGAAGGAAAGCAGCACAACAGGCCTCTTGGCCTTTATCTTGCGACAGGAGGCGTCTGGTTCGGAAGCCAGGGATGCCCCAGGCCTTTAGTTTGCGGTAGTTATCGAGCTGTAATACTTTCCCATCGCCAAAGACTTCGAGGCGCTCTTTAGGGAAAGACTTGCTTCCATTGGCGAAATAATTAACCGTGCCGATCGATCCATCGGCGAAGCGCAGCTGCATCGAAAAGGTGTCGGGACAGGGTTTGCGATCGGCGGCGTTGATCAACTGCAAGTCTTCAATGGGGCTAGCTGCGAGGAGGCGCAGCAGGTCAACGAAGTGGCAAGCCTCGCCCAGCAGGCGTCCACCTCCGGCGGCAGGGTCTTGGGTCCAATGGTCGGCGGGGATGGCTCCTGCATTGCAGGTGTAAACGAAAGCCTTGGGACCCTGCAGGGCGGAGAGCCGCTGCTGCAGATCCAGCAGCAGCGGCGCAAAGCGGCGGTTGAAGCCCACCATCAACAACGCCTGGCCCGTGTAGGCCGACTCAATCGAGGTGAGTTCAGCGGCGGTGATGCAGAGCGGCTTCTCCACAAACACATGCTTGCCGGCGGCCAGAGCCTGCTGCACCAGTGGGGCATGGCTGTCGTGGCGAGTGGCAATGACCACGCTGTTAGCGCTGGAATCCGCCAGCAAGGCGGGGATGTCGGTACTGGCCTGAAGAAAGCCAAACTTGCGGCCCACATGCACCGGGCCTTGGCCAGAAGAAGCGGCAAGGCTGTGGAAACGTGCGCCGGCCTTTGCGAAAGCAGGGATCAGCATGCGACTGGCGTAGTTGCCAGAACCGATCACACTCAGCTGCGGCTGACTGGGAGCCACAGATTCGGAGGCAGATGAAAGCTGAACCACCCGCTGCTTGGGATTCGCGGTTTCGGAGTAAAGCAACAGAATTCCAAGTGAGGACTCAGAACTACTAAGCAGCTGATAAGCCTCAGAGGCCTGCTCAATCGGGAAACGATGGGAGATCAGTGGCTCGGTGCGAAGGGCACCGGTGGACAGAGCGTGAAGCACCGCCTGGAAATTGCGCTGCTCGGTCCAGCGAACAAAGCCGATCGGGTAGTCGTGGCCATGTTGCTCGTAGGCCGAATCGTAACGACCAGGCCCGTAAGAGCAGCTCACTTGGAACGAAAGCTCTTTTTTGTAGAACAGATCCCTACGGAGTTCGAGTCCGGTAACGCCCACCAACACAATGCGGCCACGCTGGCGACATGCCTGGGCTGCTAAGTGCACTGGCTGACTAGAAGGGGTGGAGGCGGTGATCAACACACCATCCACACCAATACCGGCGGTCTGCTCAAGACACCATGCCAAAGGATCTACGCCACTGGAAAGATTTAAAGCGCGGATGCCCAACTGTTCAGCAAGAGAACACTTGGAAGGATCGGGATCCAAACCGAGCACACGGCAACCCTGCGCCGAAAGGAGTTGACCGGTGAGCAGTCCAATCAGTCCCAGACCACTTACAACAAAGGTTTCACCCAAGGTGGGATTGGCAAGGCGAATGCCCTGCAAGCCAATTGAGGCAAGCACCGTAAAAGCGGCGGACTCAGCACTGACCCCGGGTGGAATATGTGCGCAAAGGTGCTGGGGTACAGCAACCAACTCAGCGTGGTGACCATTGGAAGACACACGATCTCCCACATGAAAGTCGGAAACCCCAGCACCTACAGCTACAACGATGCCAACATTGCAGTAGCCAAGAGGCAAGGGTTGATCGAGCTTGCTGCGCACCGCATCGACAGTGGTGAATAAGCCATCGGCGCGAGCCTTCTCCAAAACTTGCTGCACCTTGTCTGGCTGTTGGCGGGCTTTATCTATCCAGCCTGCTTTTCCAAAATCAACGAGCATCCGTTCAGTTCCAGACGAGACCAAGGAACAGATAGTCCGAATGAGAATATGACCACTGGGTAGTGAAGGGGTGGGAAGTTCAAAGAGTTCAGTTGCTCCGGTAGCAAGAGATTGGAAAAGTTGCTTCACAAATAAGGGGGCATCAAGCCAAATAACGAATCAGAAAAAAGAAATCAGCCAAAAAAGTAAAAGGATAGTAAAATGACTGGGGATATCTAAATACTATGGGCACAAGAAGGGGAAGCTCCATCAATAAAATGTTGACACCAAATTTCAATTAGCGCCAATGAGAGAAGTGTATAGCTAGCGTCTATGGTTCCATCTTGATTAGAGGTAATAAGAGATTGCACTGCATCACTACTAAAAAAACCACGTTGTTGTATACGCAACGGAGAAAGAGTATCAGTCAACCAATCATGTAGTTCAAATCGAAGCCAGCTACGAAGGGGAGCACCAAAACCTGTCTTAGGACGATAAATGATGTCATGTGGAAGGTACGGTTCCATTGCCTTTTTAAGGACCCACTTACCCTGAAAACCACGCTGTTTAAAGCGATCCGGTATTGAAGAAGCCCAATTGACCAAATCAATATCTAGGAAAGGTACTCGAACCTCTACGCCAGCCGCCATAGACATTTTGTCTGTATAGATTAAATTATGATCTGGTAAAAAAAAGTTTTGTTCAAGAGCGAGCATACGATCAATAGTAGACATATCATGAGGAAGATTTGAAAGAAATGACAACATAGGATCCTGACAAGGACGGTCAGAAAGGGCTTGACGAAATTCAGCAGAAAACAAAGGCATCAAGTCTGAAGGACTTATCCATCGAAAATAATTTAAAATCCGTTGGTCACCGTCTAAATGAGCACCAGAAAATAATTTGCGAAAACGCCTTGCAGCAGGGTTATCAACAGAAAAGATAGAAAATAAATTAAATAATTGCATACGGAATTGACGAGGAAGCCATGACCAAAGAAACTCAGAACGAACGGCTTGATGTCGACGATAACCAGTAAATAAATCATCACCACCACTACCAGAGAGTAAAACCTTGAGTCCTTGTTGTCGTGCTAGTTGACTGATAAATAGAACATTCAGAGCAGCTGGATCAGCGAGTGGTTCATCCAAGTGCCAAACCATATGCTCTAGTTGACGAGCCATGAGAGAACTATCAACCTCAACTACATCTAATGGAACATCTAGATATTTAGCTACTCGGCGTGCATAAGGCAAATCACCTGTAGACCCATCAATATCGCTATCAGGAACATTGATTGTGAAACATCGGATATCAGGTGATCGTTCGCGTGCAAAAGCAACTATTGAACTAGAGTCTAAACCACCAGAGAGAAATGCTCCTACTGGTACATCAGAGATAAGCTGACGATGAACAGCTTGACGCAAAAACGAAGAAGTTTGAGTTATATAAGAACGTGAAGAGAGGGTTTTTCTGACTTTTGGAGAATAAGATGAAGGAATCTTGAACCATTTATGAACAGAAACAACCAGACCATATTGTAAACATATGAGCTGACCAGGCTCAACTTTTCGAAGTGAAGTCAAAGGTGTATCAGGACCGGGTGAATAGCAATAAGTCAAGTATGAGCGTAAACAATGGTAATTTACATCAGATTTGATTGAGTCAAATGCCTTAACTTCGCTTGAGAAGAAAATACCATCTGAGTTAGTATAGTAATACAGTGGTTTAACGCCAAAAGGATCTCTCACCAAAAAAATCGACTTAAGATCTCGGTCCCAAATGGCAAAACTGTAAATACCATTTAGGCGTCTCAACACCTGTGTAAGTGAAGCAATAGCAGTATCAGGAGTAGTTACGTCACGCAAATAACAATAATAGGCGAGTAGCAATTCGGTATCCGAGTTACCCCTAAAAGAATACCCTGAGTTCAATAAAGCTTTTTTGATTTCTTCAGAATTATAAATCTCACCGTTATAAACCAAAACAACATTATTTTGTGAGGCTATCATTGGTTGATGACCTGCTTGAGAAAGATCCTGAATAGCAAGTCGAGTATGAGCTAAGCAAACCCTATGGTGATGGTCAAAGAAGATTCCATGATCATCTGGCCCCCGATGAGAGAGAGAATTACACGTACTAGAAACATCACCAGAGTAAGGAGGAGCTGTCGAAGTAAGGAAGTATCCAAAAAGACCACACATAACAATTAATTACCAGGTGGATAAAGAGAATGATGTTTGAGAGTAGAAATCAACCCCTCAGAAAATGAGATAGGTGGCCAAGACGGCAAGTTATCAAGAAGAACACAGGGTTGTAAAATACTGCGAACAATGTCTGTCGGAATGTCCTGTAATTGTATTGTAGAAATATTAACGTCAGACAAACATGAAATATCCGAAAGAACAGTTGACAAAGACCGACCTTCTCCGGAGGAAACGTTAATGATACTGGGCAAGTGAGGGTTATCAATGCAAAACTGAAAAGCAAAAGAAACATTATCGACAAAAAGAAAATCGCGAATAATAGTTCCTTCGGATCGAATTGGAACAGGCTGACACTTTTTGATATACCCAATTACCATTGCAATAAATCCTTGACGACCGTCGATATTTTGCAATGGACCAAAAGGGTTCGATATACGTAGGATATGCACATTCAACGAAAAGAGTCTTGAATAGTATATCAAGTACTTTTCAATAGACAGTTTTTGCATACCATGTGAACTAATGGGATTAGTCAAGGAAAGCTCAGTCAGATATTCAATATCACCTGGATCTCCATATACAGAAGCAGAGGACGCGAAAAGGACATGATCAACATTCTGCTTAGAACAAAGTTCTAAGAAAGAAATAGTTGAGAAAAGATTTTCACGTAGGTCATTAGGAAAATCAATATGGAGATCGCATGGAACAGTACTGGAAATCAAGTGTATGGCAACGTCACACCCTGTTAATACTCTTTCTAAAAGATTGGAGTCGGAAAAATCTCCATAAAAAAAAGAAACACTTTGGAATTGTAAGTGTTGAGTTGAAAAGCTGCGTGTTAAAACCTTAACAGAATAGCCTTCGGTTGTGAGCCTAGTGATGAGGCTAGTACCTATAAAACCAGCTCCGATTAAGGCACAAGTGGGTTTTGAGTGAGTAGATATCATCAATTATAATAGAATATCTGAGAATTTAGACTTAAAATGAGAAGGTGTATAAGTTCGAGCAAAGTGATTTACAGCATTTCTTGAATAATAACATCGGAGTTCGTAAGAATCAAGCAATTTAACTATAGACAAAGCTAACTGGTCAGGACATGAAACATCAACAACGATTCCAGCACGACCATTATCTAAAACATCAGAACATCCACCGGCATTAGTAGCAACACAAGGAAGACCTAAAGATAAAGCTTCAATCAAGGATACGGGTAGACCCTCGAAGTGACTTGGAAAAACAAAGAGTGATGAATCAATAAGATGACTAAGAAGTGATTCTCGATCGTTTAGAGAACCCAACAAATTGACATTGTTTGATAGATGACGTATTTTAATTTCATTATTCCAAAATTCATGTGATCCAAAAGAAGGTCCAATAAGGTCGAGAGAAACTGAAGGATAATATTGGATAACAATTTGAAGTGCATCAAGAAGATCAACAATACCCTTATCTATAGATATCCAGCCTACGTATGAAAGCTTAGGCTTGTGACAAATAGAGACAGGTTTATGACGCTTAGAAAAAAAAGAAAGATCAACAGTTGCTGGAGCTAATTTATGATTACAACGAGGAAATAATCTAGAATAGTAAAGTTTCCATGACTTAGACTGAGAAAGAACGCAAATACTAGGTCTATTTATGAAAAAAGTGAGGCAATGCCTAACAAGAGAGAATGATCTTGCCCAAGCAGACGGGAATAATCCTGAAACCATGAAAATAACGGGCGACCTGCGAAACAATAAAACAGTCAAAGACCAAACGCTCTTCTCAATAAAAGAAAAACCCTCACTAGAGAAAAATAAAATCTTGGCATTTTTACGTGTATTAAATATAGCTTTTACGAGAAGAAAAAGATTTATTATATTTAAAACAAGTGGAAACGGAAAAGAATTATGATATTTATTTATAGGGGTAAAAAAACCTATATCAGGTGAATCAAGGGTTGATCTTAAAAGTAGATTAATAGAAACAACACCACCAGGTGGAGGAGGGAGTGGAGCATAGACAACAGCCCTAAATTGTTTGCTTTTAAAGGGAAAATTCATAATAACAAAATTCAGAAGAAAGAAAGGACGCAAACAAAGAGAAGACTGACAAGAAATAGGAACACTAACTTAAGAAGAAACAGAAATGAATACTTTAAAGAGGCGCGGTAGCGAAAGTAAGAAAGCAAAGCATATCTAGAAAATAGAAATGATCTCTTATAAGAACTTAAACGAAAATAATAAAGTGATTGAGAATATAGGAGCCAACAAGGGTATTTAAAAAATCCCAGATGATGAGAAAAAAGACGATTAAAAAAACAACGAGCATTTTTCACAAAAAGAGAAGAGCGGGATAAACCATCAACGCTAAGACTATAATAAGTAAGTGGAATGGGTACATGAAAAAACAATGAGGATACTCTAGAGATTTTAATCCAAGCATCTAAATCCTCAACGGCAACTAAATCAGGAGATTCATTGAAAAAACCAACATCTTTAAAGATAGAGAGATCGACAAGGACAGTAGAGGTGACAATTGGATTAGTATTAAAAAATAGATCTGTGGTGTAGGGAGAATTTAGAGGTCTACTGCGAACAATCCTCTTGTAAAAAAAACGCATGAATAAATTATCAGAAATACAAAAAAGATCAGAGTATATTAGACTTGGATTAGACGGAAAGAAACGAGAGTATTCTAATAATTTTTTCTCATGCCACCAGTCATCTGAATCTAAAAAGGCGGCATACAAACCAGTTGCTTTTTTAAGTCCAAAGTTTCGAGAAGCGGCAATAATTCCATTGTTAGAAAACTGAAAAAACTTAATCCTCTTATCGCGGAAATTACGTATCAAACTCTCTGTATTATCAGTAGAAAAGTTATCAACAATGATCAACTCCCAGTTAGTATAGTATTGATTTAAAACCGAGGTAACAGCAAATGATAAACAATGTGCTCTATTATATGTAGGAAGAATAACGGAAACAAGTGGGGTGATATTTGAAGACACAATTAAGAAAGATTGTTTTTAATATAAATAATCAAATCAGAAAGTTCAACATTAATATTTGAACCGACAGAGAAAGAGGGAGATAAAGAACGTAAAGCATTTGGAATAAGATTAAGTGGTTTCATTGGCAGATCATTAGACAGAGAAGGATTATAAAAAATTTCAGGGGAAAATGATAACAAAGAGGATGTCAGAAGCGAAACACGCTCTGCAATATGGTAAAGAGAATCAGATGCGCCCTTTGAAACATTAATGACATCAGGAATAAGGGCCGGTGAAAGAGAAAGCAAGTATTGAATCAAAAAGCAAAGGTCAGAAACAGGCACTACATCCATCTGCAAATTGGGGTTACTTTTAATTGTAATGCGTCCTTTAATTACCGCGTCATAACAAATATTATTTACATACAATTGCCAGCAGTCGCTGTCAGGAAAGATGGGTGGTCCAAATATATTCGAAAGACGCAATACGGCACCAGACAAGGATGTGGAATTAAGATAATGAAGAACTGATAATTCACCGGCATGTTTAGATATTGCATACGGATGCAAATTGGTGGAAGGTGAACTTTCATCAATGCAACCTACAAGTGGGCTTGCATATATATGCACAGTTGAAAGATAAAAGAATAAACAGTTGGACTGTTGAGAAGCATAATTAAGTAGCTTGATAGTGTTTAAACAGTTTACTTGAAACGCGTCATGAACAGATTTGTGACACGATTGGGCGTTCAAGCCAGCCGCATGAATGACACAATCCACGTTGTAGTCGAGATGTGCAAAAGGATGGTCACACATCCAATCGATTTCTAGAAGAGAAATATTGTCATGAAAAGGAGTTGGGTCAATAAAATTTCTAGAAAGAAGAAGTACATTATGACCGGACCGAGCAAGAAACTGAGAAATGATTGGAGCTAAATAGCCTGATCCTCCAGTAATAATTATATTCATAAACAATTCCAAGGAGGTCCGGAAGTGTAAATAGACTCAAGCTTATCGCGATCTCTTTTTGTGTCCATACATTGCCAAAAACCATTGTGATGGAATGCCATTAGCTGACCATCATTGGCTGCAAGTTCAATAGGCTCACGCTCAAGCATAATGTGATCACCTTTAATATAATTCAAAAAAGGAGGTTCGATCACAAAAAAACCACCATTGACCCAGCCTTCATGAAGCTGAGGCTTTTCTTTAAAAGACAGAACACGATTTTCAATGATATCCAACTCTCCAAAACGAGCTGTAGGCCTAACTGCAGTAAGCGTGAGGAGACGACCATGAGAATGGTGAAAGTTAATTAAGCTATTAATGTTGACATCAGAAAGACCATCGCCATAGGTCAAAAGAAAAGGCTCATCGCCTAAAAATTTGGCCAATTTCTTAACTCGACCACCTGTCATAGTATTCAATCCAGTATCGACAAGAGTAACGTTCCAATTAAGAATTTTATTGGAATGATATGAGACGGTACCAGTGGACAAATCAACAGAAAAATCAGAATTGATTGAATAGAAATCTAAGAAATATTGCTTGATAACTTCTGACTTATAGCCAAGCGCTATGAAAAAATCAGTATGACCATAAGACGCATAATGGTTCATAATATGAAAAAGAATAGGCTTGCCGCCAATTGTGACCATTGGTTTAGGTATAGAACTAGTATATTCAGATAAACGAGTGCCAAAACCGCCAGCTAGTAAAACAACTTTCATGATGAAGACTCCCAATCAAAATTAAATTCACAAAGATTTCTACGTTCAACCTCATCAGGGTCATGAGGAATATCTGAGATATTAAGAAGAAGACTATAAGGATTACTCAAACCTTTGAACCCAAACCAAATATATGGAGGTACTGTAATCCGCACATAAGAATCAGTACTGGCATGACAAGTAAACATTTTTCCATAAGAGTCAAAAAAACAAAACTGAACAGCTCCAACGGGAACGATTAAATTGAGAGTCATTCGAAGATGTCTCTTCCAAGCCTTTATTGCTCCGCCATCAACAGTTGAAAAATATGCCTCACCGAAGCCAAAGTAACCAGGATCACTCCGTTTAATGCCATGAAGAACATCACCGCCGGAAACCGTAATTCGTTTGAGAGGTGAAACGATTATGTCAGTAACACTCAGAGCGACCATATTAACCCTTGTGAATTAGCAGTCATAAAATAAGAATCAATTTGACTAAGTGAAAAATCAGCTATTGAAACACCTGTATTTTCATAATAATGCCTGTACCAAAGTACTGTCTCACGAACAGTCTCTTCAAATCCCCAAACGGGCCTCCAGCGGAGGTGATGCAATGACTTATCACAGTTAAGTTTAAGAAGAGACGATTCATAGGGTCCACCATAGTTATCAGAGACATCATCCCACGATGCATCATCCCAAAAATTAGCCATCTCATCGACAAGCTGACCAACAGAGTGGTTTTGATGTGAAGGTGGCCCAAAATTAAATGGTTCTCCGTGCATAGAAGAACTATCGTTTAGGGAAAGAGCCAAAGTCAAATAACCGCTTAGAGGTTCTAATACATGTTGCCAAGGCCTAGTTGCAAGAGGGTTGCGAAGTTCTGGCCTAGAGCCTTGAGACCACGCCTTTATACAATCAGGAACAATACGATCTTCAGCCCAATCCCCACCTCCGATGACATTACCAGCTCGCCCAACACCAATACGGATATTCCCAGTTGAAGGGAAAAAAGAGCCTACGTATGATCGAATAACCAGCTCAGCAGAACCTTTTGATGCGCTGTATGGATCAATGCCTCCCAAAGCATCTGTCTCTCGATATCCCCAAATCCATTCTTGGTTATTATAACATTTATCGCTAGTAATAAAGATTGCGACACACGGATTCGAAAGTAGACGAAGACCTTCTAGAACATTTATTGTACCTTGAGTATTAGTCTGCCAGGTGGTTATAGGATCAGAATAAGAAAGTCGAACCAATGGCTGAGCTGCTAGATGAAAAACAAACTGCGGCTGTATTGACTTAATCAAGGAACAGGTCTTGTCTATATCTCGGATGTCAACTCTATGATCTTTTACAAATGTATAAAGTTTAGCAGCTTCAAAATGCGAAGGGTCAGAAGGAACAGACTGTGATAAACCAAAAACCTCGGCTCCTAAACGATGTAACCACAAACAAAGCCACGATCCTTTAAAACCAGTATGACCAGTGACAAGAACGCGTGAATTCTTAAAAATCGCTAAATTATTCATGCCAACTAGTCGCTGAAAAAAGGCTCAGAAAACAATTCACAGATCTAGAGGATGAAAACTTGCGAAACTCAATCATAACATCTAGCGGCTATCAGATGACCAGAAAGCGAAATTTCAAGATAAACAATTCTCAATATGAATTGAATAAAAGTATAATAAAGAAAAAATAAATCAATGGTCAAATTTAGACGAAAAAAAACAAAAGAAAGTAAATAGTACCTTAGACTTAAAGATTGTTTTTGGCGAGATTCTGTGAAAAAGAGGAGGAGCAATGAAGAATAAAAAATCCTAGGAATAACATACACGGGAGGCTAAACACAGTAACATGGTGGAGAAGCCCAAGGCTAATATAGACCAAAAGAGATAAAGCCAAAGGAACATCGTAAGATAAGGGTAAAATTATTAAAGAAAAGATATTGAACAACAATGCGAAAGTAGGTATCCAGCCAAGTTCAAAAAGCATACGAAGAAAACCAATTTCGTTTCGTAATACGACCTCAGAATAAATGGAATAAAGTGCCTCAGAAGAATAATCGAATACACCGGTACCAAAAAGATTGATATTTGAAGTATAGAAACGAAAATCCTGAATTACGTAATCAAGAACAATTGAAAGGGTTGAACTATTCGAATTAATTTGGTGAATGAGAATCGGCAAAACAAAAATGAATATCAACAAAGTAAAAGATAAAGAAAAAACGAGATAGCCTAAATTAAGCTTTCTAGTTGACATGAACCTCAAAAGAGATACACATATAATATAAAAAGCTAATGCTCCTACAGAAGCAAACAAATGAGTTCTCATATTAGAAGCCGAAAAAATAAGCATTATAATAGGAATCAATCTGTAGCTTTTATTGATAAAAAAATAAATAATAGATAGTCCAAGAATGAAAGGAACAGACTGGTAATCTTGAAGAAAACCAATAGGACGTGAATAAAGACCAAGATCATTACTTGGCTGAAGGAGCGGCATCAAGAAAGGAAAAAGTTGAATAGAAAGCAATTCAATAATTTGAAAACCTAAAAACAACAAAAAGAAGAAATTAATAAGCTTTCGCAAGGAAGAAAGGTTTCTTTCTGACCTACAAAACAGTAAAAAATAAGGCAATAAAAGTACTGGTATGTAGTAAGTTCTAAAGGTTGCAAAAATCGAATAAAAAGGTGTTGCAGAATAAATATATATATTAACAAAAAGAAACGCAAACACAAGATTAAAAAAAAGATACTTATAGAGAAAAATTACACGTCTTAGTGGATAAAGCAAATAAGTATATAATAAAATATTTAAAGAGATGGTAAAAGTATTAGCAGCGAAGGAAGAAACCAAAAAAGGATAAAACAACAAAAGACTAAATGAAATTATTAATTGGGACATATCAAGGAAAGATAAAGAGATTGTGAAGACATATTGTCTTTAATTATTGTCTTCGAAGACAAATACGTTTGAGTACATAATTGAACATATGAATTGGGATTTGTCGCAGGAAGCAAAATATAATTTAGTAATTCATAGTCATCAAAATTCTTAAATGATTTCTTATCAAATAGATAACCATTATAACCAGATTTAATTATTTCAGGAATACCACCAACAGAATTACATAAACATGGAGTACCAAAACAAATACTTTCGACTAATGATAGAGGATAGGATTCTATATTGCTAAAAGAAAGAATATAATGAAAAGAATGATAAGGGATAGAAGAAGTAGGCCTTTCGCCATGGAGAACTAAATCAAAAAAGTCTGTTGAATTTGAAAGAGAAACCACATTAAGAAGTTGAACGTAAGACGATTGACACTTAGAAGAACCGTAAATATGCAACTTAATCTTTATATTCACTTCTGCAAAAAATTTTGAATGATTAAATAAGTATTTAGCAGCATATACCTGATCCTTGATAGAATCAATATAGCCAATAATAGCAAGATCTATAGAATCAAAAGGTTTATCTTTAAGTACGTACATATCAGCAAAGTAGTTAGGCCTATCATTAATTAGATGATATTGAGGATGAAGATTATCTAGATCAATTGTATTACGGATGACAACACAGAACTTAGAAAAATAGGAAAACAAATAAAGTCCTTGAAAGACATCAAGACTAGATTGAGAGACGAATATAAAATTTAGACTCCGAGCGAATAAGCTATTAAGAAACAAAAGAACCCAATTAAGATAAAGCAGAATATTTGTACTTGAAGGGATACTATGAATTGACAAGCAAAGTTTACATTTTCTAAAACAAAAAATATTAAATATAAGTGAAGCGGCAATAGCAGATGTATTTAGAAAACCAGAAGGAAAACCACCAGAATGGATATAAACAGAACTAGGTCGAACCTTAAAAATAATAGATAAAGCTGAAAAATAACAGGTAAAGTACGATACTAATTTCAATGCAGAAGAACGCAAAATTAAAAATAATCTCTTATTTGTTCGCGGACTAAAGTCAAACGGTGTACGAACATACTTAACGTTAACATTTAAAGGGGCAATAGAAGGATTAGATTTATTTAAAACCAAACAAAGTTGAGCGCCTGTTGAAATAAATCTTTGGAGCAAATTATTTAAAATTCTTTCCGAACCACCTGAAATATTAGACTCATTAAAAATTAAAATCATATTTTCTTTACGAGAAGTAGGTCATCCACAGCTATATATTTTAAACCAGATTCTCTAAAAATTAAAAGAAGATCATCAAGACAATGTGCAACAGGAAGACCATGAAGGTTTAGAGAGGTATTTAGCAATACTTTATGCCCTGTCATGGACTCGTATTTTTTAAGGAGGTCCCAATAATCAGGATTAGACTTAATTGAAACAGTTTGTGGACGTATGGTCTTATCGCGTGGATGTGTGCAACATATATAAGAGCCTGAATCAATCGAATCATATGTCATAATCATATACGAAGGATCATAATTATCAGAATATTTATAAAGGACTTCGTGTGCATTTTCTACGCACAATGATCCTGCGAAGGGCATCCAAAAATCTCTTGACTTAATAACATCATTAAGGTAATCTTTAGAAAGTAAGTTTGCGGAATTGGATAAAAGTGATCTATTTCCTAATGCACGAGCTCCTAGCTCCTCTCTTCCAGAAACCCGAGCAACAATTTCGCCTTGAGAAAGTAAAGAACAAATCGTAGAATTTATATCTGATAATTGTTCAAAAGTATAGATAGAATCGGATTTATGGCCAACACGTAACACCTCATCTCTTATAGATGAAGAATCACAACCTAAATACATATTATCTAAAGTTGGAACGTCGACAAGTATTTCACGTTCCGCCATATCAAAATTATTTCGGTACTGCTTTTGAGATTGAATAGCCATTTCACAATAAGCAGCACCAATTGGATTAGTTTCATCACCACAAGACGGGAACACAAATAAATCAACGTCTTCTGGTAATAAATTTCGAATGACCTGATTCAACTTAACATTCATAAACAAACCTCCCGATAAACCAATATAATTGGCGGGGAATTTAGCAATAATATTTTTAATTAAACAAGATACGATTTCTTCGAGCCATAGTTGTAATGCTCCACAAATAACATCAAACCTTTGATACTGATAAATTTGACTTAAATATGAAAATAGCTTATAATCATTTGTAAATTTCCCTCCAATACAGGTACCCGGATTAATTGAAATATCATCTATGCTAAACATTAAATGTAAAGCATCGGCCAAATTGCGTATATACTTTGGATCAGCATAAGGAGACAAACCCATCAGTTTATATTCATGCTCAAGGTGAGTAAATCCAAGATATGTAGTAGTCCACGCATAAACCTTTGCAAAGGAAAGATTTTCTTGATAAGTTATATGTTGTTTCAACTTTAAAGAATTATCAATTGTAAAAATTGAACCGCATTTGCCATCACCGAATCCATCAAGTGTAATAGCAATTCCATTCAAATGTTTTGATTTTGAATATCCAGCTAAGGCAGTAAAAAGGTGACAATTATGATGCTCAATAAATTTACATAGCTTTTTTGCATATGCTTTTATAAGCAAATCATGAGTATAGTGCTTTAATCGTTTTTCCTGTAATTTATAAGAAAATTTAGAACGAATGAACTTATTACTATAATAATTAAATCTTGACAAAATCGAGTAAGGTTTCTTTAAGAGAAATTTTCTTGTATACTGAACATATTCATCTTTAGTAGTCTGAAGTCTATCTGTAAATTGGTAGCCAGAAAAAATAACGAGGCTTAAATTGTCCTCATTGATATTAAACTTATCGATAATATGATTAAGGGATAAATTTGGAGCACCCCAATGATTCTTTATTCGACTTAATCTTTCTTCCTGAATAGCATACAGTAACTTTCCATCTTGAAACAATGCAACAGAAGCATTATGTCCATCATGAATTGAAAGAATAAACATGATTAACTCAATCCTTAGAATGTAAAAGAATAAAATTACTGCCTTGTATAATATAAGGCGAAATAAATGGGAAAAGACGATTAATTAGATTTGAAATAAAAAGCTCCAATAGCCTTATACGTGATAGATAAATTTTTTTACTCGAATATAACTGGTAAAGATGTTCATAATAAGGCCAATGCTCATAGTGTAATATGTTGAATTGTTTTTTGAATTGATTAAGTGATGACATATAATTAAATCTGTGTACATGACCTAAACATTCTCTCTGGTGTCGGTAGAATTTATTTCTAGAAAGAAAATTCCTAAGATAGTCAACAAAATTATTTTCTAAAGGGAGATTTACTAAAGTATAGTCTCCCAGAACGGCTAATTGATAAATAGCATTTCGTTTATCTTCAATATGCTCCAAAACATCAATTAGTAGAATACAATCATATTTAAAGTCAGGAGAAAAATGATCGAGCGTACAGTTAAAATAATTCGAAATAAATTCGTTATTTTTTTTCTGAAGACTTATTGATTCTGAGGAAGGCTCTAAAGAATGAAGTACTATCGGAATATTACCAAAGATTTGACTTGATGAAAGATGCTTTATAACATGATAAGAAACTAAACCTGCACCTCCACCTATCTCTAATATTTTAAAGGGTTGGTTAGGAGTAGGCTTAATAGATTCTTCTATGATCCTTGAGATAATATTTGCTTTTGCTATTGAATCGTTAACATGCATATCTTTATTTAAATTAAAGTAGTCGTTTGATGAATAATAAGAATGATTCATTTTTGGAATTCTTGATAAAAATGATGAGCAAACTTTGAATGTGAGTAAACTTGAAAATGAGACAACATATAATTACGATGTAACATATGTTTGCGAAGTTTCTCGCAATGGTCTATTTCAATTATAGATTTTAGCATATCACTATTGACAGCAGTAAAAAACATTTGATTGGACCTCATCAAATCTGCTAATTCTTGAAGCTTCGGACATAGAGAATCAAGTACATCATTGGAAACAATCCAAAAAGTGGGTGTTGATGAAAGTAAAGATTCATAAAAGACTGTGGAAACACCAATAACGAAAGAAACATGAGAATTAAGAAGTACTTGACGTATGGATAAATTGGAAGACTTATGATAAACAGAGTCTATCCCATAAGAAATAATTGAGGGTGATGATGGACATCTAAAATTTATTGAGTTCTTAGGAAATCGTGATATCAAGAAATTCATCAGTAAATTAGTATTATCATAACATTGATTAACTTCTTGACCATTACTTGCGAGTAATTCCAAACCTGGGTATAAGCTAAAGGGTTGAGAAAAAACAGTTATCCAGTGATTAGAAAGAAAATACTTTTTGTGATTTAAAGTGAGTTTAAAAGACGGGATGGAATGACAGCCTAAGAAAGGGTGAAAGCTATCTGCAAACTTTGACTCTGCTATATATCTAATATCGTAATCATTAACTTCTTTATAACCAAATCCGTGCTGAAGAAGACATAGTTTGAATCGTACGTCATTACGCATAAAAGCTAATACTTCAAAACTTTGTATGCCATTAGCTGTAGCTATATAATCTTTAGAGGAAATATTTTTTTTTGCGTTAAATATTCTAGATAGAAGCAAACCAAAATCTTCACAAAGTACTGTGGGATATATAACAACCAAAAAGATAAGCACTTTAAATTCATAGTCTGTTAATTCTGTACATAATGAGAATATACGATTAATTAGACGTTGTCGTAAACAGATATCGGCAAACGCAAAATGTGAGGAATGCTCAATTTTCAAAAGCTTGACTCTTAACGGATATAAAATAAAAGGTATCAATCGCTGAAAAATTGTACTTGCTGACAGATTGGTAAGATAAATAGTAGATAGCCCGAAATAATTCCTATGGAACACAGGAGAAGCAAGCTGTGAATATGAACGCTTGTAATAAATATAATTTTCCAAATTGAATCCAAAATGCTTAAAATCAAGTTGTAGTAAATCAGCTATCTTTCTGAAATGTGGATTAGACTGTCGAAAATTACAAGTATCACTTAATGAGAAACAAGAGTCTATTTCATAGGAAGAGATTTTTGGTGGAATTGTTGAAGTATGATTTAGATAATAAAATTGAAGAGACTTAAATATATCTGCTATAATTGGAAAAACAAGGAATTTAATTACAGAATTATAGGATGTACAACTCGGGACTTCTTTATAAAGGCTATCTGCAAATGCTTGAAAGATTTTGCAAATACTAGTATAAAAAGATGCGTTATTTAAACTCATGAAAAAGATTTGAGTAGTCAAATAATAATCGGTGAGGTTTGAAATAACGATGTAGTAATTGATGAAAAATATCCAATAATCTAAATAAAAGAATCGAAATTAACCTAAAAAGGTATGTAGGAGAGTAAAATGAAGTTTCAGATGAATGAACAAGATTACTATTTATTTTTGCTGCTGCTTCAGCAGAATTCAAAAAATTAGGGTCAAATGACTGATCAAGAGAATGCACATCTCTAGGGCTTGGAATTATTTTTTTAAGCAAATTATGGGGATTTTCATTAAGAAGACAATGAAGCTCCGTTTCGGATGCTGGGAAAATACAAAATGGTACTGCTTTAATTAATGCAGGTTCTAATGCTAGTGATTCATCAAAAGTACCGAGAAGCTTATCTATACAGATATAAGGAATACCAGCAAAATAAGAATCTATGATTGATGTTGATAAGCAACCGACTAAAATTGATACATCAGTAAACCAATCTATATTATCAATAGAAGTATCTAAATGATAATTTTTAGTTTTAAGGTACATATGTCGATCTTCATTAGGATGTGGTCGTAATGAGATGGACTTAGATGCATTCAATGTAGTAATAATATGATCATAATATGAAAATATTTTAGTTTCAACCAAAAGTCTTCTAGATGAATAATTAGTAGTATCTGACTGGATCAAAGATAACGGAGGACGATGGTACAAGTCATTAATCCCAGAAAAGCGCCCAACTAATCCAATATAATTTTTAGAATTTTTTGAATTAAGATGTTTTATTTTGTCTAAAAACTGTTGACGAGGGTAACCTATGATATGAAGATTTAAGTCTGGATTACAATGGGATCGATGCTCAGAAAACCATTGAAAACTTTTTTTTCCCCAAAAATAGATATTTGACATTTTTTTATAGATAATAATATCGTCAGGATACATAGCCATATACTCATCTTCACTAAGCCAACATTCTGCGGGAACAAAATGCACATTGGTATTGTTTAGTGACTTTGAAAGTTGGTATGCTATGTTAACTTGTCCAATTACAATTATATTCTCTGGATTAAGAAATGGTATCGCCCATGCATTCCTGCGGGATAGAAGTAAAAAATAATTTTTTCCAAAAGGAGTAAGTCGAATCAAACTGGACAAAAGTTCATTAGCCCAACGACCATCTCTTTGTAGCGAATCAGCATAAATAACAGTTAGAAACATAGCAGCTTTTGTAGGGGAGCTTGCCAGAAAAATTCTGACGATAAAATTTGAGAGAAGGCAAATGAACTACTACCATCTCCAAAAGTAATAAAGTTATTTGAAAATTGCTGCCCCCAATGTTGATCTAATAAAGACAAAATGTCTTGAGAAGAAGGATAAGGTAGGTGAAATACAGAATCTACTTCAACATTTAAACGTGACTGTTGTCGAAGACCTATATTTAGACTTGGCAAGTCGATATAAGGCATTTCTCTTACACCAGCACTAGAATTACCAACAAGAAAAGCAGAATTGGCTAAAATACTAAGAAAGTATTCAAAGTCAATAGATGGTAATATTCTAAAACTGCTACTATTTAAGGAAGAGTTGTAAATATCAATGATTTCACGTGATCCCAAGTCATTATTTGGTAAAATTACAATGTAATTACGTTTTGAACTTATTAATGCATCAACCATTGCTTGGCAATCATCGATTGTCTTTATGATATCAGTTGTAACAGGATGGTATAATACGATGCCATAATCCTTGAACAGAATGTCATATTTTAAACATGCATCTTGGAATGAGGGAAATTGCTTTTTTACAATAAAGTCAATATCAGATGATCCAATATTGTAGACATAATCAACATTTTCGCCAAATTTAAGTAGTACGTCTTTAGCATCATTACTACAAACAAAATGGTGATGAGAAAATTTAGAGATTGCATGGCGAATACTTTCGTCGATAGTACCCGACTGTTCTCCACCTTCTATATGAGCTACAATTATATTATTTAAACATGAAGATACACAAGCAGCTAGTGCCTCGACTCTATCACCATGGACAACGACAAGATCGGGCTGATGATCGCGAAGAAAAATATTAAAACCATACACACATTCAGAGAGAGCATTGGATGCGTCCTTTCCACGGGTTAAATTGTTAAAGATATGGCAAATATCGGGAAAATCTCTCATAACGGCAATATAAGTTGAGCCATGATTTATATCTAAATGCATTCCACAGATAAATATTTTTATGTCGTATAATTTTTCTAATTGCAAAGAGCAAATCAAAGGTTTAATTTTTCCATAATCTGCTCTCGTGCCAGTGACAAACACAATTTTTTTTAAATTATCAGGTTTACTCATGAATCACTTGCTAACATCTTCGGAGTTATTTGTTCATCAGCAGGAATTAATTGAACTGATTTCATATTAATTAATCTGAAAAAATCGTCTGCATTAAAGGGACCAGTACCCGGTCTTTTTAAACCAATATTTTCAGTCGTTAAAATTTCACCTGGCTGTATATCTGTCAAAGCAATTACTGATTGGAAAGCAAAATCACTAGTGACTTTTTCATCAATATGCGCTTCTTTATTTCCACCAAGCATTAACGGAATTCTTTGAGCATCGTCTAGTAATTTAGCCAAATCAACTTCATCCATCGAACAACAGATATCTGGACCAACACGCTGTTTATGATCGGTGAAATGGCGTTCAATTAATTGCGCACCCAATGCTAAAGCTGCATTGCAAGCAGTATTATCGATTGTATGATCTGACAAACCTATAGGGACACCATCAAACTCTCGCATTAAATCAAGCATACCACCAAGTCTTACATGTGTGTCGGGTGTTGGATACAGATTGGTTGTGTGCATTAGAGCATAATCGACTCCTGATGATTCCAAAACATCAACTGTTTTTCTAATACTATCGAGAGAATTCATTCCAGTGCTAACGATCATTGGCTTTTGGAAATCAGAAATCTTTTTAATCATAAGTCTATTATTACATTCTCCAGAACCAATTTTAAAAAATGGCACATCAATGATCTCATGCAAAAAGATAGCAGCCTCAAAAGAAAAGGGTGTTGAAATATACTCAATACCTTTAGATCTAACATACTCAGCTAAAATTTTTTCATCATCTAAAGAAATAGAATTCTCTGATATTACTGAGAATATATCTTTATCAGCATTACCAGGCAAAATTGACTTGGCTGCTTTAGACATCTCAGCACTTGGTATGTGAGTTTGATGTTTAACAAGCTTAGCGCCAGCACGCCACGCAGCATCAACCATTGAAAAAGCAACATCAAGGTTTCCACCATGATTGATGCCTATTTCTGGTATGATTAAAGGATGTTTAGGTGATACTGGCAAGCAATTTTTAAAATTATTAAGTTCAATCATGTAATTCGTTTAACTTCAAATACTTCAAAGATTCTAGATCCCTTGGAGTATCAATGTCAATGGGGTAAGGAATTGAAGTTACAAAGAAGTCGTCAGTATTCTGTACCTCTAAACCGACTTCAGATTGAATTCTTTTTACAGATGTTAAATAATAAGAACCGTCAGTAAAATACACATTTTTATCCTTATGAAAAAAATTTCTTTCAGACATTGTTAAATAATCGCCTGATTTTCCTGGAAGAAGAACAACTCCGTAAAGCATCTGAAAGGGATCCAAATTTCTTTCTGTAATTTGTATTAAATCTTTTATATATCGAAACGGTGACGTTGGTTGAAGCAAAAGAATATTGTCCTCCGATGAAAAATTTTTGAAATTTATCCAATGTCTTATGGTAGCAGTTGTACTAGTGGAATCTACGGAGAGCTCACTAGGCCGCGAGTAACTTGTATCAATACATGTATTCTCAGCTAAATTTAGTACATGCAAATCATCGGTTATTATAGAAGCAGAATGAACTAATTCATGTTTTAATGCTAATAAAGCAAAATTAATAGTATACTGAACAAGAGGTTGACCATTAACATCAACTTTATTCTTATCCTTTAATCTCTTTGATCCTTTTCTCGCAGGAATAGCTATGTGAATCATCGGTAAAAGAGTGTGTCAATTTTTTGAGCAAGATCAGCATATTCTTCCAAAGAACGAAGAAGAGATATTGGTATCGCAACAGATTTAGTTAAGTGCAAATAAGTTGATTCACTTAATGAGATATTTTCAGAGGACAGACAGTGATTCCAGTGGTAACTACAATGCCAATTGAGAGCATCGGGGACATTTTTAGTTCCAACACTCTCAACATTCAATAAATCTACCAACGCGGAGACTTGTTTGGTTGATAAGTTGCAAATAACAAGTGTGTCAAATGTTGGATTCATATCTGGATAAATTTTTCGCGCAAACTGAGAAATAAACTTAGATTGCATGAGAACATTGACTCTTGATTTATTTTCAGCAAGTATATAATCTATTTTTTTAAGCTGAGCTTGACCAACCGCCGCTTGCATTTCGGTTATCCTATAATTAAAACCAGGAATAGCAGCAGTATCGTTACCACGGCTACGACCAGCTAAGTTTAAATGGCCATGGTCATGATATTGACGAGACAAATCTGAATAGAGCTTGTTGTTAGTTAATAAGCAACCACCCTCGCCTGTCGTAATCATTTTGCCGAAATCAAAGCTAAATATGCCAAAATCTGAAAGTGTTCCAATATAGGAATCACCATGGGTTGAACCAACGGCTTCACAAGCATCTTCTAGACAATATAAGTTGAAGGATTCTGCAATGTTAATAATTGAAATAATGTCATCTGGATAACCCAGCATGTGAACAGGGACTATTGCTTTTGTCTTACTTGAGATTAATGATCTCAAGTGTTCCTGCTCCATGTACAGATTACTATCACAGGGGCAGATAATAGGAGTGGCCCCTACGTCAATGATAGCCTCAATAGTTGCTATAAAATTAAATGATGATGTGATTACTTCATCGCCAGGGCCAATATTCAACACTTTAAGAGCGATCTTAAGTGATGCCGTACCTGAAGATACAGGCAACGCTGAATTTACTTTAAAATAAGATTGTAGTGATTCCTGGAACTCTCTCACAAAATAACGAGAGCGAATATTATCAAAACCATGGGCAAATAATATACCTTTATTCTGGGAAAAAATACTTAAAAGATTATTTTTTTCATCCTCTCCAATCAGTTCATAGCCTGGCATTGTCACGATTTTTAGATACAACTTCATTATACCATTCAAGGTGACCTTCTTTAATATCTGTTTTTGATCCAAAAAAGGTCATACGTACAGCCCAGACACGTTCTGCATTTTTGGGAACATTAGTTGCAAAGTGTAGACTATGAGAATGATGCAAAAATGCTCCACCAAGAGTATGATCTTGAATAATTTTGAGTCCACTAAAGGAACTTTTACGCTTTGAATGTGAAACTTGCAAAGAAAATGCCTGGGCATTTGATCTTTCGTGATCATGCATAACACCAGGCACATTAGGTATGTACTTTAAATTACCAAAGTATGAAACTGACAAGGGGATAAATAAAGTGCAAGCATTTCCTTTCTTCAAACCATAATAGGCATTGTCTTGATGTAGTGGTATGTGTGAGCCACCTGGATTACGAGAATGAACTTCAATACTCACTAAGCGAATATCTTCTTTCATAATCGCCGAGACGATCTGAAGTACATTACTACTAATATACTGTCCGAATAAAGGGAAATTTTCGCTAAGAGGAAGTTCAAAGTATTTCACAAACTCTTTATCATTAACAATGTCCAAAACGAGCTTTCGACTGTCATGTCGATAAGTAGAAATAATTCTAGTTTCGTTACAATTTAAATAAGATTTTGTTTCTTCTATTAACTGATCTTCAAAAAGTGACGGCAAAAAAATTACCGACGTATTCCAAAAATCTTTACTATATTTTGATATATTCATCTTAAAAAGAACAGGTAAGTAGTTTGGTAGGTATATTCATCAGGGATACCCCTTGCCAATAATAATGTATTTTGGCGGTTTCTCACCGGTATCGTGATCAGTGATTGTCATGAAATCATCACATGAGCTAGGCAGCGCTGGTCGAGAGCTTCGATTAATAACAGAAGACATATAATGATCATTATTGTTGTTATTTACGTGCTGACTAATAACAAAATCCAGGCCTTGTTTATCGATGCCGAGCCAACTCAGAAGTAAATTATTATTTTTTGCAGGTTGACGCAAGTAAAAACTGTTTAATTTTATTGCATCTGTTCTTTTTATTCTACCATAACGAATTTCGCGACATAATTGATCTGTAACTTTTCCAAAACCATTCTTTGCAAACTTAATCTGATCATGAAGGGCTAAGTAGTGAATATCATCTACATGGTCATAAACATCGAACGTCCTAGAAGAAGAAGTAGATTTATAGCCATAATGTTTAACCATATTCAAATGCTGAGCCAATGGATCCCAACGAACATAATTACCCAAATAAATTCCTCGTACTCCTATACTACTCAAAGAATCCTCTGATGGATAGCGATACTGCCATACATCGCTGTCTTGTAAAGTATCAAAAGTGGACAGAAGATCATCGGCTTCATAACCCATCAAATCATGATCCTTACGGTAACGACGACTCATCTCAACTTCATGTAAATGGGAGAACATTCCAACCTGCTCCAATCCCTGATGAGCCCCCCATAGGATCAATGGCACGCCATGACTGAGTGCAGTTTGCACCGGGAAGACGCTTTGCCCTGCCAAGACTGGCCAATGAAAACTTCCAAATTCGCGAAGAGTAGTTCGAATAATTTTCTTAACCGAGAGCAAGTTTACATTCTGAATCAGAATATCGCAATCAAATCGACGTCTTAACTGGGCAAGATTTCGGATCCCGAGAGGTGTGTTGTAGTAACGATTGTAAGTAACTAAAAGAGGATTTAGCTTCAGGCGCTCCTTGACTAAATGCACGATAAAAAAAGAGTCACCAGCACCACTAACAGGAACAATGCAGTCATAATTACGACTATCCCTGCCACGGTAAGGCCTTACCAACTGTTCAAGTCGATCCCAGCGTTCATCCCAGTCAAGCTGGTCTTTTTCCTCATGGATACGGCAACCGCTGCAAATGCCCTCATCGTCCAAAATGAGACCGAGCGGATGACTAGTGTTGTAGAGACAACGCTTACAAGTTTTAACAGCTATTCTACTCATATTGTTGTACGTGGGGAATGAGGCCTCAGAGGTAGATCGGTGAGATTAGCCTTTAGGTGGCCAATCGCATGCTCACGGTAGTTCAGGCTATTACCAACTAATACCCCTGCACAGCTAGGTCGATTAAGCAATAAGTGAACCTGATCAGAAGTAGCCAAGCCACCGAAAGCAAGCAAAGGAAGCTTGGTCAGCGGCTCAATTGCATCTATAAGAGTTTCCTCAAAGCCTCTTCCGTAGCCCTCACCGTTTGTATCAATGACCAATAGTTCTGACACAGTCTCTTGAGCGAGGATTCTTAGAACTTCATCACTGATTGGCACTGCCTCTCTGCGTCGATAAAGCCAATGTCGGACGATTCCATGGGCATCGCTAACCAAAGGAAGAGCGGCGACAAGAGCCTGCACACCAACTATTCGTGCCATTGCTTGCACGGCAGAGGGATCAATTTGCAGAACAGTATCAAGTATGAGCCTTTCAGCACCGGCCTGTACAGCAGCTCCTGCATCAGCCTCGTTGTAAACACCACCGCCGTAAGTGAGAGGGGTTGAAAGTCCCAGAGCACTAAGCCGTTTGATAAGAGCGAGGTCAGGACCTTGGTCTCCGCGATCGATAACCAGTACAGCGATTCCATCAGCTCCCCAGCGATCCAGGTTTTCAACTAAACACTCAGGTCTACCGAGAGGAAGCCAACGCCTAAAGCCAAAAGACTGGACTGCCCAACCCTGACGTACCACTACGGTTCCGATCAGGCGTTTTCGAAGCATCAAGAAAAATCCTCACCAATGAGGCGCGCAAGAAGATCTAAGCCTGGAGCTTGACTCTTCTCTGGATGAAATTGAAGACCCATAACAGAACCCCTCGCAATCGCAGCAACAATCGCAGAACTACCTTCAGAAACACGACAGCTTGCAACTACAAAGTCTTTTGGCCCTTGATACGCATAGGAATGATTGAAGTACATCACCTCACGATCACTTTCTTGAAACAACGGATGCCCAGGAAGAATCTCCAAACCATTCCATCCAATGTGCCAGCGAGGCTGGCCGATGGCCTCCACAACGCCAGGAATCAAACCAAGACCAGCTGTCAATCCCATCTCAGTTGAGCTTTCAGCCAACAATTGCATCCCCAAACAAATACCGATAATGGGTCGTCCTAGCTGGGACGCACGGTGCAAATAGCGGACTAAATCAAGGGAATGCAAGCGTTCCATGGCCATGGGGAAAGCTCCAACCCCTGGCAGTAACATCACGTCTACTTGATCTAGCTGATCGATAGAGTGACTAACACGGGCACGGAACCCTAACTGCCGTACAGAGCGAAGCACTGAAGCGTGGTTGCCTACGCCGTAATCCACAATTCCAACTGTTCGACGCGCTTTATTCACAGGCCTAAACCAACACGAAAGCGGCGAGTAATAACACCATCAACGGATACATCGAATAAATCTCTATTGACGTTGACGTGAACCTGCTGCCAAAACTGCTCCACGTTAATACCGATGTACTCACAGAAACTCTCGATGTAATAGGAGCCGCAGCAACCATCGTATTGCTCAACAACGCTAATGCCCTCTTGACGACTCATTCGACCCATACGAATCTCCTCGTTGACATAATCTGTAGCCCGCCCGAAGCCAAATTTGTAGTACTTGATCATTTGATTAAGAGTAACCCAATCCTCATCTAGTGAGCTAACCCCATAGAGATCACCGGTTTTATCAGGGGTATCATCTCGAATTTGAAGGCCGTTAGCGCAAGAGTAAAGAGCATTGTTGACAAGTGACCAGTCCCCAAGGAACCAGCCCAAATAAACTATTTGCAAACCAGCAGAATCGAATTCCTTAGCATCGGGATAACGGTAAGCAATCAAATCCTGATCCTCGAAGCCCTCCTCCAACATCCAATCAAGACCACCACCACTCAGGGTATTCATGAAGCGGAGATTATTACCGTCATATCCTGATCGACCAAGTGTTTTTAAATCTCCTAACTGCAAACCAGGATTTTCTCCCCAGAGTATCAAGGGAATCTTGTAGTGAATCGCAAGCCGAGGTACAGCACTAAACAATGCAAGTTCAGTAGAACGACACCAGTTGGTAAAGCGCTTAAACGAAATCACCATCAATCGACGCCAAGTATCAGGAGCAGGTGCCAATATATGTACATCAAATCCAAGTTCAATCAAATTGGAAATATTATCGACTCCTCTCTGAGTAACCTGTTCTGGAGGATATGAGAGACAAACCAGCAATGGATTTAGACCAAGCTTGTCGCGCACCCAGAGAGCTTGGCGGGTACTATCTTTGCCACCACTGACGCCAATAATACAATCATGAAATTGCCCCTTACAGCGTGGGAACTGGAGTAGCAAATCCTGGAGGATCTCAAAGCGCTCTTGCCAATCAACGTCATTAAGCTGATCAAAATAATGGCAAGCTGGGCAAATGCCATTATCCTTGAATATGGTGTTGGGTCGCGTATCTGGCTGCAAGCAACGACTACAGTATTTCAAAACTTTTCTATAGAAGATTTAAATGCTGTAATTCGGATTGTGGCAATCGACAGGATGGCGCCCATGGTGGAATCGTGCTGAAGGCAGGAAGACCACAACTAAGTGCTGCGACAAGCGCCTGGGTTTCACAACCAAATGCCATATCAGCCCAAGCCAATGAATCTGCAAGCGTGGATGATTGATCTAGATGAATTGGCCAATTGCGACGAGCTTCTTGTATGAAAGAATCATACTTACCAGAAGGTTCACTTGGATGCGGCCTTAAGAGAAGTTTGTCAAGATTAGCCAGCGGAGCAATCCAACCCTGTTCCGATAATAGAGAAAGCTTCTGGAGCCAAAAACGCAAACCCTGTAATTCGCACTTTTCGTCGTTCCAAGGGCCTCCAGTCCAATGGGCATGTATCGGCTCTAAAAAATAGATAAGGCGACGAGCTGGATACTTCGGTGGATATAGCCTTAGGCTTGCAACTGATTGGCTCAAGTCAGTTATCCACTGATTAGGGAGCTGCAATACCGGCAAATCAGGGAATTCGAGCTGCGCCAAAGCTTTGGCTTCTGAATCAGCCACCCACAACTGATCAGGAAGCACTTCTTGTCCTGCGAAATTAAAACGCGATCGGTAATTGACCCAATGATCCAACACTGCGACACTTGGAATACCGCGCTGACGTGCCAGCACACGAGCGTTGTGCTCCAAATCGGAACTCCATCCAGTGCCACTGATAAGAAGGTGTGCATTCTCAATGCTGCTAGCGAGGGAGTAGCGAGGCAATGAAACTAAACAATTTGCAAAAAGTATCCGAGCAGGACCCTCTAAGCAAAGGCTAATTTTCTTCTGATATGGAGCCAACCAAGCAGCAATGTGACTGGCAGCACCAGCGTCATGCGCACAAACCGCTACACTGGCATCTGCCATTTTGCTAAGCGAAGCGGGAGAAATAAAGGAGATCAACAGTTTTTCCTTCGATTAACTCTTGCCGGAGACGAACTGCTTCAAGAGTCATGCCTGAATGTTCCATAATACGCACCATCGCCTCGTTTGATCTGGTAGTTCCACCAGTAACTTTACGCATTCCAGTCTCCTCTAGCAAAGATAAAAGCAGCGCCTCCCAAGCTTCGCGTCCGTAGCCTTTTCCCCAACATTTGCGATCTCCAATCATCAGACCAATATCGGCAGTTCCGTGTTGCGTTTGACGATAGATCGTTGCCGTACCAATGGGGCAACCATTAGTGCTTTGCTCGAGGAGCAGAAAACTGTTTTTGGTACCAGCGAAGCTCGCAACGTAAGCTCTACTGCTTTCAAATGTATGACGTCGAAATCGTTGATTGCTGAAGCGCGTAACTATAGGATCGTTCAACCAGCTTAAATAAGTATCAGTAATATCGACTTCTTTAAACTCTCGAATACGAATCCGGGATGTAGAAAGGATCAAAGTAACTGGTCCAAACTCAGGGGTGTACCGCGCCGATAGGCCTGTCGAGCCTTTCGACCCAACAAATGCTCCAAGAAATGCGGTGGGGCCCCATGACCAGGCCGAACAATGCGTAAATTATTGGTCGTGAAGGGCTCACCTTCAGCAATATATTCAGAAACGTAAATCGAACGGCGAAAAATTAAACTCTTACGCTCAGCATCGGTAGGGCCATAGCGAACTTGGCCCAGTGCTTGCCAAGCCCGCTCGGTCTCCTGTACTAGGGAAGCAAGTTCATTAGGCTCTAGTGAGAAAGCGCTGTCTACTCCACCATCAGCACGAGACAGGGTGAAGTGCTTTTCGATCACTGTGGCACCCAAGGCAACAGCACCTACGGCTACGCCTACCCCCATGGTGTGATCGGATAAACCAACCTGGCAACCAAACAGATCCCTGAGATGTGGGATGGTGCGAATATTAGTGTTAGCAGGCGTAGCTGGGTAAGTGCTTGTGCACTTGAGCAGAATTAGATCATTACAACCTGCTTCTGTAGCTGCTGCAACAGCCTGCTCAAGCTCGGCCAGACTGGCCATGCCAGTTGAAATAATCAATGGTTTTCCTGTGGTCGCAGCCTTACGAATCAAGGGGAGATGATTATTCTCAAAGCTGGCAATCTTAAAAGCTGGAACATCCAAATCATCTAGGAAATCAACTGCCGTCTCGTCAAATGGAGAGCTGAAGCAGAGCATGTCACGCTGTCGCGCTCTTTCCATGATTGGCTTGTGCCAATCCCAAGGAGTATGGGCTTTGGAATAGAGATCATGAAGATTCTGTCCAGCCCAAAGGCTTCCCTTATCTCGAATCTCAAAATCCCCACCGCGGACATTGAGTGTAATTGTGTCAGCAGTGTAAGTCTGCAACTTAAGGGCGTGAGCACCAGCATCTGCTGCTGCATCAACTATTGATAGGGCACGTTCAAGACTTTGATTATGATTACCACTCATTTCGGCGATTACAAATGGTGGGCTATCGACCCCAACGGGACGACCACCAAGAAGAATTGGAGATTGGCAATTAATCATTACTATGGTTCCGATTTAGTCTTAAATGGAAGAGATTGGGAGATTCCGACCAAGCTGCAAAATTCAGATATTGAAGTATCCCATTGTTGAGGCATAAAGCCAAGCCAATCGTTTAGATCCCTTGCACGATGCATTGTAGGAGATCCACGCTGCTTCCAACCCGAACATTCGCCAGACCTCAGATATCTCCAAGAATGAGAAAACAAATCCTCAATGGCAAGACGTTGTTTGTGATACAAAGAAGAAAAAGATTCATGACTATCGAAAAAGAGTGGCGTAACTTGCTGAAAAAGTATGTTTCCTGTATCAAGCCCTTCGTCCAGCAAATGTATCGTCACTCCGAGCGGCTTTTGCTCTAAAATTGACCAAAAAATAGGGTGAGCTCCTCTACAATAAGGCAATAAACTTATGTGTAAGTTAATGGCCTTGCAAGGAAAAAGAGATAGAATATCATATTTTATGATATGGCGATATCCATATGATATTAAAAAATCAAATTTGCCATCCTTACAGAATTCAGTTGTCACAGGTTCCTGAAAAACCACGTACTCATCATTAAATTTCTCCAAAGAAGAAATTATCGATTCACCGTAAGGCGAGAGAATCAAGACTTTCATAAAGGACCCAAGAAACTCTTAAGTTGATTAATAACACAACTCAATTCACCAATTCTAGGGAAAACCTTTCCATTATAAAAAGGATGTTTCCTACACAGAGACAAGTAAATAGACTCCAAATCACCCGAGACTGAATCCGAGAATGAATTTCGAAAACTCGATAGAGACTGAGCTTCTTTTATCTCGAGGCCGACATGATTAAACCCAAGCGCCCCTTTAACGCTAATCGAGAATTTATCGCCAAAAACAAAATCAAAAATTGCCTTAGTTCTTGATACATGATAGTCAGAAGTTACAACAGTCAAATCCAAAGGACAATTTTTTATATCCATAAGCTCACCAATACATATTCGTGTAAATATAGCATCTCCAACGGTGTCTCTAGAAAGGCTTTGACTAATAATTTTTCTAGAAAGAGTGGGATAGCGAGATAGCATATATTCCTTCATAGCATCCGCAATAGCTATATCGCAGTCAGACCTATAAGGCCATCCACACATAATGAAAAGGTCAAATTTTTTCTCAGCTTTAGTTTCGAGTAATGCTGCTAACTCAATTCTGGAAATGGTTTCAGCATTTAGCTCCCCCGATTCACTCATCAAGTTCGCCAAAACAACACAAAATTTAGTCATTGGCTTTAATAAACAAATTCAGGAGGACAACAGTAAAATTCAAAGCTAATCCCGATAAAAGCCAACAAAGGGACATAAAAAAATTCGCACTGGTTTCATGTTAACAAGGACTTACAAACGTAATTCTATCAAATCTTTTTAACATCAATAAGCAATTTGAGAAAAGCAAGCAAGAAAATTGGCCGTAAAAAATAAATACAACTTATACGCATTGACACTAGCAATTAACAAAGCTTACTACGGAAGATCACATAACTCACAATTTACATTAAAGCAATCGCCTTGATTTAAATAAATAACTTAAAAGGAAGCTTTTTGTACAGGCTCTTACTACACATGAATTCAACAAGATACGTCAAACAGAATGCTTACGCATAGAAAGACAAGGCTCCTCAATAAGAAACCAAGAAGCTATTGCTAGACAAAAGGATGAAATAAAATAAATTGTCGTAATAGCCATAGAAGTCTCCTCAGCAAAAGTAATCACAAGTATGTTTATAACAAGCGCATGATATAAATACAATCCATAAGAGATATCACCCGGAAGCTTAACCTTACAGCGGATCAAACCAATACCGACAAAGAAAGCAGCCATAGAAAAATTATTACAAAAAACCATGAGGAAGCCGGTTATACCAAGCAATTTAACCAGTGCGGAACATATAATCCCAGCGAATACAAGAATAAGACTTGTTCTGCGTTGACCTTGAGATTTAATCAAAAGAATAAAAGAAACACCAAATAAAAATTGACCTAGATAAGGAAGGATAGAAGTCTTCAAAGGCTTGAAAATATTAACCCCTGTCCAGGAGCCTGTCCATCACCAAAAAGATTCATAGACATCAGAATATATTGCAAATAAAAACTTAATAAACATACGAGTGCTAGGACTAAAAATGAAATTAGTCGACGTGTCTGTTTTGTCAAAGCAAATATCAAAGAAGATGCAATAGGGATGAGAATATAAAGCTGTAATTCAACCGGAATAGTCCAAAGTGAACCATTCATACCCCCAATCCCGAGATCACGTAGCTGATCAGGATTATAAAAAGGGAAAAAAGAAGCCTGCCCTATAAGCCATAGTATTCCTGAGGGTGATAGAGCAAAAGAAGCTTTTCCACAAAACAAAGCAATATTCCAACCTAAAAAAGTGGCTGCCCACAATGCAGGAAATATACGCAAAGACCGGGAAACTGCGTATGACTACCATCCTGATTCCATTGATCTATTCAGCCATGAGATAGTAACAAGAAAACCGCTTATCGCAAAAAAGATAGGAACACCTCGAAAAGAGAATAAAAATTAAAACGGTTCGGAAAGTTTAAACCCAAGATAACGGCTACCGTGCGCAATCAAAACCTGCAATGAGGCGTATAGCCGGACATAGTCCATTAAATTAGCACGATCAATACGTATCACTAGTTTTAAGAAAATAAGCGGTCAGTTGATATAAACACAAGAAAACTAACCTTTAGAATTTCGAAGCAAATTTTAGTGTTAAGATACATAGCACTAAACACTTAAATAGACACTCTGTTTTGCGTAATTAGTAAATCAACAAAATAGTTGTCATGACAAAGCTTTTTATCTGTGAAGATTAACATCAAGTAAACTATGCATAATTTCAGCACGCTTCCAGTCCTCTTCAGTATCGATATCTTGAACACGCCAACGAGGGAGAAGAAGCGGGCGACCTGCTTCGAATATATTAGATTTGCCAGCCCAAGTTTCAGGACTCGCCCAATAAAACTGACCAGCATCATGATAAGCCTCCTGAAGATCTTGACTACGTGCATTGAAATGTTCAGGATGAAACATGGCAGAGTTGCCGCATGAATCGATATAAATTGCCCTCTGAATCGGAAATGCGAAGGATGTGGCAGTAAAAACAAAACTACCTGTGGGCGCCTGATTCAAAAGCTGAGCAGCAGTCACCAAATCATCCGGCTGCACAAACGGAGCAGTGGCATACAAACAGCAAATAGCATCTGGCAGAATTTTCTGTTGATTACACCACTGAACGGCGTGCCTCACTACAGCCTGAGTTGTGGCGTGGTCATCGGACAGATGGGCTGGCCGAATAAAAGGTGTCTCAGCACCATAGGTCCGCGCAACGGCTGCGATTTCCTCGTCGTCAGTACTTACAATTATGTGATCAAAACAACCCGATGCTCCGGCAGCATCAATTGACCAAGCGATCATCGGTCGACCGCGAAATGCACGAATGTTCTTGCGAGGAATCCGCTTACTACCACCGCGTGCAGGAATTAGAGCAACATTCATCTTTCAGGCTCCAGGTGAGACCACACCTTGCGGAAGGCAGCAATCACCTGATCGATCTCGCTATCCGTGTAAGGGTGGGAACAAAGGTTGAGCGCAAAAAAAGTGCGGTGATGCAAGTCTTCAGCCACTGGACAAAGGCCAGGACTATATCTAACAGAGCTATCTCCCCGCACAAGACCACACCATGGAAAACCTTCGCTCCCATACGCAATTCGATTACGAAATAAGGGGTTGAGATGAATGCACTGGTAACCAGCCATTAGCGCTGAAACACCCTCAGCACGTAATGCATCTACGATCCAACTACGGGAATGCCCGAGGCGCTGCACGTCGAGGATCATTCCGAAGACGTAGTAAACATGAGTGGCATCAGGAGAAATTTTGGGCAAAGACAGACCAGACAAATCTCCCAATCCTTCACGCAAACGCTCAGCAGCACGTTGTCTACTACCGACTAAAGTAGGTAACTTTCGTAGTTGTTCCCTCGCGATTGCTGCCTCGATCTCCCCAAGGCGGAAATTGTGACCAAGAATATTACACAGTTCGGCAGGGTCATCAGTATTAATCACAGCTTCACCATGGTTACGAATTAACTTCATGCGTTCTGCCAAGCGATCATCGTTGGTGACCAGCAAACCGCCCTCTCCACAATGGATATGCTTGTGGTAGTTGAGACTAAACCCACCCACATCTGCACAGGTTCCTGCAGGTCGCTTAGCAAGATATGCGCCAGGTGCCTGAGCAGTATCTGTAAGAAGAAAAAGATTGTGACGATCTGCAATCGAACGCAAAGCAGGAATGTCGGCGCTCTGACCAAAGATATCAGCGCAAATAATGGCACGAGTGTGAGGAGTAATCGCCTCTTCAACGCTCGAAGGATCAAGATTAAAAGTTTCAGGGTCAATGTCCGCAAAAACTGGGATCCCGTTCCAATGCAGGATCGCAGTAGCAGTTGCCACCATCGTCCAAGGAGGGACAATCACTTCATCACCGGGGGCAATTCCAATAGCACCAACGGCAGCGACTAAACCAGAAGTCCAGGAATTCACTGCCACTACATGCCGCACACCGAAGCGCTCGGCCGCCTCTAGCTCCAAAGCCTTCACCTCAGGACCACCAAGGAAACCAGGGCCTGGAGCACCAATAAATGCAGACAGGACACCGGAACGGAGAACCCGATTAGCAGCGGCTATCTCTTCATCTCCCAGACTTCGATAAGGCGGAAATGCATCAGTGATAACCGGCGTACCACCGTTGATAGCTAAAGCGTTAGCGACAGGCATTCAGAACACTCTCAAGCAATTCCAAGGTGACAAAACCTTCATTGATATTGCAGTGTATCGGCACAATGGAAGGCTGCTGAAGGTGACACACCAAATTATCCAGAACATAATGCTGGTAATGCTCCATGCCAGATGGAAACAGCTCTGGTTCGGCCATCAGAGGCCTATGAGTATCACCCGCTGATGGCTCACCAAGTCGCCATCGCTGAACGCTGCGTCCATCATTGGTCCAAAGTAAACGTCCCTGGCTAAACCAAAGATCTAGCTCACCAGCCCGCAGTCCTACATTACCAATATTTTGAACATACAGAACAGCGTCGTTGTGGGAAGCCGCGGCTAGCGCGAGCGAAGCCTCCTGATCAAAGCCAGCAAAACTAGGGCCTTGCTCCAAAATGACACCGCTGTGCAATGGACCCAGCCAAGCCTCTGCGAGATTCACAAAATGAGAACCGTTGCTCAGCAAACCTTTGCCATACACCAGACGCCCGTGTAACAACTTGCCAAGATAACCTGCATGGAGCTGAAACTTAAAATCCAACACCACCGGCAAGTAGCGTCGAATGTAGTTCACAGCTACCATCATCCTGGGTTGTCGAAGGCATACCTGACGTAAACGATCAGCCGCATCAACATTGATCGCGACAGGCTTCTCCAACAACAAAATGCGAGGTCTGCATTGCTCCAGCAACTGCTCCACCAAAGACGGCTGGAGGGCAGGCGGCACGGCCACCACAACCAAATCAACCTTACATAGCCCAAGAACCTCAAAACACTCTTGTAAATCAGAGAAAGAAGGGCAGTCGTAGACGAAACTGAAACTTTGCCGTGCACGAGGAGACGGATCTACCGCAGCTACAAATTCCACCTCGGGATGGCAAGCCAACGCACGGGCATGCGTCCAAGTGACCTTCCCGGAAAAAGGCTGATCTTGCCGGAAAGGTTGATCAAGGTCGTAACCACAGCCCATCTGCCCCAAACCCAGCAGAAGGGCCTTAAACCGAGTCATTCGAAACCCTGCTGTTTCAGCAGAACTCGTAAGCAATACAGCACGCGATCTTGATCTGCCTGAGTCATATCAGGGAACAACGGTAAACTAAAACTTGTTCTGGAATAGAGTTCAGCCGAAGGAAAATCCCCAGGATTGAATCCTAAGCGGCGATAATGGGGTTGTAACGGAATCGGCCAATAGTGCAATTGAACGCCAATATGAGCATCCCTCATGCCTTCAAACAAAGCTCGGTGTTGTTCTGGGGATGCGTCAGGAATGTTCACCACCGCCAAGTGATAGGAACTTCTGCAATTAGCCGGCTCTTCAAGAAATCGCACGGGCCATCCATGAATCAGTTGTCGATAGCGATCCATAAGCTCATGGCGCCTGTCGACAATCTCGGTTAGTCGCTGCAACTGGCTGAGTCCAAGACTGGCCTGCAGATCCGTAAGTCTGTAATTAAACCCGAGATCTTGCTGCTCGTAGTACCAGGGCCCAGGAGAAGTATGCTCAAATGAATCACGATTGATGCCGTGAGAACGCAACCGCTGCAATCTTTCCACGAGCTCAGGATCTCTACTCATTGCAGCTCCACCCTCAGCGGTAGTAATGATTTTTACAGGGTGAAAGCTGAATACTGTGATCGCGCTGTGGTGACAACAACCCACCGGTGCGCCGGCAAAACTCCCACCGATAGCGTGACTGGCATCTTCGAGGATCCGAAAGCCATAACGATTCGCCAACACCGAAAGCTCATCCATCGGACAGCTGGTTCCAACCAAATGCACTGGCACCAACACCTTGGGCAAGGTGCCTTCGACCTCAGCCTGCTGCAAGCGCTTCTCAAGTAAAGGAACGCTGATCAGGGCAGTGGCTGGGTCAATATCAACAAAATCAATGCGGGCACCGCAATAAAGCCCGCAATTAGCACTAGCTACAAAAGAGATAGGACTAGTCCAAAGACGATCACCAGGACCAAGCCCCAATGCCAAGCATGCCGCATGCAATGCGCTAGTGGCACTATTAAATGCCACTGCATGGGGGACCTGACAAGCATTCGCGAGTGCTGCTTCAAACGCAGGTACTACTGGCCCTTGCGTAAGGAAATCCCCACGCAGGCAATCTAGTACAGCTTGCTCATCCTGAGCAGTGATGGTTTGCCGTCCGTAGGGAATGAAAGGTTGCAGCACAATGTCGATCAGTATGGCTGAAAGCCTGGATCCACATGCTTACGGATTAGCTCTCTCAACTGCACCACACTGAGAAATTCAGTGTTGCTGCCAGAATTATAAGCAAATCCTGGAGGAACAGGCTTTAGAGGCAATCCAGCACTCTCATAACGTTGCTGAATGGTTCCATCGCTTGGCAAGATTGCATAATAATTTCCAAGATCAAAAGTGCTGAAGCTGTCAGAGGCAGTAATCATTTCCTCATGGATCTTCTCACCAGGCCTAATGCCGACAATGGGTTTATCACAGGAGGGACCTATAGCTTCAGCAACATCCAATATTCGGTAACTAGGAATCTTGGGCACGAATAACTCACCACCCAAGGCCCTCTCCAATGCCCATAGCACCATCTCAACACCTTCGCTTAATGAAATATTAAATCGAGTCATATTAGGATCTGTTATAGGCAAAGCGCCTGCTTTGCATTCATCCAAAAAGAAAGGTATTACTGACCCTCGAGAACCCATGACATTGCCATAACGCACTACTGAAAATCGCAGATCACGATTTCCAATGATATTATTAGCAGCAATAAAAAGCTTATCCGAACAAAGCTTAGTCGCACCATATAAATTAATAGGTGCAGCGGCTTTATCTGTACTCAAAGCAATTACTCTGTTAACACCAGCGTCAAGACAAGCCTGAACAAGATTCTCGGCACCAAGTACATTTGTATGAACGAATTCAATGGGATTATATTCTGCAGCAGGCACTTGTTTTAAAGCTGCCGCGTGTATGACAACTTGGATATCTTCTAGAGCTCGAGTCAAACGACTACGATCCCTCACATCACCCAAGAAAAAACGTAACTGAGGGTAATTACTCTTAGGATAGAATTTTTGCAGCTCCCATTGCTTAAGCTCATCTCTACTATATACAACCAAACGCTGTACTGACGGAAATCTGCTCAATACTTCCGAGATAAAAGCTTTACCGAAACTTCCGGTACCACCTGTCAAAAGTATGCTGGTGTAACTTTCCATAGATCTATACATAATTTAGATTGAGCGATAATCAGAAATTTTAGTATGATCGGCGACCGAAATCAAAGCGCCATCTGCAAGTCTAATAACACGGTCACAATTATCAAGTGTACTAAGCCTATGCGCAATCATTATGATAGTGAGTTTTTCACTTAAACCGTCAATTGCTTCCATGAGGCTTTTTTCTGTTGGAGTGTCTAGCGCACTAGTGGCCTCATCAAAGATTAAAATCTGTGCATTCTTATATAATGCGCGAGCTATGCCAATTCTTTGACGCTGACCTCCACTTAAACGCATACCACGCTCACCAACGAAAGCCTCATAACCTTGAGAACCGCTTTCAATAAATTGATGTATCTGTGCCTGCTTGGCAGCTTTATATACTCTACTCATATCAATTTCATTACGAGGAACTCCAAAGGCAATATTCTCAGCAATAGTGCTATCAGCCAAGAAGATGCTTTGGGGTACATGGGAAATTATAGAGCGCCAAGAATTAATTCGATCAGGATATTTAGGATCATGAAGGTCAATACCGTCTATGAGAACCCTTCCCGAAGAAGGAACTAGCAGGCCCATTAAAATATCCAATGCAGTACTCTTTCCACTTCCGGTACTACCAATCAAACCAATACGTTCACCTCTTCTTATTTCAAGATCAACACCACTTAATACCTGAGTTTTCTCAAGACCGTAACTAAAATAAACTTGCTCTAAACAGATACTTTTACTCAGCTGAAGTGGTTTAGAAGCATTAAACTGGGCAGGCAACGGTTGATTAAGCAATTCCAACACAGAATTGAGAGCAGAATCGCAGCCCTTCACTACTGACCAGCCACTATAAATTTGCTGCAAGGCAGGCAATAAGCGTTGTGCCCCAAGAGCAAGAGATCCTAACAATGGAATAGTGCCATTACTGCTTCCGTTTTGGAAAACAAGTATTCCTCCAAGTAATGCAATTCCCACCATACCGACAGCCTCAAGAGCAAATCGAGGAAAAGTACCAATGAAGGCATTGTTTGCTTGTAATAGACGCTGAGGGAAGTCGGCCTGTTGATAACTAGATACATAATAATACTGAGTACCATCAAGCAATACATCACGAATAGCACCTAGGCCTTCTTGCAAAGCCTTCAACTGCTGAGTCGATGCTTCAACAATTTTTTGACTGTTGAGACGCAATTCTCTACGAGTTAGGAAAGCAAGTATCCCATAAGCTCCACCAAAAATGAACAGCCCAGAAAGAGCTACAGGTGCATTAATTAATAACAAACCTATAAATAGTCCAGTGGCTACCATGCTAGATGTTGCTATTTGGAGCAAAGAACTAAAGGCAGAAACTGTCTGAGAAATATGAACGGTAGCAGCAGTGATTACTGTCGCACTATTTCGCTGTACATGAACAGCATATGGTTGATTTAAAGTGCGCTGATATGCCTCGCAGCTCAAATCAGACCCAACAGCTGCTGCAAGCCTGCCATTTAACCATAAGTTAGTGAGTCGAACTAATGCTGCAAATATCGACGCAGCCGCAAAGATCAAAGTAACTGGAATAAGCAAATCATTGGCTGATGTGAAGCCAAGAGGCACAGCTAAATCTTTGACAAGAGGATGCTGCCATAAACGACTTGGATCGCTTAGTACTACCAAGAACGGCATCACTGCTCCCAAGGAAACAAGCTCTGCACCTGCGCTTGCAAACATTACCAGTAATAGCAAAGCAATCTGCTTGCGTCGAACTAGCGCAATGTGGCCCCAAATACCGACAAGAACAGATCGGGTTGACAATTTTGGCTGCTGAATGAGGGAGGGCTGCATAGTCAATTCTTGATCTCTAATTTTAAATGTAAGGGATTGCACTCAAAAAAAAGCTGTGCAAAATTATCTTTGTCGGAAGAAATATCTGCCGACAGATAATTTTTGGGAAGATTTCAAAGCTTGCTTGCATCTTACCTGATAAATTTTTAATCGCTTGAAAGTCAAAACAATGCAATTAAGGGCTCTTATCTGAAGAATAACCTGCTGGATTAGAACGCTGCCATGCCCAACCATCTAGACAAATCTCGTACAGATCACGTTTGGTTTCCCAACCCAAATGCCGTTTAGCAAGACTGGGATCTGCAATGGTAATTCCAACATCACCGCTTCTTCGCTGAGTGATCACATAAGGAATCGATTTACCGGAGGCTCGAGCAAATGCCTCGATTACATCCAGAACAGAATTGCCCTGACCACTCCCCAAATTCAACTGCAACAACTGATCACCACCGGCAAGCATTCTATTCAAAGCAGCTAAGTGACCTTCTGCCAAATCCATTACATGGATATAATCTCTGATACCGCTGCCATCAGGAGTGGGCCAGTCCCCACCAAATACCTGCACTTGATCACGTTTACCAACCGCTACTTGATTAACAATGGGAAAGAGATTGTTGGGAATACCATTGGGATCTTCACCAATACGACCACTATGATGAGCACCCGCCGGATTGAAATAACGAAGGCAAGCGATGCGCCAACCTACCTCACTTGTAGCAACATCACTAAGCATCTGTTCAACCGCAGCTTTAGTAAAGCCATAAGGGTTAATTGGAAGTATCGAAGCACTCTCAGCGATAGGCGATAATTCGGCATTACCATAAATAGTAGCGCTGCTGCTAAATACCAACGTTCTGCAATTATAGGATCTCATCATGGCTAGTAAATTTTGACTACCACATACATTATTATCCCAATATTTGAGCGGTTCGACAATTGATTCCCCTACTGCTTTTAGACCAGCAAAATGAATCACTGCATCGATACCATTACCTGTATTAGTTGCCAATGAAAAGGCCCGTTCTAAATCCGAGTTAAATCGAATATCACCTTGTATAAATTTTAAGCGGTCTTCGGCTTCCGGCCCAACCAGTTCAACAACACGACGCAATGCCTCTGGAGAGCTGTTGGCGTAGTTATCGATGACAACTAAATCATAACCTGACTCCAGCAGGACTAGGCAGGTATGACTCCCAATGAAGCCTGCACCGCCCGTGACCAAAATCTTGCTCATGATTCAGTATCCATCATTGCCTGGCTCTGTACCAGCCTCAACGAATAATCCATTGTTATGACCGAGGAAATGACTTAGTAGCTATATCAGACTTCAGCAGGGACTTGTATGGCAAATCCACCTTGTCACTGACGTCGTGTGTCATAAAGTTCTTAATCAAACCAACAAAGGGCCTCACAGATGAATTAAGCACAGTTTTAGGGTGGCTCAGCATACAGTTAAAATCTTCAACGCACCTCTAATAGCCTCCCTAGTCCAGCCACCCCATCCACCCAATGACTTGCCAAAAGCTACAATACAAAACACGTAGTAGATCAAGCATGACGCTTTCGTCAGGGACATTGATTATTTTGAACTATAAGACACATCTTAACAATTCTTCTCTTTGTGTGCAGCCCCACGCAAAGACATTTAAATTAAGTTATTGAATGTGTTGTCCAAGGTGAACAGATAAACTTTTACTCTGCTCACAGGCCGTCTTCCCAGAAAGTTTCATTAAAATTTTGGGACGCTCAGGGATAAGCTCAAAAAACAATCTGAAAAAACTTTTAAAGCTCAGGTAAATTAATTTATATCAATAAAATTTAGTCTGCCGGAAATATCTACTTTTTGACCTACTTAAACGCAGCAACATGTTTACGCCTACAAAGAGAGCAAGCAATAACGGAGGCAGACCATCTAAACTTGGAGGTAAAATTATTTAGAAACAAAAACGATTATAGCCACTATTTGTGGAATAATGTTTACCAGCAAGTATTTTAAAAGAAAAAGCAATAAGGAAAGAATCTTCTCAAAAGACAGCAAACACTGATTAAATATAGGTTATAGCAAGCGGTTATCCAAAAAGATAACTTTGCACTCACCGTCCAGGCCAAAGGCCTGGACGGTGAGTGCAAAGCTTTGAATCAGGAAGATAATGGCTACACATATATGAAATAACACCAAGTAGCAGTGGAGGGGAAGCCAAATCTAATGTATAAATTGTTTGTTCAAACTTTCCAGAACCAATACAGGACTCTAGGTTTGTAGTCCATTGCAGGTGAACAAAGCAACGACGAGTCATTTCACGCAGACTTATGCATTAAATAAACAGTCAAATAGATCCCGACATCAAAGAAGCAATTGAGGTCTTAGAAGACACACCAATAGAGTGTCCTAAATTAGGCTGCGTCAGCCTTGATGCTCTTTTCAAAAGACGACCTATGGAACTTCCGACATGCCTAGACGAGGGCACAATCAACATAGCTATCCCTGAAAAGGCTTCTCAAGTTTGAGTTGGCAGAACTAGCACACTCTCCCTCAAACCCTCCTATAGCTAGAAATTCTTCACCGAGTAGAGACGAGCCAGCTGAGAGCCTGACTACAAGCAGGGGGTTTAGGGTCGATCGAATCATATTTTGAAACGGTGTAAAAACGATGAAGTGATTAAACCCTGCTTCTCCATCGGAACTGTCGCTGCAGGCTTGTTGATATCAACTGTGTCAATCCGGGCGCAACCAGCACCGTCAGAGACCAGTCGCACAAAGCCTCTCACCAGCGTAGAGCGCAGTACCGTAACATTTGACGAGTACATCCTCGGTCCCGGTGATGGGCTCAAGATCGAGTTGTTGGATCTGCCTGAATTCAGCGGAATCTTCAGCATTGGACCAGACGGAACCATGTACTTACCTCGGTTGAGAGCCCTCTACGTAGAAGGTCTTACTATTGAGGAGCTGCGTCTATTTCTAACCGAACAGTTTCGGACTTATGTGCGTGAACCAGAGGTATATGTCCGCCCGGTAAGCTATCGACCGATCCGCGTTTATGTAGGAGGCGAGGTCAAGCGTCCGGGGTATTATTCCTTAATCAAAAATCAGAAACTAGAACAAATCTCAGAGTCGGCCGAACAATTTGCACTCAACAGTTCTTCAACACTTCGAACACGCGGAGGCATAAACCAGCTGCCAGGAAGAGCTACTACAGCAACTAGTATTTCAGGCTTAAGCACTTTCGGCCTCCAATTCCCCACAGTTTTCGACGCAATACAAGCTGCTCAAGGCATCACTCCATTTACGGATCTATCCAAAGTGCAAATCACCCGACGTCAAGCCGCCAGTGCCGGGGGGCGACGCATACGTACCAACCTTGATTTTCTATCACTAATCACCAAAGGCGACGAAAGCCAGAACATCCGATTATTTGATGGCGATGTGGTGAACGTAGCCAAAAGTCCTACTGTCCGACGTGAACAGCTACTCAAAGCCGGGCAGACCAATCTGACTCCTCAATTTATGGAGGTGTACGTCAGTGGAAGGGTACAAAACCCAGGTGCAGTCATACTTCCCCAAGGATCATCCTTAGTGCAGGCCGTTGACCTAGCAGGAGGTACCAAGCTGCTGCACGGCAAGGTGGAATTCATACGCTTCACCCGCGAAGGAGAAATTGACCGCCGCGTGTTCGGCTTCAAAAGCGACGCTCCCGTAAATGACTACAGAAACCCAGTGCTAATGGCCGGTGATGTGGTACGACTGCGCGAGTCTCTCGCCAGTGCCGGCATCGAAGTTCTCAATGAGATAACCGCTCCAGCTGTTGGTTTGTATTCCGTTTATTCGATTTACCGCGATACCCAGCCATGACAACACCACAAGAGCTACCTTCCCAACAACTGGACAACGACGAAATTGATCTTCGACAGGTCGCTGCCGCCCTAGGTCGTCATTTAAGACTAATCGGGGGCATTACTGCTACTGCTGCTCTGATCAGTGGCATCTACGCCATCACCCGTAAACCTGTCTGGGAAGGTCAATTTCAGATTGTGTTGGAAAACCAAAACGCCTCGGGCGGGGGGGGCTTGGCACTATTGGCGGAGGCGAATCCCTTGATAGCTGGGCTTGCCGGAGTGAGTGGTGGAGAAAGCTCGCTGGAAACAGAAATCAAGATCCTCGAAAGTCCTTCCGTACTCAAGCCCGTTTATGACTTTGTCAAAGCCAACAAAGCGGCTGCAGGCAATGACGTAAGCAAATGGTACTACAGTAATTGGATAAAAAATCTCAATATTGAACTCGTAAAAGGTACCACAGTCCTCTCTCTGGTTTACCAGGACACCGATAAATCATTGATCCTGCCGGTGCTGAAAAGGATCACAAACACCTATCAAACTTACTCAGGGAAGGATCGTCGCCGCGGGCTCAATCAGGGGGTGGACTATCTCGACCAGGAGATTGAAAAACTACGGCAGCAATCCGCCACATCAATGCACGCCGCTCAGGCCTACGCCTTGGCCAATGGTTTGGGCATTCAGGACGGCATGCCTGCATCATCTAGCGCTAGCGGGGTTACTAGTAGATCGGTGGAGGCAAACCGTGAAGCAGCACAGAACGAGGTGAATGCCTTGCGACAGCGCATTGCAGCAGCCCAAGCCTCAGGCAATACAACTCTCTATAAAGCCCCACAGCTAGAGGCCAATTCCAACGTTTATAGCCAGCTTCAGCAACTGGAAACTCGACTACAGCAGAAATCCGCATTGCTAACACCTCAGGATCAATCCATCCAACGCTTACAACGCGAACGAAGTGGACTGATCGCATATATCAACCAACAAACCATTGGCCTTTTACAGGGGGAGTTGATCACAGCTGAAGCGCAACTTGCCTCCCTTTCTCGCCCAAGAGAGGTGGTACTCAAACACCGTGAGCTGGTGAGAGAAGCATTAAGAGATGAAAAAACACTTGCGGAACTTGAGGTACAACTGCAATCACTCAAACTCGATAAAGCCCGACAAACAGATCCTTGGGAGTTGATTTCTACTCCCACTGTTTTGGACTCTCCCGTTGCTCCTCACAAAAAGCGGATGGTCGCTCTTGGATTTTTAGGAGGACTTGTATTGGGCTGCGGAGCAGCGTTGATACAAGATCGGCGAAGTGGATTGATCTTCAGTGAAGATGAGATTAATGCTTCTCTTCCAGGCCCTTTGCTAGAAAGGATTTCGATCCAAAACCAAAATTCATGGGAGCATGTTCCAGAGTTGCTTGCGAAGGGACCGCTTGAAGGACAAGGCTCCGTGGCCTTAGTACCTGTCGGTAGCCCCAGCCAAGAAGGAGTGAATGCACTCGGGCAAAGCTTGCGTAATGCCCTTTCAAACCGCGATTTCCTGATCAGCAATGATTTGCTGAAAACTCGTGACTTCTCGCACCAAATCTTACTGGTTCAAGTTGGTGCAGTTACAAGAAAACAATTGGCCCAAATCAGACAAAGCCTTGCGTTGCAGGGCGCTCCAGTGGCTGGATGGCTGATGATTGATCCGACCACTGCATCGACGTGAAGACGATGGCGGCCCCACAAGCCCGCATGGCAGTCGCAAAAAGGGTGACATCCAGTTGCAGGAAGCGGTGCTGAAAGGGCGTGATCGTGCCGCCATAGGTTCCCAACGGCGGCACTCCGTTGTCTGGATCCATCACCAGATCATCCACGTCGTACCAAGTGGGAAGACCAGCGAGATGCGCCGCATCGATGGCACTGAGCACCGATGCCGTTGCAGGCAACCGACAAACGATGACGGCATCCGCCCAGACCAGGGATTCGGTCCAATCCCACTGGTCCATCGTCTCTCGCAGAACAATGCGGACAGATCAACCCAGCGCTTCCAGCTGCTGGCGTTTCTGTGCCACTCGGTAGAGGAAACACTGGGGCAAATCATCACTCGCGAACAACAGCCAGTGGCGTAACGGCCTGCTGTGGCGTGGTAACGGATTCAAGCCGGCTGTCAGCTTGCGCCGGCATTGGACCAGGGCCTCCAGGCCTTGCTCACGAAGCTGATATCCCTTTTGCACAAGTTGAGCGTCACCATGCTGAACCAACAACTGCGGAAAACTCAGCAGAGCAGCACTGAATCGCTCCATATGTACCTCCAGAACTGGGCGCAGCTTCTGCAGCGCAGTGGAAGACAGGGTGAGAGATTGCTCCAACAGTGCAGGACTCCTCAACCAGTTGGAACTGTTGCATTGCAAGGCAAGTCTCAGCTGCTCGGGTTCACCGGTGGCATCTGAATCGGAATGGACGCCAAGACGGCATTGCTTCAACTGATCAAACAGCCGTTTGTGTTTGCGTTTCGGCGGTTTGATGATGTGAAGGGCAGCAACCACAGCCTTCAGCAACCTGGCAGCACGGCCCTGATCTTGCGGAGGCTGTTCATCCAGACGAGCAGCAACACAGAAAATCCAACTCTCCAGCCAGACATCCCACTGCTGGTGCTCACTGGCTGAAGGAAGGAGCCAGTGCTGAAAAGGAAGCTCCCGCAATGCTGTTTCCAGTGGAGCATTACTTGGCTGGATCAACTCAAGTAATAACAGCGCGATCAGAGCGGTTCGGCGGGGAACCGGGTTGGACATTGCCTCGACAGA
>Ga0160423_10000114_pt1 | contig 57097 bp, 55 predicted proteins | sample CRUFie14St8metaG_FD_108191 | JGI IMG/M metagenome (GOLD analysis project Ga0160423, IMG submission 108191) | Marine microbial communities from the Costa Rica Dome - CRUD Field 142mm St8 metaG | ecosystem: Environmental > Aquatic > Marine > Oceanic > Photic zone | place: Costa Rica: the Eastern...
AAATGACCGCGATCCGTGAGTATATGCTGGGTCTGGCCGATGCGGAGAATGTAAAAGGTCGACTCAAAGAAACGGGGCACGAGGAAATTGAATTCTACCGGGAGAAGGAAGCATTGGATGGATTCCGGAAAATAAACGGCATCAGTTAACTAACTGCAGTTGACTCGACACGAATACGGCCTAGGAAGAGGGAAACTCGACACAGAAAACCCAGATTTCACCGATGCGGAAGACATTTGAAATCAGCGACCGGTTTATTGAGGCCGGTGACGCCAATGAATTATTATACGAGCCTCTGGGAGGGGACTTGACCTTTCGGAGGACGCGTCGTTATGAGATCGATTTCGAGGGCGAGGAGAATAACCTTGTTTCTTTCGTTGAAAAGACCTTGAGAGATCCGATCAGTCAGGATCTCAAGAAAGGTGAAGATTCCGCCTTTACGGCTTTCGCTTTTGTTCTTGAATATGGGATGAAGCCTGGAGCCCTTGATCTCGAGAAAGAAGCCATACTTAGCTACTATCGTGGCATCGAAAATCCTGGGTTTGAATTGAAGGAACTCAACATACGGCAGCGTATCTATTTGTTTGGTAATAGCGGGGATGAATCGGACCGATTCATTCGCGACATCTGCAACTACGCTATTCACAACTGGAGTGTCATCCTAGGCGAGAAGTAATATGTCTGAAACTGAATCTATTCTCGACCAGATTGCTGAGGCTCCAGCGGACCACTACCGGATTCTCAAGATATCTGATCTCGATGGAGATAGGCTTCTGGAGCTCAGTCAGTTCATGCACCTTTCACTGTCCAAGGAGGACATGCTTGCTGTTCAAGAGATTTACAGAGAGTGGAACAGAGAGCCCACAGACGTGGAATTAGAGGTGATAGCCCAGACATGGAGCGAGCACTGTAAGCACCGTATTTTTGGAGCTGACATTGAGCATGAGACAAACGGTAAAAAAGAAGCGGTGAAGTCGCTTTTTAAGACATACATCTACGACGTCTCGAATCGCATTTTCGATCGCAAACCGGGCTTTGTTCTTTCAGCGTTTCATGATAATGCCGGGTTTATCAAGCTCGATGAAAAACTGGCCATTTGCCTGAAGGCTGAAACTCACAATCACCCAAGCGCCATCGAGCCTTATGCCGGTGCCAATACTGGGATCGGTGGTGTTGTTCGAGATATTCTCGGAGCGGGTAAGGGGGCTAAACCGATTGCCTCACTGGACGTCTTCTGTTTTGGCGCTCCAGACACGACGATGGACAACATCAAAGCGGATGACGTGCTTCATCCGCTCGGGATCATGCGAGGCGTGGTGCGGGGAGTTCGTGACTATGGAAACCGAATGGGTATTCCAACGGTGAGCGGTGCAATTCAGTTCGATAACTCCTACATATACAACCCGCTCGTCTATTGCGGTACAGCAGGCTCGATTCCCATCAAGTATATTGACAAGGAAGTCGGGGCTGGAATGAAAGTAATTGCTGTGGGGGGGCGCACGGGTCGGGACGGGCTCCACGGGGCGACTTTTTCTTCTGCCGCCCTTGATACCGAAAGCCACGAATCGGATCAACAGGCAGTTCAGATTGGCAATCCGATCGAAGAAAAGAAAGCCGCTGACTTTGTCCTAGCTGCTCGCGATGCCGATTTGATCGAGTTTATCACTGACTGCGGTGCGGGTGGCTACTCCAGCGCTGCTGGTGAAATGTTGGAAGAATGCGGTGGCACGATCAATCTCGACAATGTGACCCTGAAAGAGCCCGGCATGGTGAGTTGGGAAATCTTCATCAGTGAGAGCCAGGAGCGAATGGTGCTGGCGGTCAAAGAAAAGTCGATGCAGGAATTGCAAAAACTCGCCGACCTTTACGAGACGGAGTTGATTGTTTTGGGTGATGCCGACGGGTCCGGTATCTTAAAAGTGACTCATCACGGTGAGACGGTTTGCCAGTTGGATTGCTCTAAACTGCACACGGCCCCAACGCGGCATCTCAGTGCCAAGTGGGAGTTAAAGACGGAGCCAGTTGATGCCCCGGCGGTTGATAACGGAGGAGAAGACTTGAGGTCGCTGCTCGCTGACTTTGCCGTCGTATCGAGGGAGCCTATCATCCGTGAATACGATCATGAGGTGCAGGGTAACACGATTTTGAAGCCGCTTGCAGGCGCCAGCGGCGATGCTCCACAGGACGCATCGGTGATGCGCGTCAACGGGAGCGATCGTCTTATGTCAATGAGTGTCTCCATCCTGCCAGAGTGGGGGAAGACTGATCCCTATGCCATGGGAACTGCGTGTGTTGATGAGTGTATCCGGCAGATGGTGGCCTCAGGTGCAGATCCTGATCGCCTCGCTATTCTCGATAACTTTTGCATGGGTAATCCAGACGCCGAGGAGGAACTTGGAGCTCTTGTCGAGACGGTAAAGGGAATTGCCGCCGCAGCCGAGATTTATGGGGCTCCGTTCGTTTCTGGAAAAGATTCTTTTTACAATTATTTCGAGACCGAAGAGGGCCCAGTTTCCATACCTGTTACCATTTTAATCAGTGGCATGGGTATTGTTGAGGATGTTTCCCATGTGACGGGTAGTTCACTGCGCCGCAGGGACAGCCTCATCGCCGTGATTGGTTCGACAGAGTCTGACCTGGGTGGTTCTGTCTATGCCCGTCAGAAAGGTCTGGCAAACGCGACCGTTCCCGGAACGGACATGGAGGCGGCGATGGGTCTCTATCGCACTTACTACGAAGCAGTGAAGGAGGGGCTTATTCTTTCGGCTCATGATGTCAGTGAAGGAGGGCTTGCTGTTACCTTGGCAGAGGCCGCTTTTTCTGGAAAAGCCGGGCTTGAGATTGATCTAAGTTCTTTGCCAACCGGTGAAAACGTATCCGTCGCTGCTATGTTATTTGGGGAGTCGCCATCTCGCCTCGTAGTTGAAATTGCTCCCGAAAACCTTGAGAGGGTGGCGGCAGTCTTCGAGGGCCAGCCCTTCGCTCCGCTTGGCCGTGCGGCCGGTGAGCATTCCAATCTGAAAGTAACCCGGGGCGCTGACGTCTTGATCAACGAACCGCTCGACGAACTCAAATCGCTATGGAAGAACGGCCTCGCGCATTATTACTAAAATTTCCGGGCACCAATTGCGACGAAGAGACGGCTCGCGCGCTAGAGGTGGTTGGTTTTAGCACGGAGATCGTTCCGATTTCTGCACTGAATACTGAAACTCTTGATGGCGTGAGTTTGGTGATGTTGTCTGGCGGCTTTAGTTATGGTGACTACGTGATGTCCGGCCGACTGGCTCGGCTTGTGACAGAGCAGAAGATCGGCGCTGGTCTGAGAGAGTTTCGTGACAACGGTGGTTACCTGTTGGGTATTTGTAATGGTTTCCAAATCTTGACACAGCTTGGTTTGCTTCCAGAAGGAAGCCTCGTCGAGAACACAAGCGGTCGTTTCCAGTGCCAATGGGTCAAGATGAAGAAGCAGGCTGACAGCCCGTTCTTGTCACTCCTACCTGACGAATTTGAATTTCCTATGGCCCATGCGGAAGGCCGTCTCGTTACGATGAGTGCGGAAGACGCCCGAAAGTATCGCGAAAGTGGCGCTGCTGCGGTGACTTACGACCAGGATGTGAACGGAAGTTTTGAACAAATCGCAGGATTGCAGGACGAAACCGGTCGAGTGTTCGGCATGATGCCTCACCCCGAGAGATTTCTTTATCGCGAAGACCATTATGACCCTGATTGGAAAAATTCCGCCCCTGATTCTGCAGGATCGGGCGAAGAAAAGTGGGGGAGTGGATATTATCTCTTTCGCTCACTTTACGAATCTGTTACATCCTCCAACTGAATGAGCGGTGAATTCACCTACAAGGGAGCAGGAGTCGATATCGAAGAGGCGGCCGCTCTGGTCGGCGATATCGGAGAACTGAGACGTCAAACCGAGGCTAAGCGTTCACTGATGCAGTCGTTTGGACTGTTTGCGGCGAGTTATGACCTCAGCGATTACAAAGAACCGGTCATCGTCACAGGTTGTGACGGGGTCGGAACGAAACTTGATCTGCTGCTGCAACATGACCAACTGGAAATCGCGGGCAAAGACCTCGTCGCCATGAGCGTGAACGACATCCTAACCACAGGTGGGGATGCTCTGCTTTTTCTCGATTACATTGGCGTCGGTCGAATCGACAAAACTAAGATCAAGCGGCTTATTGCTGGAATGGCTGAATACCTATCCGATTGCGACTGTATCCTCGCCGGTGGGGAGACAGCCGAGATGCCGGGTATTGTTCCCGACGGGATGATTGAATTGAGTGGGTTCTGCGTTGGTGCGGCTGAAAAATCGAACCTAATTGATCCCGCCCGAATTGAGGTAGGCGACAAGCTGATTGGTTACCCTTCTGACGGATTTCATGCGAACGGCTGGAGTCTAATTCGTAAGATTATCTCCGCCAATCCAGGTTTGATTGAAGATAACGAGTGGGAGCAGTTTCTTGCGCCTACGCGTCTTTACCATGATGTCGTCGCGGGCCTTCGTGAAAAGCAACTCGACGTCCGCGCCATGGCGCACAACACGGGAGGTGGGCTTCCTGAAAACCTAGAACGATTGCTCGGCGATAAAGGTGCCGATATCACAATTCCACGCTGGGAAACCGGCGCGGTTGGCAAGGTTCTGTCTTTTGTTGAAGACGATGAGGCAGTTAAGACTTTTAATATGGGTTGGGGTTGGATCGTAATCGTTCCTGCCGATCAGTCTGAAGCCGCTGCTTCAATTCAAGAGGGCGCTCTCGTGATTGGCGAGGTCGACGACAGTGGAGCCGTGAGAGTTGAGATCTCCAACTGACTTTGATCTTTCTTTTTCATGAGCGACCCGATTTATCACGAGTGTGGTCTGGCCTTTGTGAGGCTGAAAAAAGACCTCGCCTGGTATAAAGACAAATACGGCACCTGTTTGTGGGGGTTTCAACGCCTCTACCTCCTCATGGAGAAGCAGCACAACCGTGGCCAGGATGGGGTGGGCGTTGGCTGCGTGAAATTAGACATGCCTCTCGGGCAACCTTACCTCTTTCGAGAGCGCAACGCACAGCGCGATTCCTTGATCAAAGTGATGGAGGGACAGTTCAAGACTTTAAGTAAGCGCAAACGCAAGGGATTACTTGATCCCGATGACCCGGTGTCGTTCAAAAATAATTTCGATTTTGGAGGTGAGATCCTCTTGGGCCATCTGCGCTATGGAACTTCAGGCAGTTTTGGAGCGGGAGGATGTCATCCTTACGTGCGACGTACGAATTATCCGACTAAGACCTTGATGGTGCTGGGAAACTTCAACATGACCAATGCGCGTGACCTCAATCATCACTTGATTGATCGCGGCCAGCACCCGGTTTTTGACACTGACACACAGACGGTCCTTGAGGAAATCGGCTATCACATGGATGAAGCGCACGATGCGATTTACCGAAAAGAGCGCGATAAGGGGACGGAAGGGCGCGAAATCCCCAGAATCATTTCCGATGACATGGACATCGTTAGGATTCTCAACAAGTGCGCCGATAAGTGGGACGGGGGATATGCAATTGCCGGTGCGACGGGGAATGGCGTTGGCTTCGTCCTTCGTGATCCTAACGGAATCCGCCCCTGTCACTACTACGAGGACGATGAGGTGATTGCATTTGCCAGCGAGCGGGTGCCGTTAATGACAGTATTTAACGCGGAATCGGAAGCCATCGAAGAGCTGCCGCGTGGCCATGTTGGAGTTGTCAACCAGACGGGGGAGTTGAGCATTCAGCCTTACACTCAGGATCGAGAAAAGCGATCTTGCTCTTTTGAGCGAATCTATTTCTCTCGAGGGAATGACCCGGCCATCTACCGAGAAAGGATGCAGTTGGGCGCCAATCTTGTTCCGCAGATTTTTGAGCGAATCGAAGATGACTTCGACAAGACAATCTTCAGCTTCATCCCGAATACCGCTGAGATCGCTTATCACGGCATGATGGATGGACTGCGAAGATTCCGTCGCGAACAGGTCCGTAAACAGCTAATTGCCCAACTCGAGGAAGGAACACTCAGCAAAGAGGGAATCGATAAATTAATTCTCCAAAGCTGGCCGCGAGGCGAGAAGATTGCGCACAAAGATATCAAGCTGCGGACATTTATCGCTCAGGAAAAAGGGCGTGACCAGATGGTTTCTCATGTCTATGACGTGACCTACGATCAGATGGGACCTGATGAAACACTTGTGGTGATTGATGATTCGATTGTGAGAGGAACGACTCTGAAAGATTCCATCATCAAAATTCTATCTCGTCTCAACCCGAAAAAAATTGTGGTTGCATCAACCGCACCACAGATTCGATACCCGGATTGTTATGGTATTGATATGTCGCACCTCGGAAAGTTTATCGTTTTTCAGGCAGCGGTGAACCTTTTGGAACGATCGGGAAGACATAATCTCCTAACCGATGTTTATTATCGATGCCGAGAAGAGCTTAAAAAGCCTGTTGGTGAGATGACCAATCCAGTTAAACTGGTCTACGAGCCTTTTACTGACGATGATCTCTCTGCTGAAATCAGCCGAATGGTGACTCCTGAGGGGATAGGTTGGAAAGGGGAAGTTGAGGTAATTTATCAAACCGTTGAGTCGATGCATGACGCTATCCCGGTTCACAACGGCGATTGGTATTTCACGGGAAATTACCCCACTCCGGGAGGATATAAGGTGGTAAACCAAGCTTTTGTGGGGTTCATGGACAAGACCGGTGAACGACCCTATGACGTTCTGCTGTAGGGGCACCTCCGGATTGGAAAACGCATAACTGAAAGTTTTTACTGGTATTGAGACGGAATCTCAGTATCAATATAGTGTCATGATTATGAAAGCAGTCGGAAAACCTGTCTTTGGTAACGCTAAAGAAACTCAAATTTGGGCCTGGGGTAGCGCTCCAGGGGGCGAAGATGACGAAAGTCTCGAGCTCGTTCCAGGTCAGACAGTTTTTGTCATGGTGCAGAGTGGAGCCGTTATCATTGGGCCGGAGACGGGTTCTCTTTCACGAATTGAGGCCGGCCAGATGGCCATTTTAAACTCGCAGGAAGAAAACTCTGTGGTTCTAACCGAGAAGCATACCGAGCTTCTCCTTGTTGGTATGAGCCGTGAATTACTTTGTTCCATGATGACCCCTTTCCGCCCCGGCTTGAATCAGCAGATGCGCCGAATCGTCTTCGAAGGATCCCAGAGTGACATTTTTGAGCGTTCCCTGAGCCGAGTGTTGGTCGAGCGGGTGATTCCAGCATTCACCAACCCGATAGTCTCGGGAGCAGCACGCTCCTTCTGGTATGAAAGTCAGGTCAAAGAGCTGATCGCTCTTGCCTGTTTCGCTCCTGCGGAGGGTGAAGATGAATTCTTCTGCTCTCGCCAGAAGAGACTCTCGATGGCGAGGGTTGCAAAGGCGAAGTCATACCTTAAAAACCACGTCGACGAACCGCTCGATCTCCAGAGCCTTGCTAAAGAGGTGGGATGCAGTCCTTTTTATCTCAGCCGGACCTTTTCCGCGACCATGAGCATGACTATCAGTCAGTATGTTAGAAAGCTTCGCATTGAAGCTGCTGCTGAATTGATCGTCAGTGGCAAGTATAATATCAGCGAAGCAGCTGTGGAAGTTGGCTACCAGAGCCTGAGTCACTTTAGCAAGGCTTTCCAGCAAGTTAAAGGGTGCCTTCCGTCCAAGTATGAGGTGGCTTGAAGGTGCCTCAATTTTCTAGGTTATTGGTGCGTTTGGCGGCTCTTTAGCTTTTCGCAAAGTGGCGGCAGACCTCACAAGGAGGCGCGAGCAATGGTGGCGGCTCTAGTTATCTTATTGCATGACGATTTCCAACTTTGATTCGCGTTTGAAAGGGACATTTAGCGTACCTTCTCACCGTGTTGCCTTAATCAAAAAGTTGGAACGAGAACTCCGAGAGCGTCGGCAGCAGAAAGCGAGGCGCCGAAAGTCAGTCTAGCTTTGGTATTCTGATTCCAAGGGTGGGGATTTCTATTCCTGAAACGAGGATGGGGTGGGGCCTGATCTCCATCGCGTTCTTTTTTTTCCTTGGCTGGAAATTTTTCTAAACGCACCTACGATTGAGCTAGCCGGCTGTTGTATGAACGCAGCAGCAGGCGTTTTGTAGAAGCACATTTCTTACCCATGAAAGTCCTCGTCGTCGGAAAAGGCGGTCGCGAACATGCGATCATTACGGCTCTTCACGAATCTCCCACTGAAACTGAGATCTACACCTTCCCGGGTTCGGATGCGATCTTCAAGCTGGCGAAGCCGGTGGAGGCTGATGGAGTTGCTTCGCTGGTCGCTAAGATGAAGGAGCTCAAGATCGATCTCTGTGTAGCGGGCGAAGAGAGCTACCTTGTGAAAGATGAGGGACTTGCGAATGCGTGTGCTGTCGCTGGGATTCCCTGTTGGGGGCCACCGAAGGAAGCGGCGCAACTTGAAGCAAGCAAAGAATTCGCGAAGGAATTTATGGTGCGGCAGGCCATTCCAACAGGCGGTTATTCATCGGTGGAAACCGTTGAAGAGGCTCTCGAAGCTATCGGAGGTCAGTATCCCACCGTCCTCAAGTTTGACGGTTTGGCGGCTGGCAAAGGAGTAGCGGTTTGTTTGACTGAGCAGGATGCTGAAGCTTTTCTCGATGAAGTTCTAGGCCAACGAAAGTTTGGAGGAGGTCGTTTGCTCGTGGAAGAATATCTTGAAGGCCCCGAAATCTCGATTTTCGCTTCTGTGGTGGATGGGGACTATCAGATCCTTGCACCTGCACGCGACTACAAGCGAATATATGATGCGGACGAAGGGCCTAATACTGGCGGTATGGGGGCTGTCAGTTCACTTGAAATGTTTGAAGGAGATCTTCGTAAAGTGATCGACGAGACGATTGTGAAACCGACCGTGGAAGGCCTACAGAAAGAGGGGCTACCCTACCGCGGATTTCTCTATTTTGGTCTAATGTTGACCGCGCAGGGGCCGAAGGTAATCGAGTATAATTGTCGTTTTGGGGATCCTGAAGCTGAAGCAGTTCTGCCTATGGTAGTAGGAGACTTCGCTGCTCACGTTTTCGAAGGGGCAAAGGGTATTTTGAATCCTGACCTGATCACTTTCAAAAGTGGATGGAGTATTTGCCTTGTTTCCGCCTCGGCGGGTTATCCCGCCGGTTCTCGCAGCGGTGATGTAATATCAGGATTGGAAAAAGTGAGCGACGCGCGAGTTTTTCATGCGGGGACACGGCTCAATGACTCTGGTCAGTTTGAAACTGCAGGTGGCCGTGTTCTTGTGATTGTGGCCGAAGGGAGCACTCGGGAGGGGGCGGTTGCGAATGTTTATCGTGAAAGCGACAAGGTAAGTTTTGACGGAATGCAGCGACGCACAGATATCGGAACCCGAAATTTTTGATAGCGCTTTGGGGATTTGTGACTAGAAGTAGTGTAGTGCCGGATGAACTGGCACTTGACCCCGTGTCAAAACTTCCCCGTTTCTTCGGCCCGACTACTTGAGTGATACACCTGACATCACCACCGAAGAGATCCTCACTCCGCAGGGAATTGAGGACGCAATAGCCGTTTTAGCAGCCGAAATCGTTTCACGCTGCGGGGATCAGCATCTAGCCTTTGTTGGGGTCTACACCCGCGGTGTGACGTTAGCACGACGGGTTGCCGATGTTCTCGCTGCCAAGGGAAAAAACTGTTCTGTGGGAACGTTGGACATTTCCCTCTATAGGGACGATTTCGATAACCACGGGCGCGATCTTCCAAAGCTGAACAGTTCAAATGTTCCTTTCGAACTCGAGGGCACACGGGTTATTTTATTCGACGAAGTAATTTTCACGGGCCGCACCGTTAGAGCCGCACTTGATGCTTTGGCAGACTACGGCCGGCCCTCTAAGATAGAACTTGCGGTTCTGATTGATCGGGGGCATCGGGAGATTCCGGTGCAGCCAGATTACACCGGGCGAAAGCTTGAAACGGAATTGTGCCAATACGTGAAAGTTCGATTCAAGGAAGATGACAAAAAAGAGGGAGTCTTCTTGGTGACCGAAAAATGAGTGAATTAACGCCGCGAAAAGATCTTCTCGATATTGCAAGCCTCTCACTAGAGGAGATAGAGTATATATTTGAGAATGCCGCGCCGTTTAAGCAACTCTTCCAGCGATCTGTAAAAAAAGTTCCGACCCTGCGAGGTAAGACAGTTCTGAATCTTTTCTATGAACCTTCCACTCGGACGAGTTCTTCTTTCGAGGTCGCTGCGAGCCGTATGTCGGCTGATGTAACGAACTTCACGGTCTCGAGTTCATCCGTTGTCAAAGGTGAATCACTTCTTGATACTATCGAAACTCTTCAGGCGATGAGGTCCGACTATATCGTAATCCGTCACAAGGCTGCGGGAGTCCCTGGATTAGTGGCAAAACATACCCGTGCTTCGGTCGTTAATGCGGGCGATGGTTATCACGCTCATCCGACCCAGGCACTTCTGGACTCGATGACGCTTCGGGAGGTCTACCCTGACTACGAAGGTAGGAAAGTAGTGATCGTCGGGGATATTCTGCACTCGCGGGTGGCGAGATCTACCGCTACGCTCTTCAATAAGCTTGGCATCGAGGTTGGAGTGTTAGGTCCTGGATCACTTGTGCCGGAAGGACGACACGATTTTATGAAGCGCCTCGATTCCTGGGAAGATGTTTTCGATTGGGGGCCAGATGCAGTCTACCTTCTTAGGGTTCAACTGGAGCGGCAGGAAGGGCAGTTTTTCCCGAGTATCGCCGAGTATCATAAGATGTATGGAATGCATAGCGAGCGTATCGAAAGAATGCGCCAGCTTGGGGCTTATCTGATGCACCCGGGGCCGGTGAACCGTGGTGTTGAGATTACTGATGAAGCGATGGGTTACGAAAAGAGCCTCATCAATACGCAGGTAGAAAACGGCATAGCTGTCAGGATGGCCGTTCTTCACTGGCTCAAACCTGAAACCGATAAGGACTGATCGAAATGCGTCTTTTTAAAAACGGATCTATCGCCAGCGAGGACTCTCCTGAACCGAAGCAAGGGGATGTGCTTGTTGATGAGAATGGAATAATCCAGCAAGTAGGCGAGACAATTAAGGGAGTGGAGGGTGCACGAACGGTGGATTGCAATGGCTGTCTTCTCGTTCCCGGAATGTTTGATTTAAATGTTCACTCTCGTGAACCAGGATTTGAGCACAAGGAAACGCTTGCTACTTGTGCCGAGGCAGCGATCCATGGAGGCGTTACCGGTTTGGTTTTAATGCCTGATACGGCGCCGCCCGTCGATAGTGGAAATCTTGTCAAAAGTCTCCAGGACCTTGTCTCCGAGGTCAGTCCGATATCGATCTATGTTTCCGGATGTCTCACTAAGCAGCGGCGTGGTGAAGAGTTGGCTGGCTTTTCTGGGATGGCTTCGCAAGGAGCTGTCATGCTGACTGACGCGGATCACGAAATTCCTTGCCCGGACTTACTAAGGCGTTGCATGGAGTATGCTAAGGATTTTGATCTTCTCGTGACTACGCACGGTGATACCCCAGCGCTGACCAAAGTAGGCGCTGTGAACGAGGGGGCAGTTTCATACCGGCTTGGTCTTCCGGGAATTCCTGCGATTAGCCAGGAGATTGCGCTGGACCGTGACATGCGTGTGGCCCAGCACACGGGAGCAAGGCTACACCTTCAGCAGATTTCCACTGCTAATGGGGTCAAGTCGATCGCTTCGGCTAAGGAAAACGGAACCAATGTAACCTGCGAGGTTTCTCCTTATCATCTGTTGCTAACAGAGGAGGATGTTGAGGATTACAACACGCACTTCAAGCTGAACCCGCCTCTTCGCCGGCAATCGGATTGCGATGCGCTTGTCCAAGGGCTTATCGACGGAACGATTGACGCCATCGCTTCAAATCATGCGCCTCACACTGAATTTGAAAAGTCATCAGACTTTGCCTCTGCTCCGTTTGGAGTGAGTGGGCTGGAGACGACGGTTTTGGCGATCTTCGACCAGTTCATCAGTCGGGGGGTCTTTGGCTGGGATCTTTTCATTAGGAAATATTCTGCGGATCCACGCAGGATTGTGAAGCTCGAACCGGTGAAGATCGCTACTGGAGAAAAAGCACAGTTTTTTGTTTTCGATCCCAACGCTACAACTACGATTAGTAGGGACTACCTCAAGACAAAGAGCCCTGTTTCTCCGTTTCTTGGGAAAACGTTGAAGGGGGAAATTAGAGAGACAGTGGTTTAGCTCTTCCTTTTTTCGGTGATTCCGTCTTGCTGACAATTATTGTCGAACCTCCTCCGACAACACGAGTCGAAGTGCGTTAAGACCCAAGGGTTCTTCCTTTTGCCATGGAATGAGGTAGGTGGGGCTTTCATGATTGGATTGAACCTCCTCAATGAGGGCGATTTCACGCGCCGCCCGGGCTGAGAGAACAGGATCACTGGTTGGGAGGCTGTGAAATGACTGATTGACTACCCAAGCAGTGGGAGAGATTTCCGCGCGGTTCAGATCTTCCTGGAGGGAGGAGGCCTCATGAACTGGGGTGGGTTCTGGCTGGGTGACTAACAAGATACGAGTGAATCGTGGATCACGAAGGCGGGGCAGAAGTTCTGTAACTTCTGCGGAGACGGTGCTCATGGTCTGTCGGCCAACTTCGCGATGGTAGGACTCTGCTGCATCGAGGAGGAGGAGGGTATGCCCGGTTGGAGCAGTATCGATGATAACGATTTCCTTTTCTGCTTCAGCTACCGTTTTGGCAAAAGCCTGAAAGACCGCGATTTCTTCAGTACACGGCGAACTTAAATCTTCCTCCAGTAAGGCAAGGCCATCAGGATCGAGGCCGGCCTCTTGAGCGCGCCTGACTGCTGATACGTAGTCTTTTGTGACCTTACTGGGGTCGATGCGCTCGATACGCAGCGTTGGAATAGCTTCGTTGAGGGTTAACGTAAGGTGAGCGGCTGGGTCTGTCGTCGTCAAGCAAACGGATAGGCCACGCTCTGCCAAATTGACCGCCAGCGCGCAGGCAATGGTTGTTTTTCCAACGCCGCCTTTGCCCATGGTCATAATAAGGCCTGTTCCCGTCGAAGCCAGATCGTCGGTTAGCTCCGACAGGGGGGGTAAGTCAATCGGGCCAACGCTACCGTAATTTTTAGGGGCACTCTCCAGTTCCGGATTGAAAGTGCTTCGAAGAGCCTCAATCCCTATGAGAGGATAACTCCTAAGCGAAATACGAACCACAGGGATTGAGTTGAGATAGTTTTCAAATTGGCTCAGAGCCATTTTCTGACGCCGTTCCAGAGCCTTAGCTAGCGCGTCATTTTTGTGATTGGTTTCAAAGATACCATTGAGAACGAGAACCTGATTTTTTACCCCAATCTCTGAAAGCTCATTTCCAGCTCGCTCGGCTTCCGCGAGAGGGGCCTGATCCGGGCGGCTGACGAGCACAAGCTGGGTTTGCTCGGCAGACGAAAGAGTATTAAGAGCGTTGGTATACCAGGTACGCTGCTTCTCCAGTCCAGCGAGTGGTCCTAGACAGGAAGTGCCAGTAGTGTTCTCGTTCAGAAAGCCCGTCCAGGCACCCGGGAGTGCCAGAAGGCGCAGGGTGTGTCCTGTCGGGGCAGTGTCAAAGATGACGTGGTCGTAATCGTCTGTTTGGCTGGGGTTCCCGAGAAGCGACGAGAACTCGTCGAATGCCGCTATCTCAACGGTGCAGGCTCCTGATAACTGTTCTTCTACGCTTCGAATAGCCGCTTCAGGAAGTTGCCCTCGGAGCGGACCAATCAGTTTTTCTCGGTAAGCCGCTGCCGCCGCCTCAGGGTTGATATTGAGAGCATCGAGGCCTGAGACCTTCTTAACGGGGCGGGGTTTGCGATCGAGCGTTGTTCCGAGAACCTCGTCCAGATTTGAGGCAGGATCAGTGCTGACGAGGAGCACGCGTTTACCTTGGTCCGCGAGGTGAATCGCTGTGGCGCAGGACAGTGAAGTTTTCCCGACGCCACCCTTACCGGTAAAAAACAGAAAGGGTGACTCGGGAGCGGTGAGGCTCTCAAGGTTGGAATCGGATGTCATTAAATCTCAGGAGATCCGTCCTCGAGCCAGCCATTCCAGACCGAAAGATCGGGGTATTCCCCTCGACTGACCAGCTGGCCGTCGATAAAAATGAGGGGAAGGCATTCCACTCCTTCCTCAGCAAGCACTGTTTTGACGACGGAGTTAGTAATGAATTCGGTCGGCTGTTGTCCGAGGTTGTATCGCTCGACAGAATGGCCGTCTTTTTTCAGCTTGGCGATTAAGGCTGAAACTCGAACTAGGTCAGGATCAACGCTTGGACCGCAAACGCCGGTGGGACAGCAAAGTGCGGGATCGTAAACTTGGATGTTTTTCATAAAGATTAAGATAAAGAAGAGCTTCGCCAATCTGGCAGCGGCTTTCTTAAGCAGAGGCTTTTGAAATCAGGTCAACAGAGTGGGAAGAGCCCAGCAGACAGTGGTTTCCGATACGGTAATATTGATTTAGACCCACGTCTCTCATGATTGGCTCAGTGGGTGATGCAGATCGGTGAGGGACAATTTTCAACCTTTCCCGTAAAGATTAGTCCCCCTGTTTCTTGATCAATTTCGAAGAGAGATAGTGTATTTGAGTAGCGCCCGGCTGCGATCAGCCATTTCCCATCTGGGCTCAGATTAAAGTTGCGGGGCCACGCTCCTCGGATCGCTTCGTTTTCGACGAAAGAAAGTTTTCCGGTGCTATTGTCTACTGCAAACACAGTGATGTTGTCAGGCCCGCGATTGGCCGCATAGACAAATTTACCGCTCGGATGGACTCTTATTTCGGAGGACTTGCTGGGGATTTCAATTTCTTCGGGAGGAATATTTTCAATTGTTTGAATGGGTCTGAGTTTTCCGTCTTCAGCATCGTAGTCGAAAACGGTTACGGAGAGCAGCAACTCATTGAGCAGGTAGACTTTTGAGCCGTCGGAGCCGAACTTCATGTGGCGGGGGCCTCCGCCTGGAACGGTCTGACCGAAGCCATGGTCTTCGATGGTCTGGTTTTCGTGATCGATTTTGTAGATTTCAATCCTGTCGTTACCGAGATCAGGAACGAAGAGGAAACGATTGTCGGGGCTGACACCGGTCCAGTGTGGGTGGGGGGACTTCTGGCGCTGCTCGTTGGGACCCGACCCCTTGTGCTCAATCAGTGCCGTCCGCTTGCCAATTGAGCCGTCTTTGCTGAGGGCAAACGCAGCCGTGGAACCTCCTCCATACTGAGCAGTGAAAAGAATTCTATCCTCCATGTCGAGACTGACATGGGCCGCACCTCCATCTCCAATAGGTTGAGAATTGATCAAGCTTAGTTTGCCGTCTCCGCTGATACTCCATACGGCAACGCGGGGCTCTCCGATTTTACAGACTGCGTAGAGACGATCTTTCTTGGAGTTAAGGGTTACCCACCCCGGACCTTCCACTTCAGCTGCCAGCACCGGTGACGTCAGGGTTCCATTTTTACTATCGAATGTGGCCTTGTAGATTCCCTTGGCATTTTTCCCTCCAGTCCCAATCCAGAGTGGAATAGAGCTGGCGTAAGTGGTGCCTAACAGGGGGGAAAGGATTGAAAGCGCGAGTGCAAGATGAATTTTCATGGGAGTGGATTGTCAGGTGCAGGTGAATTAAAAGACTATTCGTAATCCCATTTCATGATCCAGGGATCTTGCATCGATTTCTGGAAGGTTTTCATCTTCTCTTGGTATTCGATAAGTGCTTTTCGATGAGCTGGGTCGCTAGCAAGATTTTTGGCTTCGTAAGGATCTTCGTCGATTTTAAAGAATTCGAACTGCGGTCGGTTAATGTATTCGCCAACTGACTTTTGTCCGTAGGGAGCATCTAGCGATCTCTGGAACTGTGCCTGGAAACTACTCGCTGCCCATAGGTCAGAGGCGAATGGATAAGGGAGTGGATAAGCGATATTCCAAATGAGTTTGTATTTCTTGTCGCGAATGACCCTCATGGGATAATACATCTGAATCTCGTGGAATGTGTGGGAAGCGAATATGTTGTCCCAGTGTTCGGCATCAGGCTGGCCGAGAATTGAGATCCATGATTTTCCGTGATATGATGTCAGAGCGGGCCCAAGGTTGTCTTTGCCAACTTCCGGGAAGTTTTTCCAGAATTCCTTATGATCGACGATCCTTTTTGGCCCGTTAGTTTTCTGGTCGAGACCACCGGCAAAGTCGAGCAAGCTTGGAGTAATATCGATGTGACTGATTAAAGCGTTGTGCTTTAGTCCTCGATTCTCTTCGTAGGGATTACGGACTACAAACGGTACCTTAAGTCCTCCTTCGTAGACCGTGGTTTTTCCTCCCGCAAAAGCCATGCCGTGGTCCGAAGTGAAGACAATCATGGTTTTATCGTAAAGGTTGGCTTCTTTCAGAATCTCGACGAGACGGGCCACGCCTTGATCAATTCGGCTGACACTCTGATAATACTGAATTAGTTCCTCGCGGGTCTCCTGTGTTTCACTGAGAAAGTGGGGAATCGGCACTTCATCCAGTTCATAGAAAACTTCGTCGACGCCCGCATGCGACCCTTTGTTGGGCTTGTTACCAAAGAGGTCAGGTTTTAATTCGCTGGCTGCGGTTCCATCTTTTCCACCACCGCGGTGTGGATCCGAAGTTGCGAAGTATAGAAAGAAGGGACGCTGGTCATCTGAAGTGATAAAATCTTTTGCTTTATTCGCCATCTCGACCGCGTTGCGGCCGCTCCCTTTCATATAGGTTTCGTAGCGATAGACCTGCTCAGGAGCGACATGGTACTTTCCAATATGCCCCGTTCGGTAGCCGGCAATAGACATGACTCGGGGCAGAGAGAGACTGACAACGTTATGGAATGAAGAGAACTTGTGGTAAGAATGCTGGTGCCCATATTGTCCATTGCGGTGGTTATGTAATCCTGACATGACCACAGAGCGACTGGCGGAGCAACTGGCAGTGGTTGCGAAGGCGTTGAGAAAGAGTGTGCCATCGGCAGCAAGAGCATCAATGGCGGGAGTCACAGCAACGGGATCACCATAGCAACCGAGAGTCGGTGATTCGTCATCGGTGATGAAGAAGACAACGTTCTTTTCGGCAGCATGAAGAACAGAGAAGGAGAAAGCCGTAGCCAGCGCTATGAAATTGAGCCTCATCGGCGAAGGATGAAGGAGTCAGCGTGGAGGGTCAAGGTATGGAATTGCGTTCTCAGGTCCTCCTTCCGAACTTCCGTTCCAACTCACCGAAGGAAATCTGAATCAGTGTGGGTCGTCCGTGAGGACAGCAATAGGGCATATCGCATTCAAGCAAATCTTCGAGGAGTTTTTGCAGTTCCCGGTCATGCAGAAGGTCATTGGCCTTAACCGCATGACGACAGACGGTTGTCGCAATCATATCTTCACCTAGCCTCAGTTTTGACATGCGTTCACTTGAAGCCCGAATTTCATCAATCAATTCCTGAAGGAAGCCCTCAGGATCGTCACTTTTGAGAAAGCTGGGAAGCGAGTCAATTTTTAGAGTACTTCCACCGAATGGTTCGGCCGAAAGTCCCAGCTTATTGATGACATCTAGATTTTTTTCGATGAGGTCGAAGTCCCTCGGAGTCAGATCCACCATGATGGGGCTGAGCAGGCTCTGTGAGGGAATTTCTTCGCTTTCCATACGACGCTTCATCTCCTCAAAAAGGACGCGTTCGTGGGCTGCATGCTGATCCATTAAGACTAGTCCCTCAGCTGACTCCAGCAGCACATATAGCTTACCGAGTACTCCAAGAAGACGATAGTCGCTGGCCTTCATCTGGAGAGCTTCGTCTGCGGTATCGGTTGCCGGCTTGGCTTCCGACATTTCCCTATCCAGCGGGGTTGCTTCGCTGACCGGACCCTCCTGATTTTTTTCGGTCTCAGCCCGTGCACGTTCTTGCGCGGTGAAGAGCTTTTCTTCGACCTTCGGTAACGCGCTTCTTTCCTCAACCGTTTGATTCATGTCGCTCCAGTCTTTGCGAAGCGAGCGTTGTTCGCTTGTGGGAATAAGATCGTCCTGCACGGCATCGAGGGTAGGGACCTCTCGCTTGGTGCCGGTCAATCCAACTCCAGAGACCGGACGAGTCATCTGGGCGCGGAGGGTTTTCTGGACGGCGCCAATGATTGCATCTTGAACAGCGAATCCGTCGTGAAACCTCACCTCACGCTTAGCTGGATGAACATTAACGTCAACTGCGGTGGGTTCTGTTTCGATAAAAAGGAAAGTAACCGGATATTGCCCTTTCATCAGGGCGGTGTGATAGCCTTCCCGCAGGGCACGGGTGATGATGGCGGCTTCCACAGGCCGACCGTTGAGGAAGCTGAGTTGCTGACGACGATCGCTCCTGCCCATTCCGGGTGGGCCGATGAAACCCCGAACCCGGATGTTTTTGTGCTCATGAGTTTCTACCTCGAGAAGTCGACTCGCGAGATCGATACCTACGAGACCACCGATTCTTTCGCAAAGATCGGTTGTCGCTGGTAGTTGAAACGAAAGGCGGTCATTACGAACCAACGAAAAACGGATGTTCTCGTGAGCGATCGCTTGGGTTTTAACCACCTGTTCGAGGTGTGAGAACTCGGTGTTTTCGGTTCGGAGGAATTTGCGACGGGCCGGAAGATTATAAAAGAGCGAACGGGCTTCAATCTGAGTACCGGCTTGTTCTCCACAATCTTTAACACTGATTACTTTTCCACCGTTGATCGTAATTTCGGTGCCTGTTAATGAATCTGGTTCCCGCGTGACAAGACGAAACTTTGAGACACTGGCGATGCTAGGAATAGCCTCCCCGCGAAAACCAAGGGTGAGAATTGCGGAGAGATCATCTTTAGTCCGTATCTTGGAAGTGGCATTACGTTCGAGACACATGAGCGCATCGTCTCTATTCATGCCACACCCGTCGTCGGTTACTCGTATGAGAGCGATTCCACCCCGCTGGACTTTGACTTCAATATTGGAAGAGCCGGCATCGATACTATTCTCTACCAGTTCTTTGACCACGGAAGCGGGGCGTTCTACGACTTCGCCAGCGGCAACCTGACTGGCAAGGGCTTCGGGGAGCAGGCGGATTTTTCCCATAACTACGACAAGCTAAACTGAGAGCTTGCCGGACCGGAAAGCAACTCCGAAATTGTTTGGGATTGTGAGAATGCGGTTCTATAGTTAATCACGAACTGACCCTGACCCTGACCATGATTCAAGTGACCGACTCTGCTGCGAGCCATCTTCTCGCTCTTCTTAAATCGAATGACCACTCTCCAGAGGAAAAGGGACTTCGCCTCCTCGTGGAGAGGGGCGGTTGTGCCGGAATGTCATACGCGATGCAAATTGCCTCAGCGAGTCCCGGAGATGATGTGATCGAGAAAATGGGTGTCAAGGTGTTCGTTGATCGTGAAAGTCTGGACTACCTGGATGGATGCCAGTTGGATTATGTTGATGCACTGAACGATTCTGGGTTCAAGATTGAGAACCCGAATGCAGCCCGCAGCTGTGGTTGCGGAACATCATTTGAGCCAGTTAAGGCTGACGGAAAACCGGAGTATGATCCGGAAACGATGGATGGTGAAGACTGCAACGGCAGTCAGTGACTTCATTTCATTAACGGCTGGCTTGAATGATTTACCCCTTCAGAGTTCATTCGCGTGCCAATTGCAGAAGAATGATCATGAGGTGCGCTACCGAGCGGTAACCTGATTCCCTTGATCGCGGCGACTGCCTTTTGCTGATTGACCCTTTGCTAACTCAGAGCTAGCCATCGGATGAAGAGGTGTTTCAATGACTAGGGGTTGGGATTTAAACTCGCCGGTGCCGCGTAGTCAGGAAACTTAGATCTCAACTCCTGTTGCAGTTGCTCAGCTTTGTCATGCTTGCCAAGCGATCTGTATGCGTCAGCCGCTTTGGCGAGTGCTTTGGGAGTGACATCAGGGTCATAAAAAATTTGGCTTACAACGAGATAGTCTCGAGCGGCATCTGCTAGGTTGCCGTTTTCAGCAGCAATGTCTCCTAGGAGAAGTCTTGCTTCGGCATTGGTGCGTCCCTCCTTTTGAGATCGTAAGCTTTCTTGAGCGCTCGTCTTGGCTTCTTCGAATCGATTAAGGAAGAATTGAGCTAATCCTCTCTGGAGGTAAGCGGAGGCTCTTTTGCTTGGGCGTTCAGTTTGGACGAGGAAGTTATCACAAGCATTGATGACTCCTTCATGATTTTTCAGTTCCATCCGACAGTCAGCGAGTAACTTCCAGACCGAAGCTGTTGTTTCGGTCGGGTCTTTGCCCTGACTCAGCGCCGTCAGAAAGTATTCGCCCCCTTCGTAATCACGCGAGGCCGCGAGCTTTCTGCCAAGGTATTCCAAAACTTGCAGCGGAATCGACGGACGCTCGGACTTAGTTCCTTCATCGGTGGAGCTTGGCGTATTTTGGAGATAGCGACGAGCGTTCTTAGCGAGTTCATCAATTTGTTCGAGTTGGTAATGACAGATGACAAGGCGAACTGTCGCCTTGTCGTCATATTGCGAGTCGATTTCGCGCGCTAGCTTAAGTTCGGGAATCGCTTGCTGGTGTTGCTCGAGATCGAAAAAACCAACGCCAATCCAGTAGTGTGCTTCGCCAGCACCATCTGTGTTTGGGAATTGCTTCAGAAGATTCTGGTAGGCAGCGATCATCTCTGAAGTCTTCCGCTGATGCGCGTAGATTAAAGCAATTTGTTGAAGAGCAAACTCCAACTCTTGAGCCTCTGGAAAGTTTTCGGCGATATCTTCGAAGTCGTCTAATGCATACTGATGGTCTTCGTTTTCTTGGTAGGCTGCCGCTCGTTTGGCGATAGCGGAAGAGGCGAGAGAACTCTGGCGATGTTTCTGGATGAACTCAGTGAGACTCACAATGCCGCCTTTGAAATCACCTGACTCGATTTGTGACCAGCCCTTTTTGTAGAGGCAGATTTCACGGTATCTCTGATCCACCTTTTCCAAACGAACTTTGGAGTATGCGGAGGCGGCGAGAGATAAGTTCTTGTTCGCATAGTTGGAGCCCGGGCCGCTCGCTGAATTTTCGGCTTGAGCGAAGTGAAACTCGGCTTTCATCAACCAGGCCATGTCAATATAAGGATTGGAGGAATCGATAGCGGCTTGGATTCTAGCAAAATTATCAGCAGCATCTGGAAGCTTCTTATCGGAAGTTTGGTAAAGCATCTGAATGCGACGATAGCCCGCCTCTACTCCTTCCTTTTGCTTGGGGTATTTTGCCTCGACGAGGGAGTAAAGCTGCAGTGCGGGCTCGAGATCGTTCATCAACCGGTAAGAGTGTGCCACAATCAGCAACACCTTGGCCCGGGACTCATCAGGCGGCGTGTAGGCGCCAAGGTTATAGATCGCAATAACACGCTCATAGTCTTCGCGGGCAAAAGCATTGAAGATGGCTCCGACCTGAGCGAGTGCTTTCCAAGGGCTGGTGTCGGAGAACTTCAGGGCTCTACTGAGAAGTTCTTCGCTTATTTCCGCCTGTCCAGCTTCAGCAGCGAGAAGCCCGCCCCGGACGACGGCTTCTTGTTGGAACGCCTCAGTACTTGCCGTATCCGAGAGTCTCTTAAACTTTTCGAGAGCCAACTTCGTCTCGCCTAGCTCGAAGTGAAGCCTTGCAGATTCTAGAAGGGCTCTTTCATGGAAAGGGTTCTCCTCGGTGGGGTCCGCTTTGATCAACTCGTTAAATTGAGCGAGAGCCTCTTGGCTTTGCTGGGTCAGCTGAAGGCAACGGGCGCAGTAGTATGTTGCTTCAAGTTTTACTTTGGGATCGATTAGCTCATTCTTAGCGGTCTTAAAAAAAGTGAGCGCGTTGAGGTAATCTTTATCGTCTAATCGCATGATCGCGAGTCGATAGGCGGCGGAACCAACGAAGGGGCCTATGCGATATTGGCCGATGAGGTAATTGAACGTTTTCTCGGCATCGGCCAGCTGTTTGACCTGGAGATAGCACTCGCCGAGTCGGAACCAAGCGATCTGAAGATTTGGGCTGTTTGGTTGTTCTTGAATGAATATTTGATACTGCTGTGCCGCAATGTTGTATTGTTTGCGGCTAAAGAGCATGTCGGCATACTCAAGAATGTCCTCAAATTGACTGGCTTCGGCACCCGGTATTGGTTGAGCCGGAGCATCCTGAGAAAGGGGGCGATCGTGGGCAAAAAGGATAAGCAGCCCCGTGACCCAGTAAGTGAGGGCGTGTTGGGTACGCAATTGGAGAAAGGACGCTCGCATCTTGAAAATGATATCGGCTGATCAGGACACGCTGAATTTTCAACCTTGAGGGCTGGTCGTGGCAAATGCGACATTCCAGATGCCGGCTTTCTTTATTTGATCAAGCACATTCATAATCGACTGGAAATCTGCGTCAGAAGATCCACGCAGAATAACTGCCTGGTCCGGATAGGCCTCACAAATGGCTTGAAGCTTGGCGAGAAGCTCGGTTTGGTTCACGTTTCTTCCGTTTAGGATGATGGAGCCATCTTCGCGAACGTTTACAATGATCTCGCCTGTCTGCCGATCAGTGTCTTGAGCTTCTTCAGCTGATGGAACTGAGATATCCATATCGCGCTCAAATCGAGCGAACTGCCAAGTCACGATGAAAAAGATCAGTAGCAGAAAAACCACGTCAATCATCGGGGCAAGTTCCAATTCAGCTCCCTGCTGACTACTGGTATCTCTGAACTTCATGTGAATAAATGAGGATTTTCTTATTCGCCTTCAGTAAGTTCACGTCTCGCGGGTGCTTTGTGATTCGTACGCTTATACTGCGCTGCAAGCAATGCCATGATATGAGTCATAGCGGCTTCCATTTCTGCGATCAGTCTCTGAACTTTGCCACGAAAGATTGAGTAGAAAACCAGTGACGGTATACTGACAACGAGTCCAGCCGCTGTCGTCACGAGGGCTTGAGCTACTCCGGGTGCGAGTTCCATGTGCTGGACACCGGAGGATTTTCCGATCCCCTCGAAGGCAGCGATCATACCGATCACGGTGCCAAAGAGGCCAACCATCGGAGCAATTCGGCTAATATCGTTGAGGTAAGAAATGCGATTATTGAGCTGTGATGCCTGCCGGGTGCCTTCTGCTTCGGTTACTTCTCGCACTTCGTCGAAACTAGCTGTGGGGTTCTTGGTAGCAAAATCGAGTGTTTTGTAAACGACACGGGCGATAGACTCGTTTTCTCGATTACAGACTGCTATGAGCCCCAGATAGTCTTGCTTCCGTATCAGCGCATCAGCAGCGTTCATGAATCTGTCGCTGACGATGGTGCCCTGCCGGATCGTGAAAAGATAGAAAATGATCAGAATGACCGCTAGAAATGACAGCGCAGCCAGAGGGATCATGAGAAAGGGGCCACCCTTTAGCATGTAATCGAGGATGGTCTCCGCCGTTGTTTGAACGGATTCAGTAGATGCGGATTGTCCGGCTTCTTGGGCCATCAGAGGTCCCGCGCCGAAAAGAGCGAGAAGCAGATAAAGTTTATGGTAATTCATCTTGGTGCTGAAAAGGATCACTCTCTGGGGCTAAAGTTTTGATCAATCGGGTGGCGAAGTAAAAGCCCGCCTAGGCATTGGGGAAGTTTACCCCTCCATCAAATGCCTTGCAAACGCAGGGCGGTAAATAAAGCGTCGCAATCTATTATCAATTTTACGGATACTGAAGGTTTCAATGACTGAAAATTATACTAAATATGAAAATTAATAATTCATCTTGAATCAATCCCTCGTAGAGGGTAATTGTATGAATCGGGAGTATTTCTTTGGTGAAAACGAACTGATTTTTCTCACTCGTGATAGGCCAATAACTGCCGAGCGACGAATCATGCAGCGCTGATGAATCAATTAGGAGCAGGACAATCACAAGCGAGTACCTACGATGCGTTGTCTCCTCTCTCAGAGACACCAGAAAGGTCAAGATTGATGACTGCTATTATTCCGAGGTTCTGGCTAGCAGCTCTAATCGTCGCTGTTTTCATTGGTTTTGCGGTAGCCTATGTCCACTTGGCTCCAAAGGTGTATGAGTCTGTCGCCATCATCTATGTAGACCCCAAAGGTGACAGTGCCGGCTATGACGGCATGCGAAGAGAGAAGGGTTGGGACGACCCCGTTACGTTGCTGTCGTTAGCTGAAGGTATCCGAAGCGGTGTCGTCATCCTGCGCGTCGTGGATCGCCTCGAGTTGCGAGATGATCCCGGCTTTTTGGCAAATAGAGGATTCCCCTATACAGACGCGGAGATTGTCGAATTGATCAGTCAGAATATCGAAGTTCAAGTCCGTCGTGGAACACGCCTCATTGATGTAACTGCAAGGGATCGGGACCCAGAGCGGGCCCGCGATATGGCAGATGCCTTCATCGAGGAGTTTCAAAGCTTGATTCGAGAGCAGAACAGCGACTTCGTCGCCGGGAAACGTGCACGTTTAGAAGAAGAGGCTGCCAGGCAACTGAGACGGATGAACGCAGCCGAAGATGAGGTGCAGGCCTTCCGAATTCAGCATGTGGATATTGCGTTAAACGAAGGCACAGATTTTGCCGGTGAAACATCGTCTGATCTCGATAAGAAGCTTGCGTCAGCGGTTTCTGAGACTCTTCTTCGCAAACGAGACTTTGAACACTATGAGGGGGTAAAAAATCAGGATATCGAGATGGTTTTCGATATTAGTTCCTACGGTGATAAGAAGCACATTCAAGATTTGTTGCACAGTAGGAACCTGGCGAAGGCGGAATTTGTTAGGATAGAAAAGCAATTCAAGCCAACGCACTTTACTTACCAGAACGGCGAGCTGAATTTGGCTGGCTTGGAAGAGCAAGTTGATGTGGTCGCGGCCGAAGTTGGCGAGTCGATCGAGAACGCCTATCGGCAAGCCGAATTGCGCGAGGCGCAGCTTCGGAAGACATTTAAGGAGGAGAAGACTCATTTGATTGAAGTCGACAGAGTCCGTAAAGAGTTTCGCAGCTTGCTGCGGGCTCGCGACTCAGCCGCATTGACTTATGAGGAGCTCCTTGCCCGGATAAAAGAGCTCAATTTTCACGAGGGTTTGGACGAAACGGCCGTGAGGGTTTTTGCCTCCCCGCTCATTGCGGCGACGCCGGTTCTGCCAAGAAAAAATTCTACCGTGGCGATTGCTGGAGTCTTTGGAGCGATGTGTGGCCTCGGAGTGGTGATTGGGGTTGGGCTGGTTGATCGAACACAAAAAGGTGCCAGAAAGGTAGAGTCGAGCGTTGGTCTTCCAGTCCTTGCCGAGGTGCCGAAAGCATTGGGGCAAGAGATGGATCTGCGCGAATCGTTCTTCCTAAATTATGATGCGAATTCACCCGTCAGTGAGAGCTTAGGGTCTCTCTGGGCATCTCTCTCCACTCATCACGCTCGCAGTATAATGATCATGAGCGCTTCTCCAGGCGAAGGAAAGACGTTCTGTGCCGCTAATCTCGCGGTTCTTCTGGCGAACAAGGGATATCGAACCCTGCTGGTGGATGCCGATTTCTGTAAGCAAGATATGGCGGAACTTTTTATCGATCCGATGGAAAGGGAAGTCAGAGGAGAAGAGATGACGAGCCAAAATCTTTGTCAGGAAACGACTTTCAAAGATCTCTACCTTATCTCCTGCGGTCGATTGACCTCGGACACTGGAGAGCCAATGAGTGAGGAGATTTTTGTGAAGATGCTTACGGAAGCCTACTCATCCTTTGATTATGTGATCATCGACACGTCACCTTTGAATTCGGGTAAGGATGGCCTGAAGTATGCATCCCACGCAGAGGCCACGGTGCTGGTGGTAGGGTCCGGTAAGACTGATTTTAGAACGGCCCGCGAGGCAGCTAAGGAACTTAAGGGGGTGAGAGCCCAGTTGGTAGGGTGTATTCTGAACAAGACCTGAAGTATCAAGTCGGATCAGATCGCTCAGGCAAAAAAATAATCTGGGCCTCGTATCCGTCACCATTTTTACCGTCTGGTTTTGGCTGCTCAGCCACTCAAAAGAGGTGTCAATCGTGGGTTTGGTTGCTCGAGATCCAAAGTTCAAAGTTTAGCTTCAAATCGAACAGGAGGTTAGAGATCTCTGAAGCGACTGATGTAAGCGAAGGCCAGAGGAAGAATCGAGCCGACTGCTTCTGCAAAACCGGCAAGGGCATAATGAAAGCCGAGGAATGGAGCGGAAACCATCATCACGATACAAGCGATTGCGACCGAGCCCATGATAAAAATGCCGAGCGGAGAAAGTCGCTTTCTTTGTTGCTGAATGTCCATCAGTCCGCGCAATGGATCGAAGTAGCGATAGACCAGCAGCGCCATGAGAATGAATGTCAGGATAGACCAATCTGCCCATTCCGGAATCATGATGACAGCGTCGTAGGCACCATGAAATAAAACAGCAAGAATGAATGTCGCAAGAAACTCCTCCATCCCGTGAAATTTCCTGACGATCATTCGATATCCATAGTATCCGACCAGCCCTGTTAGGGTAAAATGGAGAGGGTTAGCGGTTAGCAACCGGGTCAGACCACTCTGCTGTATCAGCCCCGTCCGAAAGTAGGAGATATTTTCCATGGCTGCGAAGCCAAGACCAACAAGAGCCGCGAGGATGAGAGCCTCAAGATCGTTTTTCCTTCTCGCACACCAGACGGCGATGGGAATGAAGCAAGCCAGCTTGATTGTTTCCTCACGAAGCCCGACACCAGCGACAAAATAGATTGCCTGAGAAACCTGGGAAGAAGATGGAATGTGGGTGAACCCGAAAGCCCGTTCCTGAATCATAACAGCGTAAAGTGTCAGATTGGCACTAAGGACCCCCAGGGCGACAGCGAACAAAGAAGCGATTAAGCGAGTCCGATCAAAGCGCCAGAAATTGGTGAGTATTAGATACCAGATTAGTCCGGTAAACGCTGCGGGTATAATGAAGAAACTCAGGAGTTGAGCTTTCTCATACTTGAAGGTGCTCTTGAGCAGAGGAATCCAAGCGCGGGCGTCAGCCTGCAGATTCATCAAGTCGTAGTCGCTGAAGCGATCAGAAATCGCGGACTGGTTCAAAAGAAAGCGAGCCGCAGTTGTATCATCATTTCGTAGCGCCGCTATAACTGCGCTGCGTTGCGCATAAGAAGATTCAGGGAATTGCCGGGCTTCGCGGCTGTAGAAGTTGGTAGCAGCGGCATAGTCCTTGTCTAAAATGTAGAGATCACCGAGGAACTCATTCCGATACCGAAGTGATTCAGAAATGGACTTCAGTTGTTCGATGGATTCCTTCCGGTCATCGCTCTGCACCCCCTCGTAGAAGCTTTTGAGAAGTGGGTGTTTCTGAAACGGTGAGTTTCTATCTTCTGGGATAGCCCCATGTTCTGCCCTTAGAAAGTCGCGAAAATCGAGCGAAGTGGCGGCGGAGGATACTGGATGGTTGAATCGAATCCAGAAGACCCAGTCATTGAGAGATTGCGGGTCTTGTTGAGAAGCAGCTTGGTGAAAAACCTCAAGATTCTGCTTGGGAAACTGCCCAAGTAGTTCACCAAGTTTTCGTGGGACAAAAGCAGCGAGGATAAATGAAAGCACCGTCGACATCACGACAATGCTGAGCGATGTCCGAATCAAAAACCGCCGGTCTCTTGAAAGATCTGCGAGGTGTTGAGAGGGAAGACGCGTCATAAAGCTGTTTCAACAATCACGCTATGGCACTTTTACGACTCGAACAAGGGTTGCCTTGTAACACTTGGTCTCGTAATTTAAGGACATGATTCGTTTTGCCACCCTCATGATCGCGTCATTAGCAATGCCAATCGCACTGATGGCTGCACCTGACATTAAGCTGCTCCCTACCTACGAAAAAATCGAAGTGGAGCGCCCGGTTTCAATCCAAATTCCTAATGATGGTTCCGATCGTCTCTTTCTGGTTGAGCAGACAGGTAAGATCAAGATTTTGCCTTCCCGACCGGAATCCGAAGAATCAGTTCTGTTTCTCGATTTGACCGACTCCATTGGGGTGGAGAAGGATTTTGAAGAGGGTCTTCTTGGTCTAGCCTTTCATCCGGAATACAAGGAAACCGGCAAGTTTTACCTCACTTTTTCACGCCAAGGGCCAAAGCGCCTGGTGGTTGCTGAATATAGCGTTTCGAATAAGGCAAATACCGCCGATCCTGCCAGTGAGAGAGTGTTGTTGGAAGTCCAGCAACCCGAATGGAATCACAACTCAGGTAACTTGATGTTTGGTCCGGATGGATTTCTCTACATTTGTATCGGAGATGGGGGGCTCAAGAACGGGGTCCACCTCCTTTCGCAGAAACTGACTCGGTGGAACGGCAAAGTTCTCCGAATCGATGTCGACAGCCGAAGCGACGGGTTGGAATATGGCATTCCCGAGGGAAATCCATTTGTTGATGATTCCCTCGCTTGCCCCGAAATTTGGGCTTACGGACTTCGCAACCCATGGGGAGGCGCGTTCGATCCCGAAACAGGACTCTTCTATCTCGCTGATGTGGGACAAAATCTTTGGGAAGAAATCAATCTCATAGAGGGTGGAGGCAACTACGGCTGGGACTACCGTGAGGGAGCTCAGCGTTTTGCCACCCGGGATGCCTTCATGGAGTGGCTTGGCAAGAAGCCTACGGAACCGAAGGGCCTCGAATTAATCGATCCTATACACGGATATTCGAGGGCGGATGGCCTATCTATAACAGGAGGGTTCGTCTATCGAGGTGATGGTATCCCAGATCTAGATGGGCACTTTATTTACGGTGATTGGAAGTTTGGGAATATTTGGGCACTCAACTATGACGCCGAGAAAAAGGAGGTGACCGCGAACTATCACCTTGATAAGCCGGAGGATCTCAAGAATCCCACGGTTCAACCGACCGGTTTTTATCCCGATGCTGACGGTGAGCCGCTCGTCCTTGACTGGCGAGGAGCGATTTTCCGGATCGTTGCGACCAACTGAGTTTAGTTTGGAGAGCCTTAAGGAGCTGAGATACTACTCTTTTGGGGCTCTTGGTTGGCCGAAGTTCTTCGTTTCATAAGCAGGTAGAGAACCGCAGCGAAAGCAATCAGGGCGCCGAAGAATTCACGGGTTAATTCTACCCGCGGATCTTCCGCTGTCATACTGACTTGGGTCATTGAAAAATTCTCTTCACCAAAGAGATTTTGGAATAGGCCGGGACCCGTGATCACCATTTCGACGACGCAAGATGTAAGAGCTACGATGAGAATTGTAGCGGAGATTGTGCGAAAGACGGACACGACAAACAAGATTGCGATGAGGAGATAGAAACTGAACCAGAGCAAGGCATCTAAGCTGGAGGGCTCGTGATAGATCGCAGGATCGATATCGTTTATTTGCACCCAGGCGAAAGCTCCGAATAGCACTGTCGCTATGAAGTGGCCAGTGGTAGAAATTAGTGTGAGCTTCATCGGATTGGCGGGATTCTGAAAAAAGTTCCCGTCGCAACGATGTCCGATATTTTGGTGAACTCAAGGAGTGCTGCGCTGGATCGCAATTTTTGCTTGTCAAAAGGCTTAATCTGGGCAAGTTAGCGCTCCTTCGAGCCTAACGGCTAGAGAGGCCCACGGCAAAAGCACCCGTAGCTCAACTGGATAGAGCGCTTGACTACGGATCAGGAGGTTTGGGGTTCGAATCCCTACGGGTGTGCCACCGGGCTATGGTGGTTGTTTGGCAAAGGAAAGCTTCAATCGAATACGGCTTTCGGCTCATGATCGGGGTGTAGCGCAGCTTGGTAGCGCGCTTCGTTCGGGACGAAGAGGTCGCAGGTTCAAATCCTGTCACCCCGACCACTTTTCATGGGGGCAGTATGATGGGGGCTATTTAGGAGTCGCCGGATCTCAACCCGATGAAATAATGGCTTTCAAGGTTGAACAGCTTGCGGCGCCTTAGATCTTTTGGTCAAATGGCTCTGCAAAAGTGGAAAGCTTATGCAACCAACGGCGTTGAACCTGAAGATTGATCATCGTTATAAAATTAGAAATCACTATGAAACTTTCCCCTTTAAATCCGGTTGCATCGGGCATGGATCGGTCATGGCTATGTCTTACCCTTTTTGCCGCCTTCATCTTACCCATATCAGGTAAAGAAGACGGTTCCAAAAACTGGGCTCATTGGCGCGGACATGGCGGAAATTCAATTTCGATGACGGCTCAACCCCCAACCGAGTGGAGCGATACGAAGAATGTGAAGTGGAAGGTCGAGATTCCTGGCAAGGGATCGGGGTCGCCCGTGATCTGGGGCGATCAGGTTTTCGTGGTTTCTGCAGTCAGTGATGGAAATGCTTCTGCATCAAGATTTGGATTTGGTAGATCCGAGCAGAAGCTGAGCTTCCAGTTGTTTTGCTTTGATCGGGAAACGGGTAATTTAAAATGGGAGCGGACGGCCGTTGAAGAAGTACCCCACGAAGGCACCCATGAGACCAATGGCTATGCTTCGGCCTCACCATGCACCGATGGGGAGCGGGTTTATGCTCACTTTGGTTCACGTGGATTATTCTGTTATGACATGGATGGGAGACTGTTGTGGAGCCGTGCTGACTTTGGTGAAATGACGACCCGGGCCGGGTTTGGCGAAGGTAGCTCACCGACACTTGCTGGCAATGCAATCCTAGTGCCATGGGATCATGAGGGACCATCGGCTTTGTATGCACTCGACAAGAAAAGTGGCGGGACACTCTGGAAGGCCGTCCGTGACGAACCGACTTGCTGGGCGACTCCGCTGGTGGTGTCATCAGATGGCGGTGATCAGGTAATCATGAATGGTCAAAGTAAGGCGCGGGCATATGATTTGCAGACGGGGAAAGAATTGTGGAGTTGTGGAGGGCAGACACAACGTCCGGTAGCTTCTCCTGTCCATTTTGATGGGATAACGATGATAGGCAGTGGCTTTCGAGGGTCTTTTCTTGGAGCTTTTAAACTCGATGGCAGGGGAGACATCGAGGGTAGAGAACAAGTTGTCTGGACCACACCAGATGACACTCCAGACATTGCCTCGCCAATGCTATCAGATGGGCGCCTCTACTTTCACAAAGGAAAGACCGGGATTCTGACCTGTCTGGATGCCGTCACTGGCAAGGTCCTCTTTGGACCAGAGAGAATACCGGGATTGTCGTTAACTTATGCCTCACCGGTAGCTGCTGGGGGGCATATTTATCTCACCGGGCGCCGCGGCAATATTACGGTGATTAAAGATGCTCCAACGCTTGAGATTATTGCAACGAATTCACTGGGCGAGGGGGTCGACGCAACACCTGCTCCTGTCGGCCACGAGTTGTTTGTTCGGGGGGAGCGACATCTCTTCTGCCTTTCCGAGTGAAGCCTTTTATCGCCTCAGAGGCGCTGGAGCTGCCATTAAAGGCTAGGTAACTCTCTCGATCGCTTCCAGTAATCTTCAATAACTTAACGGCTTCGTATCAGGGCGACTCGGTTTCATTGCTGCTCCGTTGTCCGATTTTAGCGGCGAGACTGCCGCTAGTCCGTATCACAACAACAAGGCCGGGGGCTGCATCGGCTTCGGGATAAGGGCGTGTGATTGTGTAGACGTCGCAGAGTTTGATATCTAGATTTTCGGCAGATGCTGTGATGCCTTCGGGTAGATCAGCAGAATTGATCACCTTGTTTATTTCCTTGGCCATCTCTTCTTTGTAATCGTCTAGATCAACTCTCATCTCTCTTTCAATCGCCTTGATCAGAAGTTCTTCGAGTAACCAAGTGGCCACGGAGGTAAGTTTGCTCTTGGTTTCAAGCGTGAAATCGACATCGGAGAATCTGAGAGTTTGTTTCTCGAAATCGATGACTGGTCGGGCTTCCAGCCAGATATCGCCGGCGATTCCGCGAGCCGGGCCGCTTTGGGTGGCATTGATTGAGAGTTTTAGGTTGAGCATGCCACCTTGGCCGACCTCTGCCTCGAGTCCTTCAACCTTGACGCTACTGCCAGCACCTATCTTTAGTTCAAAACTTTCTTTGGTGAGGACTTCATTCAGCTCAGTGATACTGACAATCACAGGGAGCTTAAGATCCGTGGCAAGAGGTCCAGGATGTGCTATCAAGTCTGGTAATGGTTGTGGCTGCGGCGCGTCAGGTTCACGATTGGTTAGGAAAGCGTCAGTCTTGATTGCGACTGTAACGGAGATTTGCTCCGGTTCCGTATAATCAACGGGAGAGAGCTGAACTTCTTGTGGCGTTACACTGATCCACAGACTTGGGTCGTCGTGAACCTTTTCGCTGAGATAAGCTCGCTGCCAGAAGAATTCGACCTGACTTCTTAGATCGATGCTCTGACGCAGGGCGGGGGCTAGCTTTTGGGCCTCCGTTTGGATGTATTGGCCGACACTTCCTCCCAAAATACTGCTAATGTCGAGCTTGCCAATGCCACCAAGACTAACAGAGGCCTGGCTAAGATTTAGGGTAGGAGTGAGGTTGGAAATGATACTCCAGTCACTTGCGATGGCAGGGGAAAGGCTTCCCCCTGCCGAGCCGGCCAACTCCGCTGTCGTGTTGAGCGGGACCTGAACGATCTTGGCATCGAACATACCTTGAAGCTGAGCAGTTCCCTCGATTGGTGCCGCGAACGTGAGGTGGGTTCCGCTATTTTCGAAAGCGATAGGACCGCGAGCTACCTTCCAGGAGTAAGCTCCGCCCTTAAGATTTTTGTGAATTTCCATTTTCTCGCTGCTCTCAAATCGTGGCGGGACGTTTTCATTGGCAAGATCAGCTAGCATCGCGAGGTCGATTCCGATGGAAACGGCGATTAGCGAGGTCTCAGGGCGAGGACTGTCGACCTCTCCAAGAGATGTGCCGGTCGGGGCCGAAACGTAGATTAGACGAGGGCCAAGGATTCTGGTGGTGACTGGAACAGCCACAACCAGAGTGACCAGAACCGCGGCCAAAATGATGAGTAACTTTTTCATAGGAGAGGAAAGTCTCAATCATTCATAGCGGTTGATGATCTTGTGGTCGAGAGTGAATGACTGTTGCCAATCGTCGGCTAGAGTGATTGCATGAGAGCAATGAACGGAGAATCTGTTTCGGAGTCGCGAGCAATTTTCGGAGGCTCTTTCGATCCGGTGCACTTGGGGCACCTTAGAATGGCAACCGCTGCGATGGAAGTGGTGTCTCTCGAAGAAATTGTTTTTATGCCGTGCTTCGTATCTCCCTTTAAAGAGAGCACTATGGCTTCTGCGGGGCAAAGACACCATATGCTCAATCTTGCTATTAAAGATGAGGCTCTGAACCACGTTTCTGTTTCCGACCTCGAAATTCGCAGGGAGGGCCCCAGTTATTCATGGCAGACGGCGAAATATTTAATTGAGCAGGAACCTCGCGTAAAATGGCACTGGATCATCGGAAGCGATCAGTGGGATTCGATCGAGAAATGGGCGAATCCCGCGTTTCTTCGTGATCAACTTCACTTTCTCGTATTGAAGCGCCAGGGACAGAATGTTCAGGAGAGGGAAGGTTGGGAATTTACTGCAGTACCTTTTAATCATCCGGCTTCCTCGACTGAAATTCGTGCTGATTTTTCTTCTCACCTTGAATGGGTGACACCAGCGGTCGCGTCTTTTTGCGAGGAATCAGGCCTTTACGGCGCTTAATAAGCATTCCGATTTTCCTCGCGTCGGGCGTGACTGCAATTCAACCTTGCCCTGTATGAATGAGCGCAGTCATCTGTGTGAATCCCACGAAGAGGAAGTTGCCAATGCCGTCAGTCACGGCATTGGAGCAATCCTGAGTGCAGTTGCTTTGGGGGGCATGATCTTGCTAGCCTTACCGTTGTCGGTTTGGCATCTAATTGGCGTATCTGTTTTCGGTTTGAGTCTTGTGATGCTCTATCTTTGTTCGGCAGTCTATCACTCAGTCACACGGCACCCTTACAAGCGACTGTTCCAAATTCTCGACCATTCGCTCATCTTTGTGCTGATTGCCGGCAGCTATACGCCCTGGCTGTTGGTTAATCTGAGGGGACCCTGGGGTTGGTCTCTATTCGGGGTGGTTTGGGCGCTTGCTCTTTCGGGAGTGGTCTTGAAGACCATCTTGCTCCCTAGATTTGAAAAGTTCGGAACGATGATTTATGTGGCGATGGGGTGGCTGATTTGTGTCGCTATTCAACCTCTCATTGAAAACGTAAGTCTTTCAGGTCTTCTCTGGCTGATCGCTGGAGGTCTTTGCTACACTGGTGGTGTGGCGTTCTTCCTGATGAGGAAGATGAGGTTTGCACACTTCATCTGGCACCTATTTGTGATGGGAGGAAGTCTGTGCCATGTGGTGGCCGTGATCCTCGGAGTACTTAAGCCAAGGTGATCAGGCTCGTCCCTAGTAATCCAGAAGGGGGTCTGGTGTAACTGCGGGCTCTGGGTATTCGAACGTTTTACCTTCGAAATTGCGAATAACAACGCGTTCGCTGTTGCGCTGCACAATATAGTCCGGATTGATAGGGACCTTTCCGCCCCCGCCGGGAGCATCGATCACGTATTGCGGCACGCTGTAGCCAGTGGTGTGTCCGCGGAGGCTTTCCATGATTTTAAGGCCTTGCGCGACGGGCACTTGCAGGTGGGATGAACCCTGAATTAAATCAAGTTGATAGAGGTAATAGGGGCGAACTCGACACATAAGCATCTTATGCACGAGGACTTTCATGACGTCAGCGTCGTCGTTAACTCCTCTTAGCAAGACCGATTGATTGCCAAGCGGCACGCCATGGTTAGCAAGACGCTCCAAGCCTTCCTTAACTTCAAGGGTGAGTTCTCTCGGGTGATTAATGTGAACGCTCATGAAGAGCGGGTGATACTTTTGCAGCATCTGACAAAGATCATCGGTTACGCGCTGAGGCATGAAAATCGGGATGCGAGACCCGATACGAATAAATTCAATGTGCTCGATACTCCGGAGTCTTGACAAGAATTTCTCAAGTCTTGAATCTGACAATAAAAGCGGGTCGCCTCCTGAAAGAAGGACGTCACGAATTTCAGTGTGTTTCTCAAGATAGTCGAATGCTGCCTCGAAATCGGTTCTTAGAGTTTGATCCCCGGCTCCGCTGACAACGCGGCTTCGCGTGCAGTAACGGCAGTAGGAGGCGCAGGCGGCTGTTACGAGAAATAAAACTCTGTCAGGATAGCGATGGACCAAACCGGGTACTGGCATGTGTGAGTCCTCTCCGCACGGATCGGACATTTCGTAAGGGGAGACAATGGTTTCATCGATCCTTGGAATTAATTGACGCCTAATGGGGCAGTTGGGATCGTCCCGATCAATCAGGTTGAAAAAGTGCGGAGTGATTGACATGGACAGTTTCGTCCCAGAGAGAATCACTCCGTTCCTTTCGTCCTCGTGGAGGTTAAGATATTTTTCGAGTTGAGAGAGCGATTTAATTCGATTTCTCAACTGCCACTTATAGCTGTTCCATTCTTCCTCTGTAATCCCCTCGCCGGACCAGTAGCCCGGGCGATGAGAAAGAAACGATTTGTCCAGATCTAGCTGAGAATCGTGGTGCATGAATAGTTGGAGGTGAGAATGGATGCGTTGTCTGCGTGAGTTAGAAGACTCCCATCAAAACTCGCTTACTACGCTGCAGAAGATAAATAGAAGAGTAAATTAGTCAATTCCGTCACTTTTTTACCTCTTGCATGAAAAAAGTTAAGGCAATTCTCAAAATCAGCTGTTACAAACCTACTAGTTGTTTGTATTTATAGTGACAGCGTGCCGGCTTGAAAGGCGTTAAATACTAGAATGTTGCAGTGCCGTGACTCCTTACCTTAAGATTCTAAAAAACTTCTCAAAACCTCATTGGTTTGAAATCATCCAGTTGATCAAGTGTTCGCAAGGAATGTCGGTAGGCGAGCTTTCGAAATCGTTGAACATGAGCTACATGGGAGTCAAAAAGCACTGTATTTCCATGCAAAAGCTCGGCTATCTCGATACCTGGCGCCAGCCCAAAGAAGTGGGCCGTCCTGAGAAGCTCTATCGTATTACGTCAAAGCTCGATCCGTTTTTCCCTTCGATTGAAGACGGGGTGACGCTGTCTCTGCTTCAAGCTGCGGGACAGTTGGATCCCAATGCCGCTGAAAAATTACTCTTTGCGTTCTTCCGCGATCAGACTGAAAAACTTGCCAAGCTGGTAACGGGAGATTCGGTGCAAGAGAGGGCTGAGCGTCTCGCTGATGCCCGCCTCAAGCTGGGCTACTTCTCCCAATGTACTTATTCTGAGTCAGAGGGGCTTCGCATCGAGGAATTTCATAACCCTCTCAGTTCTCTCTTTTCCAAATACCCAACGATGGAACGGATTGAGGTGCAAATGTTCGAGCGACTACTTGGAGCAAGAGTAGCTAGGTCGGAAGCCTCTTCCGCGGGGTTAACTCGATACCGGTTTGACTTATCTCCGCGCTAGTGTCCGTTTCCTCAACCTCTAAAAGTAAGTCGATATGAGCAAATACGAGGATGAGAATGTATTGGTGATTTCCCGTCAGCTATTCGACCAACTGGGAGCCTTCGAAGGCATTTCACTTGAGCCCGGGAAATATCTCCCATCTATGCTTGATCCGGCCAATAACCGTTTTTTGCAGCGGGACCTTGCCGAAGATGACCCGTCTCACAAACAAATCATCCCTTACGCTATTTTTCGATTCGAAAATAAATTTCTTCATTACGTCCGTGGTGGGGGGTCAGGCGAAAAGCGGCTCGCTTCCAAAGGTTCTATTGGAATCGGCGGACATATTAACGATGTCGATTTTGCGGCTTCATCACTTGATAAAGATACCTACACCAACGGTGTCGAACGTGAGATCGATGAGGAACTGAATCTTACGGGTGGCTATACCCAAGAAATTCTAGGTCTGATCAATGATGACAGCAACGAGGTGGGCCAGGTCCATCTTGGCGTTGTTCACTTGTTTACCCTCGAGTCAGATCAGGTCACGTCAGGTGAAGACAATATCGTAGATCTTCAGTTTCTTACTTTGGAAGAACTTGAAGCGAAACACGATGAGTTGGAGACTTGGTCACAAATTTGTGTGGAGGGGTTGCGTCAGCTTTGGCGCGACAAATGAAGGAAACGGTTGATTCCTAACCCTAAGCCCACGCCGTAGCAGAGGCCCCACGAGAGACGGGCGGTATGCCTAATCTTTGTTGGTTCCCAGTCGAGCGACATGGCAGCGGGGCCTCGTCCCTGAATTGCTGCGTAAAGAAAGTCTCCCGCGTAGTAACCAACGCTATGCCATAAAAATAGTGTGGCGGTAGCCGTGGCGATCGGTACTCGGTAGCCCATTATGCCACGGTAGACCAGTGCAAATCCCGCCAACCCGATGCTGGAACCGATGATTTCTCCAAATGTGGTAGGGAGAGAAAACCAGCTCACTGACCAGAAAAATGCATAGACCAAAAACGCCAGTGAAAAAGACAGACAAAAGCGAATGTGCCTGCCACCGGTATCCCCTGAATCAGGCAGCAACGCTGGACCTCCAAGACCGAGAAAGGCAAGGGCGCAGCCTGCGTACATGGCAGGTTCCGAGCTGAAGAGTGAACTTCCGAATGCCCAGACTGCGTAGCCAAGCAAGGCGACCAATGTAAACAAAGCGATGGATAGGATTGAACGGAATTTCATATCGAGAGATTGTCGAATTATCAAAAGAGCCTGTCTGCGGCCAGATCTGCTGGGATGTTTTGCGACTTTGGGATCACAAACGTTTGTCGGCATATAAATTTCTGCGCGTTACTTCTGGAACCCGGGTAAAAGTAAATAATGTGAACAGAAGATACGATCAATATCCAAAAGACCAAGCCGTGGCGTGATTCTGAAATGACAATATGAAGGGTGGTCCCGCCTACCAATTTATTGATTTTTGTTCGTTTTTTCTAGAGCGCATTCAGGTTGGGCGTGCATCTTTAAAAGGATGCGTTCGAACATTGTATTTAGCCTTTTTTTCTCGCTTATCTGGACTGGAAGTATGATGGCAGGTCTCGCAGCTGAAAGCTCAATCGTGGTAGATGTTGAAACTGGTATTGTGTTGCTTTCCGACAATCCCGACGAAAAAAGACAGGTCGCGAGTTTAACCAAGGTAGCCACTATTCTCGTCACTTTAAAGTGGTTGGATGAGAATAAGGCCACCGATGAGGTCGAAATTGTGGTAAGTGCTGAGGCTGTCTCGGGAGGTGTTAATCCCCTCAAATTTGAGGAAGGAGACTGCCTCAGTCTCCGGTCGGCTATGCTGGCAGCGATGATGGCTTCGGATAATACTTCAGCATATGCAATCGCTGAATTTGTTGGTAGTCGCCTTCGCAAAGAAGCAAGTGAAAGCGGGGCCGTAAGTCGATTCGTCGCCAAAATGAATCACGAGGCTGCGGCACTGCGGTTGAGTGATACTCGCTTCGTGAATCCTCATGGACTGGATGAGGGATCTGACCTTGGGGAGTCGACCGCTGCTGATATGGCCATGTTAGCTATCGAGGCGATTAAACACCCCCAATTTCTGGCTCTTTGCAGAGAGTCAGAGGCGACGATTAAGGTCACGAGAAGAGGAAGGGGGCGAAATATGACAATTAAGAACACAAATCAGTTGGTCGGTTCCAGAGGAATTGATGGGGTCAAAACCGGCACAACGAGACGATCCGGCCCCTGCCTAATGGCGACAGCCGTCTCGGAGGTTTCCGGATCAGGGCGTCTTGTTAGTGTGGTTTTAAATGCTGAAGATCGGTTTCGTGAAACGGTCTTGTTGCTGAATCGAGGTTGGGAAGTTTACCGAAAGTCGAAAGAAGAAGGGGCTCCTGAGACAAACCGAAGCTTGCTAATCGCCCCAAATTAGGTCTCTGTTCGCAACATGAGGATTGGTTTGTTGAATGGCGGGGGTGATTGCCCTGGATTGAATGCAGTGACCCATGGGGTCGTGGGAGCCGCTTCTCAAAAAGGCTGGGAAGTTTATGGCTTTAAACAAGGATATGAGGGCCTGCTTTCTCCCGGAGACTATAAGGTATTAAAGGTAGAAAAAACTGAAGGTATCCTGAAGTTGGGAGGTACCATCCTAGGCTCCAGTAACAAGGGAAACTTCACTTCGAAGATAGGGGAGGGAGGCATCCGAGAAATTCCAAAGCAACTGATGGATGAAGCGATTGAAACGCTCAACCAATTGGCAATTGAGGCTCTAATCTGCGTGGGTGGGGATGGATCACTTTCGACAGCCCAGCAGTTTTTTGAAGCTGGCTTTCCCGTGGTGGGTGTTCCCAAGACGATTGATAACGATCTTGCGGCAACAGCGATGACATTTGGCTTTGATTCGGCCTGCCACTCTGTTGTGGATGCTCTAGACCGACTTCAAACAACAGCCGAGAGCCACAAGCGCGTCATGGTCCTTGAAGTGATGGGGCGCCACGCAGGCTGGATCGCCCTATATGGGGGCATTGGCGGTGGCGCCTGTTCGATTTTGATTCCCGAAATCCCCTTCGAACTCGAGAAAGTGGCCGAAACGATTCGCCAGCGAGATGAGGATGGTTTTTTCCATTCTCTCGTAGTAGTCGCGGAGGGGGCTGCCCCGGTTGGGGGGACTCAGCGGTATGAGCAAACCAATGAAGATGGGGAATCACGTCTGGGCGGAATGGGGGACGTAGTGGCAGAACAACTCGCGGTATTGACCGGCAAGGAGACACGTTGCACTACCTTGGGGCACTTGCAGCGTGGCGGTAGCCCAACTTCACTCGACCGCGTTCTCGGAACTCGATTCGGCGTAAAAGCCGTGAAACTGATAGAAGAAAAGCGATTTGGACGTATGGTCAGCTACCAGCAGTATCACGTTGGATCGGTTCCCATTGAGGAAGCGGTCAGGGAACTCAACCTCGTCGATCCGGAAGGCGAAGTGGTTGAGTCGGCGAAGGCTGTCGGAATCTGCTTTGGTAATTGATTGCTCGCTCGTAATTCATTTTAGATAAAAAAGTGTCGGTGATCACTTGCGACTTTTCTTTCGAGGAAACCAGATAACTAAAAACGTATGAATGCCCTCTTAGAACTACTACAGAAAGATGCCCGACTTTCGACTTCCCAAATGGCTGAGCGCCTCGGGAGAACGGAAGCAGATGTCACCGATATGCTGGATTCTTTAGTGAAGGATGGAGCCATTCTTGGATTTCATGCAGTGATTGATCAGGAAAAAATTGGGGATCATCATGTCTCTGCTTTGATTGAAGTGAAGCTTACACCGGAACGTGATGGCGGCTTTGATCACATGGCCCGGCGGATTGCAAAGTTTGGCCAGGTGACGAGTTGCTACCTTATGAGTGGGGGCTATGACCTTGCCGTAATCGTGGAGGGAGAAGACCTTCGTGAAGTTGCTCGATTCGTCAGCGAAAAACTCAGTACTCTTGATGGGGTCATTTCCACGGCGACTCACTTTCAGCTCAAAGTTTACAAGCAGAGTGGTTTTGAGGCTTCAGACCTCCATGAGGATGAGCGTCTTCCAGTGACCCCATAAACTGTTTCTAGCATACCAACTGTTTCGATGAAGCCTCTTGAAGAGCGTATTGCAACTCAGGTGAATAACCTGCCGCGATCGGGCATCCGGGATTTCTTTGAGCTTGTCCTCGGAAGAGACGACGTCATTTCTTTGGGTGTCGGTGAACCCGACTTTTCGGCTCCATGGCATATCCGAGAGGCAGCGATCTATTCACTGGAGAAAGGGCATACCAGCTATACTTCAAATCTTGGCTTACTTTCTCTTCGCGAAGAAATTTCGGAATACGTCGATCAGCAGTTTGGAGTTAATTACGATCCGAAAACAGAGATTCTCATTACTGTTGGTGTATCTGAAGCTCTGGATCTCGCCTGCCGTGCCCTGCTCAATCCCGGTGATGAGGTGATTTATCACGAGCCCTGTTACGTCAGCTACAGTCCGAGTATCGCCATGGCATATGGCGTCGCAGTCCCCGTGGAAACGAAAGTGGAAGACGAGTTCGTGCTTAAAGCTGAGGACGTAGCCGCGAAGATCACAGATCGCACCCGACTTCTGCTCTTAAATTTCCCTACGAATCCGACTGGAGCAGTGGAACCGCTTGATGAATTGAAAAAAATCGCCCAATTGGCGATTGAGCATGATCTCATTGTCATCAGTGACGAGATCTATTCTGAGTTGCTCTACGGCGAGGATTCAGGCATGAAAATTGGTCACCACACCTCGATTGCCAGCCTGCCGGGCATGAAGGAACGCACTATTCTGCTGCACGGTTTTTCGAAGGCATTTGCCATGACAGGGTTTCGGCTTGGTTATTCCTGCGCACCTCAAGTCCTCACCGAGGCGATGATGAAGATCCACCAGTATTCCATGCTTTGTGCTCCCATCATGAGCCAGAACGCGGCGCTGGAAGCTCTTAAAAATGGTGCTGCCGAAGTGGAGAAAATGCGAAAGGCCTATGCCCGCCGCCGCAATCTTATGTTGAAACGGCTCAGAGAGATGGGTGTTCCCTGTTTTGCCCCGGGTGGAGCTTTCTACCTTTTTCCTGACATTCGGAAGTTTGGTCTCAGCAGCAAGGAGTTTGCCCTGCGACTTCTTGAAGAGGAGAGTGTGGCGGTCGTGCCCGGAGACGCCTTCGGTGCAGCTGGTCAAGGTTGTGTTCGCGCCTGTTATGCGACGGGATATGATCAACTCGAAATTGCGCTCGATCGGATTGAAGCTTTCGTGGGCCGTCTCCAATCCTGACCTCTTCCAAACGATGACCTACCTTACGAAAGCTGTTATCCTCGCTGCTGGACGTGGCACCCGCATGGGCAACCTCACCGACGATATTCCCAAGCCAATGATGAGGGTTAAAGGGATGCCGATCCTTGAGAGAATTCTGCGTGGTCTTGTTGCCAATGGTATCAGCGAAGTCATGATCGTTGTTGGTTACCGTAAGGAGACCATTATTGACCACTTTGGTGATGGGGAGGGTTTTGGTTGCCGGGTTTCCTACGTCGAGCAGGTGATTCAAGACGGGACTGGTAAGGTTGTCGAACTGGCCAAAGATTTCGCCGCTGACGACCCGTTTCTGCTGAGCTACGGAGATATTTTGGTGCCGGAGGAGAGTTACGCACCACTCGTTAATATTGCTGGTTTCGACGGAAAACTCACTGTTAAGATCAACGAAGATGTCCGAAAAGGTGGTGCTGTTTTTATTGAAGACGGTCTCGTAACTGACTTGATCGAAAAGGGTGGTGAGGATGCGCCGACCAGCCCCTACTACAACGCCGGGATCTACGTTTTTTCTCCGACCATTTTTGATTACACCGCAAAACTTGAACTGTCGCCGCGTGGAGAGTATGAACTGACTGACGCTATCAAGGCACAGGTTGACGATGGATTAAAACTCGAAGCGGTTGAACTATCTGGTGACTGGGCTGACGTCCGTGATCCGGATGTTCTCGAAGAGCTTAACTCTTGAGTTTCCCCTTGGCTTAACGGGATTTCCGCTTGCCTAGGCGGTTTTTTGCCCCTTAATTGGCGCCCCCGCAGGAAAGCGGGTCTTTTTACTATGGGTAAGCAGCACAACAAAGTCGAGAAGCGTCGCCGCCGCGCCAATTATGTGAAGCGCAAGAAGGAGGCAGTGAAAGCCAAGATCGCGCTGAGCAAGAAGTCCGCGTCTAAGAAGGCTCCTGCGAAAAAAGTCGCCGTTGCAGCTGACGCTGAAGAGGAGGTAAAAGCCGCTGCGACCAAGAAAGCTGCGACCAAGAAGGCTGCGACCAAGAAGGCTGCGACCAAGAAGGCTGCGACCAAGAAGGCTGCGACTAAGAAGGCTGCGACAAAGAAGGCTGCGACCAAGAAGGCTGCGACAAAGAAGGCCGCAGCGAAGAAAAAAGCTGCCCCGGACAAGGACTAGGTCAGAGCTGAACAGAGCTAATTTGGTTTCAAAGGGGAATCTTCAGCGTTCCCCTCAACGCCATGCAGTGGTGGCGGAGCGGAATGAGTGAACCACGGCCATCATTTTTATTGGTGGACGGAAATAATATCGTTCATGCATGGCCGGATCTTTTGAAGCGTCATCGAACTTCTCCCGGTAGCGCTCACCGCGAATTGATTCAGGCCTTGAGCGACTATCGTGACTGGTCCGATGACCGCGTTGTGGTCGTTTTCGACGGGCTTGGTAATACGGTGGATGAAGAGCGCGTCGCCGGAGGGATTCAGATTTTTTACACCAGTGGTGGTCTGACCGCGGACGACGTCATTGAACGACTCGCCATTAAGTATGCTCAAACTTATCAAATCACTGTCGCGACAGACGATCGAGCGGAGCAAGATATTGTTGTAGGCGCTGGTGGTGAGGCTCTTTCTTCAGTTGGGCTGAAGGAAAAAATTGAGCGAGCGAGGCGCGATCGTGACGGCTGGATCAATCGACATCGCAGGCGTTGAATTTTGTCGCAGGAGGCCTTGCTTCGTGCTCACCGCAAATCTCACCAAGACACCCCGCAGTTAAAGGGTCCTTGGCTGCCCTTTTGCCCTATGGATGATCATGTTTCCTTAGGTAAGAGATGGCGATTATGTTTCGGCGTGAATACTTGTGTGAGGAGGGAAGACAATGGAGTTCATATCATTTAAACGCTTCGGTAACGTGTCTTGCGTTTGACGCCTTGAGCCTTTAGATTGAAACCCTTATGGGTGCTGACAGTTCAGAACGACGCTGGCGACGTGAAGCGGCGGTAGTGGCTCGGCGTGTTAATACCGGTTGGTGGCTGGGGCGCTTTAATCTGTTGTTGTCGTTGGCTCTGATAGTCTTCGCCGGAGTTGTCCTTACTGCGAGGACTTGGTTACCTGATTGGGTTCAGACCGATGCTCTCTTCGCCACATTGAGTGGCATTGTCACAGCTACCGCTCTCTTTGCTTGGTTCTGGAGTCGCGGTCGCTTCATCGGTAAAGAAGAAGCACTCGTTCGCCTCGATGATCGTCTGAGCCTCAATAACCAACTCAGCTCCGCCAATCGAGAAATGGGCCAGTGGCCCGAGCACTTTGCTTTGAAGGGCGATGACATCGGTCTAAAATGGCGCTGGGAAGTTGCTATTTTGCCAGGGGTGCTGGCTGGCCTCATGGTCTTGGCGGCGTGGTTCGTTCCGGTTTCCGAACTGAAAGGCAGAGAAGAAATGATCACCCATGAGCCGAATGCCTGGGGCCAAATGGAGGAATGGCTGGCGACTCTCCAAGAAGAGCAACTGATTGATCCGGGCAGTATTGAAGAAATTGAAGATAAAATCGGAGAACTGCGTGACCAACCCGAGAATGACTGGTTCGGGCATGCGAGTCTTGAGGCGAGTGACACGTTGAAAGAAAGGGTCGGTCGTGACATTCAGGACCTAGCCAAGGATCTCGGAACAATCGAACGTGATCTTGATGCGCTCAAAACTTTTTCTTCCCAGTTAAGTGAGGCAGGCAAAGAGATGCTCCTTCAGGAAATGGAGGATGCGATGAAGAATCTGGCCATGAACTCCATGAGTGTAAACAGCGAATTGGCAGAGCAACTGAGTCAGGTGGATCCATCGCAGATTAGCGAGGAGATGATGAACAGCCTCAATTCGGAGCAGATGCAGGAATTGCAGAACCAGCTTGCCAAAAAGCTCGAGAGTCTTGGCAGTATGAATGGGTTACCACCGATGGCGGAAGGAGGATTGTGACTAAGCTCTTCAGTTTTGCTGCCCGGTCAGGGTGGTATCTTAAGAGGCGAGGGAGACGCACCAATGTTTTATGGAGATGAAGATGATCTCGGAACCAATAACATCGAGAAGGTCACTAATGAGGATCTCTCCCGCGCTTCCTTGGGTGACTTGTTAAGTGTTGGTGAAACGGAGCACGAGGAAGACAAACAGGCTTCCGGCTCGCAGGCCGGAGGGCGCGTCTCTTCAAATGGACGAGGGGGAGACGCCGTTTGGCGAGAGTCTCTTATCCCTGAGGAGCAAGCTCTGTTGAAGCGTTACTTCAAGACAGAGAATTGAGGATCCATCCGAGGATAACGATCTGGGGAACCGTGATTGCCGGCAGGAGTAGGGCGATTTTCCAGGAATGAGTCGTCTCACGGAGGGCGAGGATTTCGGTGTAGTCGGTCGAGACCCCGGCCATCAGCAGGGTGAAGCCGTTCCCGGGAGATCTGGCCCGATTAACGAGATCAGCTGCGATGGGGCTGGCACCTTCCGAGCAGACTTCAATGACAGTGGCAGCAATCAGGGTGAGTCCGAGACCCATTACCGATGGGCCGAACCAGTGTGCAAGGACAGCGGGGTGAACGAGGACCCGCAGCAGTGCCGCGAAAACGGTTCCCAACAGGATCCATCGAATGATCATTTGAGACTCTTTGACCGAGAGAGCGATCCATCGTCCCCACCCCGCAGGGGTGGATAACAGTGGGCGAATTTGCTCGAAAAATCCAAGTTCGGGTTCGTTTTCGGTGTGCTGACGATAAGGGTTTTGGGGTATGAACGAACACCGTTCCAGGGAGCTGAAAAGCCGACCGCTGATAATAGCGATTACGACAGACAACCCGATGAAAACAAATGTCCACTTCCAGCCAATTAATCCGATCAGAATCAGGGTTAGGCTGATAGAATTCCAGGGACTGGCGATCAGAAAAGCCATGGTTTGGCCAAGACTTAGTCCGCGGCGATAAAGTTGCATAGCGACGAGGAGAATGCCGTGACTGCAGACATCGAACAGTAGGCCCGCAGCGACAGCTCGCAGCAATCCTGAAAAATTACTCTTTTCACCAAGCCACTGGTGAATCTTGCTCTGGGGAACATAGTGCAGAATGCCAACGGCTATGATTCCAATTAGTAACCCCCACCAGATGGCGTCGATAAATTCGTGAATTCCATGGATAAACTCTCCGAAGGCAGAACCACCCTGCGGAATGAAGTAGGCGGCCACGTAGGTAGGGAGCACCAGGAGGAGGGAGCTACAGAGAACCCAGTCAACACGCTTCGATCTGCTCTTGCAGCAGGACGAATCTGCTTCCGGTTCGGGATCAGGTTGCATGCAACAGGATGGCATGATTGTCAGAAACTTACTCCACTTTGAGGGCGTGGGATACCGGCAACTTTCGAAATCGCTTTGCGGTAATGACATGCAAGCGTATGCTTCGTGCTCATGCATCGAGACCCCTTGCTCCGGTTGCTTGATCGTTACTCGGAAAGACACCACGGTGAAACCGACACCGCGCTTCGAGTGAAGGATTTTGTTCAGCAATACCCGGATTGCTTCGAGCGGTCGCAGCAAGTTGGTCACATCACGGGTTCGGGCTGGATTGTCGACTCTTCTGGAAAACGCACACTACTGACTCATCATGCCAAGCTTGACCTCTGGCTTCAGCCAGGAGGACATGCTGACGGGAATCCAGATTTGTTGTCGGTGGCTCTGCAAGAGTGTGTCGAGGAAACGGGGCTCAGGGCCCTGGGAACGGTCAGCACTGAGATTTTTGATTTGGATGTGCACGGCATTCCAGAACGAAAGGGCGAGCCATCGCACTTTCATTACGATATCCGGTTTCTTCTGCAGGCTGGAGAAGATGATAGTTATGTCGTGACCGATGAGTCTCACGACCTCGCGTGGGTCGAAATGCAGTCGCTGGAGGACTACACCGTCGAATGGTCCATGCGCCGGATGCGTGATAAGGCGCTGAGGCACTTCACTTGAGGAGTTTATCAGCCGTTATTTTACTGCGTAGAGATAATCGTCGGTTCGAATATATAGAGTTCCGTTGGCGGGGACGATACTGGAACGGATATTTACACTCTGAGACGAACCAAACATCGCAGTGTGAAGCATGACGCCTCCATTTTCACCAGCGCTGTAGACGAAGACCTCACCTAGGTGGCTGATGAAGTAAAGTTTTCCATCGACGACTGTTGGAGAGGACTCAATCTTGGTCTTCCCGTCAATCCGGGAACTCCAGACAAACTTCCCGGTCGTTGGGTGGAGGCAGGTAATGAACTTGTTACGGCCGTTGAGTACGTAGAAGTAGCCGTCATAGAATGCGGGTGAGGGGACATCAGAGGTAACCTCCTTGCCCTTAGAAGTCCAGAGGTTGCCACTAGTTGAGATGTCGCCAGATCCCCCGGACTCAATGCCGTAGACTGGGGATCCCTTGGGGCCACAAATCAAGATCATACCTTCACCATAAGTCGCGGTCGGGACAAGACGCCAATGACCAATTTTCTCGGGATTGTAGGTGCTCCATCGCCAGAGTTCTTCCCCAGTCTTGGGATTATGTCCCGTGAGACAGTCGGCGCCGACGATGAGGAGTTCGTCGCGGGTGTCTGTCGTGATTGGAATAGGAGTGCTGAAAGCTTCTTTGGACTCCATCACCGCCTCGTTGTCGCGCATATGCCTCCACTTGGTTTCACCAGTAGCGGGATCCATGGCGAGAAGGTAGGAATTGATTGGTCCATCGCTACGACCATAGCCGTTGACGGGTTGGTCGCGCTGCAGAACCTGTAGATATAAAATGTTGTTAACCAATTGGGGTGAACTGGAGAATGTCCACTGCATTGCGAACTGGCCGTAGTCTTCTTCCACGTTGCGGTGCCATACCTGGTTGCCGTCGAAATCGAAGGCGGCAAGGTCGCCCGAACCGGTAAAGAAGAATACCAGTTTACCGTCGGTCACGGCGGAAGCACCTGCCGTATTGGTTCTTTCATCGCGCATCGCCTCGTCGCTGAATTCCTTAGACCAGACAATTTTGCCAGTGTTTGCATTGATTCGAATAGCGAGAATAGCGCTGTTATCAGCGTTGGCGGAAGTTAAGAAGATGGCATTTTCCCAAATGATCGGAGTGGAACCACCGGCGCCGGGAAGCTGAGTTTTCCAGGCCGCATCTTCCTTGGTGAAAGTGGTGGGGTAGCCGGTCTCATCGGATGAACCGTCAAAGTTTGGACCTCGCCAGTTCGGCCAGTTACTGGCTGAAACCGTAAGAGCGGATGAAGCGATCCCGATGAGGGCTGAGGCAAGGGTAAGGTGGGCAGTTTTCTTCATGAATCGAAAGAAAGTTATAGCCTCTAGATTCGGTAGGCTGCTATTATCTGTCAAGCTGCCGAATAGGCAAAGACGGGGCGTCATTTGTGCAAGATTTATGAAACAATTGCTCTTGATCCGACATGGCAAATCGAGCTGGGATATTTCGGAACTCTCTGACCACGAAAGACCGCTTAATGAGCGTGGAAAGCGGGACGCTCCAAGAATGGCGGCTGCGCTGAAGAGCAGAGAAATAGAACCAGGGCATATCGCTTCGAGTAGCGCAGTAAGAGCTGCGACAACGGCTCGGATCCTCGCCGAGAGAATTAGTTATCCCGAAGCAAAAATCATCTATGACCGTTCTCTTTACCTCGCTTCTGCCAGAGAGATTCTGACTGTCGTTCAGCAGTTTGATGAATCGGTTGAGACCGCTTTTTTGTTTGGTCATAATCCCGGGATGCATGCCTTGGTAAATCGACTGGCATTGAGTGACCCGGTGGATGAGTTCCCCACGCTGGCGGTTGGTTGGCTGAACTTAAAGATAGAGTTTTGGGGTGAGGCTGAATTTGGCTGTGGAACCTTGACTGAGTTGTTGACGCCGCGAACCTTAGATTGAGCCACAATTTCCCTTCCAGAACCATGAACCAGACACCACCTCCCTTGGAAAATCCCAATCAGATGAATCAATCTCCTGCCCAAAGCAGTGGAGGAGGAGGAAAATGCGCAGCGGGTTGCGGTATCGGTTGCCTTATCGTGGTCGCGCTGTGCGTTGCGCTGGGAATTGGTGGCTATTTTTGGGCTAAAGGAAAAGTGGAGGAAGCTGTGGATTTGTTCACTTCTGATACCGCGGAAGAAATTGTGGCCCCCAAAGCCCCTAAGCTTCAGGTCGAGCAGGTGCTGGCTAGATTTGATCAATTTGCTGATGAAATGGAGGCAGGAAATGTGTCAGAACCTCTCATTCTCACCGGAGAAGAGTTGAATCTCCTTTTACACAATCACGAGAATTTCAGCGATTTCGCCGGGATGGCAGCGGTAGAGATTGACGAAGATGTCTTGAAAGCCAGGGTGAGTATTGATCTCGAAAGTCTTGAGGTTCCGATCAACTTCATTGCTGAACAGTTTGAAGGAAGATATTTCAACGGGACCGGTGGATTCAGCCTGAATATGAACCGTGGTCGGCTTGCTCTTTATTTAGAAGAACTTGAGGTCAATGGAATGAAAGTTCCTGAAATCTACATTCAGGAGATGAGTGAAGAAAACCTTTTTAAGGATCTCCAGAACACCCCCGAAATAGATAATTTCTTCAGCAAGCTTTCAGACCTCAAAGTCGAAGATGGAAAGATGATTATCGTACCGAAATAGGAGGCTCGATCACATTTTTTCATAGGTGCCCTCATCGCGCTTTTCCAGAACGGTAAAACCTGCTTTCTTTGCGTCGGTGACTGAAAGTGGCTTGGTGATTTTTGGCGAGTTTATCCCCTTGGAAACCAGTTTTTTGAGAGGAGTTCGACAGAGAGGACACCGGTCCAAAGGAGGGCGTGTGACCGGGCGGCGCAATTCAAATCCTTGACTACAAATTCGGCAGCCTCTTTCCAAGTCGATCGCGATGTATTCGTAAATCGGCATCGTCTAATTATCCGGTGACAGGTGACGCTTTGCAACTCAATTGGCGAGGCGCTTACACAGGGCACAAAAAAAGCGAAGCCGGATGGCCTCGCCTTTGGAAAGATCCTTCGGTTGGACCTCCGACTACCAACTTGACTTGGTAACCCCTGGTATCATGCCGTGGGAGGCAAGTTCGCGAAACGTGATCCGAGACATCTTAAAGCGACGAAGATAACCACGGCGACGACCGGTGACCTCACAACGGTTGACCAGACGAGTGGGGCTTGCGTCGCGGGGAAGCATCGTAAGACCAGCGTAGTCTTTTTCTGCCTTCAGCTTAGCACGAAGCTTGGCGTACTTTTCTACAGTACGCCCTTTCCGCTTGTTTCTGGAGATCCAACTCTTCTTTGCCATGGGGAGGGGAATTTACGCGTTTTGACCAGAATACAAGCGGAAATTCAGGATTTCAGGAGCTTAGGACGCTTTTGGAGACTATTTTGGCCGGGTGAGGAGTGGCTTGGAGGAAAATACCCAATGTTTCAATCTGGGCTAGCGAACTACTCGGGCATTACCACCGCCTACGATTTTCTCTACTTCTGCGAGTGAAGCCATCGTGGTATCTCCCGGAGTTGTCATGGCCAGAGCACCGTGAGCAGCACCGTAATTGATGGCTTTTGCAGGATCATTGTGAGCGAGGAAACCATAGGCAAAACCAGAGGCAAAGCTGTCACCTCCACCGACACGGTCAAGAATTTCTAGGTTCGGGTAAGGGGTTGCCTCGTGAAATTCGTTTTCGTGCCAGCAGATAGCGCCCCAATCGTTGACAGTAGCAGTGTGGACCTCCCGCAGAGTAGTTGCAGTGGCCTTAAAATTAGGAAATTCGTTCACGGCTGTTTCGATCATGCGCTTGAAATTACTTACGTCGATCCCCCTGATATTTTCGTCCACACCTTCAACCTCGAATCCAAGGCTTGCTGTGAAATCCTCCTCGTTGCCGATCATGACATCGACGTATTTCGCAATCTCGCGATTCACCTCCTGAGCCTTGGCGAGCCCGCCAATTGCGCTCCAGAGAGAGGGGCGATAGTTGAGGTCGTAGCTGACAATCGTACCGTGCTTTTGAGCTGCTCGGCATGCTTCGATGGTCACTTCGGCGGCGGTTTCGCTAAGGGCCGCGAAGATACCACCGGTGTGGAACCAGCGGGCGCCATGATTTCCGAAGACGTCTTCCCAGTCAATGTCGCCCGGCTTGAGCTGGCTGGCAGCTGTGTTGGCACGGTCAGGGCAGCCCACAGCACCACGAATTCCGTAGCCACGCTCTGTAAAGTTGAGGCCGTTTCGCACCTCTCTGCCGATACCGTCATAATCGCGCCAATGGATAAAGCGCGTGTCGACTCCGCCCTGAAGAATGAAGTCCTCAACTAGACGCCCAACGGGATTGTCTGCGAATGCCGTAACACAAGCTGTTCGAAGTCCGAAGCAGCGACGCAAACCGCGGGTCACATTGTATTCCCCGCCACCTTCCCAGGCCTCGAAGTTGCGTGAAGTGTGGATTCGGCCTTCACCGGGGTCCAGGCGCAGCATGACCTCGCCGAGAGAAATTGCATCAAAGGCAACTTCGGAAGGAGACTTTATATTCAGCATGTTTCTGTGGCGTAAGTTGAGATCTAGAATTGGTTCGCCTGAATGTAGTCGGGATCATCATTCAGGAAATTGATAAGGTTATGAGTCGCTCGGAGGGCCTGGCGCTCAACGCTTTCGTAGGTGCGGGAGGCGATGTGGCTTGTAATGATGCAGTTGGGAGTTTTGAAAAGTTTATGATTTTCAGGGGGTGGTTCCTGGTCGAGCACATCTGCTCCGTAACCAGCTGCCTTTCCGGATTCGAGAGCAGCGGCCATATCATCGGTTTGGACCAGTTCGCCACGGGCGCAGTTTAGAACAATCACGTCGTTCTGCATTTCTGCAATCTTCTCGGCATTGATCATGCCTCGGGTATTATCGTCGAGAAAGCAATGAAGACTTACGACGTTTGCCTTGGTGAGCACTTCATCCATAGAAGAGCAGCGGGTCACCTCATTGTGGGTCGCAAACTCTTCATCAAAATATGGGTCGAAAGCGATCACCTTCATACCGAAGGCGCGAGCTCTTGTTGCGACTTCCTTACCGATTCGACCCAGCCCGATAATTCCCATGGTTTTACCAAGAATTTCGTGGCCGACAGGTTTCTTCCATCCAGCTTGCCATTTGCCGGCAATGACGTCTGTGGCATTCTCCTGAATTTTCTTTGAGAGACTAAGAAGAAGCCCGAAGGTATGTTCGGCAACGGTCGTGTGATTCACTCCTGGAGTGTTCAGCACAGGAAGTTTTTGCTCGCTCGCGTAAGCAACATCTATCTTGTCGAGGCCGATACCGTATTTGCTGATTACCTTGAGGCGGGGGAGGGATCTGTCTAACACCGTCCTCGAGATAGCATCGTCACCGCAGAGGAAGGCGTCAAACTCGCCAGCGAGATCGAGCATTGCGGACTCAGGCAGCGGTCCACGTTCGCGAGCAATTTCGAAACCTTGGGATTCCAGCAGTTCGTGATGGGGGCCAGGAGTATCCTGATAACTCGTGGTGCTAAGCAAAATACGGGTTGTCATGTGCAGCCCGAACGGTTAGCGAAATGTGGAGCACGGGCAAGAAACAAAATGCGCAGTAATGCGACAATTTACGCAGATTGAATTTTTTACGCAGATGTCTAACGGGATACAGCGCGAACTCGGATCTCAACCTCTCAACGAATTATTGGAAAAGTGGGGACTCGACAACCACGAACTAGTCGAGGCGAGTAAAGAGCAACTGACCCACAAGCAAGTTCAAAAAGCTCGTAAGGGGCGGCGAGTTAGTGCTAATATACAACGGAAAATTCTTAACGCACTGAAGTCGGTCACTGAAGAGAGGGGGCTTGATTCAGATTTTTCACTCGTTGATTTGTTCAATTACCATAGTTGAACGGAACCCATGCAGATTTCCCGCAAAGCCGACTATGCGCTGAGAGCGATGACCATCCTTGGATCGCTCTCGCCCGACCGGACGATGCTGGCCCAGGAACTGGCCAGCGCCGGTAAAATTCCGATTAAATTTCTCGAGCAGATTCTTCTCATTCTGAAGCGTTCCGGACTACTGAGAAGTAAGCGTGGTGTAGGAGGAGGATATCGATTGGCGAGAGAAAGTCGGCTAATTTCGGTGGCAGAAGTAATTGAGGCCGTCGATGGCCAGTTAGTGACCTTCATTGCTGCCGATGATTTTCCCACGTTTTCCGGTTCCGCTGGGATGGTGAAATGCCTTAAAGAGGCTCAGTCTCTGATCAACGAGCGTCTCGGCGAGACCAGTATCGAAGACCTCGTTCAGAACGGTAGCGAAGACGTGATGGTCGGCTACGGGATCTAAAGGGCCATTGACATTCGAACTATTTTGTAGAGGTATTCTTGTCCCTTGCGGTCGTCATAAACCGGCGATCTGATGTTTTTTGAATGATTGCGGAAACGATTGCGACTCAATTTGATGTCCCAGGACGTCTCGTGACTCTGCGGCCCATTGGTGCCGGTAACGTCAATGATACTTATCTAGTGATCCTGAGAACAACCTTCTCTGAGGAACAGTATATTCTACAACGTATCAATCGAACCGTCTTTAAAGACCCAGCCGCGGTGATGTCGAATATGAAAGTTGTGACCGATCACGCTCACAAGCGAATCGCCTCGGAAGCTGATTCAGCCGATCGGATCTGGCAACTGCCACGAGTGATTTCAGCAAAAGACGGCGGTGATTTCGTTCTCGATGGGGAAGGGGAATACTGGCGGGCACTCTCCATGATCGCGAGTACGATTAGTTATGAGAAAGTAAGTAAACCGGAGCATGCCGCGGAGGCGGGTTTGGTACTGGGACACTTCCAGCGCATCATCTCCGATTTTCCAATTGAGCAATTGGCTGATACACTGCCTGGATTTCATATTACCCCGGCTTATCTTTCGTCCTTTGACGAAGCGCTTGAGACTGAAACGGGTCAGGCGCGGTTGGCCGCATTGTCGGAGGCTCGCCGCTTAAGTCAGTTCGTTGAGGCGCGGCGTGAGTTTGCTTCAGTGCTTGAGGATGCCCGGGAGGCTGGCGAATTGAGGGAGCGCCCGATTCATGGGGATCCTAAGATCACGAACGTGATGATTGATAAGTTTACCGGCAAGGGAACCTGCATTGTCGATCTCGATACTGTTAAGCCTGGGTTGATTCACTACGACATCGGCGATGCCGTGCGAAGTAGTTGCAACCCGGCAGGCGAGGAGACCACTGATTTGAGCGAGGTATTTCTCGATCTTGGTCTCTTCGAAGCGTTGGTAAGAGGCTACCTCACTGAAGCCAAAGGCTTTCTGACCGAAAAGGATAAGCTTTACTTGTTTGATTCGATCCGACTGATCACCTTTGAACTGGGCTTGCGCTTCTTTGCTGACTACTTAGCAGGTGACGTCTACTTTAAAACGAATTATGACATTCAGAATTTGAACCGAGCGAGAGTTCAGTTCGCGTTATGCGAAAGTATCGAGGCGCGGGAGGAAAAGATGAGGGGGATTCTTCATAGATACTGTCAATAGTCAGCCGAAGTAGTCTCGGTTCCACTTCTGGCCGTAGTAATAGCCGACCAGACTTGCTGTGACACTGCACAAGAGTGCAGCGACAATTCCAAAAAAGTTGCCAACCCACCATCCAAAGCCTCCGGCCAGAGAAGAAATAATTAAAACGAAGAAAAACCCCATCGCAGTGTCGGCGCACAAATTATGGTAATTATACAACAAGTCCTCGAGAGTGTAAACGTAAAGACGGGGCCTTTCGTTTACCATAGGGTTGTTGCGTTAGGGGGGAGTGAGGTGTTGTGCGTCGTTTGAGCCTCTAGGTTAAATGACTCTCTCCTTGAGCGGTTTGCGGGACGGCTTGACGCGATTGAAACTGTGCAAGTTGAGATCATCATCTAATTTTTCCGTTTTATCGGAGTAATGTGGCTTGGCCACCTATTGGTTAATAAACGGGTGATCTTGCAGTTGACGTCGGTTTTGGCAAGTGATGCAGGCTGATAGAAAGCAGCGACACGGGCCTCTTATTTTTCGTATTAGGCGGGTGTGAGACGGGCATTGATTGTCGCTGGGGTTATCATCCTTTGATGACGCTTTCTGCTGGCTTTCTAACGCTTTCGATTTGCACTGACCTCGGCTATGGTGATCAGGATGGCAGGACAGGAGCAGATTGACGGACCGCTGACAAGAGCCGTTCAAGATTGGCCGGACGGGGAAGTTTGGTTCCTAGAGCGTATCCCAGATGATATTCCCTGGGGAGATGAGGGACTGATCGAGGAACTGCCTGACTCAGCGAAGGGGGCTTATGGTTTGAAGGTGGACGAGTATGTCTACATCGACGGTCAGCGTTATAAACCCGGCAACTACATTACCGTCGGAAGTGTCGAAGAAATTGAGAGGCTGATGACACAAGTGAAGAAGCCCTGCGGGTTTTTCGTCCCTTGGTATAATCGCCTCATCAGCGTGTCGCTATGGAGGCCTCATCACCATCGTATCGACAAAGCAGAATACCGGCAGCGTCTTCGCCAGCGGTTCTTCAAAAGTCTGGCTCTCTGTGTGGGTTTGATCGCCTTGGGACTCTTCCGGCCGCAATTCCTGATGATGGCAATCATGGGAGTCGCGCTGTTTGGACTTTATCCGCTGGTAGAATCAGTGATGGCTTGGTTTCGTCCGGTGGATCGCTACAGCGTTGACGAGTTGAACGACCGTTTGGTCAGAAATGAGTTTTTCAGTCGATGGGTAGGGCGTCAGCCGACCGGTTTGGTTAAGGTTGCAGTGGGTGTGCTTGGAGTTGTTTTCTTGGGCCAATATTTGGTCGACTACCATAACCCAGTTTCTTTTCCGGGGATCCAGACCTCGATCCAGGAAGCCGCGCTCGTTAAGGCTGCGGTCAGGGAAGATGGCGAATGGTGGCGCTTGATTACAACCGGGCTACTCCACGGAAACCTAATTCATATCGTTTTCAATGGAATGGCGCTTTTCAGCCTTGGGAGAGTAATTGTGGCGTTGGTAAGTCCGTCTCTACTAAGCATTGTCTTCCTCGTTTCGGTCGTGACCGGATCACTGGCCAGCCTTTTTCTGGGGCAGGCTCCGGCGTCAGTTGGCGCCTCTGGCGGTATCTTAGGTTGCCTCGGTTTTTTGATCGTTGTGACCCGGAAATTTCGGGATCAGCTACCCGATTATCTGCGTGCCAATTTAATTATGTCATGTGTCGTCATTGCAATCTTTGGATTGATGGGAAGCCAATTCATCGACAATGCTGCTCATGCTGGTGGATTTATAGGTGGTGTTGTGTTGGGAGAATTGCTTTATTCTCAGTTGAAGTTGGTCCCCGGATCGACCCGGAAGTCCATCGGCTTGGTTTCGATCATTTCGGTCACCATTTTGCTGGCAGGAGTTGCTAAAGTATTCTGGGAGTTCTGGAGCGTCAGTCAGAGCCTCTTTGGTTCTGCTTAGAAAAAGACATGCAGGTAAGTGGGTATTCTCCAGAAGCACTGGCAGCGAACGAAATTCGGGTGTGTTCCTTTCGGTTAGATAACGAGCAAGAGTTGCCGATTGACAGCCTTGAGCCTTGGCTGAGCGATCATGAAAGAGAACGTGCCAAATCGTTTCACTTTAAAAACCATGGGGAGCGTTACATTCGCGGCCGCGCTGTCACACGATTGCTGCTGGCTGCCCACTTGAGCTGTTCGCCCGATGACTTGGAATTTCAAAATGGGGAGCATGGGAAGCCCCATTTGGCAGGAGGGGAGCTTCATTTTAATCTTTCCCACTCGCTGGACTGGGCTGTTATCGCCATCTCGCGATTGCCGTCTCTGGGAATCGATATTGAGTGCTTTAGCCGTGACGTTGATATCGATGGATTGAGTCGGCGTTGTTTTCGGGACGTCGAGATCGCGAGGTATGAGGGGATGACCCCTGAGGAAAAAAATAGGGCCTTCTTTTGGATTTGGACTGCAAAAGAAGCGCGCATGAAAGCGACCGGCGAAGGGTTCTCCCTCGAGCCACAGAAAATCGAGATCGAGTTTGAGAGTGAGCTTCCAGTTCGTTGTCTCGAGCCTGCGGATCCCGCTTGTTTTGTAGCGCCGGTTTTGTTCAGCGACGGGCTGGTGGCCTGCACCGTGGCCTGCATGAGTGAGTTTGAGTTGGTAATTGAAAAAGGGTTGTAACGCTTGCGTGATATCAAGGTATGACCAAGTGCCCGGACGCTATTTTCGCCGTTCATGTTTCGAAGTGCCGAAAACTAGCGTTTTATTGACATAATGACTCAATTTTGGTTTTTCTTAAGCCGGTAGAATTTTCAATCCAAGCCCCGATCAATGATATTTAAGACTCTGATTTCTGGAATTGCCTCTCTTTTGGCTTTCTCTCTATTGCTCACTCCGCTCGAAGCTCAGGATGAGTTCGATGTGACA
>Ga0160423_10000115_pt1 | contig 57071 bp, 38 predicted proteins | sample CRUFie14St8metaG_FD_108191 | JGI IMG/M metagenome (GOLD analysis project Ga0160423, IMG submission 108191) | Marine microbial communities from the Costa Rica Dome - CRUD Field 142mm St8 metaG | ecosystem: Environmental > Aquatic > Marine > Oceanic > Photic zone | place: Costa Rica: the Eastern...
AATGAATAAGAAGATATTAGCAAGTAAGATCTCCAAGCATATCTTAATAAAGAAGTTGATGGAGATAGCATCGCCGCGCTTGATTGCTCGTCTTATCGTTGAGGAGTTGATGGTTGAGAACCAAGAAACTTTAGAACGAGTTAAAAGCCAAATAGATGACAACATGGCTGAACATAACCCTCCCGACTTTAATGGTATTGAAAAATCAGAGACTTTAATTAAAACAGAAAAAGGAAGGGGAAATTTGGAAGACAATGAGGCCTTACAGCTTGTTCAATATCTCAAAAACAAACAGCCACAACAAGCCACCGACGATACAACTTCTACAGAACCCGAAGAAGAAAATACCTCCGATCAAGAGGAAGGAGATAAAGAAGAAACTCCACTACCCTCAACCACAGTTTTAAAACCAGCCCTAGAGAAATTAGCAAGGTTTTTATTGAGAACAGCAGTTTTAGCGGAAAGCTTAGAACGCTTCTTTGTGTCTTTAAGACCAAAAGAGCCTAAAAAGTTAAGCAGCTCTTTCAAAGAAAATTTTTCAAAAGAAGAAACCGATATTCTTAAAAAATATTTCAAAACAAAAGACAACACTATCAAATTCATAAATCAATATTTTGGAAATAACCCAGAGAAAGAAACAATTTTATCAAATTTAGAAAAAATATATAGTGGTGAAGAGTTGCCGCCGGCTGGGGAAGATAAGCCTGACGAAAAGCCCGATGAACCCTCAAAAGAACCATATGAGATTGAAAAGAAAATAAAAGATGATTTCATAGATGCCGCTGATCAGTTCCGAAATGAATTCTATAACCAGAGATACAGAAAAAACCAAGCAATAATATTAAAGAACCTTATTGATGCTATATCCAAAATAACAGATGACGGAAACTTTGAGATGGCCTATGGCGATGTTAAAGATGAAGAAAAAACCGACCAACAACCTCTCCAAGAAGCCGATGAGAATGTTGAAGCGAATGAGAAACAAGTTCAACAACTGAAAATGGATTTCCGTTCTCTCCTATCTGACATCAACAAAACAACCAAGTCGTTAAAAGCATTTGAAGAAGTTGCTAGCAAAGGCTCTGTATTGACCGACGCTTACAAAAAGAACTTTATGGAACTTTTAGCAAGTCTCCAAAAGACTCTCTTCCTTGTTGTTCGTGATATGCTCAACATCATAAAGAAACCAGAAACTGTTCAGGAAGCCAAAGAAGAGTCCGAGAAAATGAAGACATTCCGAGCAGTTAAGAAAGCATATTCTAATGCTGTTAAAGGTGTTATTGCGGTACGAGAACTTTTAGATGGCCAGACAACAGAAGAAAAGCCCGAGAATGTTATTGGAGACACATACCAAGCGGTTGTTAATCTCTCTCAATACTTCCCAAGTATCAACCCATTCAACAAAGGAGCAAAGACTAAGCAAGACTATGAAAACTATCTTGACTCTTTCAAGGCTGCTGTTAAGTCCGTTAAGTCTTCTCTTGGAAATGTTCTCAACTTTGTTAAACAAGGCGAGACCGGAGAGGCAACCATCAACAGCACAATTCGAGAACTTAAAAGTTTCTCCGCAAAGATCGCCGCAATCTTTGGAGTTGAAAGTCAATTTAAAGATAAGGTGGTAGAACCTAATACTCCCGCAGCAGAGGATACCGAACCACAAGACCAGCCGCCTAGAGTAGAAGTGTATTTTGAAGAAGACGGGTTGGATATTATAGAAAACGACACCGAAAGACAGAAAGCAATTGCTGAAAAAATTCAAGAACTCAATTTGGGAGATGAAAACCAAGCCCAAGCACTTCAAAAGCTAATCAATCTTATGATTGTGCATATGAAAGAAAAAGAAGCCCTTCAAGAACAAGAAAACGAGCCGTTCGAATCAGACCTTGTCGATAATGCATTTAAAGTGGCGTACCAGCAATTATCCGGAGAAGAAAAGGAATCAATAAAAGAAATTATTAAAAAAGATGATCTAGGCATCTCAGGACTTCAAAAAATAGCATCCTCGATAATTGCAGCAGTGATGATTGAAGGGGCCGTTCAACAGATAAAGGCCGATAAGCCAGACTTAGAAGATGTTGAGATTGTAGACTACGCAGCAGAAGCTCTTAAGAATTATACTGTGGTGCCGATTGCAAATTTTATTAGCACATATAATGCCGAAGACATCAAACCTACTCTGGATATACCTGAATTTGAGCAAGTTCTTGATAAAATACAGCAAGGTTCACCGACTTCCCAACCAACAGAACCAGACGCACAACCCGTTCAGGATACCGCAGCGCCCTCAGATGATACTGTTGATACTCCTACATCAGATGATGAAGAGGGTGAGCCTCAAGCGGATACCACAGAGCCTTCAGGCGATACTGGAGATGCTCCCACACCAGATGCTGAAGAGGGTGAGCCCCAACCAGCCGAAAAAGATAAAATGACACAAGAACAGTTTGACAAACAACTCAATACAGAAAACAAAAATTTCAGCAATAAAGACCTCACCGCCGCCAAAGATATGAAGAAAATCGATGGGCTTTTCGACTATAATTTTGAGAACAGTAATCTTGAAGGAGTCAACCTTACAAATTCCAGCTTTCAACGCACAAATTTCAAAGGTGCTAATTTGAAAGGTGCCAAACTGCAAGGTTTTGGTGGCAAATATACCAACCAACCAGCCAAAAAAGATAATCCAAACGATTTCACAAATGCAAATCTCTCCGGAGCAGATCTTCGTTTAAGCCGTTTTGTAGAGGGAATATTCAAAAATGCAGATCTTCCTAATGCAAAACTCTCTAATGCGAAGTTTATAGAATGCAACTTCCAAAGCGCTGATTTGAGTGGCGCCAAACTGCATGGTGCTGATGTAAGCACTTCAACATTCAACGGAACAAATTTGCAAGGGCTTGAATACAACAAAAGAACCAAATGGCCTGCCGACCTCACAGAAGAAGAACTGAATAAAAGAGGCGCGAAAAATGTTGAGAAAGCCAAGAAAAAACAGCCAAAGACTGAACCCACACCTGAAGAACAGGATTTAATTCCGCTAAGATTCACTGGCTGGCAAGAAAGAGCAAACCAAATCGATACAGAGATAAATAAAATGTTTGAAGAAGCAGGAAAAAGTGGGTCATTGGTTGAAGCAGCAAAAAAAGTAGTCCGAAAATTCATGCAGGAGATAGATCCTAAAAAACTTAAAGAGAGTATCGAAGATGAAATAGACGAGCCTTACAGAGAAGCCTTCAAGAAGGCTGTTAGAGAAGTACAAGGTAGCGGCACGCTCTTAAGAATGTTAGATATGGACGGAAACGAACAATTAAAAAAGAAGTTTGCAAGATTTCTTAAGCAACTAATCCTTGGCGTTGATAAGAAGAAGGGAGGTTCCAGTAAACAAAGTCAAAAAGCCCCCGAAAGCCAACCGCAACAAGGAGAACAACCCAGCCAAGCGAAAGAAGAAGATGCTAAGACAAAAAAATACAAAGAAGAGTTCAAAGCTTTGAACACCATTCCCGGAAAATTTGCAAGAAAAGTTATTAAATATGCTGAAGATGTAGAGAAATATATGACAACGTCGCTTGAGAAAGACACAGTAAAACTGGCCAAGCAATTGGATTTCAGTAAAATTGACAATATTCCCAAAGAAGATATAGAAAAAGCAGTTACAAATGGAGATATCACTGCCGGGCAGTCCGGTCAGATAGCATCGCTTATAAATCGAGCCTCAAGACTTCAATCTGTAATGGCCCTTGTGGGAAAAATAACCTTAGCGGGAAAAGCCGAACAAAAACAATTAATGAGCCAACTAAAATCCTTAGAAAAAGATCTATATGGTACTTTTAATAATTGGTTGAAATCCAAAAATATAAAGCCAATACAGAAAATTGATGTCTTGGAAACATCCGCCACTGCGTCCGGGCTTACCGCCGCTGATGCAGTTACGTTAAGCAATGAACTGTACAACAAATACGAAGCCAAGGTTGCCTATATCGATTCAGTCGCACTGTTTGCAAAAGACGGAAAAGAAATAACCGCTCAGGAAGGAAAAACAAAAATATTTTCAACTCAAAGAGTAGGTTCGGGTACGGCTGGAAAAAATTTCTACGGCCAAAAAAAATAAGGAGAAACTAAATGGCAAAAAAAACTTATGTAATAGATACAAGCGTCTTTCTAAGCGACGCTAACTGCCTCTATCGTTTCAAGAATAATGACATCGTCATTCCATTGAAGGTTCTCGAAGAGATCGACAAGCACAAGAAACGACAAGATTCTGTTGGCTTTAATGCTCGTCTAATAATAAAGCATCTCGACTCATTGAGAGCAAAAGGCTCTCTTCACAAAGGACTTCGCATTGATAAGGGCCTTGGGATATTGAGAGTTGCCAAAGCTTCAAAAGAATTACCAGAAGATCTTGACTTTAATGTTCCCGACCACCAGATTCTATCTGTTGCTTTCCACGAGAGCAAACAAAACGAAAAGAGAAAAGTTGTTGTCGTGTCAAGAGATATTAACATGAGAGTCATCGCTGACTCCATCGGCCTTATCTCCGAAGATTATGAAACCAATTCAATTGTTGAAGACAAAGACAAGGTCTATGAAGGCTATGCTGAACTTGTTGTTGATGATGAGTTCATCGAGCAACTGTATGCTGGAGAAGACATGTATCTCGAGCAAGATTTGGTCGCAAAGCAAAAACTTTCCCTCCAGCCAAATCAATTCATTATGCTTATCTCCTCGGCAAATACAAAGAAGACAGCTTTATCTCGCTTCATTGATTACAAGAACCCTCTCAGAAAGGTTAGTTCCAAGGTTGAAGCAGCATCATTTGGCATTAAGCCAAGAAACAAAGAACAGTCATTTGCTTTTGACCTTCTATTTGACGATGATATTCCTCTTGTCACCCTCATTGGTCGTGCTGGTTCTGGTAAGACTCTTATGGCTATTGCTGCTGGTCTCGAACAAACCATAGGCTTCGGAGACCACAAATACAAAAAACTTGTTGTGTCTCGACCTGTCCAGCCTCTTGGTAAAGACATCGGCTTCCTACCGGGCACAATGGAAGAAAAGATGATGCCATGGCTTATGCCGATATCCGACAACCTTGAGTTCATTCTTGGAAACAAGCAAATGTTCAAGAACTACCTCGAAAAAGGAACCATCGAGATCGAAGCCCTCACATATATCAGAGGTCGCTCCATCTCAAATGCTTTCATCGTAATTGATGAAGCCCAAAACCTTACAGCACACGAAGTAAAAACCATTATCACTCGTGTTGGCGAGAACACCAAAGTAATCCTCACAGGTGACATTGAACAGATCGATAACATCTATACCAATGAGACATCCAATGGTTTGACATATGCCATAGAAAGGTTCAAAACTTCCCATCTTTCCGGACATATTACATTTAAAAAAGGTGAGAGATCAAAGATCGCTACCTTAGCCTCCCAACTCCTTTAGAAAAAAATAAAAGAAAAAACTTGACACTTAGGACTTCATCTGTTATAATTAATATATACAATGGAGTTACAAAATGAAGTGGCTTAACGAGTCTTACAACCGTTCAAAAAAACTAAAGGATACATATAAATTGCATGATATCGAAATTTTTATAAAAGATCAATTACCTGAGAATATTGATCCGGACTTTGTGTTTAAATATATTAGACAAAGAGTGCCGGGACACCTGCTTAAAGGTGTGGATATGATTTACATTGGTCAATTTGAAAAGATTATCGACAAAGAAGCAAATGCCTTGTATCAAGATGGAGCAATCTATCTAACAAATGATCAAGACGATGACAAAGATATGATTGACGATATCATTCATGAGATTGCTCACTCTGTCGAAGATGTCTACGGATATATCATCTATGATGACCCTCTTCTCAACAACGAGTTTCTCGGAAAGAGAAAAAGATTGTATGCTGATCTTAAAGCACATGACTATGAGCCACCTAAAGAACTTCAAGTTCAAGCCGAATATTCTCAGAAGATTGATGACTATCTTTACAAAGACGTCACCTATGATATTATGTGGCATTTCGTTGGAGGTCTATTTCCTTCGCCATATGCAGCCACATCCCTCAGAGAATATTTTGCAAGAGGATTTGAAGAATACTCCTTTGGTAACACCAGAGAGTTAAAGGAGACTTGTCCTACATTGTATAGAAAACTTAGAATGTTATTTGAAATGGAGGACACATGAAAAAACATATATCTTATTCTGAACTTAAAACTTGGGCTGAATGTCCATACAAAAGAAAACTCATGTATCAAGACAGAGTTAAAAAGTTTGTCGGTAATGCCTTTACAGCGTTCGGAAGAGCGCTTCATTTTTTATGTGAGAATCTAGTTTACGATAAGGTTGAAGATACTGAAGACTTCTTCAATGTTTCATTTGAGAAAGAACTTGATGATGCCGGTGTTGAAGAAGATAAGTTGGTTATCGAAATGCGAGAACAAGCACAACTCATTACTCCTCAGATCATGCCCGAACTTACTAAAATCTTTGGCGAATATGAGGTATTTTCGGTGGAAGAACAGCTTTACCAACCTATCAAGGATAGTGACACCGGGTACAACTTTAAAGGCTTTATTGACCTCGTAATTCATACAAATGACGGCAAGTTTCACATAATAGATTGGAAGACCTGCTCATGGGGTTGGGATGCCAAGAAGAGATCGGACAAATACATTACGTATCAGTTAACTTTGTACAAGAAGTTTTGGTGTGAAAAGTATGAAGTTGATCCTAAATTAGTTGAAACTCATTTCGCTCTCCTTAAGAGAACAGCCAAGAAAGATAATGTTGAGATCTTCCGTGTTACTTCTGGTCCCCGAAAAGTCGAGAACGCAACTCAACTTCTAACAAATGCCTTGGTTCACATTTCTAAGAATAACCATGTTAAAGACAGAAGATCTTGCAAAGGTTGCGAATTTTACAAGACAGAGCATTGTAAATAAAAAAATATTTAATTTTTTCTTGACAAACTCCGATACACATGTTATACTATTATTAACAACACGAGGTATACCTTGAAAAAGAAAATAAAAGTATTAACATTATCGGACCATCCCCTGTCCCCGTCCGGTGTAGGAACTCAAACAAAATATATGTGCGAGGCTCTCCTATCTACCGGACGTTATCAAATTGTCTCCCTTGGAGGCGCAATTAAACATTTGGATTATTCACCAAAAAATGTTGAACCATATGGAAATGATTGGAAAATTATTCCTGTAAATGGCTACGGAACACAAGAAATGGTACGCTCCATTCTCCGCACAGAGAAGCCTGACATCCTATGGTTTATGACCGACCCGCGTTTCTGGGGTTGGTTGTGGCAAATTGAGAACGAAGTAAGACCTCTCGTTCCAATGGTGTATTACCACGTATGGGATAACTATCCCGTGCCAATGTTTAATAGAAAATATTATTTGTCTAATGATCTCATCGCAACAATATCAAAAGTCACAGACAACATCGTTGCTGAAGCCACTCCTGAAGTTAACAGGCAATATATCCCACATGCTGTAAATGGAGAGATATTCAAACCAACAACTCCGGAGCAAATTGAGAGCATTAGGCGAGAATCTTTACCTGAGTCTGACCGAGACAAGGTTATCTTCTTCTGGAACAATAGAAACGCACGAAGAAAACAATCTGGAACTTTGATATTCTGGTTTAAAGAGTGGCTTGACAAGAACAACCTTCACGATAAAGCACAACTCATTATGCACACAGACCCCAAAGACCCACACGGTCAAGATCTCAATCACATTATTGAACATCTTGAGCTCAATGATAGACAAGTACTGCTGTCGACCAAGAAACTCCCCCCGGAACATTTAGCCGCTATGTATAACATGGCTGACTGCACAATTAACATATCCGATGCCGAAGGCTTTGGATTGGCCACTCTTGAATCCCTCTCATGTGGTACCCCTATTATTGTGAATATGACTGGTGGTTTGCAAGAGCAAATTACCGATGGAAAAGACTGGTTCGGCGTACCCCTCCTCCCCTCCTCAAAATCTATCATTGGCTCTCAAGATGTTCCTTATATTTACGAGGATAGACTCGATAAGGCTCAATTCTTTTCGGCATTGTCTAAGATTTATAACGTAGGAGCCGTTGAAAGACGTAAGATGGGCATGGCTGGTAGAAAGCATGTTGAAGCGAACTATAGTTTCGAAACTTTCAAAAATACGTGGATTAAAGTAATGGACGAACTTCATGAACGAGAGGGTTCATGGGAGAATAGAAAAGGCTACTATGCTATTAGATTTGTGGAGGTTGCGTAATGAAAAAGAAAATATTAGTAAGAGGGCCTGTGCTCTCACAATCTGGATATGGAGAACAATCCCGCTTTGCTTTGAGAGCGTTAAAATCACAAGAAGATAAGTTTGACATATTCATACTCCCCGTTGCTTGGGGAAAGACCGGCTGGGTATGGGAAGAGTCGGAGTTTCGTGAATGGATGGATACAAGGATCACATTAACACAAGTCCTTATTCAGAAAAAACAACTTCAAGTTGATATGTCCCTACAAATAACAATTCCCAATGAGTTTCAAAAGATGGCTCCCGTCAATATTGGTTACACTGCCGGTATCGAGACTCACAAATGTTCTAATAAATGGTTGCCAAAGTGTAATGAAATGGATAAAGTATTGGTTGTCTCCAACCATGCTAAACATTCACTAGTGAATACTGTAGCCAAAGCACAAAATCCTCAGACTGGTGATGTTATTGACTATCGAATTGATACACCTGTTGAGGTTGTGTGGGAGAACACCCCACGTCATGAGCCCGAAGATATTTCAACTTTAAAACTGAAGCATGACTTTAACTTTCTTGCTGTTTCTCAAATCTCTCCTCGAAAGAACTTTGAAAATATGGTTCGATGGTTTGTTGAAGAGTTTATCGACCAAGAGGTTGGTTTTGTTATTAAAACCAATGTTGCCAACAATTCTACATTAGACTGGGAATATTTACAGGCGAAGATGAAAGAAGTCTTAAGAAACTACAAAGACCGTAAGTGTTCTGTATATTTGCTACACGGAGACCTAACTCCCGGCCAAATGACTGGTTTATACCGACATGAAAAGATCAAAGGAATGATTAACATTGCTCATGGTGAAGGTTTTGGTCTTCCATTGTTTGAAGCTGCTCGCGAAGGACTTCCAATTACAACGATTGGCTGGTCTGGTCAACTTGATTTCCTCCATCATGATGGTAAGGATTACTTCAACAAGGTCGACTATACACTCCAGCCAATACAAAAACAAGCCGTGTGGCAAGGGGTTCTTGAAAAGGATGCAATGTGGGCATATGCCGATCAGGGTTCTTATAAGATGGCATTGCGAAAAGCCGTTAAGGGCTATGACAAGATGAAAGCAAGAGCAGAAGAACTTAAGAACTTGGTTAATGATAAATTCTCTGATGGGAAGCTTTATGAGTTGTTTTGTGATAAACTACTCGCAAGAAGCGAAGAGGTAATGGAGGTAGTTCTATGATGATTATTTTTCAATCTCAATTACAAGATTCATCTGGCTTTGGCCGAGCCGCCAGACAATATTATAGAATATTAAAAAACATTTGCCGGTTGAATAAATGGGAACTGAAAGTTTTAAATATCGCTACTGATAGAACTACACTTGAAGAGCATAGTATATGGGAAGAAAGTGAACAACTAAAAACAAGAGAGGAAATCAATTCTATAGTTGAGAGTGGAGAGTATTATTTCTTTTTTCACTCAAACTTAAATTTTGCTTCTAGGATTAAATCTACTTATGTTTTATCATCGAGGTCTAAGAGAAATTTTTGCATAACAGTGTGGGAGGCAAACCATATACATCCACATTGGGAAGAGTTTTTAGAGTCTATTGGATGCTATGACGTAATAGTGCCGTCTAATTGGAATAAAAATGTGTTTAAGAAATCTATGCCTGACTTTAAAATACATTATGTTCCACACTATGATGACAATGAACTTGTTTATGAAAATAAACAGCACAAGTTTTTATCGATTAGCCAGGATATCCCTAGAAAGAATTGGGTTAAAACGGTTCGTGCTTTTTACCATGCTTTTCATGACATGGATATTGAATTTATTATAAAAACAAACGGAAATCTTCAAGCCCCAACCGAAGTGCAAAATCACCAAGCCCAGCAGTTTATGAATATGATAGTGAAAGAGAAAAAAAACTTCCCAAATGCAAAGTGCAAAATAAGACTATTTTATTCAGTAATATCTGATAATAAACTTGAAGAATTGTATAAGGAAGCGACTCATTATTTCTCTATGACATATGGAGAAGGATTCGGTTTGGGAATGCTAGAAGCCAAATCCAGAGGTTTAATTATTGTTGCCCCAGATAAGGGCGGACATATTGATTTTTGTGACGAAAATGACTTTTTATTCAACAGCAGAGAAGAGTTTGTAGTAGATGAACAAAGTGTGTTTCCTAGGGGCTCTACTTGGTTTGATTCAACGGTCTTAGATGCATCCGTTGCTTTGAAAAATTCATTAAAAAATAACCGCCAAGCGAAAGTGGCACCGTCGTTTAAATATGGAGCGGTGCTCAATAAATTTAAGGAGCTTATAGATGAGTAAATATATTATTGCCATGACATGTTATGAAAGATTTTCGTATCTCAAAAAGACGTTAGCCTCTCTCATGGAATCAGATCTTTCTCTTTGTAAAAAAATATATCTAATTGATGATTGCTCGCGAGATCCTAGAGTTAGAAAATTATTAAAAACTTTGCCGGATATTTTTCAAGTTCATTTTAACGAAAAGAATTTGGGTGTTGATTTTAATATGCTCAAGTCTTATAAGATTGCATTTGGTGAAAACCCCAATCATACAAGTATTGTATCTATAGATAGCGACTGTATATACAAGAAAGAGTGGCTAAATGAAATTGACAAAGCGGCTAATGCTTTTGATGATTGGGGGCTGGTATCTACGTTTAACACCAATGTTCATAAAACCATAGCACAAACAGGAAATTATCTTATTAAAAAAACAGCAGGTGGCTTTTCTGCCCTGATGCGCAAAAATTTATTAACAGAAGTCCTTGATGATAGAGAAAAAATAGCAAACGGAGCGTTTGAAATAAAAAGCGGAGATACCTCTTGGGATTTGATATACAACAAGAAGGTCAAAGACAATGGTTTAAAAATTGTAGTAACCAAGACCAGTTTTACTGATCATATTGGAAAATTTGGTTCACATGCAAATGGTATAAATTATGACCAAGCGGAGGAATTTTAATGGAGAGAAATGTTTTTATATATTGGACGGGCAAAGAACCGTCTCTAATTCTTTTATTAAGAGATATAATGAGAAAACATTCTAATGAAGGAAAAAATTATAATTTGATTCATATAAATGACGATAACTTAACTGACTTTATAGAAGTACCCACATACTTTGAAAAACTATTACCGGCTCACAAAGCAGACTACATAAGGGTTCAGGTTTTGCATAACAGAGGTGGTATATGGTTGGATAGTGACACCCTTGTCATGAGTGACCTGTCTAGTTTGTTTAAGATAATAGAAAAACACAACGGCTTCTTTATTTTAGAAAACAACCAAATATTGTGGAATGGTGTTTTTGGAACTAAAAGCAAAACACCCCTAATGGTAGAATGGAAAAAGAGAATGGAAAATACTTTCGCAAAAAAAGAGGAAAAAATTCTCTGGGCTGAGGTTGGATGCTTGATGCTGGACAAAATGGCTCGTGAAACAAAACTGTTTAACAATTATGTTGTATTTAAAGGTCTAGACACCGTATACCCAGTAAATTGGAATCACTGTGTAAATGAATTTGTTACCAAGCCATATGAAAATTATCTTTCTCTACGAAGGACTTTTCAACCTTTTGTGGTTTTGGTCAATTCGGTATACAAAAAACTATCAGATAAAACACAAGAAGAAATATTAAACGGAGACATGCCTTTGTCCTACTTCTTAAAAACTTCCTTAGAAAAAACGGAGAAAAAATGATTTTAAAAGAACACAAGGCGGTTTTTATACATATTCCAAAAACCGGTGGTACATCTATAGAAAAAATATTTATCGACAACGCTGATTCCAAAGATGTACCCTATAAGCATCAAGATTTTTCATTTTATAAAAGAGCAGTTCGGAATTTCCAAGATTACTTTGTATTTTCTTTTATAAGAAATCCATGGGATCTTGTTTTTTCACAATATAGATATATGTGGGAGTCCAATCATAGCTGGCCCAAAAAATGGCGCTCTATGACAAAGATGGATACCGGGATGTCTTTTGAAGAATGGGTAAAGTGCGATCGTTTTAAGATGACATCACCTGACACAGATAGTTTCGACCTACGAGGTGCCTTTGTCAATAAAAATCAAATAGACTGGCTCCATGGAAGTGAAAATGGTTCAAATAAATTTTATGTTGGTAAATTTGAAAATCTCCAGAAAGATTTTAATAAAATTTGTGATTTGATAGGGATTCAAAGAGCTACCATACCACATGTGAATAGTAGTGGAATTAAGAAAAAATATTATGATTTTTATGACGAAGAGATGAAACATATAGTGGAAAATAAATATAAAAAAGATATAACATTTGGTGAATACAGTTTTGGAGAATAAGAAATGAGAAGAAAGAATAGAGAAAAAGTTCTAGATTTAATAACTACAGATAGTGTATGTGTGGAAATTGGTGTGTGGAAAGGAGAATTTTCACAACGAATTCTCAAAAGAAAACCAGAGAAATTGGTTCTAATTGATCCATGGATTACTCAAGAGTATGAAGGGCGGTTTTATTTTATAGAGCAGCAAAAAATGGACAATATATACCATAGTGTCTGCGATATGTTTAGTGGAGACAATAGGGTTCAAATAATTCGATCGAAATCAGACGAAGCAAATCTTGATATAGGTATTGACTGGCTTTATATCGATGGCAACCATAGTTACGAAAATGTTCTAGAAGACCTTGAGCATTATTATCCAAAAATGAATAATGTTTCATATATGTGTGGTGATGATTTCGGCTGGACCGATAAATATTGCAATAAAGGGCCATCACAAGCAGTCGAGGATTTTTGTACAAAAATGAAGCTTGTATACAAAGTCTTTGGAGATCAATTTATAATAGAGATAATAAAATGAAAATATTAGTAACCGGATATAAAGGTTATATTGGAAGTCATATTTTTTCCGAACTTAAAAGGCAAGGATATAATGTTCACGGCATTGATCTCAAAGATGGAGAAGATATACTTCACTGTCTCCCAAACGAATCTTTCGACTTTGTATTTCACCTTGCTGCTTGTCCTCGTGTCGACTATTCGGTTAAAAAGCCGGCATACACAATGAAGCAAAATGTCCTTGTAACTTCAACTCTGTTGGAGTGGGCCAAAGACCATGGCGTTAAACGAGTAATATTTTCTTCCTCAGCGGCAGTAAATGGCAATGGAGATGGCATACCCCAATCTCCATATGGTCTCCACAAGTTAGTTAATGAAATGGAATGTCGCTTGTATTCTCGCTTGTATGGTTTAGATACGGTTTGTCTCCGCTATTTCAATGTTTATTCAGAAGATCAAGAGTATGGTGGTTCATATTCAACCGTTATATGTGCATGGCTAGAGATGCTCAAGCAAGGAAAGCCTCTTCGCATTGATGGTGATGGAGAGCAAACAAGAGACCTTATTCATGTTGAGGACATTGTTTCGGCTAACATATTTTGCATGAAATACCAAGGAGTTTTTAAGGGAAAGTGGTTTAATGTTGGCTCGGGTACCTCGGTATCCCTTAACTATATAAAGCATTTTGTAAACCAAAACTATGATGTTATTTGGAAACATATGCCAGAAAGGGTTGGAGATATAAAGGTTTCACAAGCAGATATATCAGAACTTTGCAAATTAGGTTGGAAGCCGAAAGTTACAATCGAAGAAGGTTTGAAAAAATGTTTTAAAAAACACTTGACAAACATCCGATAACATGTTATACTATTAACAACTGGAGTAATAAATGAAAGATCATAAATTATCAAACCAAGCCGTTGGAGCAATCATGATGGCCCTACAAAAGTCTCTTATGGAGCAAACCGACATTGTACCTGTACTTAAGGGTTTCAATGTTCAAATTGATGATGCTGGTGAGTTGGTAGTCGTAAACCCGCCAACTGTCAAAGCAGAGCAAAAACCAAAAATTATAACAAACCCTGATGAGGTTAATTATAGTGCCTAAATACTGCTATAGATGCTCGGAATGTGGAAGTGAGGTTGAGGTAAGGCACGGTATGACGGAGCGTCTCACAGACTGTAAAGTTTGTGATAATGAGCAAGTTTTGACTCGTATACCTCAACTCACCAACATTATCCGAAAACAAGAGCAAGGCGAAAGAAAAGCAGGGTCTCTGGTTCATGACTATATAAAAGAGAGCAAAGAGGCCCTAAAAGAACAAAAGAAAGAAAGGATTGACTATAATGAGTAGCACAGTAATACTATCAATAATATTAACAGTTTCGTTGATTTTCAACGGACTTATGTATTGGTATTCTAGGCAACTCACACAAAAACTTTCTTTCATTTACGATAACATTGGGGATGTGTCCGAGATCATTACTAATTATCGAGCGCATTTGAAGTCTGTTTATTCTATGGAGATGTTTTATGGGGATGAAACATTGAAATTTCTTATCGATCATACAAGGTCGACAAGTGATATATTAGAAGATTACGAAGATCCTGAGTTCTTTGTCGAAGAATTCGTGGAAGAAGATGCGCCACAACAAGAGGAACTAACCGATGCCGAGACGCCGCAAAGCAAACAAGAGAATGTATTTTACGCAGGTACACGAAGACGCAATACTTAAATATGCTTCTTCAGACTGCCGCAAAGAGAAGACAGATCTCTATGTAAAACTTATTCAGCCAGCTTTTAATGAAATGGTTGATAAAATTGTATTCACATATAAATTTACAACTCTCCCAAATATCAATGAGTTGAGAGATGACTGTAAAGTATGGCTTACTACTATACTAGGAAAATACGACCCAAACCGAAAATCTAAAGCATTTTCCTATTTTAGTGTGATTACCAAGAACTGGTTCATTCACCAAGTAAAAAAGAATGCTAAAAGAGCAAAACGAGAAGTTGACTACGAAGATGCTCTTAAGGAACTAACATTCGATCAAATTGTCTATTACAATCCCTATCATAAAGACAGAGAAAAGAAAGAGTTCTGGAGCAAGCTTGAAATTGAGATGGATGGTTGGGGCACTAATGATATGAATGAGAATGAGCGCAAAGTATACAATGCTATTCGTACCGTTCTCAATTCTGTTGAAAATATTGAGATATTTAACAAGAAAGCGATATATTTGTATCTCCGTGAGATCACCGGGATGAACACAAAGCAAATTGTAACGCAGCTCAATAAGTTCAGAAAGAAGTATAAGTTGTTTCGTGATGACTGGTATGATTCAAAAATTTAGAGCAAATCTATTTACTGTATGAGTAAAAAGATAGACGAATACCTCAAAGAGGCCATAGATAACATTAGAACTGACCGAGAAGTAACTCGTGAACTTCTCGATGATGCCATTAAATATGTTGCGAAAGATGAAGCTCGTCACAAAGAGGTGGGTATCATTCTCTCCAAATATGTTGAGACCCTTCAAAGATCAAATGAGCAGTTAGTAAAGATAGCCGGCCTTATGTCGAAAAGCGAGAAAAACGATGGCCTATCAGAAGGAGATATGGAAGATATCTATTCGATGATTAAGAAAGAGGATGAGAAGTGAAATATAAAAATTACTTCACCGCCCTCTTTCCGTCGTTAATCGATAGAGAGGGTTATTACGAAATACAGAAAGAGATGAACTTTAAATCCGTTGAGAACACTATGTTCAATAGGTTTGCTGGTAAAGGCTCTTTCCTAGCCGTCGTCCTCCCAGAAGACATTGAAAGAACTTCAGATATCCCTTTTAATTCTGAGAAGTCTTTAAGAGTGAGACCTCTAGATATTCATGACTTTATTATCCCAGAGCCTTGTTCAAGTAATGACCCAGAGCAGGTTAAAAAGATAATAGCAATGCATCCTGTGGCATATCCAGACAACACCGTCCCGAAGGGCAGTGATCAAGAGAAAGCCGACTCGGGTCTTGCCGTTGGACAGATTGTTGAGTGTTATTTTGTGGAAGCAGGCCCTGACGATGCAGGTAGTCTTCGAGGTTTAAGATATCGCCTTAAAAAAGAATCAACAGCAAGTCTTGTAAATTTAGCTTGCATTGGAGGTGCGGCTGCTGGAGCCTCCACTGCTTTCGGAAGTGGAAAATACAGCGCTAATAATGATTACGGCTCTCCGCAGACCGGGACTTATAGAGGCCTGGCTGGCCAGCAAAAAGTTACAAACGGACAATTACCAGACTCTCTTCTAAAAAAAACATCAGTTGGTATAAAGCTTTTGATAGATGCTGCTGCCGACTTTAATAAGTTAGCGGCTGCTTTTAAGAAGAATTTTGGTGAAGAATTAAAATGCACCGGTGGTTACCGCCCCTATAATATACAGGTTAAGGCATATGTAGATCCTAAAAAAATTAACAAAGATGGAAGTCACTTAGCCGCTCGACCCGGAACTTCGGAGCATGGTTGGGGAGTATCCTTTGATGCCAGTACCAACTTGGTAGGCTATAATCCACCAAAAGGTTTTATGAGCAACGCAAAATACAAGTGGTTGTTTAATAACGCCCCTAAATATAATTGGTACCATCCATTATGGGCCCAAGAGCCTGATGGTTGGCCAAAGGTCAAAAAAGCACCTAGGGGACAAAAAGGATCTAAACCAGAATCTTGGCACTGGGAATGGAGTAAGACCGATACCGTTTTGAGGAAGAGTCAATAATGTCAACAGAAAATTTTAAGAAATTAATAGACCTATCAAACATAACAGACCAAAAGACACGAGAATATGTCGAACTGGGCGTGGGTTCTTTCTTTTGCGCAAATATCATCGAGAAGTTTCCAAGGTTTGATAAAGCACCTTGTGAACATGTTTATCGTGGCTCTCACAACGCTGAGATCGTTTTAGGAAGAGACCGACACGAGAGTTGGGCCTCCGGCGCCGGTGGTAAAGGGATGTTGCAAACAGGAATGATCGATCTTGTGGCCGGCCGTGGCCAACTTGTGATGGCGGCTAATCAAAAAAGCAATGCCGAAAATCCATTGGAAGGGGTTGAGTTAGTTGGGCCAATGTTCCATGCCGATGCAGCCCGAGTTTACATAACACAGAAGTCCGAGGATATTGATAAATATTTTGGCCTTAAACCATCTAGAGGGCCATCACCAGAGATGAAGTCAGCCATAGCAACCAAAGCAGACCATATCCGTGTAATTGGCCGAGAGAAGGTTAAAATCTATTGCGGCCAAGGTACATTTGAAGGATTCGAACCCGGAATAGGCGAGACCAACTCATTGGGGCAAAGACTATCAAATCAAGTTATTGAACTTCAAGTTGGAAGTCTTGAGTCTCATCCAATGGTTCTCGGAAACAAGCTTGTAAAGTATCTTAAAAAACAACAAGAACTCAATAGAAAAGTATATGCCCAACTACTCGAAATTAATACCCAGCTGATGACAGTCAACTCTGCTCTATCTGTGTTAACTGGGGGAGCCTCTCTACCATTTTTGAAAGACAATATACAAAATATCGCCGAAGCATTAGCTTTAAATTTAAATTCAATAATAGATTCTTTAAATTATTTAGACAACGATCTAATACCGGGAAAAGAGCACATATTAAGTCAAACTGTATTTACAACGTGAGAGGAACATGGCAGAATCAAAATTTAAGCAACTTCAAGAGGAAGTATGCTACAAAGAACCCGAAGAAATACCAGAGCCGGACAAAATATGTCCGACTTGTATTCCTAATGAGAATTATACTCCCCCCGACTGGAGAACGACCAGAGCACCTTACCTAGACGAGAGTAAGTGTCTTTATATGATTAAGGTGGATATCAATGTTGATGGCGATATCTATTATGGTGCCGGTGATATAAATCTCCCTTCATTACCAAATCTTTTCATGAAAAAGATAGTGGACTCTCAATATGACCAGAATACACTTCTTAAATCTTATATCCGACCCGCTATTCGTAAAGCGTTGAGGTACTACAATAAACTTGAAACAGATGAGATCGTGTGCGCAAGACCACCGATCAACCCAGGCGACATCTGCGAGGGCATTCACGGTGTTGATTACGAACAGTTCATAACCCAGACTACACAACAAACTGATGAGCCAATTCCAAATTACGTTGAGACTATAAGTTTAGATGTGCAAAACTTACGGAATATCTTAAAGTTTACAAACCTTGATGCTCTTGAACTGTTTGCAAGGGTAGAAGACTACGACTACCTGACAAACGCAAGAATTTTGTCTGTTTTGATAGGAATACCGGCATATAAGTTTGATGCTGTTCCTCAAGCACCTGATCTTGGCTCAATCAATACATCAAATAACAAGATTGTTATCAAACCACCAGAGTTTATGAATAATATTGTTAAGTTTAAAGCCGTAATGTCTACATTTGCTACATACCAAGCATTCTTTAAGCAACAAGAGAATGGTGGTATTTACTTCGACGAGACCGGAGACCCGTTCTATATCAGGTTCTTTTCGGATGCTGGTGGAAGAATAGATAAGTTTCTTGAGAGGTTTGAGGCTCTGTTGGAACAAAACCTTTTTAGTGTTCGTGGTTTAATGAATACTGGTACTGATGTTCCAAACATAGCATACGAGATTGAAATATCATATGATAAAGCAGATGAGACCAAGCCATTCACCATACAGAATGTGAGAGCAAGAAAAAAGAATTGTCCCTATTCTGAATGTTCTATAGGCTTAGAAGCATTTAAGGAATATTCCAAAAAAGACCAAACAATGTTCGGGTACATAGCAAACATGAAAAGCATCGCGGGAAACCTCTCGACGAACAAAACACCACCGTGGATTGATTTTATTGTTGCAAATACCTTCCCTCAGTTAGATGTGAATTATGGAAGTACTGGGATCTTTGAGGACTCTTGTGTAAACAATAAGCTACAAGATATGGGCGATTTCATTCTTAAGGAGACAGTAGATGCTTTCAAAGCAATAGAATACAGATATAATCAAAACCGCTGTAAGAAACCAGAAGATATTGAAGACTTTAATAAGACACTCACGACATTTTTGATAGAAGATGGCTCTGAAAAAGCTTACAATGAATTCGGTGATGCCTTTGCGGAGAGAGCTAGGCAACTAGATTCCCTTCCAAAACAAGCATCAAATGCCTTTAAGAACATTGGTGCTTCTGTGAGTAGCGCTGGTGCTGCCGTGAGGGAATTTATATCAAACCTTAACCCTTGCGACCTCAAAGCTAGTATGACTATCGCTATGAAATGCATTATGGCTTCATTAACAGCAGAAGAAGCATATCGCGCCATAATTAAACAGATTGTATCCTCAGCCGGAGAAGAGGCACTTGAGATAATATTGCAATCACTTCCGGCCGATCAACAACAGAAGATACGCGCAGAGGTTGAGAAACAATTTGGAGCATTTCCTTTCCCATGGGAGCCTGGTTGGGAAGCAGGAGATCTTGGCGGAGCAGTTGATCGTCAAGCCAGAAAAAATATTGAAGACAAAGAAGAAAGAGCAAATACCGCTGAAGAAAACAGCGCCTCGTTAAAAAAGAGAGTAAATTCGAATTTAAAAAGAATTGAAAAAATAAAGAGCATCTTAAGTGGTCTTGGTGACGAAGATGAAGTTATTGCAGAAATAACAAATGAAGTAACGCGTTTAGTGTTGGAGAGCAATAAATTAATTGATGAAAGAGAAATTGAGCAAAACATTATAAACACAGAGAACATTCTTATAAATAATTACAATGTTATAAACAGAGAGAAAGAAATACAAATTGAGAGAAAGATCCAAGACAGAGCAAGATATTCGGCCTACCAAACTGTAGTTGACCGAATAGAGCAAGAAATAGAAACTCTACGCACAGAAATAGAGCAAACCAAGATCTTGATTGACCTTGCATCTAGAAACATACAACAATCCGAGCTCATTATAAAAGAAAAGCAGATATCTATTGATGAAATAAATGAAGCACGAAAGCGATTAGAGGGTATCATAACATACGAGTCTTTACCGGGATCTAGCCTAAGAAAACCAAAGCTGTCCGACAGCTATCGTGAAGCACTATCTCAAGAACTACAGAATCTTATGGATGAAAACAACAGGCTCTCCAAGAAAAAGACTAAAGAAGATAAGACTGCTAACGACTTGGCGGAGTATCAAAACTTTTCAAGTCTCTCCGAAGAAGAACAAGCCGAGATGGTTGAAAAGCAAAAAGAAAAAACCTTCTTAGTAAAAACAACACCAGAGGATCGTATACAACAAGGTACTCTTGGAAGAGCGTTGGGCGGTGTTCAGAAGGCTTTAACGCAAGCTTATATTGATGAGATAATGAAGACCGCAACTATTGGAGACCTTCAAAGAGCAATTGAGAATATTCCGGGTTCGGACCTCTTGGGAACAATAATAAGCCAGTTCAAGTGTCCCAGTGGAGCAACAGTTTACCCTCCCATTGATTCATTCCTCAGTACTTTAACTCTTGATCCCTGTAAAATACAAGGAGGTCAAGCCAACTTATCTCTACCCACGATACAGAATATTCCCTCTGCTTGGAACTGGATGGAGACTCTTGGGGAAGCTTTTATGTTTAGTGTTAAGCAAATAGCTTCTGCCGTCCTTGTGGCCCTTATGAGAAAGGCCGCCGAACTATTAAATACCGATCTATGTAAACTCTCAGGCAATTTACTCAGGGGCTCAGCCGATGGAGGCTTTGAGGGTGTAGTTGAAACATTAATTTGTGATGACCCAAAGTCCGGAGATACACGGGATAAAATTAACCAAAAAGTTTTAGAGGCTGGAGGTGCTAGAAAGAGGAAGCCTGATGATTATAAGGCGGTCGCAAGTGTTCTATCTGTATCAGCAACACAACGCGAGATTAAAGCAGCAATGGTGGGCAGAGCAGATAAAAGTTTTCTTGATAATATGTCCTCTATTGTAAGCGCTGCTGTTCCCGGTTTCGCTGATGTGTTTGATGACCCAACAACTGTTGCGAATTATTTTACACAAATGGGGAATCTTTTAACACAAGAGCAGAGGAATGGCATCATAGACCAAATAAACAATCCAATCGATGATAACTATCCCGTTGAAACCAGTATTTGTTTGACCAAAGAAGAGAAAGACCTGTGGGATCAAGAACGAATTGGTGCCTTTCAAGACCCTGACTTAGGGCGAGACTTTGTTGATAAACAAAACGAGAAGGCATTAAGTGATTTGTCCGATGCGGCCAACATACTTTTAAATGGCCCTAATGGTGCCTTAGAAGATGCTTTAGATAAGGCCTTTAACCCAAAAGACCCTGACTGTAAAACAAATACCGGTATTATTCCGGGCTTCCAAGACCTACCACCAAATAAGCAAAAAGCAGTACTTGTTGCTAGCGAAGGTATCTTCAAGAGGCTTGAGCGAGCATTTATCGATGATACAGTCGAGGCAAATATATTTGAGATAGGAGATACTGCTGGTATTCTATTGGATGTTCTCTCTGATCGTGCAAATCGTAATGCATTTTTTCACCTATTAATTAAGAACAATCCATTTCTTAGCTTTTTGTTCGCCGGTGGAGCAGAACTCCCGGAAACCGTCGGTATAAGAATGAAGAACCAGATTGACGCAATATCAGAAGAATACAAGATAACCGCAAGGGGTGTTCCTGATTTTACATTAGAATTTAGCAATGGTAAAGACGGAAATAAGTCTTTCTCTGGTGTCTTAAGCGCAGAGGACAATACTGTTGATAACACCATCACCATTCAAGATCAATTTCAGAAAACAAATGTGGCCTATGATATTGAAGTCTCACCAGAGCTTTCGGCTTCCTCGCAAGAAGCACGACAGCTAGGAAGTTCCCGAGCAGTAATGTTGAAGAAACTTCTCGAGAAAAATTGGTCGCTCTTCCCAACCTCAGATATAGCGGAACAGGAAGTGATCGATATTTATCAAGATATGAACAACATCATATATAATAACTTGACCAAGAGGCTGGTATACAGAAGAGATAATGATATATCAGAAGGGTTTTTATACGGAAGAGAAGGAACTGAAATTGTTGAAGACCAAGACCTTGTATATGTTGACCCAGAGCCGGGTTCCACAGAGTACACTTATGAAGAAGAAGATAAAGTGCTTGGAAGAAGCCTCACTAACAACCCAAGAGTTCACTTCCTTGACCCTGCTAAATATGGAGGTACATACTTGAAGCCTCAAATCTATATTGAGGAAGCAGACCATAAAGGCTGGCTCAACTTTTCCAAGATTGTCGTCCCAGACCCAACCGGTTGTGATCCGAAAAACTCAAACTTCTTGATGCTTGACTCGATTGTAGATAACATAAGGGAAAACAAGAGTAAGATAAAAAATCATGAATCAATACAATATGCTCCGGAGTGTGTTGCTGAACTGCCATTTGATAAGGTTGCCAATTCAGATACATTAGCAACTTTGGAAGGCATTGTTAAAGCAACCATTCGTGTTTATCTCACGGAGTTTATGATACAGAGCTATTCGATATTTTCTAATGTTGATTTAACAGACAGAAACTTCGACAATACTTTAACTGAATATATTAGTGACTTTATCATTAGAGGCCTTATAGACCAAAAATCTTTCTTCGCCTCAACTTACGAAGGATACACCTATATGCTGCTGTTCTTAGAACAGATAGTCCAGATAGTCCATAGAAAAGTCCGTGATACAAGAATGGAAAGCAACGATGAGATTGAGCAAATCCTCGAACTCTGCAACACAGTACAAGAGAACTACAAGCCAATTATGCCACAAGATATGGAATACTTAGGTGCTAATGATGATAGGAGGGCTATAGCTGAGTCTTCTGGTGGAACAGAATATGGAATTCAAATGAGAGCCAAAGCACAAGCGATAGAGACTGGAATAGCGATAATAGGTTCTGGTGGCCCTGATATATTGTCTGGGATTGAGAACTTGATATTTTCCCTTTCAGGCTTATCGCTTGAAAGAGCAAGATTCGCAAATAAAATAAATGCTATTTATCAAGTGGAAACGGATATCAAGAAGCTCCTTAAATACCTTGTAGCCGAGGAGTTTGAGATCTACAGAACAAAGTTAAGAGAGGAGATATCTCCGAGACCACATATCTACGATATCTCCAAGTATTTCATTGGTGCCTCTGGTATCACACTGGGCGCAAACATTGACGCCGGTACATTTGATACTGAGCTGCCGATAGGTGGAGGGATATCCCAGTTTCCATATGGTGATGTCGTTGAATGCGCGCATATACATATGAACCACCCTCTTGACGGCACAACACTTTCTCGAGAAGAATTAGAAGGGCTACAAAAGAATGGTGGCTTCTATCTTGAAAAATATATTGTGTGCTCTCCAAAGGAAGGTCTAAGACCCGAGATCTTTATACCAGATAATATAAAAGGTATTACCTCCTTATCGGAACTCAAAGGGTATTTAAGCAACTATTCATTCCAGTTTGATCAGGCAAAGAGTGTTTCTGAGTATTTTGGAGATGCTACACTAAATGAGACTCAAACTGAATACGAAGGAACAATTGGTATCAAATATGGGGTTAGGCTTTGTTATGTTCCTAAGCCGGGCTTTGAACCAGTACCAGTATCTCAGGAAAACATTTCAATAGCGAAGGCAAACAGAACATACATTCACAACTTATCTAACTTAGAAGGTAAGATATCGAACTTTACATTCCCTCTCGCTTCATATGAGCAAGATATCATAGACGTATCAATGAAAGAGTTAATTGAGAGTGATGAAAATTTCAATCAAGAACTTAAATGCTATGTCGACAAACTCGCAGAGACAGAAGAATTCAGACATTTTATGGATAATGTAATAACGATCACAAAGATCCCTTCGCTTATGATGATTTATTCTTTCAATTTCTTCCTTCCTTCCCTTGGAGATTCTTCTGAAAGAGATGGTGGAGATGAAGAAACTGTTTCACCTGACTCTATTGGAAAGGTTATGAATGATAGCAAGTCCGAAGCAAGAAAGCTATTTGTATCATTCTATAAGAATAACGACCGAGATCCTCCCAATGAAGACGAAGATGTCGATTTTGTATCTCAAGCACAGAAACAAGCCGTATCAAATCTATCTTTTATCGACTTCTCTACTTTTTCATTTGACATCAGAAGACGCCTAAAGAGGGACAAGCCGTTTGATAAATACGGAGAAGAGTGTAAAAATAATTTCGGCAAGTTATTTAAGATAGGAGGGACTTCATAATGCCTACTAATACTATAGCAGTTGCTTTTCCATTGGAGTTGGAAGAAGGAGCATACCGGACATACGGAACTACAGACCTAACCAAAGTGGTTGATCAGAATATTAAGATGGTTCTCTTGACCAGTCCCGGTGAGAGAATATTCGACATGTCATTTGGAGTAGGTTTGAGAAGATATTTGTTTCTAAACCAACATCAAGTTGAAAACGGAATACCGGGTAGCAACGGCATCGCACCACTTAGGACGGCTATTGTTTCACAAATTAATACTTATTTGCCCTACATAACAATAAGAGACCTAAGCTTAGACTTCCGTCAAAACACCTTATCAGTAAAATTTGATTATTTTGTTAATAATTCCACAGCAGCAGCCACTTTTGACCTAACCGTATCCGAAGTTAACATTTAACAACTAAACTATTTATTTTAGTTACGAGGAATGCTAATGCCAAAAAATAAAAATGTAATGGTGAAATACACCAGCAGAGATTTTGAAACAATAAAGGAAGACTTAGTGCAGCATGCTAAGAGATATTATCCAGATTCGTACAAGGATTTTAGTGCAGCATCTTTTGGCTCTCTTATGTTAGATATTGTTTCATATACCGGAGATATACTTTCTTATTATCTCGACTATCATGTTAATGAGAGCTTTTTAGATACCTCTTTGGAGTTCGACAACATAAGAAAGCATGCACGAGCTTTGGGATACAAGTTCTCTGGAACTCCTTCTTCTTACGGTATTGTTTCCTTATTCATACTATGCCCAGCAAATGAAGCTGGAAACAGCCCAGATATAAGTTATTTACCTATCTTGAAGGCCGGCTCTTCTTTTGCAACAGGAGACGGAGGCAACTTTTCCCTTACAGAAGATGTAGACTTCTCCTCTGAAACAGCTGATATTGTAGCCGCAAGATTTGACTCGAGCACCGGACAAACAACTTATTTTGCTGTTAGGGCTTATGGACAAGTTAAGTCTGGTATTCTCCAAAGAACAACAGTCGACCTCAGCAACTCGGTTTTCGAAAAGTTCAAGAAGATTAGAGTCGGTGGTCCAAATATCTCAGAAATTATGTCGGTATATGATACAGAAGGAAACAGGTATTACGAAGTAGATAGTCTCTCGCAAGAAGTGATATTTGTTGATACCACAAACAAAAATGCACAAGTTGATGGTGTGAGATCAATACTTAAACCTTTCGCGACAACCAGGCGTTTTACTGTCGAGCAAGACGATACAGGAACTTATTTACAGTTTGGCTTTGGCTCTGAAGACGAAGACGACCAAGGTATAACAGACCCTTCCCGTGTTGCCCTTAAGATGTCTGGGAAGGACTATGTTTCATCTAAGTCTTTTGACCCTGCTAAGTTGGTTTCCACAAATAAACTTGGTATCTCACCGTACAACACAGAGATGACCATCACTTTTGTATCTAATACTCCCAACAGCACAAACATAGGCGCTAACACTTTAACTAGTGTAGCATCAAAAACCCTGCTATTTGAGGATGTCTCTATCCTTATCGACTCTGAAAGAGCCTTTGTCGAAAATTCTCTGGAGGTCAACAACGATAACCCTATCACCTCGATAAATGTTGATATATCTGTTGAAGAACTTAAGCAGAGAGCCAAGTCCCACTACGCTATGCAGAACAGAGCGGTAACAAAACAGGACTATGAGTCTTTAGTTTACAATATGCCCCGCAAATATGGCGCAGTCACAAGAGCAAATATTATCAACGACCCATCTTCCAGCAACAGAAAGATATCTTTATATTTGATATCACAGGACAATAACGGAAATCTATCTCAAACAAATGCCATAACAAAGAGTAACATCAAGAACTGGATAAACCAGTACAAAGGCCTCAATGATCAAATAGAAATATACGACACCAAGATTGTTAATTTTGGTATTGAGTTTGTGGTTATGATAGACAAACGGTTTTCGCACGATGTTGTATTGCAGCAGTGTGTTGATGAGATGAAAACTCTATTCTCTGATAAACTGTATATTGGAGAACCTCTCTACATCACGAGAATATATGAGAAACTGAATAGGGTTGATGGTGTCGTAGATGTTAGAAAAGTCATGATAAAGAATAAAACAGGCGGTATATACTCTACCATCTCTATGGATTTAGATAAAATATTATCAAAAGATGGTACTTACTACAAAACACCGGACAATGTAATATTAGAACTTAAGTATCCGGACACAGATATCAAAGGAACGGTGAAATAATGGCGATTAAAAGATACTTTGCGAACGCAGACAACACAATAACAAATGCTTTTCAAGAGAACCTCGCAACAAGAGGCACAGGCTCTAATATGGGCCAAGCAGATATTCTAGAAGTGTTTTCACTTTATGCTCAGCAGAACTCAACCTCAACAGAGGCTGCTCGTTTTCTTATTAAGTTCCCAGTGCTGGAACAGATTGCTGCTGACAGAACGGCTGAATTGATACCAGATGTTGGCGGAGTTAGTTTTTATCTCAAACTATACAATGCTCGCCACCCTTGGACTCTCCCAAAGAACTACAAACTGGATGTTCTCGCTGTTTCTTCATCTTGGGAAGAAGGAAACGGTTTAGATATGGAGAACTATACAGATGATACCTATGATGGTATTGGTTCAAACTGGATAAATGCTTCCGCTGGTACCCCATGGACAACCGAAGGTGGAGACTACCATGCCTCTCCCGCCTATACTGCTTCTTTTGACAAAGGAGACGAAGACCTCGAAGTGAATGTAACTTCTTTGGTGGAAGAATGGCTAGATAGCACTAAGGACAATTATGGCTTCGGTGTGAGACTTTCAGCATCATATGAAGCTTCTTCATCTGCGAATCCAGCAGGTGCACAGTATTCTTATTATACTAAGAAGTTTTTTGCTCGTTCATCAGAATTTTTCTTTGATAGACCAGTGCTCGAAGCAAGGTGGAACTCTGCACGTCGAGACAATAGAGGGAACTTTTATTTTAGTTCTTCTTTGGCTCCCTCTGCTGAGAATCTGAACACACTCTGGATGTACAACTACATTAGGGGAAATCTTCGTGATATTGCCGGAAATTCTAGCGCACGACCTGTTCTAAACCTTTATGCCTCTTCGGGGTCTGTCCCCGAGGGTGACGCTCTTTATTTCCGTGATTCTTCTAACAATGCGGTAAATTTCCTTTCGGCATCTCGAGAATCTGTTGGTGTTTACAAAGCAGTTTTTTCTGTAACAGGCGGCGCTGTATCAACGACTTACCCTTATCTTCATGATGTCTGGACAATGAGTGGGAGCGAACTCCACACAGGTTCGGCCATAACACCAAAGACTCACAGCTTCTCGAACTATAACCCAAATAGCAAACATGTTGTGACGATATCGAACCTCAAGCCAAGATACACAACAGGGCAGACTGAGAGATTTAGACTATTTGTTCGTGAGAAAGGTTGGTCTCCCAACATTTATACAGTAGCCAAGAGTGCACCAGCGAATCTTCTTATCGAGAGTGCCTCTTATCAAATAACAAGACTTTCGGACAACAAGATAGTTATCCCATACAATACAGGCTCAGATTCAGCCACATTGCTTTCTTATGATGTTTCAGGCAACTACTTTGACTTGGATTTAGATATGCTAGAGGCAGGATACACTTACGGCCTTAAGTTCTCATTTTATGAAGATTCTTTGTCTTCATACCGAGAGCAACCATATACATTCAAGATTAGAGTAGAACAAGATGAGTATTAAGAGTTTATTTAACAACAAAACCAAAGTTATTGAGAGTGCGGCATCCGCATCTGCTGAGGTTGAATCAAAAGATTATATTTTAGAAAGAATAAGACGAGACGAAACATTTCTTCCATACATTGACTTCGCCTCAGCATCCAACTTTGCAAAGTTCGGATCAGCCGAAGAGTATTATAAAAAGTCCATTGAGAGAATTCATGACGACTATCCCTATGACGGCTCCCAGAAAGAGAAACTTCAGTTTGAACTTTCCTCCTCTTATTTGGACAAATATATCTTCGACCAGAGATATCCAAAAACTAATGGCTATATTAAGTTCTCTCATGATGGTTGGGGAACTCGAAGGATCATTTATCAGGACGGCTGGGGATATCCAGTGGAAGACGACATAGAGTATATCTATGTTCGTGGTGGCCTACATGTGGCTGAGAATATGGATAGCCAACCTTTAAGAGTGAACTTTGATAAATCAGTAAAATATGATGAAGATAAAGATAGGGTTTCCAGTTTAAAGATAGATCCAGCAGAAGGTGTAACGGTAGAGTTTTGGCTTAAAAAAGATGGCTTTGATACATCCAAGACCGAGAAAGAAGTTATTATCGACTTGTGGAATGGCGAGTCCTCCGCAAATCCAGAATATGGACGCTTTACTTTATTCCTCTCAGGAACGGCTGCTGGCACTGATACCTTCGTTGCAACCTTTCAGTCAGGCTCAGATGGTTTTTTGGAACAATCCATAGGCACAGCGACAGTAACAACTTCTTCTTTATCCTCGTGGCATCACTATGCCCTCTCTTTTGTATCAGCATCTTCTACCATCACTGGTCGTTTGTATGTCGATGGAGAGTTGAACGAGAGCAAATCTATGGGCTCAACCGGTCTCAACGAAATAAAGGGTGTTATCAATGGCTATATAGGTGCTCTATACACAAACCCACGCGGAAGCATTATGCCCGGTCGTTCAGGTAAGTTGAGCGGAAGTCTCGACGATTTTAGGTACTGGAAGACCAGAAGAACATCAAAACAGATATATGATAATTGGTATCGTCATGTTGGTGGCGGAACAAACACAGATGATGCGAATACTAAACTAGGGATTTATTATAAATTTAATGAGGGAATTGTCGGGAATGATACTGTCGATGCCACAGTTCTAGACTATTCGGGTCGCCTCACTAATGGTACTTGGTTTGGCTATTCTGCTGGTGCTCGCTCCACCAATTCAGCATTTGTAGAATCCGGATTGATCGAAAAAGAAGAACAAGACCCGATTATCTATAGTGTACATTCAGAGGTTGTATCTCTCAAAGAAGAACTTACAGAAGCAGGTCGAGACCATGACCGTGAAAATCCAAACCTTTTATTCGATAAGATACCCAAGTGGATTCAAGACGAAGATGCTGAAAAGGATAATGCCACCAAGTATCTAATACAGATAATGGCGAGTTACTTCGACACCCTACATGCCCAAATCAGTGCACTGCCACATCTTAAGAATAAAGTCTATCCGAGTTCAAGTTACAAACCAGTTCCATTCGCACGCGAACTTTTGGAAGACAAAGGTTTATTAACTGCAAATCTATTTGCAGACTCAACAATACTTGAGATGTTCGAAGACCGAGATATCAATCAGATCAAGTTTGAAGAAAAGATCACCGATATCAAGAACCAAATATACACCAATATCTACAATAACTTGGAACATATTTATAAACACAAAGGAACCGAGAGTTCAATAAGAAATATGCTGAGGTGTTTTGGTATAGATGACGAGATAGTAAGGTTAAATATCTACACAGATGAAGGCACACATTATTTTACAGATGCTTTCAAGCAGACAAATGTTAATAAAAAATTCATTGATTTCAATCTCGAAGATCGCAATGGAGCAACGATTTACAACGCAAGTTCTTCCATAAATGCAAATAGTTTTATATCAGGTTCAGGCACTGAGAAGTTAGAACAATATAATGCTTTAAGTGTGGAAACTTCAATTATCGTACCTAAAAAACTGAGCTTCTTTGACCCGGGTCATTACAAAACTAACTTTCTTTCATCGTCTGTATTCGGTTTGCATCAAGCACTAACCTCATCGGATCACACTTGGGCATCCCCGGACCTCGCCAACTTTCAGGTTTACTTAGTTAAAGATGAACTCGGTTCTTCAAATGCCAAATTCGTATTAAAAGATTATGGAAGCAATATCATTCTGGAGACGGATATATTCAAGGAGATATATTCCAATGAACACTGGAATATTGCTGTAAGAATCAAGCCGGAAGACTATCCTATTGCTGGCAATGTTGTGACATCCTCTAACCGAGACTATACATTGGAGTTCTATGGAGTCACTCATGCATTCGATACAGTCAAAGAAGAATTTCTTTTGACAGCGAGCATGAACTACGACACAGGCTCAGCATACCTAAGTAACCCAAAGAGATTTTATGTGGGTGCACATAGAACAAACTTTACTGGTTCTATGTTGGAAAAAACTGATATCAAAGTAGGGAAGTTTAATGCTTGGCTTGACTATATTGACAATGATACCGTGAGACTTCACAATAAGGACATAACTAGCAAAGGCATTTATAGGACTCATCGTCCTTCCACTATATTTGGAAAAGATCTCTTGGAATATGAGATTCCTTCATATGAACTTGCAATATTAGACTGGGATTTTGAAACCGTGTCAAACTCTGATGCTTCTGGTGGGTTTAGTGTTACCGATACCACAAGTGGCTCAACAGACTCTCGTTATGGTTGGGTTGATGGTGTAACTAGGCGCTTACACAATGGTGTTGGATATGCTTTCCCTAATTCCTCCAATGTTGTCTCAAATGAAATTATCTATGCTTCCAAAAAGGAACTACCCGAGATCTCCTACACCTCTGACGGTGTAACTATCAAAGGAGAGCGAGAAGAGTATTTTGTAGAAGACGAAGACGTTTCCGATAACTTCTATTCTCTCGAGAAGAGTATGAACCAAGTTATATCAGAAGAAATGATGAGAACCCTATCGACAGCACAAGAAATGTCTAACCTTATGGGTGAAGCAGTTGAGAGATACCGCTTAAACTACAAGAAACTGGACAATGTTCGTCGTATGTTCTTTGAGGATGTCGAGGAAGACCCCGACTTTGATCGTTTTACAGAGTATTTCAAGTTTATTGATTCTGCTATGTCCTACATGGTGTCGCAACTATTCCCAGTTTCAGTTCGTTTCTCAAAAGGAATTTCCGATATAGTTGAATCTCATCTGTTTGAGAGAAACAAATATCAAAACAAATTTCCTCTTATCACAACACATACAGCGACAGAAGGCTCAGCCCTAGGCGTTGGTCGTTCAAAATATCGCTGGGAGTTTGGCCATGCTCCTTTAAGTGGAGACGATAATGATAATTGTCTATGGCAGAAAGCACGAGCAGAAAGAGAGGATATTCATGAACGTGAGACCATCAAACAGATTATAAATAACAGAAACAATGCTAGCCCTACAACTGTTGCAAACCAAGACAGGACAACTTATAGCCGCTCGACATACGGAATAAGAAACTTCTCTAAAACAGTTGATATGAAAGCAGTTGTCTCTCAGACATTCCATCCCGGAACGAATTACTCTTTACAAAAGGATAGAGATTATATATGGAGTGCAACAAATAGACATTCAGAGCTTAGCACTCTTGGCATCCCTAAGAATGTTTTGCTTGTTGGTGCCGGTGTTGGTCAAGGTATTGAGTTACCAAAAGAATGCAATGATGTTGAGATTCCTGACCAAAATAAGAAGTTCAACACAACAGTGTATGTTGGTAAATACTCTTCTGGTACATCTGGTGGTTCTTTCTCGCCGATTAATGACAGTGCCTCATATACCTATGCAGTCAAAGGTGCCTTCAAACTTCCGTTTGACATTTTCTCTGGCTCTGTTGCAACTGGGTATAATGCTGAGATAGCATCTGGTTATCGTTCTGATGCTATTGTCACGAACCTACATTCAGATACAACAGACTTTTCAAACGACCTTCCTTTGCAAGGACCTTTTACACAGCAATGGGTTGGCGGGCATCAATCGCGTCATATCGACATCAACCGTTATGATGAGACTTTAATAGATGGTGAAACATTAACAGCACCCACAAACAATATCCACAATAGATACACTAGACCAGAAGCATGGCTATTAAAGATTGTAGAAACGGGTGGAGCCTCTGATGGTGCATTGGGTCTGGTCGACGCTCAATACGGCGTAACAGCGGTCCCCGGTCATCCACACTTTGGAAAGTATCCTGATGTTGCTAAAAAACCCGCCACATTGTACAGAGATTTACGCAGTAAAAGACCCGTAAACATTTCCAACATACAAACTACTACTTCAAGTGTTAACCACGGAAATTACTCAAAAACTTATGAAATGGTGAGTTTGGGCTGCGGTCGTCATGAGAATAACTTCTTCTTAAGAGATAATCCCGAGCAGTCAATATATCTACCTCAAATCATTATCGATACATTGCCAGAAACCACACACCCAATGACTTTGATTTCCCAAGACCCATACGGAGAGCATAGCTCTTTGGGAGTCTATAGTAACAACCCACAACCAGATGGAGAGTTGTTGATCGAAGGAACCACAGGTAGTGTTGCCGATGCGAGATTTGTTGTTACTGGTTCGACTATCAATGGTACAATAGCTCAAGGATCTTTTAGAGTTTCGTCGTCTAATTTTGTCACAGACACTCATAATGTAAGAATCAGTAGAACCGGCACTGGTGAAGTGGATAGGTTTTACATCAATACTGGTGCGACACTTGCCGGAGAGCATAATGTTTCCACTGGCTCCTCGACAACACAATTTTATGATAACTTACAATCTTCAATAAGAACCAATTCCTCTTATGATGATACAGAATATGTAGCGACTGATCCAACATACGGTGTTGGTGTGTGGAATGATGATACAAGAACAGACACATTTTTGAGTGGTACATTTTCTGCGGATCACTGGGGGGTTGTATCAACAGGAGCATGGTCTTGTGCTTTCTGGATATATGTTTCTAGTTCCAACAATACACAAGGAAATGTATACAGCGAAATGGCTGCATCCGGTCCTTCGAGAGTTCGAAGAATATATGTTAAGTCAAACAACGAACTGGTATACGAGAGATACTATTCAGCGGGTGTTGGTGGTGGTGGAGGATCATTTGTAACAGCCTCTTGGAGTGGCTCCCTGTCCTCAGCTGAACTTGATAGATGGACTCATGTTGTGATATCTCAAAATTCCCACACTGCCGTAGGAGCATCAGCAGTTCCCACCACAGTGAAGTTCGCATTTAATACCGACACACCCACTACTATCTCGGAAGAAGTCACAGCAGGGAGTATCGCCAGTACCCCATCTCCCAATAATGAATTTTACTTCTTCTCTGATACTTCTGAGCAAGCATTGCTAAGTGGCTTGGATGAGTTTGGTATTTGGAATGTCGACCTTGGTACTTCCAATGAAAACTTCGAGAATCTCTACAACAATGGTTTGTATGCTGCAAGGACAGTTGTATCTTCATCAGACCTTAAAGCATGGTGGAGATTTGGTGACGATGGCTATATTTTTGCCGGCAATCCATCATACGACTTGGACACCACTACAACTCTTACCAACAATGATCTGCTATATGAGCAACAGAATAGTCAATATGTAACAGCTTCTGAGAATTCGACAGAACTATATTTGATAACCCCTTCTATCTTTGAGACACCGGGCTACGCTACATTTACAGTCAAGAGTACAAACGCTGGTTCGAGCTACAACGGCTTGATATCCGAGACAAATGAGTCTTTTTCCGATGCTGTTAATATTACGGGAGGTACTGATGACTCCGGAGCAACAGATGGCGACACAATAGTTATTGATAATGGTTCCGGGACAGCAATCACTTTTGAATTAGATAACGATTCGTCTGTAATTAATAGCCCTACTTTAAGAGGTATAGATTGCAGCGATGGTACTTCTAACTCTGATTTCTGGAATACTTTGTCGCAGTCTATCAAGGACTATACTGTTTATGATACCATTACAATAACATCCGGTGTTGGTACGGCTTTATTTGAACTAACCTCATCAACAACAGGTTCAGCACTAAATGTTCCAATGACAGAGACAGGGACTTCTTTCACATCGCTGGTTGGTATTCAGAATGGCTCAGATCCAACAGTAGATACAATATATAGAAGAGATATAGTTATCCCTAGAGTTACATCTTCTGTTAGTGATGCTATTATGGGTTGTCGTTTCGCAGCACCCGGAGGTATAGAGATAGAATCTTATGGATACCTAGATGCATATGCTCGTGAATATTCAATATATAATAGCCTGAATTACAGAAACTTAACCGTTCGTGGAAAGTCCGTGAGAGTTCACCCTACCTTTGGATGGCCTTTTGGAGGCAATGGTGAAGAAGATACAATAAGAATGGACAACCACTTGGGACAAAGAGATGGACACAAGGCCATGCTGGCCAGACATTGTGGTAAATACGGGACAGATACAAGAAACACCTTACACAGTGTCGTAACTGATCCAAATCTATCAGAAACACAGTTCCAAGCAGCAGTTAATCTTCCGTCATTTCACAAGCAACATCGTAATGTAAGTAGGCGACCAGCAGAGTACACAAGCAGAGGAAAGATAGCATTTATCAAGAAGCACGACAATATGTATTTGAATACTCCGATACCTAGATCTGATTTTCAATATAAATGGGTAACTTCTACATTAGGAGATAATTATAGTATAACAAGTGGAAAGCAAAGAATGTATGGATACGCTCACCCAACTGGAATCTTAAGCTCATCAGTAGTTATAGATGGCGATAGTGGTTTCGTTCCGGCAATAACTTTCCCATCAGCCTCAGAAATATTTGGAGAATAGAATGGCAAGACATTATTTGGATTTTGTTGGATTAAACACGTTTATATATGAATTTGTAGGCTGGGATGGCGACGGAACAGAAGTTAAGCAACTTGAACTGGGAGATGGTACTCGTCATTATGCCCTGAATACTTTTGGAATCCTTGACGATGACTTGGATCCTCGCCCATTATCAGAATATAAAAACTATCGTTTTGCTGATACGCACAACGTGCACCTCGCTAATACAGCATCGTTTTTTCCTGCTCTCATGCTTAAGAGAAATGGACCCTATGGGTTTCCAATGTGGAAACAAACAAGAATAGGGCAAAACCCACTTACACGCAGGCAGGTAAAGAACAACATCTTAACGATGGTAGAGCAGCCCGGCCCAGAGGTTGTGTTTAGAAGAGGTGGAAACATAAGAACAGTTAGAGGTAAATATGGTCCAATTATTAAGTATGATGAAGTTCCAGTGGCCTCAAGACACAAGCCCTTTATTGTTGTTGGTCAAGTCATAACAGATGAAGGGGAACTAGAGAAATTTCAATTGAAGGCTTCATATGGAAATGAAACTGTTTTCTTTGAAAACGACATTATCGATAGAAAACTCGGACTAAGTTTAGACAAATCCCGACAATATGAGGCTGTAAGTGGCTTTTATCTTAATGGCGGGCTTGATAATGATGGTTCGCCAATTGATGTATTTGAGAGCATGACTTATCACGAAACAGTGTGGCCACCTCGTGTCTATACTCACAAGAACTATGTGAGGCAAAGAACGACATTTACATTCCCATGGAGAGACTTGAGAATAGACAGAAGAGAAGAGACTGATAATGGCTTTGGTTCAGGGGTTACTCAAAGTGTGTGGTCAATGGATGGATATACTGTTTGGGATACAAAAGCCGTAGATACAGGCTTTCTAACAGATGGAAGATACAACAACCTATATGGTTATGATGTAAATAGCGGTGACGATACAGACTATGGGATATTACAGAATCAATATTGTTTCGCATCATTCGCGTTACCTGTGTCTATCGGCCTTGGTACCACTGACCAATATTTAAGGGTTGGCCCACAATATAATAGAAAACACACACTTCTACCATCTTCATCCGTTGTTTCTCCTAATGGTATGAAGATGGAGGGCATAAACTACGGTACTACATTTGGTGATATCGATAAAGACCATCATAGCCCCGGTGGTGAGGCGAAATGGGAAGCCGGTGCTCAATCAGGTTTAAATCCATTTTATGACTCTTATGATAATTTTATCCAAGGCGTAAAGCAGTATGGAAAAGACTATTCGATTATTCCGGAATTTAGGATTAGCGAACATGTTGAGGAATATCAGTCAAAGGGCTTGACTGAAGAAATTAGCAGTTTATTTTCTTTGACCGGCGGTTTAGAAAACACCGCAGATTCTTCAAAGCAAAATTTTTACAAAATATATTCCACTTCTGACTTCATGAAGCATTTCGAAATGGTCAAGGAAGATCACAAAGAGTTTGTTCCTGCTAACTCAATAACACTTAGATGTAAAGCGATTAAGAAGTTCTTACCATATGAAGGTTTTTATCCGGCACAAAGATCTGTTGAATTAGCCAAGCAGTTCTATAGCTCCTATAAGGACTTTACTTCTGTATCCGCATCAGGCAACACTTATGGCCACCCAACAGACAATTTACACCTATTCCAAAATCTTATGGTGCCAACTTTTGCACCGGGTATTTTCTTTAATTCAATCAAGGCCGGGGTTGCATGTGACTACCCTCTAATAAACTCGAATGTATCTATCGCAAATAATTACGTAATTCAGAATGGCGATGATTATTATCTCAGGAATCCATCGTCCGGTGCAGGCGGCTTGTGGGATAGAAGAGTACCTTTCGAAGCAATAGTTGAGCCAGAAAAGCACTTGGCTGGGATGCAGATTTATTGCAACGAACCTCATCGATTTGCAAACAACTCCGGTTCGGTAATGTGGGATGGGAACGGCGATTCGTATTACAAACTCATGGCACAGAATTTTATAGCCGAGACATCAGAATTCTTCTTAAAAGGAAAGAATTTCACTTCTATTGTTTCCCAGCCTTCAAACAACCCAACAGTTGGAAACGCAGAAGCCGGCAAGACATATATGATGAGAATCAAGATGTATAAAAGTAAAGATACCTCTAGCATACCCAAGGTCTCAGGATCTAGTGGGCTTTTTGAAGTGCCTCAATATCCATCGTCATCGAAGGAGACATTCACAATGTACTCTCGCCCTTCAGCATTCGGACCACCGCAGGGTGCTGATCTAGGTGGACTTGTGGCTTACTTAGGTGAAGACGGAGAAAATTATTCTTTTACACCACCATATTATTACGGCCAAGCTTTTTGTGATGTTACATTTACAGCAGCAGAATCCAAGAAATATTCTATATCTGAAATTATAAATTCAAGTTCGATAAGACAATGGAGGTATATGGATACTGAAGATACTCTGGCCCTGGCGAAGACATTGATGATTAATGGCCTTGGATCCACACCGTCGAATTCATCACAAGAATTTGGGATGCATTTAGACTCCTCAGTTAACGTATTTTCTCAAATAATTGATGAAGAAAACTCGGTTGACCCTAACAACCCCGCAACTCGTTGGGCAATCCAGACAAAGTTTGAGACTCCAATGTTAAACTTTAATCATTTATCTGCCTCTACTAGTATAACTCTCCCCAATAATGCCTCCCAGTCTGTTCCTAGGGGAATGTGGCACCAATATGGCTTAATTGAAGAGGACCCAGCAAAGGGTGTATTTCTGCAAGTGGATAGTGTACCATCGGACTGGATAGATAACCTTCTAAATGAAAATTCTTCAGCTACGGGCTCTCTTGTTGATCTCTGTGGCTTCTCAACCGAGGCTGTTAAGCTAGGGCAAATCGCCGATGAAAAGAAAGTTTATGAAGCCGTGGTTGCAGTTCCATTCATCGAAGAAGAAGGAGAGCGCAAGTTCTTCCGTATTCCTAGGAAAGACATCGAGAATGCCCAAGAACCGTCAAAAGAGAACTTGACCGGCCAATCAATAAAAACAATGTTAGAAAAGATGAAGCGTTATGTGATGCCTCCTCCCATGGACTTCGTAAATAACACATCGATAGACCCATTTGCCATGTATATCTTTGAGTTCTCCCACACCTTTAAGAAACAAGATCTCGCAGATATGTGGCAGAACCTCTACCCAGAGATCGGTCAAACATTCGAAACACAGACATCCACTCTATCTCACGAACTTTTAGCTCATGAATTGCTGGGTGGTGGAGCAAAGATGACACCAGAAGGACTGCTTGATGTTAATGCTGTTGGAAACGAAATACCTGAACGTGTTCGATGGATGGTCTTCAAAGTTAAACAAAGAGCCAAGATAAATTATTATGAGAAGATTATTGGTCGCAATGATGACCTTTCTGAGGCAGCTGTTACATCACAGGGAGCCAGTGTTCAGGTTTCATACAATTGGCCTTATGACTTCTTCTCCCTTGTTGAACTCGCAAAGCTTGAGAGTGAAGTTAAGTTCGCCAAAAGGAGAGAAAAACCAGATCAAGAACCTCGTGAAAATATTGAACCCGTCACCAGCCAAAAGATAAGAATTGACACGGCTAGTAGAAACCTTATAGCAGAAGGCAAGGTAAGTACATCGCCCGGGATAGAGCAGCCAATATCTGAAGAGCAAAGCAGAATAAAAAGAATAATAAGCAGTGGTAGACAACAATGACATTTTTTAACAAAAAAGAAGACGTAATAAAGATAGAACTTACACCTCATGGGAGAAAGATGCTTTCCGAGGGTAAACTTAAACCATCTTACTACACTTTTCTAGATGATGATATTCTTTATGATATCGCCAAAGGTGGAGGCACGGAGAACAACTCTCAAACAAAAGACCGTATTCTTGTCGAAACTCCCTACATGAAGCCTCAAACAAATTACAAAGGTGTTGATAGTTCCAAAAGCGATGATGATTCGAAAGTAGAGCAGGTTCGCTATCTCTTACAAAGGGTCGGAGGCAACAACCCAGCCGAACAGAGAGCAGCAGGATGGAATGCAACCTGCCTTCTTAATGAGATTTCATCCTCGACTAATGTATTGACCTCGTCCACTGAACAGACACAAGCTATACCACAGTTAGAATTTGAAATAGAGTATACAATGTCTGCTGGTAATGCAAACGACATTGAAGTTTCAAGTGGTGGTTTAGTATTCAACCGCAATCTACCAACACTAATCAAAGACGATGGCAGCTATGTTAACATAGAGCCAGAGCAAATACTTATGAATATCTTTGAGAGAAACGGCTTCTATCATAAAGACTCGTATGAAATAGAAGTATATCTCTATGAGCAAGATGAAATAGAAATAGATAGAAAACTTAAATTCTTTGAACAAGAACAGCAACTAAAAAACAATATGCTGGTGCAAAACGAGGACAATGCAGCGGCAGATGTTGAAGAAGAACTCACTACCGAGTTCGTTGAATACTATTTGGATATTTCTGTCGACAGAGAAATACCGGAAGAAGATATATGTAAAGGGCTGGCAAGATTAAAAGCCAAAGATATTTACTTAGACCTTGAAGTTAAGTGTCCGGACCGTGATGATATTGATGTCAATTTCTATGGATCTAGGATAACCGCTCAAGATGTGGAGGATTGCTAATGAGCATAGAATTAGTTGGCTTTGAGAACTTACCAAATGCATTTATCAAAGATGTTGTTATAACCAATGCAAGTGTAAAAGAAGATACATATGAGGTCACCATCAGAGTTCATGACCTCCCAGACCGTTCTATTTGGAGTTCTACACAAGAGATATTCTTTCAATTGATGAGAGTAGGGATAATATTCTCAACAGACCCAGAGGAAACAAGACAGTTGACATCCGGCGAGATATCCCCAACATCTTTGCGATATATGTCCAAGTCATTGGCCATAGCACCCGAAGTAACAGAGGATAACTCTCGCTTTGAGCTTAAGTTTCGTAAAAATTTTAAGACTGATGTTTCTAGTCTCACGGTTTTTGTTTTTTGCTTTATCTCTAAAACAGATACTTCTGATTTGCTAGGAATCCGAATGCAGAAAGACTATACTGGGCCTGTCAAATCAGAAAAGGTCATAGAGTCTAAGAAAACTGTTGCAATGACAAATGCATTTATCAGAGCAGACGGCTCATATTGGTCAGGCCCAGTACACGAACACGGTGGAATATTTATGGAGGGCTCCTATCACAGCAATAGACCTCATAAACAACTTAGCAGGGTTCAGTTGACTAACAACAAGATCAAAGATAAAAGAGAGTCCAAGAACACATCTCAAAGCAATATTACATTTTCTGATAGTTTTATTAGCAACTTGTTTGTTTCATATAGTTCAGACACAGATATCAATGCTATGTTCATGATAAATATAAAAACTCTGCTCATCAGGAACACTAAATACGGCAAGTTTATCAGCAAAGCTACACAAGATATTATTGACTCTTTAATAAGAAGAGTGCAATTCAAAATGCTTTCAATTCAGAGGCACAGAATAAGACCACGATACAGAACAACAGGAATAGGAAATATCAAAAGAAAAGCTGACAGAGTATTTCTTAGAAAAAATATATTAAATACACAAGATGATTCTGCTGGTAGAATGTTGAAAAAGATGAGGCTTGAACGAAATGGTGCCATTGATGTTCTTCCAAATGATATTGAGAACACATCTGACTATAAGAAAATTTGCGACATAGAAGAGTTATATTTTAATTACGGAAAAGAACTCAGGTGTTTTCAGTTTACAGATTACGAAATGACTTCCAAGACACCCGGAGACTATCAATATAAAATTGAACTACAATTTTCTGACCCGGTTGATAGTTTTTTAAGAGACACAGCACTTGTTATGAAAACGGATATAGCTAGCATCATAGACTACATCACTATCTTTCCATGGCGAGGTTCATCTGCTAATGTTGCAGCCGAGACTATTGTAGGTAACTACCTAAGATATTATTCTTACATATATGAGACAAGCAAAGCCACAAGGGAAGCAATGAGCCTTAAATATATTAATATGTTGAATCCATATACAGCAGATACATCTTCAATATCTAAATTTATTAAAGTTTACCGTGACCTATATAATGATTTCATGGTATTTTTAAACTACGATGACCAGAAGATAATTAACACACCAAGAAATATAATGGCAAAAGAGAGGATGTCCAGAAGGATTGTGGTGACCAAGACATTTGATGAGATAATCACTCCCTCTAACAACTCATTGGCCTTCTCGTATCTTCCAGAGAGCGGCAATAAGAAAACAGCCGTATATACAAAGAGTATATTTATGCAGCAGTCTGAAAAAGAAGTTCATGAAGACTTCATAACAGCACCTAATTTTAGCACACCACAGACTCCAGCGGACTTAAATGCGGCAGTAAGTAATATACAAACAACTAAAACGGCTCACTTTTCCCCTAAGAATTACCTGACGGGTCATCAAAAAGTAAACCTAACACGAACAAATGCTATGGGCATGACTCGCCTTAATAACACTTTGCTAGGAGAAATGAACAAGAAAAGTCAAAAACCCCAAGCAACAGCGTCAAGAGCCTATGTAATGAGCCCCTCCGCACTAACAATTGAGACAGTTAAGCCATCAGAACAAGAAACAGAAGATGGTAAGTATTTAGATGCTGAAGAGATATTGGGTTCTGGTCACGAATTTGTATCTTACACAGAAAGTTCGTTTGACTTCAACAAACCTTCAGTCCTCACAAAGCCACAGCAAAAGTTCCAAAGCAAACTCTCAGGCTTTGATAATAGCAGGACATTTGAGGCTACACTGGAAACCGTAAAGGATATCACACCAGAAGAGGCGGAGAGACTTCCCAATCAACTTAAATCTGTTATAAACGGCAATAGTGAGGCCACTAGAAAGAACTTTGTTACGAACGGTAATGATCTCCTTGCGCACCCTAGCACAAAAAGCTTTTATGAGTTGAAAAACTTTTCTGTTAAAGAGGTATCCTATATCGACAACTTTGAGAGAGATGCAAATGGAAATATACTGCTAAATAAGCCAATATACAAAACTATGTTGTTGAACGACTTTAAACGACTTAACAAGCCGGCTCTGTGTTTTTTGAAAGACTACACAAACGACAAGTTTAATATCTCCGGAGATAAACAAATCCAAGCCGTCAACTCTGTATTTATCATATCGGACGAAGATGTGACGGTGCCAAAAGACATTGTGGTTTCTGCTCCTTCTTCTACTTATAGTACACAACAAGTAGAGTATCAGTTTATGAACTCAAACATAGTAAAGCAAACCAATACACCATTAAGTTCACCGGTACCGGTGAGCTCAAACATAGTAAAGCAAACCAATACACCATTAAGTTCACCGGTATCCTCGACTCAAACTACAGATAATGATGTCGCTGGTACTTTGACAAATACAACCTTTGGGAGCTATTAATGGCCAAATTGAAACTTAAAAACCTAATTCGCAATCCTTTGATTGAATACATGAAAAATAGAGATCTAGCATTTGCATCACGAGGAAGAATGGCAGACAACGGACAAGTTGTCGAGAAGATTAAAATTAATGCTACAAGCCCTGATGATGTTAACGAATTGCTGGCTATTGCAAATAATTACGGTAGTCATCTATATCATGATACGACTATCATTAATAATATGCACTTGAAAAACCGTTTTCGATATTCCTCAAATGCTTTTGAAAATGTAACCTCGAATAACTCAGAAGTTGAGTTGCCAAATTATTATATTGAAAATATTAACGAACATAACACAGGCACGGAGGATCTTAAAGCTCTCGAAACAGATGTAATAACCAGAGAATATTTAGAGCAAATTGGTACAAAGCAAAACTCCTTGTTGTCTAGGACAGCACAGCAGTTACTTAAATTCAGAAACATTGTCTTTGGAAATGAATATGCCCCTGAGCGCTCCTTGGCAACTTTGGAAGAGTATCCCTACTATAACACACTGGAGTTGGCATCAAATAAGAACGAAGCGCTTATGAGTGGTCTATTGAAGTCTTTGACCTTTCAAGAAGAAATATTGGGGGGTTTACTTTCGTATGAGCAAAGCGTGAATGTAGATTTTTTAGCCAATGAGGAAGATGCCTCTGTTAGTGTTAAGAATGTATTGGGCCTTTTGGCTAATGCTTCTTTGTCCTTGGATATATCTGATAAAATTATTCTAGGGACTGTTAAAGACAACTCCAACTTTATGGTAAATGACTTTAAGAGACGCCTAATTCAGGATGCTTTGTACAATGATATTGATGGAACTTTGCTTTCATTTAAAGAAATGCATAACAATGCAGAAGTGCCTAGAGAAACACTGGTATATAAGATAGACAAGTTTGTTGATAATGACACACAACCCATACAGTCTTTTTGGATATTTGATGGAAAACCTTATCATGACTACCAGATAAAGCGAGATAAAATATATCGATATAAAATGTCTTGCTATTGCCTGTTGTATGGGACTGAGACTCGTGTTTCAGAGGCAAAAGAAGTGCAAGGCGGTGTCGAGGTCACCATGATAAGCATACCATCGTATATGTACACAACCTTAGACTTTGACGAGGTGACTACAAAAGTCTCCCCCAAGATACCTTTGCCACCTCATGTGCATTTTAGCAATGAGAATAACGCAGACAATTTCATAAAAATCTATTTATCTCTGAAATACGGGTCTATGAAGGCCAAATATATGCCGATTACAGAGACAGACTTTGCAACACTAGATGGGATTAACCCCGAAGATGACTTGTACGACTTTGGATATGAGATGCAAGATGGTAAATTTGAAGTATATCGTTTATCGGAGAAGCCAAAAACATATGATGACTTTGAGAATGCAAAGATAATAGATGTTAGAAACAGTATAAGCACCACCGATGTTATATATAGACAAGACATGAGGCCGAATAAAAAATATTATTTTATGTTCAGAAGTGTTAGCCTTGTTGGAGTAGCCTCCAATCCTTCTCCTGTCTATCAGGTGGAGTTGATCAAGATGGCTTCTAGTTCAAAAGTCGCTGTTGAAGCTATAACACTGGACAAAACAAGGCACCATACGGATAAGACCTTCAAGAGTCTGTTGCAAATCAAACCAGCATTTCAACAAGACATATTTGATGACCAAGACGAGATGGTTCAAGAACTATCAACATTTAAAAAGAAAATCAATGACCTCACACTCGGAACAGCAACCGACAAGGTGTGGGGCAAAAAGTTCAAAATTAGAGTGAAATCAAAGGATACCGGTAAAATAATCGATCTAAATGTAAAGTTCAATCTAATTAAGGACAATATTAAGTAGAAACTATTTATTAAGAATATTAGGAGAATTTATATGGGATTCCTTGACAATAGCGGTGATATTATATTAGACGCCGTTCTCACAGACCACGGAAGAAAACTACTAGCAAAGGGTGACGGATCTTTCCAGATAACCAAATTTGCACTGGGAGATGATGAGATCAACTACACTTTGTACGACAATACTCATTCAAGCGGCTCAGCATACTATGACATACAGATTTTACAGACCCCCATCCTTGAGGCGTTTACTGATAATGCTGGCTCTGTTAAAAGCAAGTTGATATCGTATAGTTCTATGAATTTGCTTTATTTACCGGTTCTCAAGATTAACCAACAAGCCAATAACACAAAAATGCATTCAAGCGGGTCTTTTATTGTTGCCGTTGACGCTGCCACAGAAGGAACCACTGATAACTGTAACGACAGGTCAGTTGGCTATAACGGTGCAGAGCCCGTGGCTGGTATTATATTTGGTGAGAGCTTGACCGGAGATAACTTTATTCGTTTAGATCAAGGTATAGATTCAAATGCGGTATCACCAAAAATGACGCTCGATCCCGATCTTAACGAAGTGGCTTATACCATACAGATAGATAATCGCCTAGGAAAGATTGCCTCTATCACTGGGGATATGGTACCAGAAGATTTTGTAGATGATGATGATGTCGGCTACTATACAGTAGATACTGGTCTTGTTACACAGAACACAGATGACTCAAATGCACAAACGCAGACAGTTCAAGGACCTCGTGGCTCTAGACTTGAGTTTAAAATAGCATCCTCAATCCACTTGAATACAAGCTCCTATTTGTTTACACAACTTGGCGGAACTTCTACACTTGAAGGGCAAGAAGTGCGCCACATCGACTCAATAGTTAGAGTCACAGGAATGAAAACAGGATACTCGGTAGATATCCCTATTCGTTTCGTTAAATCAATACCATCATAGAGAGAGAATAATGGCTGAAAGTTTTTATAAATCATTAGACATCGGTAAAGATGTCGCCGCAACAAGAACACTTCTTCATGAAGCGATACCCCTAACAGGAACAATAATATCTGGTACATATGGAGATACCAATATCAAGAACTATGCTCATGGCATGTTCCAGTCTGTTTACGACTACCCATACCTTAGTTCTTCTGCTAATCACATATTCGACATAACTGTTGGTGTCGGAGCAGAATCTGCACTAACAGTATCTGAGCAAGAGTCCAAGAAACTTAACATTTACAACCAAATGGCCCAAGTCCTTGTTGGCTACGACCATACAGGCTCTATTCAACGCTTTGATGAAGACGGAGACATTCTTGCTGGTGGTGCCAAGCTTGATGATGTTATTTTTCTTAACTTTGCTCGTCTTCTCACAAAAGATGAGATTAAAAAAGGTACATTTTCACTGACTTTAGGTGTCTCCGGCTCTTACTCTGACCCAATGTCTCAACGTATTGTTATTCAAGACACTTCCGGCTCTGATGGTTACCTTGTCAACTCTCCTGTTGGAGAATACGGAATACTTTATGCTACAAATGCCGCTGATACTCCACTGAACGGTACAGAACACAAGTGTGGATTGCTCTTCTATCAAGCTGGTATTTGTGTCCTTACATCTTCTGTGTTTACAAGTCTGCTCTCGTCCAGTGCTGCTATGGATATCTCCTCAAACGATATGGATACTCTATTGTCTAGCGAGAATATCGAATCAGCCGCTGATGCGCTGAGACACAGAATGTATGACCTTCAGTTCAATAATACCGTTGAACTCAATTCAACTGTTTATTTCTGTCGTGTTAATCATAATGAGTTTAACTATTCGACAAACCCAACATATCTTAGTGGAAGCAAGATCCGTGTGAAGACACAATCCTCAGACCTTCCTGTATCTTACATCACAACAGTTGGCCTTTATAATGACAACAATGAACTCCTCGCAACAGCAAAGTTGAGCGAGCCCCTCAAAAAATCAAGTGACACAGAATTTACCGTCCGCGTGCGCCTCGACTATTAGGAGGCTTCAATGTCATATTACAAGTTTGAAGAAGATGACCTGTTCATAAATACAGTAGAGGCATATCCTGAATATCGCTTCTATACACAGAGCGGCTCACTCTATATCAACTCAACTCCTCATCTATCCGGAGCCAACACGGATCATATCACCGGTGTGCCTAAAGGTTTCATTTCTCTTTATGAGTATAACATCGATAGACCAGTAGGAAACGACATTTATCCTTTCATTGAGAAAGACGGACATAGAGTTTCACTCAAAACAAGAGCAAAAACTTCATACAACACTTCTTTGTTATTTGGAGAGGTTGATGCCGGCTCTTACAATCTATCCGCAAGTATCTCTCGATATTATGTAAATTCTGCCGATAGGCCGAGAGTTTTCGCTCTAAAAAACACTTTAAACGAATATGCTATACATTCACCCCACTATCAATATTCTTCAAGTTTTGGAGACAAAAATAGCCAAATTATCAACCTTATTTCAATTCCATCAATAATGTATGGCTCAAAGATTAAGAAAGGCTCTATCTCTCTCAAATACTATGTCTCCGGCTCATTGATTGGAGAACTACAAGACAAGAACTATAACGGAGAACTTATCCAAGTTGGACCGGAAGGCTCAACGGGCTCTGGCTCTGTTGCTGGTGTTTGCTTGTATCGTGAAGGCTTTATGGTTCTCACAGGCTCGTGGGACTTGGACTCCAATTCGATCGAGACAGATATAGCCGGACCTTCTAAGTGGATCCACTTTAACTATGGTGCTAATGATGGGAACTCAATAGGGACAACAACAGTCTCAGCATCATATGCTATAGAATACAAAGGGACAACCCACACACAGGTTCTGACGATGTTTGCTCATGCTCCATACGGAGAATTGAACCACTCTAACAACCCAACTTATTACGACTCAGCAGTTACACAAGGAATCACTTCTGGCTCTCTTCAATACATCGAGCAGCCAAAAGCAATTAAGAATGTTGTCTATTCTCAATTCTTAGATGAAGAACCTACATTTGAAAAGACAACCTACATATCTAAGATCGCGCTTTATGATGATGAGAAAAACCTTATTGGAATAGCAAAGGTGGCCACTCCTGTTCGCAAGACCGAAGAAAAACAATACAGTTTCAAGCTCAAGATCGATCTCTAATGTAACTTTCTTGTGAATTTTTCTTGACAACTTGCTGAGGATGTGTTATAATATATTATAGGAGATATTATGATATTAGGTTTAGATATTAGTACAAGCAAAATAGGTTATTCTATTATAGATAAGAATGATAATCTTGTAGCATGCCACTTCATGAAATTAAAGACATTAGCATTAGAAGAAAGAGCAGAGATATTTTATGAGTTCTTATGTGTTCTCAATAAGAAGCACGATATAAAAGACATTTTCATTGAAGAACCATTCTCAATGTTCGGAGGTGGAAGAACCACAGCAGCAACAATGTCTAAACTTCAGAGGTTCAATGGCATGTGTTCATTCGCTGTTAGAAGAGTATTTGGCAAATCAGCAACTTTAATCCCAGCAAACAAAGCTAGGAAGCTTGTAGGTCTCAAGATAAAGAGAGGAGAAGATACAAAAAAGAAAGTTATTGAATGGTGTCAGAAGAAATATCCTCGAGACTTTATTATTGTTTTAACTAATTATGGTAATCCAAAGCCCGGCACAGACGACATGGCTGATTCTATTGTGATTGGACTAGCAGGAAAGGAATTATTAAATGAAAATAACAACTCAACAAATAAGACAAATAATAAGTGAAGAACTTGATAATCTTCTTTATGAAGAAGATAATAATGATGCCTTAAGGCAAGTATTAGAAAAGAAGATAACAAAAGAATATATAAAAAAAGAAGATGAAAAAAAACTGAACGACATGTTTGTTTTAATAGATACAAAAATTTCTAACGTACAAAATCCGAAATTGTTATCTTATCTGCAAAGTGATATGGCCAAGCAAGATCCATCACAAACATTGATGTTTCTGCAAGCATTAGATCTTGGTTTTGATCAAGAAGAAAAGAACAAATTAAAATCCTTTGAGGAATATTTTGGTAAAGATGATGAAGGTAAGAGGCAATTTTTTATCGATAAAATGTTAGAAACCAAGGATTTTAGAAATATAAAAGTCCGAAGAGCAAACCTGAGTGGGGCGAATCTTAATGATGCTAATCTCAGTAAAGCCAGTCTCAATAGGGCAAACCTCAGCAAAGCAAAACTGAATAATGCAAACTTGAGCGATGCTAGTCTGTATAAAGCAGACCTTAGTGAAGCAGACCTGAAAGGAGCAAATATGAGTGCCATATACATGTTCGGTGCAGATTTGAGCAATTCTGACTTGAGTGGTGCTAAACTAGGATCGGACGCAAACCTTCAGTCTTGTATTCTGCACAAAGCAAACCTGAGTGGAGCAAGTGTAGGTGATACAAAATTAGCTGGTGCAACCTTGACTAAGGCTAACTTTAGCAACGCTGATCTGAGCAGAGCAAACATGATTAATGCAGATTTAACAGGTGCAAATATGAATGGTGCCAGCTTGAAATATGCAGACTTATTCAATGCAAAATTGGATGGTGTTGATTTTAGTAATGCTGACTTAACTGGTGTTAACCTCGGTTATGCAGATTTGAGTAAGGTCATAATGAATGGTTCAAATCTTCAAGATGCTATGTACAATCGCGCAACACAGTGGCCCGAAGGTTTTGATCCCACATCTGCTGGTGCAGTTCTAGAAGTATAGGCGGAGGAAACTATTAAATGAAAATAACAACGGAACAAATAAATCAAATAATAAGTGAAGAACTTGATAAACTTCTTCATGAAGAAGAGACTGATAGTAAATTAAAACAAGCACTCATCAAATTGATAGATGATGATTTTATCAAACAATATGATAAAACAATTACCAAACAGATATTCACAATAATAAACAACAAGCTTCCTGACATCGAAAATCCTAAATTGAAAACTTATTTACAAAGTGATATGGCCAAGCAAAATCCAAAAGGTGCTTTGGAAATGTTGAGATCACTTTATTATGATTTTACACCTGAGGAAGAAAAAACAATTGAAATGTTGGAGGAATATCCTTTAGAAAGCACAACAGAAGAAAAGATAGAAGAAGTTACCAACCATATAGTCGAAACAAAAAACCTGAGCGGTGCAGATCTTGCATTCCAAGATTTTGGCGAGGTAGACCTTAGAGGTTTCAATCTAAGCAAGGTGTTTGCCCAACAGGCTAGTTTTTACAAGGCCGATTTGAGAGGTGCTGATTTGACCCATGCAGATCTCAAGAAAGCATGGCTACTTGGTGCTCTTTATGACGATAGTACTAAATGGCCGGCACGGTTTGATTTTATCAATTCCGGAGCATTCGGCCCTAAAGCAAATTTGAGACCCCACCTCAGACAAATTAGAGATTATTTAAGCACCAATATGAAAAAATATCTCAAAGGAGCAGACTTGAGGGAAATAGAACTTAGCAACGCAGGCATGAGACGCGTAGACCTAGAAGGAGCAAACCTGAGTGGTGCTAAATTGAAGGGGGCAGACCTCTGGTGGGCAAATTTAAACAACGCCAATTTGAGAGGCGCTGATTTAACTGGGGCGAAATTATGGGGAGCCGACTTGACTGGGGCAGATCTAAACGGTGCTATCTTGACGGGTGCCCACTACAGCGGTAAAACAATATGGCCTGAAGGCTTTGTGCCCGATGATACTCTAAAACCTGCGAATGATGTTGTGAAGATGAAATAATAAAAAAATACTTGACGAAACCGACTCGGTGTGTTAAGATAATAATACACAGAGGAGAAGACATGTTTCAGGAAAAAGTGAGAATAATAAACGATATTCTGGGTGAGTATCGTAGGAGTAGAGACGAGCATTTGTATTATTGCCCGTTTTGTAATCACCATAAGAAGAAAATGTCTATTAATTTTGCGAAGGGAGTGTTTAAGTGCTTCGTTTGTGATACAAGAGGTAAGAACATCTATCGTCTCGTTCGCAAGTTTGGAACATACCAGCAGAAACAAAAGTGGCTCGAACTTGATGGTCGTTTAGACTTATCAGAGTTCGATAAGATGTTTATGGAGATGAATGATGAAGAGATAGAACAAGTCACAGAATTACCGCAAAGTTTTGTGTCTCTATGCAACAAGCATTTACCCAAGTCATCAAAAGAACCATTGGAGTATTTGAGACAACGAGGCATCACAAAGAAAGAGATTTTGATGTGGAAGATGGGCTATTGCACAGAGGGTCGCTATGGTGGTCGCATCATTGTACCAAGTTTCAATAATAGTGGAGACCTTAACTACTTTATTGCACGTTCGTATGTCGGCCACAGGATGAAGTATCTCAACCCACCTGTATCAAAGAACGTTGTATTTAATGAACTTTATGTTGATTGGGACGAACCTGTTGTGATTGTTGAAGGTGTATTTGATGCTATCACAGTTGGCCAGAACGGTATTCCTATCCTAGGCTCATCATTACGAGAAGAAAGCAAGTTGTTCCAAGCATTAGTTCTCAACGACACCCCTGTCTATCTTGCATTAGACGAAGATGCCGAGAGGAAACAGAACTATCTTATACGACTCTTTCATAGATATGATATTGACCTCAAAGTTATAGACACATCAAATGTTGAAGACGTTGGTTCGATGACTACCGGACAATTTTTGTCCAGAAAGTCCCAAGCTATTGAGCCTGATCTTGACGAGATTAACTTCTTCAATCAATTAGCCAAGATATGATAAGGTAATGATAAAAATAATGAATATTATCATGCCTAAAGGAGCAATCCACTCCTCATCAGCTCCATCAACTGTGAAAAGAGAAACCAGCCCGTCAATAAGCTCTAAGCCAAATAAACCTAGTAAAACTATAAAAATACCTAAAATGAACTCCACATTTTAACCCTCCGACAATAAATAGAAAAAAATACTTGACAAAGTCGGAAGATATGTTATAATATAAACATCAACAAGGAGGCCATATGAGTGAACAATGGATATTTTATCTAGATGCGATCATTCCAATGTGTGGAATGATTTACCTTTACTACTGCTTACATAACATCGAATAGGAGGAAATATGAAGCTTTTATTACTATCAACCCTTATCTCTTGCGGAAGTGATATTATCATTTCAACGAAAGTAGAAGAGAAAACACAAGACACATCAGATGTCTTAGTTGTAGAAGAGACTGCAACACCTACACCTACAACAGAGCCAAGTTCTCCAACGAGTGAACCAGAGCCCGGAATGACTGAATTGTCTGTTGGTCTAGCCACGATAAACTTTCGACAAATATCCTGTCCTACTTGTGTTGGAGCATCAGGAGAGTTCGAGATTTCTGCGGAACTTAAAATGCATTATCCAACCAGCGGAGATTACTTTGATTATATGACTCCTGTTGGAACTTGTACGACCCAACTATTAGAGAGTTATGTTAGTTCTCAGCCTTTAGAGTCAAGTCAGCAAGCAATGTTTAATAGTATAACACTTAACCCAGTTGGACAAGGAGAATGGGCGAACAACTATCTTTATGAATATCAAATTCAAAGACAAACACCACATAATATCACTACCGAAAATGGCTCAATAATCAATGCCTTTACCTCGATAGAGGGTTTTGAAGATATTCAGCCATACACCTTGTTATGGGTTGATCCATCATATGCTTTTGAAGCTGTAATCTCTAAGAGTGGTACATACTTTTCGTGGCTTCCTGTTTTAAGCGGAGACGAATTTGAGATTATAGTTGCGGTTTATTCACCAGATGGCTCTCAACTACTTGGTGCAGTTTCTTGTCAAGACATGGACACGGGCTCAATGTTTGTTCCCGGAACATATTTTCAGTCATATCCTTATTGGTCTCTGGCTGCGGTTTATCTTACGAGACATAGAATAGACAGGCAACCAGCACCAGAATTTAATGGATATATTGATTCACATATGACTTGGACAGTCATAGGTACAGGCCACATAGAGTAGGAGGTATTATGAACTATTGGACTAAGAAATTTAATAAATTAAATAAGAAATATTGGAATGGCAAATTGTCTTCGATAGAGGTGAATGTTCGAGATTTGATAGACAGCGAACAGGCCGAGGGCCTCTATCACTATCCAGATGCCGACAACAAGGCTCTTATTGAGATAGAGAGAACCCTGCCACATCATCATAAAATCAACATTCTTCTTCATGAGATGTGCCATCATGCCGTTGAAGAACTTTACGAGAAAAGACCTTATCACTTTCATGGACGCTTGTGGAAGGAGCAAATGAGAAGAGTTGGGTTCAAGGGAAAAATAAATAGTGTAAGAGGGAGATATAAAACCAGAATAGATTAGTGTCTTTTGAAAATGTGACAGGTATTTATATTAACATATAGGAGAGTTCTTAAATGACTTATAAATTCAAAAAAATCACCAATACAACAGAGCTTGATTTCACTAGTGAATGTATCGGTTTAAATACCGAGGGGAATCAATGCTTTGAAGTCTCTTGTTCAACCGGAGAGATAACGATAGCAGGAGAGTATACACTTCCAATAACAGATGGGGAGCCAAATCAAGTTTTACAAACAGATGGGAACGGACAACTATCTTGGGCTAATCAAGCAACAGGTGGCTCTGGCTCTTCTGAAGATTATGAGTTTGGCTCATGGACACCACAAGGAAACGGCTTTACCTTTACGATTGCTGAGGGTCATTATCAAAAATTCGGAAGAATGGTCACAGCAACTTTCAAGGTTAGGTTTCCACAAAATTTTCCCGGATCTGCTGGTTCTAACGAGGCACAGATAAAAAACCTGCCCTACACTTCAATGCCAGCCATTAAAGGTTATGGCGCGATAGGACATATGTCAAATGGACAAAGCGATACCAGAGTCTTTGTGGCACTCAACAATACATTAATAAAGATCGTAAACCACTCGGCACAAACTAAGCAAAATGCAAACTTTTCCGATGCCTTATTACATGGAGGAGTAACTTACTTCATAAGCGGAAGCATTTAAAAAAAAATACTTGACAAGTTGAGCATAATAAGATATAATATAGACAAGTGACAAGTTCACTTGTTTTTTTTTAGTCATTTTAACATAGGAGGGAATATGACAGCTAATAAACCAATACGAATTGCACATGTGAGCGACACTCACATTAGAAACCTCAAATATCACTACGAATATAAGTTGGCTTTTGATGATCTTTATAAGAAACTCATCAGAATGAAGCCTGATTGTATTGTCCACACAGGCGATATAGCCCATACAAAGACACAACTATCACCAGAATTCTTTCAGATGTGCACCAGTTTTCTAAAGAACCTCGGAGATATCGCACCTACTTACATTATACTTGGTAATCATGATGGTAATCTTAAAAACGATAACCGTGAAGATGCCATCAGTCCCGTAGTAGAAGCACTGGCCCACCCAGCAATACATTTACTCAAGGATTCAGGCGAGACCAAGATAGACAATGGGGTTGTGCTTAATGTTTTATCAGTCTTTGATCGCGAGAACTGGCAGAAGCCTAGTGATCCCTCTGTTATTAATATCGCTTTATATCATGGATCAATACATGGATGCCAAACGTCGCAAGGTTGGGTTATGGAAGAGGGTGAAGATTCAGTTGACATATTTAAAGATTTTGACTTTGCTATGCTTGGTGATATACATAAGCAGCAGAAAATGGATAGAGAAGGTAGAGTAAGATACGCAGGCTCTACAATCCAACAGAACTTTGGAGAATCTATAAACAAAGGCTTTCTTCTCTGGGATATCGAAAGCAAAAATAAGTGGGAATGTCAGCATGTCTCCATAATCAACCCTCGCCCCTTTATCACAGTTGACTTAACAGATAAAGGCAAGATACCCAAGACAATAGTTCCTCGTGGCTGTCGTCTTAGAATACGTGCGTCTTCAAATATCTCTCCTATGATGCTAAAAGCTGCGTGTGATCATGCTCAAGCTAAGTGGTCTCCATACTCTGTATCTTTCGTTAACAATGGCACTAAAAACTCAAATTCCACATCCCTGATAGGTAAAGGTGTAAAATCCGAGAATCTCCGAGACATCATTGTACAAGAGAAGTACATCAAAGAGTATACTAAGGACCTTAACCTAACTGATGAAGTGTTGGAAAAGATATTGGAGCTTAACAAGAAATACAATCAAATCGTTGAAGAATCAGAGGAGGTATCACGAAATGTTATTTGGAAGATTAAAGAGATTACATGGGACAACCTGTTTAACTACGGCGAGAAGAATAAAATCAATTTTGACAAGCTATCCGGACTTGTCGGAATCTTCGGTAAAAACTATTCAGGAAAGTCTTCCATTGTCGATTCTATGTTATTTAATGTTTTTAATACAACTTCGAAAGGAGAACGAAAGAACGTTCATGTGATCAACCAGAATAAAGACTATGCGAAATGTAAAATAAAGATTGAGGCTGGTAATGACTCCTATCAGATTAGTCGAAATCTCAACAAATACACCAGAAAATCCAAGGGAAAAGATATCGTAGACTCCAAGGTGGACCTTGACTTTACCAAGACAACCGGAGGAGTTTTTGAGTCTAAAAACGGCACAACTCGCAATCAAACCGATGCCAACATTCGCAAACACTTTGGTACCATTGATGACTTCTTCTTGACCTCTATGGCTTCTCAACTTGACTCAATGTCTTTCCTCAAAGAAGGTTCAACAAAGAGAAAGGAAATCATAGCAAAGTTTCTTGATCTCCAGATATTTGATCAGAAGTTCAAACTTGCTAAGAAAGACGCAGCAGACCTTCGTGGTGTAATTAAGCGTCTTGAAAGCAAGAAGTTTGCTGAACAGTTACAAAAGAAGTCCGGTTTGCTCGAAGACATCAGAAACGATATCGATGAACAGCAAGACAAGTGCGATATTTATTCGGCATCAGTCGAGCGTCTCGAAAAAGAACTTGCAGAGGTTATCGAAACAATCAAGGCAATTCCTGCGGAGATTATCGACCCAAAGAAAGTTGAGAATGAAATACGTTTCAAGTCTATCAAGAAAGATACATTATTTAGAGAAGCGTATGATGTTCAAAACGATATTAAGAGATATAGTGACTTTGTTGCTTATTTTGATGATACGATAGAAATTGAAGATTATGAAAAGCTTTTAGATTCTGTCAAAGAAGCCGAACGGCTTGAGGCACAAAAGGTTGTTTTAAGTAATAATGTTCGTAGAAAGAAAACAGAGTATAAAAGCCTACAAAAGACTGTTTCCCTTCTTCATAACCACGAGTACGACCCAGAATGTAAGTTCTGTTGTGATAATGAGTTTGTTAAAGAAGCGGAGGCTGCTAGGATTAAACTACCAGAGGTTGAGAAAGAATGGCAGCAATTAGGAGAGGAATTGGCCGATATTGTAAATAAGTGCGAAGAATATGATCTTCCAAACTTACATAAACAGATTCGTCAAGTTCAAGATACAAGAAACAAGTATGAAGATGCTTTAGACGATATTGAGAAACTTAATCTTATCATCGAACGAAATACAACTGCTATCTCTCTTCTGGATAATGAGATTGCAACTCTCAAAGTAAAACTCAAAGACTACGAAGACAACAAGGAGGCTATTGAAAACAAGCATCAATTGTTTGGAGAGCGCAATGCTCTTCAAGTAAAGATCAAACAAAACAAAGATGCTCTCAAAAAGTGCGATGCTCTTACGAAAGAGTTTTTAATTGAGGAGGCAACAACCAAAGAAATTATTCGTAACCTTCACAAGGAACAAGATGAATACAAGGAGGTTTTGAACGAGTATAGAGCCTTTGATGTCTATCAGACTTGTATGCACCCCAATGGGATCTCATATGAGATTATTCAACAAAAGTTGCCGATTATCAACCAAGAGATATCTAAGATCCTTTCTAATATTGTTGAGTTCGAGGTATTCTTTGAGAATGAAGATAACAAGCTTGAGCTATCTATTAAACATCCCAACTATGGCTCTCGACCATTATCAATGGGTTCAGGTGCTGAAAAGACAATTGCTTCTATGGCTATCCGCTTAGCGATGATTGCAATAACCAATCTTCCCAAAGGTTCGACCTTTATACTTGATGAGCCAGCCACTGCTCTCGATGAAGAACATATGGAAGGCTTTGTAAGATTGTTGCAAATGATTAAAAACCAGTTTAAGACTGTCATTATCATTTCCCACTTGGATATTCTAAAGGATGTAGTTGATATGACAATAGATATTGACAAGATTGATGGCTATGCCAAAGTAACCATTTAGCCAATAACGACCTATTTAGTGTAAAAGCTAAATAGGTTTTTTTATTTGGAGGATAAATTATGCATAACGAAAAATGCAAAGAAGACTGTAAGGACGACCACAAGGTGGAATGTTGTGATTGCTGTGAGGACTGTGATTGCTGTCAAGAAGCCAAGCTTGGAGTTTTAGATCAAGTTCAAGGTAAAGTTGTTTCTAGAAAACTTCTTGTGTTCCTTTGCGCCACTGGACTTATGATTTGGTCTTCGCTTGACCCTGTCACTTGGGCTATGATTGCTGCTATGTACATCGGAGGACAGTCTGT
>Ga0160423_10000116_pt1 | contig 56782 bp, 38 predicted proteins | sample CRUFie14St8metaG_FD_108191 | JGI IMG/M metagenome (GOLD analysis project Ga0160423, IMG submission 108191) | Marine microbial communities from the Costa Rica Dome - CRUD Field 142mm St8 metaG | ecosystem: Environmental > Aquatic > Marine > Oceanic > Photic zone | place: Costa Rica: the Eastern...
ATACTCTTTTGCTGCCTGAATAGGATTGTTACTTTTGTGAATCCCCGAACCTACTATCAAGCAATCAGCTCCGGCTAATACGGCTTCTTTAGGATGACCATATTGTTGTCCTGCAACCCCTTCTCCCGTATTCATATTGATTCCAGGTGTCCATATCATTTTTCCTTCACCCACTAATTCTCTCAACGATTTGACATCATCTGCATTTGAACCATTTCCAATGAATCCCAAGACCCCATCCATTTCTCTACCTTGTTCCACTACTTCTTTTGTATAATCTGGAAGTAAAAGATTCCCTCTACTAGACATTTGAGCCAAGAGAAGAATACCCCCCTCTCTCCCGACATCTTTCCATCCATCCAGCAAACCATCCACTATATCGGGCCCCGAAATTAGATGTGCAGTTACAATATCTGCCCATGAACGAATATCAACTACACCCCCCATCTGCTGCCGACTAACACGACCAATATCGGCAAATTTACGATCTTCCCAAATTAATACATCCAATTCCCTAGCTAATTCACATACATCCATCCATCCATCACGTGTCCAATCTTCTACGATATCCACATGTAGTTTCAGACACGCGATATATGGGCCAATTGATTCAACAGTGTCACGTACAGCAGCAACCGTTTGTAAGTCTGCAGCAAAACAAATTAGGGTTTTCTTTTCAGCTGCTGTCTGCATATATCGTCTAGAAAAATTATCTTTGACGGAACTCCACCTCAGACCCCAAACCTCTTCTGCCATCATATCTCTCCTCTTGCTCTACTTCTCAAATCTTTTCTTCAAACACACGATTATTTCATACGTTGAATCTGAACGACATGTTATATTCTGACGAGAATAAGTAAACACATGGCAAACGTGGGCAGGTTAGATCGTGTCATTAGAGGCACAGCCGGTACATCTGTTGCTTTCGTAGAATTATCAGGAATTTTTGGTGCTGCGGAACTAATCATAGAAATATTTGCTCTAGGACTTGCAATTTTCTTGACAGTTACATCGCTGATGGGATATTGTCCATTTTATCCTATGTTTGGAATAAATACTTGTAAATTAGATACTACTAGTAATTCAAATGAAAATTTAGTCTGACGTATTTACGATTATACACATCAGTTGAATAACGGCGGGTCATTTAATCGTTGACATGACAGTTGACCGTCAAACCAATCATCGTGATTGGATACGGGTAAAAGGGGCCAGAACCCACAACCTGAAAGACGTTGATGTGGACATACCTAGAGATTGTTTTGTTGTTGTATCAGGAGTATCAGGTTCTGGAAAATCTAGTCTCGCATTTGATACATTGTACGCAGAAGGTCAACGTAGATATGTTGAGAGTTTGAGCTCGTATGCTAGACAATTCTTAGGCCAAATGAAAAAACCAGATTGCGATAGTATTGATGGCCTTTCACCTGCAATAAGTATTGATCAAAAACAAGGTTCTCATAATCCCAGATCTACTGTTGCAACAGTTACTGAGATTATGGATTATCTCCGTTTACTTTGGGCTCGTATAGGGAAGCCACACTGTCCTAAATGTGGAATAGAGGTTGCCACACGAACTGTTCAAGAGATAGTTGATGATGTAATGTGGAATTTTGAAGGGCATGCTATTTCAGTATGGGCTCCTGTAATCAGAGATAGGAAAGGAACCCATGCTGACTTATTCCGTGTATTAGTTGAGCAGGGATTCACTAACGGAAAAATCAATGGCCGTGATGCTGAATTTGACAATGCTCCCACATTAGAAAAAAACCTTCGTCACAATATTGATGTCCGTATTGACCGAATGAGACTAACCCGCACAAATCGTCAGAGACTGACGGAATCAGTCGAAACAGGTCTACGTTTGGGCGCTGGTGCAATTGCTATTGAATCACTAGAAGAGCCAAAAGAAGACATTGACGTTGAAAGCACTCATTCTAGAAAGGTGATAGTTGGTACTATCATTCCATACTCCGAAGAATTTGCATGCCCAACTCACGGGTCGTTTTTACCAGAAATGTCTCCAAGGATATTTTCTTTCAATAATCCTCTAGGTGCGTGTCCAACCTGTCAAGGATTAGGAGTACAACGTAGTTTTAGTATTGATTTATTAATCGACTCTACGCTTTCCGTCGAACAAAATTTCGTAATCCCATTCCGTCTTTCCATGCATTCAAATTGGTATAGAAGACATATGGAGCAAGTTTGCACTCACTATGGAATAGATCCTTCCATTCCTTTTGGTGACCTCGATGATGATGCGCAAGATATCTTGTTGAACGGCACAGGATCAACCGAAATTAACTTCAGATTCGAATCGGAAAGTGGATCCGTATATCAAAGTCGAAAACCATGGGAAGGAGTTCTTCCTCGTCTTAAGAGACAACTAACTGATACCTCATCTGAACGTACAAGATCGAAATTGGCATCATACATGACTGATGAACCATGCATTGATTGCAATGGTCAAAAATTAAATCGAGCCGTCTCAATTGTAACGGTTGGAAATATTACTTTACCAGAATTATCATCCTGTTCTGTTCTAGAGTCCTTAGCTACTGTTCAACGTTGGCGTTCAGAAATTATCGATCCAGTTTGGGCTGAATTAGAACGAGAAGTGCCTACAGGGCCCGTATTAGAATCTGTATCAACCTTGACTGAACGTGATTTGTATATCGGTCGAGAAGTGATTAAAGAAATAGAAAATAGATTGCGTTTTTTAGCATTAGTTGGGTTAGACTATCTCACCCTTGATCGAAGAGCAAGTACACTTTCGGGTGGCGAAAGTCAACGAATACGTTTAGCTAGTCAAATAGGTACTAGGTTGACAGGCGTAATGTATGTTCTCGATGAACCGAGTATAGGATTACATCCAAGAGATAATTCTAGGTTACTTGCAACTCTAAGAGAGTTAACAGAGATTGGAAACACCCTTCTTGTCGTCGAACATGATGAAGAGACATTAAGACAGGCAGATTGGATAGTTGATTTAGGCCCAGGAGCGGGCAGACAAGGAGGAACAGTAGTTTCGAATGGTACTTTGGAAAATCTCCTTACCAGTGAAGAAAGTCTAACTGGACAATATCTTTCAGGAAGAATGAAAATTCCGATTCCTGAAAAACGAAAAGAGCCTAATGGTGATTGGTTAGTTATCAAGTCGGCCGCACACAACAATCTACAACAAATCGATGTAAAAATTCCATTGAAATGTTTCATTTCAATAACAGGTGTTTCGGGCTCTGGCAAATCGTCTCTAGTCACAGGGATATTAGCACCGGCTTTATTGCGAAAATTGCACAATTCTGATTCAACCCCTGGTCACCATAACTCAATCGAGGGGATTGAAACAATTGACAAAACTATAGTCATTGATCAGAGTCCAATTGGGAGAACTCCTCGTTCAAATGCTGCAACTTACACTGGAGCATTCGATCACATTCGCTCATTATTTTCCCAAGTTCCCCTTTCAAAGGAAAGAGGATACACCCCTGGCACATTCTCTTTCAATGTCCGGGGTGGCCGATGTGAAGCTTGTAAAGGCGCAGGCTCGATAAAATTAGAGATGAATTTTCTTCCAGATGTTTGGATTGAATGTGATAACTGTAAAGGTACTAGGTACAATCGTGAAACACAAGAAGTCCTTTGGAAAGGACACAGTATCCATGATGTACTCGAAATGACAATTGAAGATGCGGCAATATTTTTTGAGAATCAACCAAAAATATTCAGAATTCTACAGACTTTAGTGGATGTTGGTTTAGGTTATATTCGTTTAGGGCAACCTGCTACGACACTATCTGGCGGTGAAGCTCAACGAGTAAAATTAGCAACAGAACTACATCGCCCAGCCAGAAAACACACACTGTATATTTTGGATGAACCGACAACTGGACTTGCAATGTCTGACGTCCACCAACTCGTTAGAGTTCTGACACGTCTCAGAGACAATGGTCATACAGTAGTTGTAATAGAACATAATTTAGATGTTGTAAAATCATCAGACTGGGTTATCGACTTAGGTCCAGATGGGGGCGATGGGGGAGGAAATATTGTAGCAGAAGGCACTCCTGAGTCGATTTCGGAAAATCCAAACTCATTCACCGGCCAACATCTACAATCAGTGTTAGGTTTAAGAAAGATGGCCGATTAGACAACTTCAGGTTGTATAGCCGAAGGTGATAGAATGAGCATAGGAATTGAACCACTAGGAGAAATGGTACTCGTACAAATGGAGGCTGCTCCGGAGAAGACACAATCAGGATTGTTACTACCAGAAGAAGCAAGAGAAAAAATGACTGTAGGTCTTGTGGTCGCAGTAGGACCGGATGCATCATCCATTATTGCCGCCGGAGATCGTGTAATCTACAGGCAGTATAGTGGAACTAAAATCGAATGGCTAGGATTAGAATATTTACTTATGAAATCAGAAGATCTTCAAGCAAAGGTTAACGATTAAGGATGTGATAAAATGGCAAAACAAATGTTGTATGGTGAAGACGCACGAAGAAAATTGTTGGAAGGAATTGATGCTGTTGCTAATGCAGTAAAGGTCACCCTTGGCCCCGCTGCTCGAACCGTTGTTTTAGAAAAATCATGGGGAAGTCCTACGATTATTAACGATGGAGTAACAATCGCCAAAGATATCGAACTCTCTGATCCTTTTGCAAATATGGGTGCAAAATTAGTTCAAGAAGTTGCAAGCAAGACTCAAGATAATGCGGGCGATGGAACATCTACAGCATCCATTTTAGCACAGGCTTTGTGTCACACTGGACTGAGAAATGTTACTGCTGGAGCTAGCCCCGTTGAACTGAAAGCAGGTTTTGATGAAGCAATTTTAGCGGTTGTCGAATGCCTCAAGGAAATGGCAGTACCTGTAGAAGAATCGAGTACGATTCATCAGGTAGCAACTATTGCTGCAAATAATGATTCAGATATTGGAGAATTAATTGCTCAAGCAGTAGAAGCAGTTGGACAAGATGGCGTCATAACTGTAGAGGAAGCAAAATCAGCAGAGACTGACTTGAAGGTAGTTGAAGGAATGGAAGTTGACAAAGGATACATCTCTCCATACTTCATCACTGACAGAGAGCGTAAAGAGGCAGTATTGGAGAATCCAATGGTCCTTATTACAGATCAAACAATCAACAGTGCTCAAGATTTGTTACCAAGTCTTGAAGCCAGTATGCAACAAAAACGTCCATTGTTGATTATTGCTAAGGATATTGAAGGAGAAGCATTGGCAACCTTAGTCCTCAATGTGGCAAGTAAGATTGTCAAGGCAGCAGCAATCAAAGCACCTGGATTTGGTGATGAACAGGGAGAGATATTGGAGGACATCGCCATCCTTACTGGTGCCCAAGTTCTAGCCAAGGATCGTAGTGCAGATGTGAAGGCACAAGGACCCATGTCATTGGGCGGGGCTGAAAAGGTAATCCTCGGGAAAAATAAAACAACATTTGTTGGCGGTGAAGGAGAATCATCAGCAATTGAAGAGCGAGTAAGCCTTCTACGGAGTCAAGAGAAAACTGCAACATCAAATTGGGACAGTGAAAAGATGCAGAAGAGGATTGGTAAAATGACTGGCGGGGTCGCCGTTCTTCGTATAGGGGCTGCTACAGAGACAGAAATGAAAGAAAAGAAAGCCCGTGTTGATGATGCCCTCAATGCAACTCGTGCTGCTATGGCCGAAGGAGTTGTAGTTGGTGGAGGAGTTGCATTACTAAGGGCACGAAGTGTACTGGACGAATTGAAATCATCAAGTTCTGGAGATAGGGCAATCGGTGTTGGAGCTGTATATGATGCACTTTCTGCACCACTTCGTCAAATTAGTGAAAATGCAGGACAGGAAGGAAGTGTTGTAGTGAATAATATTCTTTCGAATGATTCACCATCTTACGGATATAATGCCAGAACCAATGAGTATGTGGATATGCTTCAGGCCGGAGTAATCGATCCTGTTAAGGTAACAAGAAATGCACTACAATCAGCAGGCTCAATCGGCGGACTTGTGCTAACAACTGAGACTTTAGTTGCAGATGAACCCAAACCAGATTCAGGTCCAGAAATGCCAGATATGGGCGGCATGGGTGGCATGGGCGGCATGGGCGGCATGGGTTTCTGAGATAATTTTCCAGCCGCATCGTTGAAGGACGGCCCGCTAAGGCCCTATGCCGAGGATGAGCCATTGTGGTAGAGTTACATCGTTTTGAGATTCTACCAAATGTAGGTGATGGCCTAATTGATAGTAGAGGGGAATCTATTCGACGTCAATTAGAATCAGATCATTCAGTGTCAATTAGATCGGTTCGAAGTACACTTGGATATTTGGTGAAAGCACAGTTTACAGAAAATGAAAAAAATAGGGCAGCCACAGAATTATTTTCCGATCCAGTTCTAGAAGAAGTCTCTATCAATTCCCCGATTCTTGAGTCATCAAAATTTACATCTTTACCAGATATTTCAATTTTGATCGGGTTTAAACCTGGAGTAACAGATAATCGTGCTCAGGCGGCATTAGACGGACTACAAACCCTCTTCCCGACACATGAAAAAATTGCGGTTTCAACAACTATAGGATACCATTTTTGGGACGTTCCTTCAGATCTAGATTTACAATGGTTAATGGGACAACTTCACAATCCGTTGATTGAGCTTGCTAAATCAGCAGATAGACGCACTAGTCCCAATGAACCGTGGCCATCTTTGGATTTCCCGGAACGTCCTATTCTAGAGCAAACTTCACCATCTATAATAAATTTAGAAGTGACAGATCAAGAATTAATTAAAATTAGTGAGGATGGACTATTGGCACTAAATCTCAACGAGATGAAAGCAATTCAGAGTCATTACCGTAATCCAGAAATCCAATCAGTTAGGGAATCTAGAGGACTTTCTCCAAGTGCACCAACTGATGTAGAATTAGAGTGCCTTGCTCAATCTTGGTCAGAACATTGTAAACACAAAATATTCGCAGCAAAGATACATCATATCGATCGTGAGACAGGTGAAGATTCAGAAATTGATTCTTTATTCAAGACATACATAATGAAACCGGCACTAGATATGCAGGAAGAAGTCGATTGGCTTCTTTCTTTATTCCACGATAATTCGGGAGTAATTGAATGGACTCCTGATTGGAGTTTGTGTATTAAAGCTGAAACACATAATTCTCCCTCAGCATTGGATCCATTTGGTGGGGCAATGACTGGGATTGTAGGGGTGAATCGAGACATATTAGGAACAGGATTAGGCGCTCGACCCATTGCAAATACAGATGTGTTTTGTTTTGGCCCTCCAGATTATGACGGACATCTACCGGAAGGATTGTTCCATCCTTCTCGAGTAATGCGAGGAGTTCATGCAGGAGTTCGAGCAGGAGGAAATGAGAGTGGAATACCCACGGTCAATGGAGCCATCGTTTTTGATGATAGATACATAGGAAAACCACTAGTTTACTGTGGTACTGTCGGAATATTACCCCGATTTCTTCCTGATGGGAGAGAGAGCCATATCAAAACCCCTTCTCCAGGAGATCTTGTTTACATGGTTGGAGGGAGAGTCGGTAGCGATGGTATACATGGAGCAACATTTTCTAGTTTAGAATTGACAGATGAAAGTCCTAGCAGTGCAGTACAAATTGGAGATCCAATTACACAAAAGAAAATGTTGGATATGTTGTTGGAAGCCAGGGATTTAGGATATATCCAAGTCATCACTGACAATGGTGCCGGCGGCCTATCTTCTAGCGTTGGAGAAATGGCTGAATTAACCGGTGGAGCAGATTTAGATTTGTCAGCAGTGCCACTAAAACAAGCAGGATTGAGCCCTTGGGAAATTTTGGTTTCTGAATCACAAGAAAGGATGACAGTCGGGGTTTCAGAACAAAATGCAGAAGCGTTCGAGGCACTGGCTAAACTACATGAAGTTGAAGCAACTGCTGTTGGAACATTTACAGATTCTGGTTCATTTTTAGTTCGAAATGGACAACATGTAGTGGCAGATTTACCAATTGATTTTCTTCATGATGGCTGCCCTCAATTGCAATTAGAATCAGAATGGGTCCCACCAAATCATCAAGCTATTATTTTTCCCAGCGATGAAGAATCAGATGCTAAGGAAATGGGAAGCATTCTTTGTAGGCTAATGGCGAGACCAAACATTGCTAGTAAAGAATGGTGGGTAAGATCGTATGATCATGAAGTAATAGCCCAGTCCGTAATCAAACCATTTGGTGGAGTAAATCATGATGCTCCGGGAGATGCAGCGGTAATCGCTCCAATTCCAGGTGAAACACGAGGAGCAGTGATTTCTTGTGGAATTGTACCTAGATATTCAGATATTGATGCTTATGCTATGGCAGCTGCAAGTGTTGATGAAGCATTGAGAAATGCAGTCTGCGTTGGTGTAGATTTAGATCGAATTGCTGGATTAGATAATTTTTGTTGGCCAGATCCTGTTGAAAGTGAAAAGACTCCAGACGGGCGTTTCAAATTAGCACAATTGGTTCGAGCAAACAGAGCTATTGAAGACGTATGCCGTGCCTATTCTTTACCATGTATATCTGGAAAAGATTCGATGAAAAACGATGCAACATTAGATGGGGAAAAAATTAGTGTTCCTCCTACGTTGTTGTTCAGTTTATTGGGAGACCATCCTGATGTTCGTTTTGCCGTATCTTCAGATTTCAAAAACAAAAATGATGTCATATATCTAATTGGAGAATCTCGTCAAGAATTAGGAGCTAGCGAAATCTCCTATATGTTTCATGAAGAATCTGGGGGGGAAAGTGGCATAGGTGGAATAGTACCATCCATTGAACCTGAACGAAATCTTGCAGCATATAGAGCCTTGACAGAAGCCATCCACTCAGGTTTAGTTGCCAGTGCCCACGATTGTTCTGATGGAGGACTTGCTGTTGCAATTGCAGAATCTTGTATTGGAATTGATTCAGGAGCAGATATTGAGATATCTGCTCTTAGGGGGTTTGATGATGAACTTGACAAATGGGGCGCATTATTTGGTGAAAGCCTGGGGAGAATTATGATCAGTGTTTCTCCAGATAATGCAGAAAAACTCGAATCTTTACTCACGGACGTATCGTACACACGCATTGGAATTGTGAATGATACTGATAGATTGACAATTCAGGACAAATCACTATTAATTTTATCAGCATCTATTGATGAATTGCGTACTGCTTGGAAAGGAACTCTGGATGGAGGTGCCCCAAATGGTAGTTAAAGTTGCAATTTTAACTGGTTTTGGGATAAATTGTGATCGTGAAACTGCTGCCGTTTTTGATATGGTGGGCGCTGAATCTGAAAGAATTCATGTCAATAGATTCGTGAACGGTGAGAAAAAATTGAGTGATTTTCATATTATGGCCGTTCCAGGAGGTTTTTCCTTTGGAGATCACCTAGGAAGTGGTCGATTGATGGGTAATCGCCTTCGTTTCGGAATGAGAGAACAAGTTCGAGAATTCATTCAAAATGGTGGATTAGCTATCGGAATATGTAATGGATTTCAAGTATTGGTAAAAATGGGACTTTTACCTGGGGATGATGAAATTAGTCTAACTCAAAATGCGTCACTGGCACTGAACGATTCAGGTCATTATGAAGACAGGTGGGTTACTTTAGAATTTGATACTAATTCTCATTGTGTTTGGACAAAAGGTATCGAACGAATCCGTGTTCCTGTTAGACATGGCGAGGGCAAGTTTGTTACGACCGATCCAAACTTGTTAGATCATTGGGCTGCAAATGGCCAAATTGTTGTCAAGTATGTTGACCCAAATGTTCCCTACCCTTCTTTTTCTGATGAATTGTTGGAATATCCACTTTCCCCAAATGCGAGTATGAGAAATATTGCAGGGGTTTGTGACCCCACCGGTCGAGTGTTTGGTCTGATGCCTCACCCTGAAGCAAATCATTCTACTTGGTTGGGAGCAACATGGACTAGGGAATTGAAACCTACTGAACATGGTGAAGGTGAAGGAGTTATCCTTTTCCGTAATGCTGTTGATTATGTAGAAAAAAACCTCAATTAAATAGGCTTGAAATTATCAAGATACCTCAATCAGAGGAGACCACTTCTATAGCTGAAAGGAATACATTCCATTCATTATCGTCATCAACTTATTGGGTACAGGCGCTAAATATACCCTTCCAGTGCCTTGAATTACGTTAACAAAACCTTCTCCACCAGCAATCTTTGAAAGAGCCCCCTTACCCAGCATTTGGGTAGTAAATTGTAAAGATGCATCTCTTGCAACGGCAAAACTTCCATCTACAGTCAGAGTATCGTTATCTAGATGAATTATCTTCAGGGGACCTTGTGATTTTACTACAACGTTACCTTTTCCTTTTACTGATGTTTGAAAAAGTCCTTCTCCACTTGCAAGCATAGCCATACCTTTGTTTCGGAAAATACCTACTTCAATATCAATATCTGAACAAACGTAGGCCCCTTGATCGAGGATCATTTCACCTTCAATTTCTAGAATATGATATTCACCCAATGTCGGGGGTCCAAAATATACCTCTCCACTACCTTTGTATATTGGCCTGAAGATCTCTTCTCCAGAAACCATAGATTTCAGAAATCCACCAACACTCGGGGCTTTAGTTTGCATCTCAATATCTCCTTGCATGTAATGTAATGCTCCTGATTCAGAGCGAATACTATCTCCATTCAAAGTCACTTTAACCATCTTCATACCTTCAGTATCCATAATCTCAATATGAGCCATAATGTCCACTTTGACTTCGTGTTGATTAAATTTGTTCCTGCATTAGGCTAAACACATGAGCTTTGATACAGTTAAGGATTAGAATTTTCCAAATTTCAATTAACTCTCTTGCACATATGCTCATATGAGTCAATCTGACGAGACGATTATGATTGGTGAAAAGGATGGTCAAAGTCCTATGAAAGGTTCTTTGGTGATACCCAGTATTGCTTTAGGATATGTTCCACTTGTTATTTTTTTACTATCCATTTCCACCGATGGATTTGGTCTGTTTCTCTACAGTGGCGCATGTCTTGTGCTACTATTGCCAATTTATGCCGTTTATCTTCTCCAGATAACTCGGCGGAGAAGAGAAAATGAGACTCTCACTACATTTGTTGTAATTCTCTATATTATTTCGTTCCTAGTTCCATTGTTTTGGTTACTAATGTATGCATGGTTTATGACAAATTTCAATGGGATTGTATAGCCGATTCTACATGTATCAGACATCGAAGCCGTTTATCCATTTTTGAACTCCGAGAAGACATTTTTTGGATTCGGGTAGCAGGGGCCCGAATAACCACCAATCATGAAACATTTTTGGCCATATCTGAATATCGATTTCAACCCCATCTGTCTTCGCATTTTTAGCAACAATTCGGCTATCGTCAAGTAATATTTCGTCTTCTCCAGTAATGATCAAACCTCTGGGAAGTCCAGTAAAGTCTCCGAAAAATGGAGAAACATATGGATTTGATTTATCTATAGATTTTGGGACATAACGTTCAGCGGCATCTTTGGGCATTTGCTTAGTGAACATCGGATCTGCTTTTTTTCTCGAATAGTATGTATCTGTATTACATGTCAAATTTGTCCATGGAGAAAACAATACAAATCCATCTGGAAGTTTCTCGTTATTATCACGAAGGTACAACAATAGTGCTAAACTAAGACCACCTCCAGCGGAATCTCCCATCAATATAATTTCAGATTTAGAATTTTGTTCCGCAATATTCTTCCAGGCAGTTACTGCATCATCTAAGGCAGCAGGATATTGGTGCTCTGGTGCTAATCGATAGTCTATGGAATGACATACTCTACCAGTTATTTTAGCTAGATTAGACAGACCTATCCTATGTGTAGTTAATGAAGACCCAAAAGAATAACCCCCTCCATGAAAATAAACAATTAAAGAATTTTCATCATGGATTCTTTTAGGTGTAAAAGTAACACCTGAGACACCATCAAATTCTGTTTTCTGATGTTTTGTTCCAAACGATCGTAGTAATTGTCCACCCAACCAAGAAGGAGGATGTACAAATAATCGAATAAGTTTAGCAGAAGGCTGTATAAATGGATACATGAATTTATTCGGACGAATTAAAATTGACAAAATTTGTGCTCGAACACTCATGTTTCACTCAGCACCTATTCATTTCCATCATTAATTAAGTCGTCAACACCACTAAGCAAACTGTCCAATTCTTTCCTTTTTGCTTTCCTTCTTCCAATAATTTTTTCAACATTTGGCTCAGATAATTCTTCTCCTGTTTTACGAATTTCTTCTTCGGCTTTGAATCGATCCATGAATTCTCTATCTTCACCAGGTCTATCCGAACGATCGGTTTCAGGAATTACTTTTGAAGGAATAGTTCGGACCCCGGGCGTATCATTTCGGGTAGGAAACGAGTCTACCAATTCTATTGCAGAACTAATATCTCCTCCTTTTGATACGGTATTAGCAACCTCTCTGATTATGTTTCTTTTACTAGTTTTCTTGGCAATTTCAAATGCTCGTGTAATTTCTTGCTCAGTAGGAGGTGGTCTTTGCCCTCGATGAGCTGCTAATAATCTACTTGCCTCTTTTAGAAATGGTCCATGAACTGGGTCGTGATCATATCTGTGTGGTTCAGTAGTGAAAGCCATCAAATCTTTTGCAAGTTGTTCTATTGGTGTCGAAACATCTCCTGAAATCCTATCTCGCGCTTTTTTATGAGTCGCAATACAACTTTTACATCTTTTACTACCCTCAACATCTGGCGCATCACAAAGAAGGCAACATATGGCAAAACCCATCTGTTGCATAGCTTGACGAGGCAACGACATTGAGTGGCCCTAAACACTCCTCTGAATCAAACCTATCCCATCCGTCGCATTCATTCGCATAACCTCTATCGGAGGTTGATGACTGAGCCAACCCTCTTTACGAAAATTATTCGTGGCGACATTCCATCATCCATCGTCGCTCAAGGCAGTAGATGGTATGCTTTCCTTGATATTAATCCACTAAGACCAGGCCATACTCTAGTGGTACCTAAAGAAGAAGCACGACGAATTGCAGAATTATCACCAGAAAGCCGAAGGGATTTGATGGATGGTGTTGTAGAAGTACAACGTCGCCTTTCAATTGAGTTTGATACACCAGATTTTAGCGTTAATTTGAATGATGGTCCATTGGCAGGACAAGAAGTTCCGCATGTTCATTTCCATGTAATTCCTAGAACTGACATCAATCGTTCTAATCCCATGTGGCGCGCGGCATCTCCCCAATCTGAACCAGATTTTGAAGCACTTGCTGCTCTCTCTCAGAAGTTACAATTACATTGAACGGTGGCGAAATAATGCAATCCCCTTCAGGTCAAGATGTTAAACGAACATCTGCTCCATATGACCCAGATGTTGAAACCTCGGCATCATCAAGGCGATTGAATCGAAAGGCATTGTTGAACAAAATCAGATGGAGACATGATGGTAGACATCCTGGCTCAAAGATTGCTTGGATAGTCCTCAGATTTATGCTTCGACTATCTTGGTATACACAGTTCAGAACAAGAGAACAGTCAGGATATGAAACTGTAGAAGAAGACAGAGGCTTAGTTGCATTGGCATGGCACACAGCTGGTTTAATAGATCCAATGGCAATAGTCCAATCTTCAAAGAAGCGTTACATTATGGTTGGAAGACACGATCTAATGACTCGTCCCATTTTGGGACGCTGGGCACGAGCAATCGGCTCTCAACCAGTTTTACGTCAAAGAGAAATAGATGAGGGAACAACTGATGCTGAATTTGCTAAACATATCAATGAACGTAGTTTACTTACAGTGGCACATACAATTGCAGGTGGTAACGGCTGCGTAATTATGCCCGAGGGCACTAGCCAAGTTGAACCTAGGATGATGCCTCTTCGGTCAGGGCCAATGAGAATTGCATTGAATGCAGCAGCAGCAGCACAATCTTCGGGCAATAAATTACCATCAATCAGGCCTGTTGGTTTACATTTTCGTACTGCTTGGGAATTTAGAACAGATTGTTATGTTGAATATGGAGATGAAATTAAAATTTCAGATTTAGTGGATGAATCAGTAGTCTCATCACTCGTGAATGGAAAATGGGCAGAACCATCAAGAGATAATGTAAATGAACTGAGAAATCGCATTAAAAGGACTCTAGATATCATGACCCCTGATGCTGACAATTGGGAAGAATTCCATTCTTGGTCTGTCATATCTCACATTGAGAAATCAAGTCAAAATCAACCCCACAAGAAGTGGAAAGATGAAGTTCATGGCATACGTTCAGTAAGAGACAGAATTCGATCGGGGGATTTACCTAGTGAAATTATGGAACCTGCAGCCAGAATAGAAAAGGAAATTCGCCTGAAAAACTTAGATCCTCGTTCAATTGATTGTTTGGGAATCAAGAGAGGAAAAATCTCTACACTATTCAAGGGAATATTTGGTTTATTATTGATGATATCTATGCTTCCTCTCAGTATTATGACATTACCACAGGCTATTGTTGCTTGGTGGTTAGGAAATAACTCTGATGAGGGACTAGATGCCAGAAGCACCTTCCACATGATGGCAGTAACTTTCTCTCCGTTGGTCATTTGGCCATTTTTTACAATTCCAATAGGTATATGGCTATCCATATCTTATTTTCCTGATTATGTACTTGTCATCACCCCTGTAATTGCATTATTTCTAATGCCTCTTATGCACATGGCAAACATTCTATTTTTACTCGGATATGATGCAGTATGTGATGTAATAGACTTATTCAATCGTAGACTGTTGAGAACTTCAAAATCAGCCAAATCCATATCAGAAGATATTTCATTAATTCTCGGACTCCTGAAATAGGTTGGCCTCAACCGATAACACATGGAGACTAGAGACGCCATCAAATCCATTGAACAATGGCTTAGTGAAGAAGGCCTAGAATTCAAAACATTATCAGACAGTCGTGCAGAAATGCATTTACACGTAAGATATCCTCCTACTAGGAATGGACATTTATTCAATGTTGTAATCCCAAAAAAAAGGTCATTAGTTATCATAGGCTCTGTTACAAGAGTTGATACAGGTCAACAAGAAGAAATGAAGTCCCATTCAGAATCCGATCCAGTTGCATGGGAAGAGTGGTTACATGAAGCTAGACTTGGACTAATTAAGGGAGGATTTGACTGGACTTTACACATCGGGCGTAAATCAGAAAACAGCGGCCCTCTCCAAGCATTCAATATTTCTCGACCGATTTGGTTTGATGGTCTCAATCAACATTTATTCATGGATTCATTAAGAACAATCTGGCTTAGTAAATTAGCAATAATCCATGAAATTAGATTTAATTATGGAGTTGGGGAAGGAAAACCCGGCCCTGTAGATGATTGGGAAAACAAACAACAGGGTCCAAATTCAGAACAAGCACCTGAAGTTGAAATCAAAGATGAAATGTCATTTGGTTCCTCTTTTGATGTTGATGAATGGGTATGACTTGAAACGTGACCTCTAGAGGTTTTGCTTAAGTATGTGTCAATGCGGTCACATGCTTGTTGAACCGTAGGTGCATACCATGACTTACAGAATGAAGACCAATAGCCTAATGCTCACAATCTTGATGGTTTTGAGCACCACATTGATTGTACCCTCTGACGAAGTAGAAGCCGCCGAGGTAGTGATTACTGACGCAGTTCGTGTTGTCGATGGAGGTCCTATGAATGAAAGAATGGTGTCTATGGCAGCAGATAGCGAAGGCAACATTCACTTTGTCTGGAGTAGAAATACACAACATTTGTTTTACACAATGCTCGATCCTAGAGCCGACATCGATGGAGATGGTCAAGCAGACCCATTAATCGATGCCACACAGATTTCAAACCCTGGAATCCATCGAGCGTGGCATCCAGATATTGCAATTGATAGTCAAGACAGAGTTCATGTTACTTGGACTGATAAATCAAGCCAACACGCGATCAAATACACAGTTTTAGACCCCTCTTTACACCCACAAGATGGTACTGCAGCAGATGAAAGCGTGATTTCGGTTGTTAATGATATGATTGTAAGTCAACGACAACAAGACAGAGATTGGCCAGCAATAGCTGTTGATTCGATGGACAATGCACATATTGTTTGGGAAGATTCATTCGATCCTTTGGAGAAGTTCTATTTCCAACCCCAAATCTACTATTCTATGATTGAATTTGATGGAACTGCAGCCATCACAGCAATTGACGACTCTATGATCACTCCAGTTATTGGACACAAAGGTCACCCAGACATTGCTGTTGACGCTGATGACTATGTTCAGATTGTTTGGGATGATACAAGAGGAGGAAAGGTAGAGATGGTTGTACCAATCGACACCTCTGGTTCTATGTATTCTGAGTGGGCTGACGTATGTACTGTATTCTATGGTGGTAGTTTCAGCAGTGGAGGATATTTCCGAGGAATTAAGCCAATGTTAGAAGATGCCAATATCACAGTATACGAGACAATCTACGCAATTCTTGGATACGGTATTCCATCTGCAGGACAGAGCAATACTTGTTCTACGGCATATCAAACCGGGGGAAGTGGTTCTCAAGGACCTCGCAACACCCATCTTGGCCAATTCCCTGGAGATGATAGTGGAGGAATTAGAAAACTCCAGAATTTTATATTCAATGGTGGCGCAGTTACTGGAAGTTCAGGTGAAGATTGGGGACCATCATCTACATGGGCATGTCTTTCATGGAAAGATGCATCTGGAAACGTTCCAGGAAACCCACCTACATCAGCTGATCACAAATGGAATCCTAATGCTACAAAGATTGTAATTCCAATTTCTGACGAGGGTCCTCGAAATGGAGATCCTGCTCAGCAAGCTGATGACACTGCATCTATCAACGAAGCTCACGATGCTTGCGTCCGAGCGGGCGTAGTTCCAGTTCCAATGGCAGGCAGCACTTGGGGAGGAGGAACACAAATCCAGTCTCACATGTCTGATTTGGCCAACTGTCCGAATGGTGTAGTTAATACCAATCCCAGAATATGTCCTGGTTCTACAATTCGTAACACGGATGCAGGGGGGGAAGTCTACAATTTCCCTGCTTCTGGTGGCGGCTCACAACAGATGCAATTACTGGTTGAAGCTATGGTGTATCTAGCTACAAACAACTCACGTGAAATTTTCATGACAGTATTGGCCCCTCATGCCTTACTCGATAACCCATCTCCTGGATGGACGAGAGGCACATCTGCAACCAGTACATCTGGAAATGCATATACTGAAGATATAGGACCAGAAATGGATTCAAATGGATACGGTCATTTGGTTGTAGTGAACGATACTAGAATTACATTAGATGACGCATTTAGTTTCCACCCATCGATTGCAGTGGACAGTCAAGGAAATACTCACCTGACATGGATGGACGGTAGAGGTTATGGATTCGAGAAGAATGTGAATTATGAGGTCTTTTATTCCCGCCTAAGACTACGTGGTGCCGCAACTTGGGATGGTGTTGAAGGTGGTTTACCATCGTACGGAATCAAACAAATTGTAGATACTAGGATATCTGACTTCGAAGGACCGAATGGAATACCACAAGGAACTCCATATTCTCCATCATCATATATGCCAGCAATCCTAACTGATGCTAGAGACAATGTCCACATCACTTGGCTCGATAACGGCAATGCAACGCAGGGCGAAGCAATCATGTATGCTCGATTGAATCACACCAACGATCAACCATCTTGGCCGTTGAATTCGATAGCAGCCGCAGTTTTAGATCCATGGGAACCTACTGTTGTTTCTACGTGGCAATCAGATAAATTAGGCCCGAATTCAGGCAATTCACCTGAATTAGGTCAACCCCCTGCTTTTGCTAATGATTTAGGAAGTGGTGCACATATTGCATGGTCAGACACTAACAAATGTAATGAAGAATCAAATCAGAATACGTATACTCTATGTTATGTTCACGTGCTCACAGGACAAGTAGAAGTGGGCCTGCAAGAAGGAGAAACCTTCTATCACGTAATTGAACCAAGTGAACAAACAATGTACAATCTCACTGTAAACAATACTACACCGGGTCCTCCAGATCTAGTAGCAGACACTTTTTCAATTAATTTAAGTGGAATTCCTTTGAACTGGTCTGCTACAGTTTATTTCTCCAACAACCATACTACGATTTTCCCAGATACTCCCATTTATCTCGCTGGTGGAGAAAAAGTTGAGATCTATATGCGTGTAATTGCACCTTCAATTTACCAAGCAAATGAAGATGAAGTAGCTAACATTATTGTTTCAGCAATTTCTTACAAAGATCCTGCAATTCGTAGCGATAGACTGACAAGTACACTCATGGATGTAGTTCATGGAATTCAATTGGATACTAGCCATACTCAGAGCGATATTGAACAAGGGGGAACGGCAATTTTCTCAATTACAATCACCAATACTGGTAACGTTTACGATACCTTCCAATTTTACGATCCAAATACATTAGAGGGTCAGCAAGAATGGTTATTACCATACGGCTGGGGAATTAAATTCCCTCTTACAGTTTCCTTAGAACCAGGCGCTTCTGTAACGAAAAATCTTGAAGTGAATGTTCCAACAACCCAAGAGCCAGGAACCTGGGTTGTCTTTGTTAAGGGATGGTCTACCGGAGAACCTGTAAAGTCTGTAGAAAAGGGGACATACGATGTACTCGAGCTTTGGATAAACGTATCAATTCGATCATCTGGAAATATTGAATTTGAGATATTTGATAGAACGGAAGAGGTTCTTCCTGGGGAATTAAAGTCTGATTTGGCAGATGATGCAGGTTGTGCACAATACACAATCAAGGTGAAGAAGAATTTTGCTCCCGGCCATCTAATATTTGCCGTACTCGGCGGCCCTGAGGAAATAAATGAAACAATGACTTTGAATCAATGGCGGCAGGAAAATTGGTATGTTGAATTAGATTTCAAAAACGCTCCTGATTATACCGTAGAAACTCGGTACGACCCCACAGTACCTCGATTTTGGTCACAAACCGGCGTTCCTTATGATGTTCTTGCAACAGTTTGCGCTCCAGCAAATGCAGATGCAGGAATAGGCCCTGCTGTAAAAATCAAAGCGTATTTACAGGGTTCGCCTAAGGTATCAGATGAAGTAACGCTTTCTACAATGGTAAAACACGTCTATGAGTTAGATGCCACTACAGAATCTCTTGAAAACGACATGAATCCCGGAGAAACTTGGGCAGTTCCTATTGACATTATGAACGGAGGAAATGGACCTGATCGTTATGATATGAGAATAACCTCGATTTCAGATTCTAATGGATTAGCCCAACCATGGAATGTAGAAATTTTCCGTTCAGACATGTCAGAATTACAACGCGACGAAAATCAGACAGTAATGGTTCATGTCGATACTCCTGACCAAGTAGCTGCAGGCACTTATCAAGTAACTATTTCTATATTTTCAGAGGAAGCATGGGAAGGCACACGTCTTCGAGACGTGATTCAATTAACAATTAATGTTAATGAATATCATGACATGCAAATCACGCTTGATCCATATGTCGAAAGCTCTGTGAAAACAACTGCACCTGGAAGAACTGTACGATTTATCATGAATTTAACAAATAATGGAAACGTAGCTGATACTCCAACATTGCATAACCACACCAAGAAAGGTGATGGTAATTGGGATTCTGAGCCAGGAATGAACGCCCTTGCTGGATGGGCAACTCCTCACGCAGTTGAATTCGCTCTATTAGATGGATTTGAGACAGAATATCCAATTGAATTAGCATGTTCTGATATTAATTCCACCGATGAGAAACCTGAATTTGATTGCTATTATGACGTCTTTTCAGGGACTTGGTACTTCCCGCCTATGCCTGCATATACCACTGTGCAAATAGTTGCAATAGTGAACGTTGGCTCCGATGCTGCATTAGGTAATCGAAATATTGGAATCAAAGTTTTGTCCGATTTTGGTAGTTCAGCAGACGGAGGAGATGATGACGAGACTCCAGAATGGGTCGACTCATGCACTATTGATACAGATAATGACGGTTTTGCAGATAACAATCCTGGATGCGATACCAATGAACAAATTCTCACTCTTCGATTGAGAGCTCCAAATCTAGTTTTCATTGGTGGTGTTGATATTTCTGAAGAACAAGCCTCTGCTGCTGTTGGCGAGATGATTCCTGTACAAGTAACAATTCAAAATACAGGAAATGTACATGCTACAGATATCAACATCATTCTATGTGTTGGTGACGAGGATGAAATCCGTTCTGAGGGTTGCGAAGAAGAAGATGTAGTGTATCGTAGAGTCATAGGTGCATTAATGCCAAGTGATAATACAGAAGACGGCGTTACAATCACTTTACTTTATCCAGTTACAGCAGGTAGCGACAACGTTGTTGTGGTAATTGATCCTGAACTGAATATTGTTGAAGTCAGTGATGATGACAACTATCTTTCAGTTGATGAAAAACTACAGTCGAACAACCCGGTTCTTGATGTAGCAATTGTTGTTGTCAGCAAGTGGTCAGTTCCAACGATTATCATGGCTGCGACAATTGGATTGTTAGGAGTTGCAGGTCTGATGATGATTTCTCGAAGAAAAGAAGCATTGGATAGGGTTGCCGAACAAAGTAGCCTTTTACAAGGACTTGATGAAGATACTAGATTCTGATTTTCCTTATCCTTGTATCCACCAAGGAAGAGGAGTAGTAGAGTCAGCAGGCATGAAAATTTCTTCAGTATTTGTATTTGCTAAATGTCCTCTGATTCCATCAATGACCATTTGCATATCCTTTGAATGAATTAACAAATCTCTTGCAACTCTATCAAGATCTAATGGTTTACTTGGATCTTCTAAGATGGTATGGACAATAGATCTTTCTTTGTATGATTCAAATTCACCATCAACTGTTTTTGATACACGTTTCAATACATGCTGGTGGAGAGCAACCAAAGAATCCCTCTCCGCATCGATATTGTCTAACATTCCTTGGATATGAGCAATATATCCTGCACCCTCTGAAATGGACATCTTTCTTCTTCTACTGATTTGATTGGCTATTTTTATTGCAGAATCAGACATAGATTTTGATGACGAAAGATTGACAGGACTTCCTTTAGGTAATGGTGTATGTTTCATTCTAAACAAATCTGGTCCGAGATCCATTCGAAGACTGAATGACTGTTGAACTGTGTAAATTTTTTTTGGAGGTCCTCCCCTTTCAGAAGCGACTTTTTCACATTCAACAAATCCATTCTCTTCTAGAACATTAAGGTGTTTTACAATAGCCTGTTGACTTACATCTAGGTGTTCAGAGAGTTGAAGGGGATAGTGTGGTTCACGGACTAATCGCTTCAAAATCTCACGACGTGTAGGATTACTTAGGATTTCAATAGCACGATCGAAGTCCACTACAACATCCCAACCTATGGTTGGGTAGTCGCTCCCCTCGTAAAAACTCGTTGGGCATGAAAATAGAATTAACCTGAATCCCAAGTTTGCCAGTCTTCATCTACTTTAGCGTCATTTTGTTTTTCACTTTCTTCACTCAAAATGTTCTTTGTGGCTCTAATTCTTTGATCAGTTTCTTCATCATCTCCAAAATCAGGGTCTGTTTCGTAACCAGGAATATGTGTTCTTTTTCCTGACATATTCGTAAATGGAGGTGGGATAGATTTTTTTGGTTTTGTTCCTTGTATATCCTGCGAGTCTAGTTTGCCTTCGCGAATCAAAAATAATTCATCTGTAGTAGGTATACGATCTGTTGGCATTTTTTGAATGATGACTCTCTGCTCAACTTTCTTTTTTCCAATAAATAGGTGAACAATAAGTGAAAGAGGCAGTATCATTAGTCCAAAACAACACGAAATAAAAGCAATCAAAATCCCAGGCTGTTGAAGTGCTTGTAGATCAACAGACTGATCATCTACAATATATATTGTAGATGTAGAATTACTATTTTTGAAATTATATTCTCCTGATTTAGTCAATGAAATGGTTCCTACGGGGTCATAAATTACACTTCCATCTTCTCCAGTTCTTTGTGGTTGCATCCATGTAGGTTCCTCTATGTCTATCATTTCATCATTAAAATTTGTAACCTCTAAATCTAATTCTGCATCATCATTAATATTTTCTACAATTCGCAAAATAGTGTAAATACGATTATTTTCAAGGACAATTTCTTTGTCTGAATTAGGGCCAATTATCCCAGAATTATTTTGTCCAGGGTCGACAAGATCTTCAATATCATCCATTGAATTCGAGAATGAAATCAATGATATTGTAATCAAACCAATTGCTACAATGGCCAACCATTTTCCCCACGGTTTTTTCTTTTCTTGTTCATTTGTCATGAAAATGAAACTCCTAATGTTGTATGATGAATTATCCACCAAGGCCGAATTCTGCTAATTTCTGAGGAAGATACTCATCAGTGACGTAATCTAGTCCATATTTGGCTAAAGACTGTTGTTCAGCCTTTTTTCCATTCTCCAACATCATATTAATCTGGTCTTGCCATACTCCAGTAGAAAATCTTGGATCACTGAGTTCTGCTTTCAGTGCTTCAATATCCTTTGGAGTTAATTTGTCACTTGGTAGATCATATGCTTCAATATCATCCGCTGTAATTCCGAGATATTCTGCCCCGGTTGTTGCTAGATATTCGGAAATATGTGCTGTCTTTATTGCCCCATAAGCTATACTAGCGAAAATTCTGAATGACCAAGGATCACAGTCAGCGAAAACCATAACAGGTTTATTCCATGTTTCTGACATACGCTTAATCATTCTACGTGTAGATCTTGCTGGCTGACCTTTTAGATGAATTAATGCACACCTAGAGTCTTCATCAAATCCATTTTCTACCAACCTATCGAACATCCCACCGGTTTCTATTGCCATGATATAGTCAATATCTTCATCGATTAATCTAATTTTTTCAGGTTCTACATTGTATGGTAGACCATAACCAGAATCTCCTACGTCATCTCGGCAATTTATTGACATCCATTCCCCACGTCTGTTTCTTTCTTCAATCGTTACATTCCCAATCATCCGAGCACCATCTTCTTCAGGTCGTAATTTGAAATCCTCTCTCATACACTTAGTAACGATTTCAAGATCTTCAGCAAGATTATTGCTTCCGTTTTGATTTTCAAACTTCCCTAGTCCCCAGCCTTCTGAAATGTAATACATTTCTCTGAGTGTAGATGATTTTTCTGTATCTATCATCTCCTCAATAAATTCAATGACATGTAAAGCACGAAGTAACTGCCTAGCAGACCCTAGACTACTAGCATCACGAATTGTTTTCTTCTTTCCATATTTGTAAACACCCAATCTTTGATTAAATTCGATATTTGTTTTTGCTCGTACAGGCAAGGTCATTGTTGGAGGCGTGCCCTTTAACATTCGGTCATGCATTTCTTCTACAACTTCATTCAAACTCTGAATCACTTCTTCTCTATTTTTTGCTTCAGACATTATTCATCATTCTCCTCATATTGATCAAATCTCCATTCTTTTGGTTCGTTAGATTGTAAAATAGCCTTTTCAACTTCATTTTGATCTAATGTTCCACTATTATCTAGATCATGTACATCGATAATTTCTTCAGGTAATTTCTGAGGTATTGCATCCCCCAACACTCCTTCCATAGCATCTGCTAACTCTGATTGATCAAGGTCACCGGAATTATCTTGATCGGACTCCATAGCATCTTCAGCTATCATAGATGCTTGTTCTCTGGCAATCTCCAATGCTCTTTCTTCTTCCTTTTGAATTTCAATCAAAATTTCTTCATCAATCTTAGATGCGCCAATAATGTCGCCAGCGCCGCGGAAGAAGACTTCCGTACTATTCCAATCATTATGTGCTAGGCCTTTCAGAGCAAATCGAATTACTCCTTCTTCATTCGGAGGAATAGTCTCTAACTTCCAACACCAGATCCCTTTAACCTCTCTCTTTCCACCTAATTCATTTTCAATGATTTCTACACCTTCCTTTTCAGGATATTGAGCAAGAATTGAATACGCTCTAGGCCTAGCGGAATAATTGTGAATTCTTATTTCACATCTATGCACTTTCGCTTCTTTATCCCAAACAACTTCATCCTCACAGAATACAGCATTCATTATTTTTGTAATGATGGGGCTTAAATCTGGCTCTGAACGACCTAATAGACTGGACGATTTTGCGGCTATAGCAGGTAGGATTTCATTAACTAATTCGAATTTTTCTTTTGTTTTTGCTTTTTGAGCACTTTTCTTTTTATGGTTTTTCAAATGCCTACCAATTTCTTGTAATGCTTTACGAATTTCAGTCATCACTACCTCATTTTCAGCAACAGCTTCTTTCGCTTCAGATGTAAATTGTACATTCGTGCTCGCCAGATGGACTAGTATTGTAGCTGCTCCTTTTGGCAATCCTTTGCCTCCTGGTTGATCCAGTCCATATCCTTTCCAACTCACCGACTCAATCCCTTTAGTCAGAAGACACCCCCCTTGCTGATACATCAGAGGCACTCTATTTGCGAATCTTAAAACTTCGATAGGCCCATCTGCAGATACATCTGCATTTCCATAAATCAGTCCGACTTCAACTTGAAATGGATTACCATTTGCTACACTGGGGGCTCTAGTGAGTGTAGAAACAAAGGCAGAATCGACTCCTTTTTCTAAACCCTTTTTGATCAATAAATCTTCGATTGGAGATAAACAATCAGTTGGCGGAGGCATCAATCTAACTTCATTGAATGAGGAAAGAATTTGCTGAGATGCTTCTGGAGTAACTTCTCCTGGAGCCATTTTTTGATCGATATCAGACCGCTCAAGTATTTCTTTCATTGCTCTCATCGGAATACCAGAAAATGTATGGCGCAGAAAACCCCTCATGTTTCTTTCAGAAGAATCCCTTAGTAGCCTATTCAATGAACCAATTTCGATTCCATGGGGATGTGGTTTAATCTCTCTTACCGGGCGTGGCAACCTGTCAGTGACCCTTTCAGAGACGAAACTATCTATCAATTCATTTTCTTCATTGTATGCATGAAAACGTATTGTGGCATGAGGATTAACTATCGCAGTCATCCTGAGATACTGGCCTACGCTTTTTTTCCCGCGTTGAAATTTCGCCTTCATAGGGGCCTCGATCCGAAGACCATGTTCAACAGGTAAGCCATTATGATCCACAAATCCATGAGTTCTCTCTCGATTGGAGACAATTGCAGCATTCTTTTTTGTATCTAAACCAATATCCATTTTCAACGCAGTTGCATCTTTTGCAATTTTTGAAACCACATGTGTTGTTTTACCTGTAGTTAACTGACTGTACATTACAACCCCAGTAATGCCAATTCCTTGCTGCCCCCTAGTTTGTCTGATAGTATGAAATCGAGATCCAAATAATAGTGATCCAAACACCTTCTCAATTGACTTAGCAGGAATTCCTGGTCCGTTATCTTGAGCAATCATCATTATCCTATCACTTTTATTTGGAATACGTCGTAATTCAATAGAAATTGTAGGTAATATGCGATGCTCTTCACACGCATCTAACGAATTATCAATAGCTTCTTTGACAGCGGTTATAATCGATCGTTGTACTGAGTCATATCCCAGAAAATGTTTATTCTTTTCGAAGAATTCGCTAATACTGGCTTGCTTCATCGTGCTAGTCGCGCGTCTTGCCATTTGTCCACCTCCTGCTGTAGTCCTCCTTCGACCGGATGTCGAAGGGCTACTCACAAGTTTGTAGACCTCGCAAGTCGAGGGTTATTGAACACTGATCCTTGAAATCATCTAAATTCTTGATTATATGTTCATTTACTATTGACGGTGATACCTACTTCCACGTTCTATCTCCGAGCATCTATACAATTGTTCTAACAGTACCACAGCTGCCATTTCATATGTCATTGTCAATGGACCCAATCCTAATTTTTCATGTTTGAACGATAAATCGTCTCTCCATCCATCTACGGGACCTACAGCGAGATGAATCGTTTTTGCACCACTTTTCCATGAATTCCATTTTTTGATAAATTCTTCCGTACTAACTGACGGTCCATTTTCATCAAGAAGAATTAGATTTCCCTTTTCTCTTTGTAATTTTGAAACATATTCATCTAAACTTAATTTTCCAGAATGTCGGGTGAGACTAACTCCACGCCCTTCTAGTCTCTTGGCGTAAGTGTCGATTAGTGTAGAATATGCACCTTCTCTAGCTTTTCCATGTAGGTGTACATTGACACGTGCCATACTTTCGGTGAAAAAGTAATTGTTCTTGACCCATTCTACAAAACTTAGGGTTCAAAGGCCTCGCCCTCAACGGTCAATCATGTCATGGTGGCCATTCTCTAGGAAGAGTTCTGACCCCTTTATCGACAATCCTCATATCAAAGGCTCAAGAATGTGGTTAATCGAATTACAAGAGGTATGTGAACGGGAGTATCAAAATCCTGCTTCTGGACAGGCTAGAGTCAGAGAAATGCAAGTTGAATGGACTGATGCACATTCAAAGGGTGAAATTAGTGATGACTTATTGCAGGGCTTAGATCGAAGGGCATTTCGATTACTGAGAGCAACATCTGAAGAATGGCTTCAATGGTTAGATGATATTGAATTTTGGAAGCCTGGATGGAGAGGAGACGACGGCTCTCCGAATACTGAATTGTAAGGTGAGATTATGCTAGTATGGGTAATTTTGTTTTTCATTATTGCCATTGGACTATTTTGGTATGCACGTCATCAACCATTCCCAGAACATGGTAATATCGCAGGCTCTATTTTTCTATTAACTGCTATAGTTCTCTATATCGCTTTAGAAGCTCCGAGGCCTACTGCTGGCACCCAACCAGGTAGCCCCGTACCTCCTTTGATAGCAATAATATTGGGGGGCTGGTTTACAATTGTCGGAGGCTATCATATGGGGAGAACTCAACGCGATGTAATTGTGGCCCCCTTCTCAGGTATCATTCTTGTATCGGGAATTTTTGGTTTAGTAACCTTAGATTGGACTCTGCAAACAACTACAGAACAGATAGGAAATTTCATTTTAGCGTCAATTTTTGTCCTTTTAGAGATATACTTACTTTTTCGAGGTTTAGTTGTAGGCATACAAGGAATAACATGGTCAAAATCTGGATTACGTCAATTAGAGCGAGGACTGATTATGGGTGAACGTGGCGCAATCTCTCATTTTGAAAGATCGTGGGATATGGAAGATCCAGCATTGAGTGCTATGGCCCATGCAGCACTTGCTATAATTCACAAATTTAACGATGATACTGAGAAATATGAAATTCATACAAATCGTTTGGATAGATTTGGCGGGTGGGAATCAGTTGATCCTTCATGGCTAGATGCAATCAATACCCGATTACATGGAAATGCAATTCTAGAATCTAGTGAATAATCAGCCTATTTTCGATGCACACTAAACAGGGATTGATAAACTACTATGTGTAAATAATAACATGGTTTGGGATATTCCAAAGTCTGCTTGGGGGAGAGGTAATGTTCTTTTTTGGGTGTTATCGACTTGGTTTGGAGCAAATCTACTTGTTCAAGCATATTGGATAGGAACGTATGGAAATCCACTTGATGCTAATATCTTATTCGAAGCATTTGGCCCAATTGCGTGGGTGATTGCCGTTTTAGAAATCATACTTTGGACATTTTTGTTAGTCTATGCTTTCCGTCGTTCGATAATTCGAATTATTGGTCAACACACGCATCAAACGGATTCAAAAGCCGCCGACTTCGTATGAGCATTGAGAGTAGATGGTCCGTATCACAAGAGTTCATACTGGTGGAGGAGATGGTGGTGAAACTAGTCTTTTGACTGGTGAACGCGTTGCTAAGTCAATAGACAGGGTCGAATTGTTTGGAACTATTGATGAATTAAACTCATCAATAGGTTGTGTTAGAATGGAATTATCTCGTCTTCCCAAAGAAGCTGCTGATGGTGGGGTCCGCATAGCTACAATACGTCTAGAATCCGACCTTGAACCAAAATTGTCACTTCTCCAACAAGAATTATTCGATGTTGGTGGCGAATGTGCTGGAAATCCTAAAACTCTCCCCGATGGAATGGTTTTGATAAATATGGAACAAGCAGATAGATTAGTTTCAGAAATGGATGAATGGACAAAAAACACTCCACCATTGGATTCCTTTATTCTACCAGCCGGGTCTCCAGTGATTGTGGCATTACATGTTGCAAGGACGATAGCAAGAAGAGCAGAACGTTGTGCCGTTAGATTGACTCAATCTGAAGGTGATGGCGCAGTAAGACCTGCAATACTTGCTTACTTGAATAGACTATCAGATTGGTTTTTTGTCGCTTGTCGTCATGCAACATTTACCTTAGGAGAACAGGAGGTACTTTGGATTCCTCTTTCATCTAGAGGATCAAAATCCTAAGATTTTACGAGCCTCGCGTAACACTCCAACTTCTTCTTCAAACGTAATCATCTCTTCAGCACTATCCACGTCTATCCATATGTAATCAGTATGTTCCTCTGAAAGAGAAATATCCATTGAATTTGTTCTTGCGGGGAACCAATGAACTTCTTTTTCTGTGGGAATATTCTTTTTCATGTAGGTATATTTTGTAGATGTAAACCAATTTCCAATAATTTCTACATCAGTAATTCCAGTTTCCTCTTCTAATTCTCTTATAGCAGTCTCTTGGTGTGATAAATCGCTTTCTTCAACATGACCTTTTGGAAACCCCCAATGACCTTGTGGATATCGAAGTAATAAGATTAGATCGCCATTTCTTAGGATTAAACCACATGAAGTTTCCATATTTCTCGGAAGAGGCTCTATTCTTTCAGAGTTCGTCCGAATCGCTCTTAACAGAAATTCATTGGAACGCAATATGGACCGAACCAGTCACGCTACTGACGAGTTCGATCTTTTCAACTTACAAAAATTGAAACCATCAAGAATTGTAACCGATGGAGATTTAGACGGAATCGCTTCTGCTGCTATTCTATTGAGAGCATTTCCCGATGCCGAAGTGATTTTTGCGCACCCTCCAGGTATTCGTTCAGGAGTTTTTGACAAATTCATTGATAGATCAACAATCATCTGTGACTTACCATTCCATCCATCTGCTGGAGCAGTTATTGATCATCATTTGACAAACCAAATTTCTAATTCTGAGGTTTTAGATCTATGGAGGCCGACAATGTCTGCTGCAAGAATCACCCATTCAATTGTTAAAACTCAACATAATCTAGATGATTTGGATGAATTCATTGACTGGGTCGATCGTTTAGACGGGGGAGGAATTTCCAAGGAAGATTTTCTTTCCGATCATCCAATTGTTACATTGAGTAGAAGTGTTGACGCTCGAGAGTGTCCATCAACAGCTCGTTGGGTAGCTAAGTCAATATCTGATGGTGTGAGTATAGAAGAAATTCTGAATAATCCTATTGTGGATAAGTTTGTACAAAAGAAATTCCAAGAATCGAAAATCATTGATAGCATAATAAATAGCACTCTACGTATTGAGAATAGATTAGCTATTGTTAGATTCGATGGTACAGGCACACGTACAGGAGGATATAGGATTACAGCCTTAGTGGGAGATGCTTGTGATGCTTGCATAATTATTCACGGTGATGAAGAAGGAAGTATTTCTGGTAAAATCCCTCCATTAGGCGCCTCATTTTACACTAATTCATTTCTTCACAAGAATGGTGGTTTGGTCGATCTTACTTTACTCGCAACAGCCTTTGATGAAGATGGTGGGGGGCACTCAAATGCATGTGGTTGTAGAATAATTCCGTTAGATGAACTTGGAACCGCTGAAAATAGAAAACCATCTGTTGAAGATATTGATGATAACATTAGTCGCTGGTTAGAAATATGGAACAATCATTATCCTAATTCCTGAATTATACCATTTCGTTAATTATATTGAAATCAATTCAATCAACCAGATGAAACCCAAAAATGCATGTCCAATTATAATAATAGTCACTAAATTTTGGGATAGTTGACCACTTTTCTTCTGGTTATTTTCATCTTTAATTTCATGATTATTATTAGTCGAAGGTCGCCTCTTTCTTAGAGTTATAAAAGTCAGCAAAAAGATGCCTAACAGTCCTCCAATTGAATGTAAGCCCCCAACACCCACTGGTATCAAAATCGAAACAATATCTGTATTGCCATTTCGATAATTGAAAATAAAATATGCAACGAAGCCGCTGATTACAAGTGCCCAAGAAATGGCAAAAATCCTTCTTTGACTAACAGATTTACCATTATTACCACGCTTAACTTCACTTTGACTAGTTACAAATCTCTTCCTCGATCTTTTATTTAGAATCCATATTATGAAAGCAATAGCAACAACTGGATGGAGCAAGAGGATAAGGATATCCAGACCATCCATACTCCTTGGATGGGGACTTAGGACATCATTCTGCGGGTCTTATGTCTCATTTTATTGCGAATCGTTGATGTATGCTGGACGAGCGCATCTCTTCGTTGGAGGGCGAAGGATGGAGGACCGCCTTAAGGAAGCAATCGAAAACGCCCTCCTTTCTGGAGAAGATCCTAATACACGAATTAGGGCTTTAATTGGCAACGATGCCTTCAATTTATTAGATAAACCATGGAAGTCAATTGCCATTACAATTCTTCGAAAAGAAGAGCCGGTTAATCCAGATGAGGAAGTAAAAGTCAAGGTAACTCGAAGACGAGGAGGTCGAAGACGAGGAGTCAAAGGTTCTTCTGGAATTGAAGATTCTCTGCCCTCTCCATCCCAAGTAATTTCCGACAATTTCTTACCGGCATTTCAACTTGCGACATTATTGATACACAAGGGCAAAGATCCAAAGAACTGGGACTCAAAATTTGACTTGAATATCGACCAATTAAGAAATGATTGCGTATCTGGGGTTCATCCAGTTTGGTCCATAGCATCTCGAGAGTGCCCATTAATTGCTCAATTAGGAGCATTTCCCTCTCTGGAAGTCGAAATTCAGTCTGCGGAAGTAGATCAGACTTGGATAAACGGCTCAAGAATCGATCCGTTGGATATTTCATCACTTGGTGACCTTTTAGAAAGATTCCCAACACTTAATCTCGGCTCAGGAGCAATTCTCAAAATCCAACGTTTATCCAAAGGGCTCCAAGGCAAAAAAATGAGAATGAACCAAATTCAGAAGAGTATTCCCGTAGAACTTCTTTCATCTACGATTCCAGAACATATGTTGCTGGGAGCTTATCTTTTGATAGCGGCTGGTGAATTAGAACAATCGTTGAAAATTCTTCAGTCAATTGAAACTAAAAATAAGGTATTAATGGAATCAGTAAACGATGTAATCGCTTTAATTAAACTTAGATCGGGAGATACTTCTTCTTGGGATTATTGTTCAGAAGTTACAGGAAAAGATCCTCTGTCAATTGTTATGTTGTTAGAAGCATGGAAAAACCCCCCAATCGATAGAAAAATTGATTCAAAAAAGATTGAATCAGGAATGATGCTTTTAGAATTACATGGGGAAACCGTATCAGACACTCTTCGTTGGATGTTGGTTAAACAAGTCGCAGAAAGTGGGGACTTAACATCAGCAACAGAACTTCTTTTAGAAACAAAAATTGATGATGAAGAATCATTTATTCGAGCCTCATCGTTAGCAGGAGATAACGAATTGTTGATTACTCGTTTGGTCGACAAGGCTCCAGACTTTTCTTTGATCACATGGTCAGAAATTGTGACTGATTCAAAATATCCAATGTTAATTCGTCTCGCTTGTTCAAAATTAATCGCAAATGAAAGAATAGTACTTCCACCAGATGTTCTGGATTCAACCATAGAGATACTGTCTACTCAAGTGGACATTTTTTCCTTATCGTTGATATTGTCCTCTTCAAAGATAGATGGATCTACCAAACCCTATTCAGTTCTACTTTGTAGTGCATTAGCACCTGCAAATATTGGCGAAGAGACAATACAGTGGCTTCAGGAGGAAAGAACAAAAGCTCACGACTCAATTACCTCCTCAGATATACCTGGATTCCTGAGCATACATGAAGCTGCTTTGATTCGGTTATTGGATGGGGGCAATGCAAATTTGGACGAACTTCTTGGAAGATTGCCAGAATCCGGTTCAGAGGTTTTACGTGAAACACGTAGAGCGTTGATGGACGGAGGAGATGGACTAGTCAGTGAAAAAAGAATTGACACTCTCGAAGAATCAATTGCAACAGCCAATCTTTCAAGCCTAGAATCGTCATTATTTCAAGCAATTGTGAATCTCCTAAGAATGAATAGGGTAAATAATGAAATTCAGATGAGTGATAATAGTCGTAAAGAACATGCATCACAGTTACTTAATCAAATTATTAAGAATAATTTCTCTGCTATTTTTCTCAGTCAAGTCCAACGAATGCTTCTTGAGCACGAAATAGCATCTGAAAATTTTCTTTCGTGGTTACAAGAAAATAGACCTGGCTCTGAGTGGGCTCCTGTTGCAAATGCCGCAATTAAAGTAAATATGCAACGTTATAGAGAAGCAGCTCGTTTATACAAGCAAGCAGCCCCACGTTTTCAGGCTGAACCGCATTGTGATTTTGAGATAGCCACGCAATTATATCGTAAATCATTAATTGGTTTTGCTCAGGCACAAGGGTGGTCTGAAGCGGTAGCATTACTGAGCAGTCATGAAGAATTAGCAACTACCATTACTTCAAGATTCAAATTGTATTTGCAGGTTTCTCATTCTGCCGAAGTTCAACAACAAAATCGAGGTAAAAGACATTCAAATAACAAAGATATGTCACGAAAATCTATACTTGATTTCGTAGATGAAAGAGTTCCAAATATATCTAACGAAGAAGAAGAGTCGACATACTCATCTCAAAGGGAAAGAAATAGGAGAAAAGAAGATCTAATTGAGTCTTTGATGAACTACCCTTCAAAACGTAATCTTCCTGAAGAACCATTTGTAGGCCGTGTTCGTGCTGCTTTAAATCACATCCGTGAAAAGAATAAGTCTGGAAGAACAAGGATTCAAAATCGATTCCGTGAAGCAATAAAGGATGAAGAAGAGCCTTTGGAATTATTCAGTATTGCCAATGAAATAGCTTCCGAAGATCCTATCCGTGCATTGGGGATGCTAGAACATGCTGTATCGGTCTGTAATTATCTTGGACGTATGGAAAAGGCAAGATTAATCGCATCAATGAAAACGTTGTATTCTAAACACGAATCTAATATCTCAATTCGATCCCGTCGTATTTTAACTTCAGTTGATTTGGCTCCATTGGTAGTTATTGATACTAATTTATTGATAGATGCTTTATGTGCTGCAGTACTTAGAAAAATGGCTATGGATCGAAACGGAATTATTAATCCAAATTCGTCCCTTTTATTCCACCATACTCTTCGACATTTACGTCTTGAACGCCGTATTCGGACCTACGTCCCCTTGACCGCTAAACATGAGTTCATGAATAAGATTGGTAGCAGTGATACAGGTAAATTTGATCCTGAACGGACTCTTTCTCTGTTTTCCGGCTCTAATCAGCACATCAATCTAGATGCATATCGGGAAGCGATAACACCAGAAATTTTAGAGAAAATGCATCATGAGATTCTCGAATCTTTCCGTGATTGGGAACCATCATCAACAGAATTCTTGGATGCTGTAGAAGGTGAACTGAATGCCGTCGAATCATTTATTCAATCTCATACTGAGATATACAGAAGAGTTACAGATTTCAAAGATCAACGTGGAGCCGCGGATAAAAGAACCGAATTTAATGGAGAGAGCATATATCCAGAATCTGGAGATTTAGACATAATGAGAACTGCAACCCATCTTGCCTCATCCACCTATCCTAATATTGGCTCAGTTATTGTAGCAACTCGAGACTCTGATTTTACATTACTAGCTAGAGCACTAGAAGAGACATTAGGTGTTGGAGTTGCCAAGAATGCTTCAGAACTGGCTCAGTGGTTGTGATTATGTCCAGAATAGATTACACAAATTCGGAAGAAGGCAATCTACTTTCTACTATTGCATTGATTCATCCAACTGCTTCTAGGAATTCCCTTAGAAAGATGATTGATTCAGGAAGAATACTATTGGACAATCGAGTCTGTAGAATTGCCAAAACTCCTGTAAGTCCAGGACAATTAATTTCAGTAGTTCCAAAAAGTGAAGGAGATGCTCCGCGTGAATTAAGACGAAATTTAGAGAAAGATCCTGATATTTTATATGAAGATAAACAAATTTTGGTTGTGAATAAACCTGTAGGATTATTATCGGTATCCACTGATTTTGGAAACGAAAAAGATACCATGCACTCTAGAGTTTTTGAATGGGTTAAAGGTAGAGAAAAAGGCCGGATTTTCATTGTACATAGACTAGATAAAGAAACATCTGGATGTATGTTATTTGCAAAAGATTTCCAGACTAAGGAGATGTTACAACATCAATTCTTCGAGAGAAGCATCGAACGAATCTATCATGCAGTTTTAGAAGGCATATTGCCTTCGGAGTCTGGAATATCTCATGATTGGATTCAACAAAGTAAAGATCTAAGGGTCAGAATTGTACCTTCTAAAAATACAAAAGACTCTAAAGAAGCAATTACTCATTGGAATGTAGAAGAAGTAGTAGGTGACAGGACACTTGTTTCTCTTTCAATTAAGACCGGACGTCGTGCCCAAATTCGATTACAAATGAATGCTTTGAATGCTCCAGTTTCAGGGGATACAATGTATGGTAGGGGTAGAAATTCAGCAGGACGATTATGTCTTCACGCCTCTTCTCTTAGATTTAATCATCCCAATGGAGAAGAGATGTTTGTTACTTCTCAAATTCCATCCATCTTCAGACGAATACTTCGGAATGGGTAATCAAGTATATCCGTCTAACTTTAGAGATATGAATTTCGAATTGGCTGCTCATCTAGGTGAAAGAAAGAGTACGTTGCCCACCAAGTAATAGTGTCCAATGCATCAACAAGATTGCTAGTTCCACTACGAGGTTCACCGTAGTCTTTTCCAGTAGTATCCATCCAGTCTATCATTTCATCAACTGTATCACATGTTTGGTGATAACACCAATATCCATCTACAAGACCACCAAATCCCATTGTTACGGTACCAAGATTGTCTTGGAAGGTAGCATGATCTGAACGCGCAGTAGTATCTTCATAGACAATAATTTCAGGACGATCTTTTGCCATCCAATCATCAACTTTCCAGGTATCTTCTGAATGCCCTTCTCCAATTAGGGGAGCCATTTGTTCTTCAACACCAATTGCATCTGAACCAATCCACATTGCAAGACCAACCATTTCTGGCTGATTCATAATATCATGATCTAAACTTGGGCCGATGTACACTCGCATAGGCCATACTTCCTCATCCTTTGGATAACCGTCAGGGTCAACTTCTGGTTGGGGGTCGCAATTTCCATCTCCTCCTCCATGCCCATTTCCGCACGGAGCCCCCCCCCCACCTGGCCAATTGACTCCGGCCATGTCTAGATTGACGTAATTTGTGACCTCTACATCTGGATTGTCTTCTTTGACCCAATAGTCTGTCCAGAAGTCACTTCCTCGTTTACCCCCTTCTTCTCCAGACCAGAGGCAGAAAACCATTGTGTTACGTGTTGGATAATTCGCCATCGCTCTGGCAACTTCAAGAACCATACTTGTTCCAGCCGTATTATCATAAGCCCCTACACGAGTTCCGTATGTTCTTCCGAAAATATGTGGATCTAACATTCCTCCGTTTACAGGTGGAGCAATGTCAAAATGGGCACCAAAAACCATCCACTTGTTTGGATTAACTTCACCAAAACGGTAGCCACAGATATTGTATGCTTCAGGATTTTGGGCACCGGTCATTAATGAATCGTAGGTGAAACGCTGATTAATGACCTCTAGCCCAAAAGACTCCATTTGTCCGATAAGGTATTGCGCGGCATCTTCGTAGGCTGCATTTCCTTGTCCAGCCCACCTGTCGAGATAACCCACAGCACCGTCAGCAGCATCCGTTAAATCTGCGGTTTCGTCTGACATATGGCTGATGTAATTGAAGACGTTTAGTCCATCTACGAGCCCCGTTGAATGTCTACCTCCCATTGCATCAGTATAAGCAGCAGCCATAGGTCGTACGATTGGAATTTGAACCGCGATTACTGGAGTGGCAGTATTGTTGGATACTTGTACTGTATCTAGCGAATTATTCACTCCATCTACTCGTTGAATAATTTGATTATCAGACCGTTCAAAACCACCACGTCCATACCAAGTTCTCCAAGATTCATTTATTTCCCGAACTGGCCACTCTTCACGGCCATAATCACCAATCAAAATAACCGCAGTGTCCGTTCGTGGTGGTGCTAATACTGACAATAGTACTGATTCGCCAGCTCTAAGATCAACGACGGTAGAATTCTGAATAAATTCAGTTTCTGGATTCTGTATCAAGTACGGAACGAAGGCTGATAGGTCGGTTTCAGCACTAACAGTGATTCCTTGGAATACCCCCCCCGTCCATACTTCTGGTGTGATTCTAACATCGCTAGACGAACTTGGCCCCATATTATCCGATTTGCCAAAACATCCCGATAAAGGGGCAAAAACCATCAAAGCGATGATCAAGATTGCAGCCCCATGGCGGGAGTTCATACCCCACCGAATCAACGGTAACAGTTCAAATCAACGGTTTCGCTGCACTTCTAATTTTGATGTTGTAATATTGACCAACATGTCACCGAATGCATAAAATGCGCCACAAAGCAATGGAGGATTCCAAGCAGTAAAATCCGTCCATGGAACATTGTTATCCCAAGTCCAAGTCCCTAACCAAGTTCCCCATAATTCCATTGCCAATGCTAACCACCCCATTACTGCATATAGCATAGGAGCAGGACCCCATTTTACAAAAGAGTACATGATAATCAGTAAAATAAGTCCCGAAGTATCTAGTCCAGTAAATGCCATCCAAACTGTAAGCGGAATAAAAGGCGAAATCATCCAAGCCGAAACCTTCCTTCCATCTGGCAACCTTGAGGCTATTCTTCGTCCAAGATCGAAAAGAAACCAGTGGCCCACAGGCACATATAAAGGCATAATTTCTCTTTGATATTCATAGATTAACCATATTTCACTAAAGAATAACTCCATTGGAGTAGCAAATGAAAGTACTACTAACATTTCTACCCGTTCTTTTCGTTCAGATTTACGAAATAAATAGATGAATAATCCAATACACCAAATGTTCACTGGCCATTCTGAGACATAAGCTGAAATTGGAAGACCAATTGCTATGGTTAATACATAGAGAGATTCTCTTCTCAGTTTCTGCACAGATTCCATAAAATGGCACTCATCCTATGAATAGAGATAAACAAGTCAAACTTCCATCTGCTTGCATGATTTCACCCATTTCTACTTCTTTAGTTTCAAATCCAGACCTTTCAAGCCTCTGTTTTGTAATAGGGAATCCAGCACTAACTAGCACTACTCCATTTTCCATTGCAATGGTATTGGAAGCGTATGTTTCACTATTGGGGACCCATATGATATCATCAAAACCGGTTACTTGTTCCGGTTTCAAATGTCCTTCTGCAGCAATTAATATACCATTTTTAGGAACAGAACATACTGTCGTCAAATGTAGAGTAGAACTAGGAACATCGACAACTTGAGTAGAATATCCAAACATGGAAGCAATTTCACTTAGCTCATTAATTCCGATATCGTTAGTTCTCGTAGAACGCCCAATCAAAAACCCATTTCCAGTGTATACAATATCTCCTCCATCCATTTTTGCTTCTGGAGAAAGGAATTTTATTTCAAAATCTTGACTTAATCGTTCAGATATTGTATGTACTTCATTCACTCTTGATGGATGACCAGGTCTACATATCACGGCAAGATCATCAAAAATCACAGCAGTATCTTCTACAAAACAACAATCAGGATGACCAGGTAATTCTTCAAGAATTTCAACCTCCACTCCAGACGTTCTTAATGCATCAACGTATCCACGATGTTGCATCTTTGCAGTCTCTACTTTAGGAGGTCGGTCTCCAAAGAATTTAGAAATAGCACTTTCGAAATTAGAAGAAATACTTCGAACCAAAGCCTTGTTTCTGGAGCGATCGAAAACACCGGGCATTTGGACTCCTCTATTCCTCTTTCAAGATAAGTCGCTTTTCATGCTTGTCCGCCAGTGGCGAATTAGCCTGTCGTTAGAGAGTTTCTTGTCCACCAGTGGGCATGATGCTCAAATTTCCAACAGACCCTCTCAGTGCTGCACCTTCAGATATAGTAGCAAAAATTCCGATATCAGCAATATTATGCGACAATCCAAACCAAGGCCTTCCGTATTGATCGACTGACATGTCTAGGAAGTCTCCTAATCCTCCGCACCTGTTGTAGCCACATCCATCCTCAGTATCCAGGGGATTTCCAGGCTCATTGATTTGGACAGTTGTCATCAATGGATGTTCATTGAAAGCATCTGTAATTACAGTCATATATCCGTTCCAAGTATTATTTCCACTATCTCCTACGTATCCGAATGCAACCTTACCTGCAGCACCTGCAGTTACAACGGGAAATCCAGTTCCTACTAAATTTGCAGGGGGTGCAATCATCATTGCATTACTCCAAGTTTCTCCTGCATCTCTAGAATATGCATAGTATGGCATGTTATCCAATCCATTCCACATAGCATGTACATTTCCATCATCATCTACAGCCACTTGAGCTTCTTCCCCATTCCAAGTATCTGCGGTTCCAGTTTCTCCTGTTGGCAAAGGATGCTCGGTCCAAGTCAGGCCCCCGTTAGTACTTCTGTAAATTGAGTACCCCTCTCCATTACATCCGATATTTCCTCTGTACAGATTACCATTGACTCCTCCTTCAATATGGGCAGTTAGGCCACCACTCTGACAATCGATAGGAGCTCCAGAGACCTCTGAAGTCCAAGTTCTCCCTCCATCAAAACTTGTTGAGCATAGTGGGTGAGGTGCATTTCCATTGATACAAAAAGACCAGGTTGTTGGATAACCAGGTGCAGGAAGTAAAGCTGATCCAATGGTCTGATGATCTTGTACAGAATATATCGAGGTAGCTAACTGTCCGTTCTGCCATGAATTTCCTTCATCATCAGAGAATTCTACGGTCATTCCTAGAAGTGCATGCATGTCGAATTTCATTATTCGATCAGTCCACTTGTCTACATATATGTACGGATCATTACTATTCGGAACTGGTAAAGCTGGATTGTATACATTATCACAAGAATATTCGGAGAGAGTAGTCATTTCTATCAGTCCTGAGCATCGTATTACAGCAGTAGATCCAGAAGGTCCATTACCCCAACTTGACATGTATATATTGTCCATTGAAGTAATACCAATAGTGGGCTCGAAAGTACTCATTCCAATCCCATAATATGATCCTTGAGTCCAATATGGAATGTTTTCTCCAGTTAAATTTGCAGAAATATTTGCTTCTTGTACGGCAGAGGAATTTCGAGCATCAATGCCCCCTGAGTAATGATACCATGTTGTATCCGGAATCATTTTTCCGAAATCAAAGGGTGAAGCCTCATTTTCAATAATTTCTTCATCCTCTCCAAAGCATCCACTTAAACTCCCTCCTAACATCAAAATGGTGAGTAATACGGCAGAGGGAGTTCTCATTGTAATCATTCTGTGGGAAGAGCATTACTCCTTCAAACTCATGGTTAGACGCTAGTGGTGCAGAGGACAGGATTTGAACCTGCGAAGCACTACGCACTAGGACCTCATCCTAGCCCCTTTGACCAACTCGGGTACCTCTGCTTGAATTAATCGACCTGACTTATTCACATGAATCCATCGCAATGTGTTGAATCAACTGAGTTTTTCTCTTTGATGACGTTGTGCATCAACTGCACATATGGCAGCCATTCGTACAACATCACTAACTCCATCTCCACGTTGTAGAACCTGAACAGGTTTTGCCATTCCCTCTAGAATGGGCCCTGTTGCTTCCGCTCCACCTAAGCGCTGCAATAATTTGTATCCAATATTTGCTGCTGCTAAGTTTGGACAAATTAATACGTTTGCAGGACCGTTAAACGTCATGAATGGATATTCTTCTTGTATATCACTAACCAAGGCAGTATCTGCTTGCATTGGACCATCAATTATTAGACTAGGATCTCGTTCTTTGACAATTCTTATTGCATCCTCAATTCTTGTACTTCTATATTCTTTCGAGGATCCAAAGTTGGAAAATGATAGCATCGCTACAACCGGCTTCACACCAAAACGTCTTGCCATTTTCGCAGTCTCAATTGCAATTTCTGCCAATGTTTGAGAATCAGGGTATATGTTGATAGTAGCATCTCCGATAAACAACAACTGTCCTTTGATTGTCATCATATACATCCCAACTAATCTTTCTACGTCCGGAGCAGTTCCAATTGTGTGTAAACATGGTCTCAATATATCTGGATAGTGCCTATCAATTCCTCCAACAAGTCCGTCAGCATCATCCGACGCTACCATCATTGAACCAAAGTATGTTCTTGACCTTAACATTCTAACAGCATCTGCTCTAGTAACTCCTTTTCTTGCTCTCTCTTCACTGAGAATATCAGAGTATTTTCCTTTTCGACGGGGGTCATCTCTAACATCAATTATTTCACAATCAAATTGTAATCCAAGACGTTCTTTATGTTCTTCAATTGTGCTTTCTCTACCTAATAAAATTGGTGAACAAATCCTTTCTCTAATACATTCTGCTGCTGCTTTGATTACTGTAGGATGATCTCCTTCAGTAAATACAATTTTCTTAATATCTGATTTTGCTTGATTCATTACTCCTCTCATCAGACTTCTAGTTAGGCCCAATCGTCCTTCTAATGTTCTTTTGTAATCTTCAAGATCAAACTCATCCTTAGAAATTTCAGTAATTCCTTCGTCTACCGCTGCTTCAGCAACCGCACTAGCTTCCCAAATCAACACCCTCTCGTCGAATGGTTTTGGAATTAGATAATCAGGCCCAAATTGCAGGCTCTGTCCACCATATGCGGCTGCAACATGATCGGGTACAGTTTCTTTCGCTAATGCAGCGATAGCATGTGTCGCTGCCATTTTCATTTTCTCTGTGATTTCTCTAGCACGAACATCCAAAGCACCACGGAAAATATATGGAAAACCTAAGACGTTGTTGATTTGGTTCGGATAATCAGACCTACCAGTAGCCATAATAGCATCAGGGCGAATTGTGGCTACTTCTTCTGGCATTATTTCTGGTGTTGGATTTGCTAATGCAAAAACTAATGGGTTTTTCGCCATACTAGAAATCATTGATTTAGAAACAATTCCACCCTTGGAAAGACCAAGGAAAACATCGGCATCTTTGATTGCATCTCCTATTGTTCCCTCAGGAATATCCAATGCAAATTTTGCCTTGTATTCGTTAAGATCTCCAGCCTTTTCTCTAGCCTTGGTCATTATACCACCTGAATCACACATGATTAAATTTTCAGGATTTACTCCCAATCGAATATAATGACTAGCGCAAGAAATAGCACTTGCACCGGCCCCTAATACAACAATTTTGACATCATCAATTTTTTTCTTGACTACTTCCAGCCCATTTAGAAGAGCAGCACCAGAAATTATTGCGGTTCCATGTTGATCGTCATGCATCACTGGAATATCCAATTCTTCAATCAATCTTCTCTCGATTTCAAAACATTCTGGGGCTTTCAAATCTTCAAGATTAATCCCTCCAAAGGTGGGAGCAATATTCTTCACAGTATTAACAAACTCATCAATATCTTCCACATCAACTTCAATGTCGAACACATCGATATCTGCGAATGCTTTGAACAATAACCCCTTCCCTTCCATGACAGGTTTTCCAGCTAACGCTCCGATGTTTCCAAGCCCAAGAACCGCAGTACCATTACTAATTACAGCGACTAAATTACCCTTTGCCGTGTATTTGTATGCCTTCGAAGCATCCTTTTCAATTTCTAAACAAGGGAATGCGACACCAGGAGAATATGCTAGAGATAATTCCCTTTGCGTTGAATGAGGCTTTGTTGGAACAACAGTAAGTTTCCCCGGAGGAGATGATTCATGATATTCGAGAGCGTCCCTTCTCAATAGATCGTCCTTGCCCATTTTACGAGGGGCTACTGCTCTTGGCTTTGTGTTTTCCCACATTTTTCCCATTTTGTCCCATTAATTGAACAATTGAGGTTTTCCCGAATCTATATCGGATTAATTGATACCATGCCCTCTGCTAAAGCGTAATATGCGACGAACTCGTATTGTTGCGACTATTGGTCCCGCATCGTGTGATGAGGATTCACTTCGAACCATGATTAGAGCAGGTTTGGATGTTGCACGTTTGAACTACAGTCATGGAGACGATGAATGGCGTGCAGAAGTTGCCGAAAGAATACGAAGAATAGCAAAAGAAGACGGGATTCATGTTGGGATAATGGCAGATCTTCCAGGACCAAAGTTACGATTAGGAAGATTTGAAGGGGCCTACCATCTTTCCCAAGGACAAATACTCTCTTTACGTTGCGGAGAAAAAGAGGGGTATGCCGATTCATCTTCATTACCTGTTGAGTATGGGGGATTAGCAGAAGAGATTAGACCCGGCGACCCGGTTTTATTATCTGATGGTTTGATTCAATTAGAAGTCGAGGAATGCATCGATAATATCGTGAAATGTAAGATAGTTGAAGGAGGGTTGATTACCGAAAGAAAGGGAATAAATGTCCCTGGAACAATTGTCAAATTACCAGCGGTCGGTTCACGTGATGAGGAAGCATTACGTCATGCAATTGGATTAGATGTTGAATTTATTGCAGTTTCATATGTTAGAAGCAAAGAAGATGTATCCCCAGCACGCCGAATTCTCGATGAGTGTAATTCAAAGGCATGGATAGTATCTAAGATTGAGCATCCTTCTGCATTAGAATCTCTGGATGGCATAATTGAGGTAAGTGATGCTGTTATGGTAGCTAGAGGTGATTTAGGAGTAGAAATCCCACCAGAAGAAGTACCTATGGCACAAGATAGAATTGTGAAAGCAGCCAGAAAACGTGGTTTGCCAGTAATTGTGGCGACACAAATGCTAGAGTCAATGGTGACGAATTCAAGGCCAACACGGGCTGAAGTAGCTGACATTGCAAATGCTATTCGTCATGGTGCCACTGCAGTAATGCTTTCGGCTGAAACAGCCTCCGGTAAATATCCAGTAGACTCTCTATTGACTATGTTACGTGTAACTCGTAGAGCAGACCTAGAATGGGATGGTCTAACAAAACCTACTGATGCCAAATTACTCCTCACAAGGGCAGTGGCCAATGCTGGAGTAACGTTAGCAGAGACTTCCTCGTCGGATAGAATATTAGTTGCAACAAAGCATGGAAATGCAGCTAGACTTGTTGCCGCTCATTCAACAAAAATCCCAATTACAGCAGTAACAAATAATCCTAGTGTCGCAAGAAAAGTAATGCTTCTTCCTGGTGTAGATGCAGTTGTGTGTGAAGAGTTAGAAAGAGGTAGCTCCACAATGCGTTCAGCTATCAAGACAATTTTTGAGAATGGAAGATTAAAGGAAAATGATAGAGTTGTGGCTATTAGCGGGTCACCAAAAGCAATGTCTGGAGCAACATCAACAGCTAGATTATATCGAGTTACAGAGGATGGTTCTGTTGATGGGGATGAATGATCTCAAGTTTACTCGATATTGGTTAATTTAAATCATCGATAGACATGAGATAGTGTCATTCAAATGTTATTGTGCACGCAATGAGGTCATGAATAGGGCAGGCTATGGATTATCTCCAACCCGCCGTCGGGCAATTTCTATGGTATTTCTGATGCTTTTATACAGTTTGTCATCTCTTGCTTTTTCTCCTGTAACCACTGCACATGCATCCAACGTTGCAGAATGGCCAATGTCCGGTTCAAATGATACCGGATGGGTATTGATTGAATCTACAGGAGCCGATCCATCTACTCAAACGATGGCTACTGGCGATATGTTTCATAATTTCGCACCTGGTGCAGAAATCTCCAATCTTACTTTTGAAATTCAGATTAATGGGTCTGATGGAGTGTGGGTTACAGAACCCCAATTGACAATAATGGATACACAGACATCGATATTCGATTGGAGAACATATGGAGATTTCGGACGCACTCTTGACTTTTTGAATGGCGACCCTCATTCTAGTCGTTTGAATCCGACCACAGACACCGGAGCATCGTATATTTTGCCTGCTGGTGCAAATATCACCGATCTTGTGATTGAAGCGCTACGTCCAGCAGATCCGTTGGTTTCTTTTGAGAAAATTGATTTCGAGGTAATCGACTGGGATATCCACCCTGCTGATCACCGTCTTTACGTTGCAACCTTAAATCAAGTTTTAACCGTTGATGCAAATAACGACCCTTGGGTTGTAGATATTTTTGATGGTATAGAGCCAACTGCACTCGAGGTAGATGCCATCAATGGCCGACTTCTTGTAGCAACATCTGACGACATCATTCATTCATTTTCAGCAGAAGATACCACTTATTTGGGTCAATTACCATCACATGGTTTTGATCCTGCTAAAGTTCTCGAAGTTGATTCATCAGGGATTCTTCATATCGCGACAGATTGCCATCTCTACATTGAAACACAATCTGGATGGCAAGATGTGCCTCTTTCAACGTCTTCTGGATCTAGTGTTCAAGGTCCGTGTGATGGCTCACAATCAGAAGAAGTAGTAATTCCGACTGATATTCATTTTATTGGGTCTGAGGTGTATGTTGGAACTCAAGATCATGGAATTACTGTATGGGATGGAACATCATACACTCACTGGGATACGCAAAATGCATTGACAAGCGATTCAATTATTGATTTTGGACAAAGCGGTAATACACTTTTCATCGCCACTGCAGATGCTGGAATTATGCGGCGAGATGTGAATACAAATTCATGGCTCGCCTCATGGTCTAGCCAAAATTGGCTTTCTGGTGATGAAGTACAATCAATGTCAGTGACTGACAACTGGATCCACATTCTTGCAAACAACGTCTTACATGTTTACAATGCATCTTCTGTTGTATTTACCAGTACTATTTCCGCATCAAGTTTGGGAATCTCAGATCCATCAAATCTGATTCCTTGGATAGCTGGAGGATTGAGGGGACCAGTAAACGAGACCATTCTATTGGTAGGATCTTCTGGAGCAGCATCTATGATTGAAGCAACCGATGTCCCCACATCTTTTTCTTCTGAAGTCTTCGCAAACTCACCCAGTTCTGAAGAGATGTATAGCATTACACGCTTAGGAGATATTTACTGGATTGGAGGGGAACGTTGGATAGACCGATTCGATAGTTCAGTGAACCGTTGGATTCAACCTATTTTTACCGATGAGATGAGTTTTGCAATCTCCACTGATGGTACGGATGTTTATGTTGGAACCGAAGACTCTGGAATGATGGTTTTTGATGTAAATGGAACACTTTTACGAAGCATAGATGAGACAAGCACACCTTCCATAGCATTTGATGGAATCACAGACATGTCCTACGATCAATTTACTGATTCTATAGTCATTGCACATGGTCAAAGAGGAGTAACTGTATGGAATATATCTTCAGATACAACGACTGAATTTAATACCCAATCTGGGGGTTCAACTGAATTAGAAGCGAATGATGTTAATGACGTTGCGACTAGAGCTGGTATTGCTTACTTAAGTTCAGAAGAAGATGGTGTTTTACGGATTGATTTGACATCCAATACCGTACTCTCTCCTTGGCAATCTCTCGGTGCTGATGCCCTAGACTTTGCACCCATAGCAAGTGATGGCTCAACAGTCTGGCTTGGATTATCTGGCTTCGGTGTATTGGTTTTTGACAGAGTAACAGGCGAAGTTCTCGATAGATGGACTTCTTCCGGAAGCAACAATATCGGTTCTGTAATGCAATCTGATTATGTGATTAGTTTAGAATACGATCCTTATGGAGGAGTATTGGTAGGCACAGCATTTGGTCTAGAACGTTTTACAAATGGTCAAGGCCAATCGGTTTCCCAAAACGGTAGATTTGATCCCAGAGTTTTCTTTGATACAGACTCGGATTCAAATAGTATCTGGGCAGCTACCGATAGAGGATTATGTCGTTACACCTGGCAATTTCAACGTGATGATTGTTGGGACGACGGCGACGATATTCCAGATGATGCCCGTTCTGTAAAGATTATTTCGCCAACAAGAGTCTTGGTTGGAACTGAAAATGGTGCTGCTGTCTGGGATGTTACAAATGAAGAAGTAATCGAAGTCTGGGAAGCAGGTGAACAGACCAACAATGCAAAAGTTGTGGTTCACAACGATGTTGCGTATGTGGGCTTCGATGGAGCAGGAATTCAACGCTATGACCTTCTTAATAGTGAGTGGTTGACACCTTGGGACCAAGCCTCCAATGCATTAGACAGCGACGGGGTAACATCTCTCGCCCTTGTTTCGAATAGTCACATTCTTTGGGCGGGGGGAGACTTTGGCCTCGCAGAATTCGATCTCATCAATGGTACTGTTCTTCGTAACTGGGATAAAGGGACCAATTCCGGTGGCCTTTCCTTATCTATCTACGATCCTATGCACATCACCATCCACGATAACATCCTACATTATGCTCAACAGCAGAATTATCAGCAATCTCGAGATTTAATTTTCAGAGTTGACTTAACTAATAATACCAGCCTTTCACGGTTGGATGTCGGAAATAGAATTGGAACCTCTGGAATTACGAACAGTCTTGGCATGGTCGGAGACGAACTTTGGGTAGGAGTAACTCCAAGTCAGTGGTGGACTGGTGTTGGTGCTGTTGTTAGATGGAACGTATCAAATGGTTCATGGGCAGACACGCTGGAATCTACCGGAGAAATCGAACGAGTGAATGCACAATATCTTGGAGACTGTTTCCCGTTAGATCCTGCAGATTGTGAATTGTGGGTTGCATATGGAGAAAATTATCTTCGAAGATTCAATGCAAACAATATGACTTTACTTGGTTCGTGGGACGATGTTGAAGGAAGAATTAGAGGGATGGTTGAATGGGATGGAGACTATCTCTTTGCATCTTTGAATGGTATTCTTCGCTTTGATCCTACAAATAATACCTGGCTCACAAGCTGGACTCCAAGTAATGGTGGCATGCCATCTTCAGGAGATGAGGATGTGTATTCAATGAAGGTCATTGGTGACGATCTTTGGGTTGGGACATATGCACAAAATGGATGGCAAACAAATTCAGATGTTCACACTCTAAATGGTACCACTGGCACGTGGTCAAGCACTGCAGCAGGATCTGGAAACCTTCCCTCTGGCTATCCTGCAGATTTTGCAGTTTGTGCTGACATTGTACACGTAGCAATGGGATATCTTGGATGGTGGGCGCCTGGTGGAATTGGTCGTTATGATACAGCATCTTCAACCTGGATTTCTAATTTCCGTGCTCAAAGTGGAGAAATTTCCAATGATGATGTCCGCTCTTTAGCATGTGATGATGCCAACGAAATTCTCTATTCTGCTTATGATACAGATGGCATAGGAGTTGGCCGATATCTGTATGGTGGCCAAGATTTGAAACTATCAGATATAACTGCTCAAGATGGAATTTCTGAAGAAGCAGTATTTCCGGGTGGTCTTTTGTACCACAATAACAAGTTGATGATTTCTCATTTAGCAAATAATAGAGGAGGATTTTCTCTAATTGGTGTCGTTGGAGTAAATCTGGGTACAGGTTCTCTCGTGGATCCAGGCCTAGAAACCGGGAGCATTGTAGTGAAACCTACAACTTCAGGTACTGATGCATACGCAATAGGTCGAAATGGAGGAACATCAGGCAACAGTCGTGTTGATTTGTTAGATAGTACAGGTTTCACTCCCGGTGGAATCGATAGCTTCACTGCATTGAGTAGTGGACGAGTCTTAGAAATTGTATCCTCAGGAAACAAAGTTTGGGCACTAGCTGGTGAAGATGTGACCTCTGGTTACGGCAATTCAATTCTCGAAGGAACATTGGTTAGTGGCGAAGTCCGTTGGGACCGTTCTTTTTCATTAGGTGCTGAAACAGGAAATGAATTACTAGTTGATGGTAACCGACTTTGGGTAACTAATGCAGGTTCTGGATTAACCCTCATAGATCTTTCAACGGGCAGTGTAATTCCTGTTGGTATTGGTTTTCATTGGATGCATGATGGGCTAGCTCAATGGAATGGAGATTTGGTCATTGGCTTGATGGGAACTCAATCTACTGCCACCGGTGTACAGGTCTACGATACAACCAACTATTCATTTGTTGATGGAAAGTTACTTGCTGCTCTTCCTAGTAATTTTGTTTACGATTTCATTGAACATGATGGAAGAATTTGGGTAGCAACCCTTACTGGTTTAGGTATTTGGAATACAACAACACAAGATTGGGAGGATCCATTTACACTTCTAGATGGATTACCTAATCCAGTAGTTGTTCGACTTGAATCTTCCAACGGTAATTTATTGCTAGGAACGAAGGGTGGCTTAGTTGAACTAAATACCACTAACATGTCTATTGTCGGAACATTAACTGCTCAGAGTGGGTTAATGGGATCATCCATTTCTGATTTTACTATAGTCCCTCCAACAACTGTAGTTAATGCTCTTGGAGTATCTACTTCCTTCCCCGAGACGGTATTGGTTGGGCATGATGGTCAAGGAATCACTCGACCAGGGTATGCAGAAGTTCCTGTCAATACAATGATTCCCACAGTTACTAGAGCAATTGATATGATTCCAGATAATGATGTAATTAGTCTAACTGCAGATAACTGGGGAGTTCACATAGCCACTGCTACTGCACCCACAGTTCATTGGAACGCATCTTCTGGATCGATGGAAGATGGACCCAATCCATTCACTATGGCAGGATATCCGCCAACGTCAATGGTTAGCAACGGTCTTGATTTAATTTCATTGACTAACGTCGGCATAACATATCTTGCTGCCAATGGAGATCATGGTGTTGATGATCAGATTCAGGTAACAAATCAATATGGTGCTTACATTGATTCATCTGGGTTAGCAACTGTAGGATTGGACGGCCTTCATTTATACAGTCCGATTTCTCATATCGAAGAAGACAGATTCCGTAGTCGAAGGGCATCACCGTTGAATGTCCTTATTGGTGGTAATTCGATCAATATCACAAATCAGACATCCCCTGGACGAGCCATTATTCTTGCAACCCCTGATTCACCGATTCCTCTTTCTACAATTGGGGCAGCAGGACCAAATGGTCTACAACTTGTTCAGAACGTAATCACTTCTGTTAGTCCAATTCAAGGTGCAGCGACATGGATGTCAACAACAAGTTTGAATTACACAGGAATATGGGATCTTGCTTCAATTAATTCAGCCTTAGAGAATAATCTACAAGATGCGATTAGAAATTCTGCTATGACTCCAGATGGTAGAAATGTCCACTTCCAACTTCAAAGTCCTACAAATGGATCTATGTGGGTTAGAATGACATATGATTGGGAAAGAACGGAGCAGCCTACTGAGATTTTGAATTTCTATGACAGACCCAATGACGGAGGAGGAGTACTAGTTGCAGAATGGTCTCCATCTACAGACCATGGATGGACTGCATACCGAGTTTACATTTGGGAGACCTCAGAGTATCCAAATGGACTTTCTTCTACAGATTTATCAGGTGTTAATTCGCAAGTAACTTATGACGCTAGAATAGCTGTATGGGGAACTGTTGCTGCTGAATTTACCAGTTCCATGGGCCAACCACTGGAAGATGGTAAACAATATGGCATCAGTATTGTTACTGAATATTCAGGAGCACAGTTAGGAGAGCCTTCCAATTTCGGAACCTTCGCGATTCCTATTGATGATGTACCAGCCGCACCTGCTTGGGCGAATGCTACGATGAATCCAGACCAAGAAGGTGAAATGATTCTGGAATGGGCAGCATGTACAGAATTAGATCCTGCATTCATGCAAGTTTGGAGATCGCCTGCTCCGCTTACAAATGTGCTTGGATTACCAGAATTCCGGGCATTAACCATCCCTCATTCAGAAGCAAATACAACTTCAATTAACATTCCAGTTAATCGTATGACTTGGATGGGACTAGTATGTACTGATGAAGCCGGTCAATATGATGCTGCAAATGCTACAATCATCGGCCCAGTTGTATGGACAAGTGAGGTAGATGACGGAATTCCACCAACCCCAATTGAAGATCTTGATGCATTCGACACTCCAGATGATGAAGGCGGAAGAATTACTCTAGAATGGACACCCAATGAAGAAGACGATTGTGCATATTACGCTGTTTATGGCAAGGTTGCAGATTCAGATACTGTTCCAGATAATCTAGAAGGTTGGGATATTATCGAATATGTTCCTTCTTGCAGTATTGGAAACGGGCCTCCGGGTAGACCAGGCAATCAACCCGGGCCATCAAATGATGGAATGGTACGGGTAACAGTTAGTGACATTGCAGGCCGCCCAATTCAAGATGGTATTGTCCATTGGTTTGCAGTAGTAGCAGTGGATTTCTGGGAAAATTCAGATACTGAAAACGTCACAATTGTTTCAGCATCGTCTATCGCAAATATTGGACCAGATCCACCAGACAGAATCCAGAATGTAGAGGCTTGGGATACTCCAGATGATGATGGCACAAGTATCGATGTTAGTTGGACACCAGGATTTGAACGTGATTTAGATCATTACACAGTTTGGGTTTCAGAACACCCAGTAACAGCCGTTGGACCCAAATGGAATGTTTGCGAATCCGATCCTGATTCGTGTGGATTAATTTTAGTTGAACAAAGAAGATGGAATGAAGAACGAATTGAGGTCACCATAGATACTGCTTTACTCGGTGGAAGTTCAGTCAATGGAGCAACAGCATCAGCAATTTCCCCGGGTGTTACGCTATACGTGTCAGTTTCGGCTCATGATACATCTGGAAATGCTTTCTTAACCCAACTGGAGACAGTAAATGTAATTCCAATCGATAATCGTGGAGATATTACACCACCCAGTCGTCTAGCGGCACCTATGCTTTCAGACCGTCCAGATGATATTGGAGATGGTTTGAACGTAAATTTCGAACTCAGTTTAGCAAGTGACGTTGAAGAATATCTAATCTTTACAGACAGAGTTCCATTCGATGACGCATCCTCGATGGAACCCGCTGTTGTAGTTTCAAGATCTCCCGATTTCCCTGTAGAGGTAGAATTCTTTTCCTCTATGGAAGGTGATGATAGCGAACGATTACCATTGAGCCCAGGAGTATTGACTTGGGTAGCAGTAGTTCCTGTTGATTCGTCAGGAAATGCATTCTTTACCGATCTAGTAACATCTACTCGCTCTCCGATCGACAACTCACTTCTTGATCCTGGACTCCATCTCCCTGAGATCACAGGAATAAGCCTCCAATGGACCGATGATGGGAATCAAATTCTGGTCGAATGGAACTTAATTGAAGACGATCCAAATGTCAGAACCTATTGGATCTATTCCTCATTAGAGCCATTTGAAGATACAAGAGAAGCAACTCTTGTTGAATCATATATCGTAGAAAATTCCTGGACATTTACGCCGATATGTGGTATAGGTTCGAATGAAACTAATACTTCAACTTGTAATGACGTTCCTCATTACATTGCCGTAGTTGCACATGATGACGAGGTTCATCGAACAGGAGTCACACCTCAAGCCCTAGCGCCATGGGACCCAATAACAGCATCTAATCCAGGAGATACAGAAGACGCTGCTTGGTGGGCAGATTTCCTCAATCCTCAAACATTGATAATTCTATTATTGATGATACTGATTTTGGTGGCATTAGTGGCATTGGTTGTTGGTCGTCGAAGAGATCCTGCTGATGACTGGGCTCATTTAGCTCAAGGAACATATGGAATCCCCCAACAAGCTGCTTGGGATGATTCGCCTTCAGATGTAGAAATCCCTCCTGGATTACCTGGATTAACATCTGCAGTTGTTCAACCAGTAAAACCACAACAGGTTGCCCCAGTTGATGAATACAGTTACTCAAGACAGAGTGCTAAAGATTTGGTTCAAGATTATTCTCTACCATCTGAGGATTTACTAATTCAAGAGGCACGCCATCACGATGAAAACAATGACAGATATCTCGATGCAACTGAATTACAGAGTGCTGCCGAAGCTCTTCGTTCGGGTGAACCAAAATCTGATGATCTTGATATGTCATTCCTTGATGACTTACTTTGACCTCAGAATATAGATGTTTGATGGGTGGTATGGGTATTCATGGCGGACGGGAATCCCTCCTCATCAGTTTTCACAACATGTAGATTTGATGAGACGGGAAGAGTATTGGCATTGAGTCAACATTTCAACCGATTGAAAGAGGCAGCAAAACAGATCAGATGCCTTCCTCCCGATATCAAAAAAATTTCATCAATTCTTTCAAAATCAATGAATGACTATGGTAAGAAAGAGGGGTTAGCACGCATAGAATGGTCATCTGAAGGACAAGCATCTTGTGAAATCCGCCCCCTGGATAAACCTAATTCTCCATTAGTAGCAGTGACTCATCCAGCTCCTCAATGGCCTCGAAGATTTAGAGGGATAAAACATGGAAATTGGAAACCATATTTGGAAGCAAGAGAATTGGCCAAAGAAAAGGGAGCCGACATATCCTTACTTGTTGATAATCATGCCATAGTGGACGGTGATAGGGCGACTCCACTAATTCTCGATGAGAATGGATGGGCTTATTCTCCAGGCCCCGATCAAGGAGCTGTTAAATCTATTACTTTGTCACTTGTTTCTGAACATTTAGAATCAAATGGTATCCCTCTTCGTACAGCATATTTGACCGAAGAAATGATTCGTAGATGCAAGGAATTGGTAGTTGTAGGAACTGGGATTGGCGTACTTCCCGTTGCTGAAATTGATGGCGTGGATATACAACTAGGAACTTGTTTGATAGCACTAATTTCAGAAGCATTGAAGTCTGCATGGCAGGAATCCTAAATCGGTGATAGAATGATTGTTCGGGACTTAGGAATCATTCCAAATGATTCCTCCTTAATTTCAATTCAAAGAGAATTACGCTCCTCTTTGTCCGAACAACACGCTCCCGATGAATTGCTGTTACATTCTGGGGGACCTCTTTCAGACATTTCTCAGTCATCATTGTTGATGGGACCTCCAAGCCACAGAACGATATTTATTCAGCCAGAAAATAATCAATCGTTATCAATTAACAAAAACCCTCTAGACGGAGATTTGACTTTCCATACCCCAAGTCCGTTGATTGTAGAACATCAAGAATGGAAGTCGAGTAGTTGGGTTACGGTTGAGACCTCTACAGCAGAAAGTTTGTCTGAGGCAATGAGAAAAACATGTAGGCATGAATGTGTTCAATCTCCTGAAGGGATGCCAAGTTTGGGTAGTGTAACTGGAATATTGAATTATGACTTGGTCCAGTGGACCTCTCCTGTAGGGATTAAACACATTCCTTCCGCCAATTCAGTTTTAGGAATAATGTATAGAATTTCAGGATACATTTTCCATAATCGTTCCACCAATAAAATCTACCTCGTTGCAGATGAAAACCACCCTTGGTCAAATATCACAGATATTTCATTATCAACATCCGCGCAAAAGAAATCGTCTCTCGATGGAGATGAAAAACCTGTGACTAATTCAGATAATCACCATGCTGATAAAATCAGACAAATTATTGAATCAATTCGAGGAGGGCATCTCTATCAAGTTAATTATGGCAGAACATGGCGAGGTAATTCTCAGGTTCATCCTTGGGAGATATTCGAACGATTAGATACTACAAATCCTGCACCATATTCTGCTTGGATGAATACTCCAGATCTCGGTCTTGCCATCGTATCTTCTAGTCCTGAGCTACTTTTGGAGACAGATAAGACATCTATCTATACTCGCCCGATTAAGGGTACTCGTCCTCGAGGCGAAGGATTTGAGGCAGATCAAGCTGAAATCATGTCTTTGCTGAAATCAAGAAAAGAAATTGCTGAACATATGATGTTAGTAGATTTAGAACGAAATGATGTTCGCAAAATTGCAAAGTTAGGAACAACCCACTGGTCCGATTGGAGAGTAGAATCATTCCCCAATGTCCATCATCTAGTGAGTACTATTCAAGGAAACTATCGTCAGGGTTTAGATTGTATTGATGCTTTACAATCTCTTTTCCCTGGTGGTTCGATTACAGGATGTCCAAAGGATGCAACTATCGCATCAATTTCATGGCTAGAAGAAGAACCACGCGGCTCTTGGACGGGTTCAATCGGATTAATTGATCCATTGACATCTCATTCTATTTGGAATATATTAATCCGGACGATTGAATTTCATGATGAATCATCTAAATGGTTTGCAACCATTAAATCGGGTGGTGGCATTACAGTAGAATCTAATCCTGCTTCTGAAGTTGATGAAGCTAAACTCAAGGCAAGTGCGCTAATCGATGCTTGTTGGCCGAATACAGACCCTGACTATTTCCGTGCTACTATCACATCTCCTCCTTCTATCCAATCAATTGAACCAATAGATGAGAGGACAGAGTCACTGATAGATAGACTACATTCTGAAACTATTCGTAATATTAAGGAATCAACCGATAGAGAGGTTAGAGTATTATTTATCGATAATTTAGATTCATTTACTTGGAATATTGTAGATGAATTACGTATATGTGGTGCTATTGTTGATGTAATCCTAGGAAGGGGGTCAACTACAGATTACTCGGTTGAAGAAATTTTACGAGAGTTTAGACCATCTCACGTTGTCCTAGGTCCTGGCCCTTCTATTCCAGAAAACAGTCCGTTGACGATGTCTTTTGCATCTTGGGCATTGGAGAATGAAAACCCATTACCTACCCTTGGCCTTTGTTTGGGACATCAAGCGTTAGGAGTCGCTGCTGGTTGGAAATTAGGCCGAACATCTACAGGAGCAGTACATGGGGTACCTACTAGAATTCAGCACGTATCTTCAGGATTATTTGTTGATTTGGAACCTTCCCCTGTCATGATGCGCTATCATAGTTTGAGTCTTCAAGAGCCCAAATCTACTCTGTCTCCAATCCTTCGTTCAAATGCATGGTTAGATCCAGCGGGTGTTGTAATGGGTGTAGAAGCAGTAGACAGACCAGTTCATGGCATCCAATTTCATCCTGAATCATGCGGAAGCCCAAATGGTCGATTGATATTACAGAGATTTTTATCATTAAATCAAGATAAATTTGAACATCGTCATTCGATGAATCAATCTAGGTTGAATAGTAGAGTTGAAGGAGATTATACCTCTGCGGTGGACTAAGTGAGCCGATGCCTACCTGCAGGATTTGTAAACAAGTTTTCCCGCAAGACCAGTTCATCACTGGAAACGGTCCTCGATATCTTGTTTGTGTGAGGTGTGGTGTAGAGCTGGGATTTGTCTCTGCTGAAGAAACGCCTCAACTTTATTCAGATGAAATTGTTAGAGGTCGAACTTCTTTGTATGCTCGAAGATATGGAATTTGGATGACATTGTTTGTTGGTTGGATGATTTTCTTATCAATGGGTCGTGGGATTACATTCTGGTCTCCAGCGATTTTCGTAGTATTGCTCCTTTCTTCCATTATCATCCCTCTCCGACATTTCTTAGGAGCAGCTCGTTTTAAAGCAGAAAAACTTCGTTTGACACCCTAATGTTCTATGAATTAGTACATTTATGGTGATGGATTCAAATATCCTTAGTCTGTTCCAAATGACAGAGGGAACGCAGGGTACCCTAGATCGACATGTGGCTTGGAATGGCTAAAAACGGAGGACTGGAGCAAAAAATCATAGGAAATCGACCATCTGAAAACATCAGAAGTCGCTTGCATGCGAATCGATTTCCCAAGCTCCATAGAGTTATCAGCAGTGATAACCATCCCTTGTCTAATGTAACCGCCAAATCCCAGAGATTTATTTTCGTGCAATGCACGAGTAATCCTGGAAAGAGAGAACGGCGGGTTCTCTGAAATTAAGAAAATGCAAAGGAAGTAATAACAATGCAAAATATGAACAAAAAATTGAGTATGCTGATTGCACTGTTTATGGTGTTAATGACTGCATCTGCAGGAGTATCTGCAGATGGTACCGACCCACTCGACGGCTCCGATGGAGGCGCTGATTGGGATGGTGACGGTCTAACTAATGCCGAAGAACAGCAGCAAGGAACCGACATGACCAGAGCCGACACAGATGGCGACGGACTACCAGATGGATGGGAGGTCAATCATGGCCTAAACCCTAATTCTGGTGGTGACGCCAATGCGGACCCTGACGGAGACGGACTGACGAACGCCCAAGAATATGCACGAGGAACTAATCCTAACAGTGCAGATACTGACGGCGACGGCAAGCCTGATTCTACTGACGCGTTCCCGAACGACCCTAACGACGGAGAATCTTCCGATCAGGATGGAGATGGCATCCCAGATGCTTACGATCCAGATTACCAAGATTCCGAGACAGGTAGTGGAAACGGCGGGACCAACGGCGGTGGAGAATCCAACGATCAAGGTCAAGGCGAACAAGGTCAAGGCCAAGGTCAAGGCCAAGGTCAAGGCCAAGGTCAAGGCCAAGGTCAAGG